>JAABUX010000066.1_pt1 | contig 167748 bp, 154 predicted proteins | sample 5561851 | NCBI WGS metagenome assembly JAABUX01 (sample SAMN10711883, study PRJNA513361) | rock metagenome | isolation source: Antarctica rocks | place: Antarctica: Victoria Land, Richard Nunatak red sandstone | collected 2016-01-03
CGCCACTGTGCCGTTTGTGCGCGCCAGAAGGAAAGTCATCAATCTCCGACTTCCGCATCATCATTGACCGCCTTCTCGACCACCGCAGTCGGGACGATATGGGACAGGCCCTGGAAAGCCGCCGCGATGCGGGGCGGCAGATACCGGCGCCTGCAAAATAATCCAGCGCCGCCGCAGGATGCCGATTTATTCCTGCAAGGAAAAACTGAGTCCTCCAGGCAAGAACCATGCCAACCGCAGCGAAAGGGCGAAGGCTGCCGCAAAACCCGCCAAAGATGGCGGGCAAAAGATGGCGGGCATCAGCGCCCCTCACCGGGAGTCCCGCGCCCATAAAGAGTCCGGTGCCGCTCCGTGGCCTGAGCGACAAAGGCGCGCATCCGCTCGGCAAAGACGGCGGTGTCGAACCGGGCCGCCTCCTGTTGCAGAACCTGGGGATCAAACGTCAGGGCGGAAACGGCCTGGAGCGCCTCCATGACGGATTCGGGCGTTTGTTCCTCGAAAAAGACGCCCGTCTTGCCCATCGTCACGGTTTCCAGCGCGCCGCCGCGTCCGTAAGCGACGACCGGACGGCCGCTCGCCATGCACTCCAGCGGGGTCAGCCCGAAATCTTCATCCCCTGGGAAAATCAGGGCGCGGCACCGGGCATACTCCTCGGCCACCTGGGCATCCGGGAGGCGACCGAGGAACTGGATCGTCGGGCCTGCCATGCGCTGCAAGGCCCGGCGCTCCGGCCCGGCGCCCACGACCCTGAGAGGAACCCGAAGCCGGTTGCAGGCTTCGATCGCCAGATCAACGCGCTTGTAGCCCACGAGGCGCGAGACGATCAGGAAGTGGTCCCCGACCTCCTCAGCGGGAGCAAGCGCGAAACGGTGCGTCTCGACGGGCGGATAAATGACGGCGTCGGCCTCGCGGCGATAGTATTTGCGGATGCGGCCCGCGACGTTGTGGGAGTTCGCGATCATATAGTCCGCCCGCTGGGCGCTGTTGGTGTCCCACTGGCGCAGGTCGGTGATCATCCCGCGCATCCACGGCGCCAGCAGCCGCGTCAGCCGGCTTTGCTGGAGATATTCGTGCTGCCGCCAGGCGAACCGGGCCGGCGTGTGACAGTAACAAATATGGCATGTTTCCGGGCCGGTGATCACTCCCTTGGCGAAGCTGCTCGAGCTGCTGATGACCAGCGCGAAGCCGCTCAGGTCGAACTGCTCGAAGGCCGTGGGATATAAGCCGAGGGCCAATTTATGGAAGCGGCGCGAGGCCAGGACCGAGCGCTGCAAAAACGAGGTGCGCACATCCATCTGCGCGAAACACGGCAGGGTCGCCCTGGGATCATAAACGGACGTATAGAGGGGAGCCGTGGGGAAAAGGGCGTGGAGCGCGGCGATCACGCGCTCCGCGCCCCCCGACTGCGCCAGGTAGTCGTGGACGAGGGCCGTCTGCGCCGGACCGGCGCGGTCGCGCGGCGACGAGGTCCGGGGCGCAGTGGGCGCGGCGTCGTTTTCCCGGTGCGGATGCCTGTCATCCGCCGGAAATCCCGGCGCCTCCGGGAGTTCCCGCTGAGAAGTGAAGCCGGCCAGGACCTCCGGGGCGCCTTGGTCCGGGCGGTCGGTCAAGCCGGGCGGCGCGAGGGGGCCAAACCTCCGTGAACGACAGTCGGGTTTTTGAGAAAGCAGTTTAAAGTTGAGAAGGCTGCGCCCGAATTGAAAAACGCTCATCTTGGACAAAAGATTTCCGCTGATTTCGGCCTGCTAATTCTGTGGCGAAGTTTCCAAACCATAGCCGGACATGGGAACGGCGCGATGAGAGAACGGCGCGATGACGCACGACAAATGCTCATTGCTATACTACAAGCAAAATTCATGCCAAAGTTGCAGCGCTTCCCCGAATTTCCGAGAATTGGTGATTACTCCCCAGGCGTAAACGCCGGGGCTTCTACAGGTGTGACCTGACAGTCTGTAATCCCAGACTGATTTGCGGCAAGGTTGAGAATGTTAATCGCGGCGTTGGTATCCCTATCCAAAGAGACAGAGCATTTTGGGCAGAAGTGCCAACGCTCACTGAGTTTCTTCCTGAGTTTCTTCTTGGCCCTGTAGCCGCAGGCGTGGCAGTCCTGCGACGTATAGGCAGGATTGACGGCAATTACCTCACGGAGAACCGTGCCATTAGCATCACGACCGGCGCTTTCAGCCTTGTGCGTGAGAACACTTCGGAACATTGACCAGGAAGCGTCAGAAATAGACTTGGCAAGGCAATGATTACCAAGCATATTCTTGACAGTCAGTTTTTCAACGGCAATCACGCCGAAGCGGTTGACCAGGCGGCGGGCGGTCTGATGAACAAAGTCATGGCGACGGTTCCTGATGCGCTCATGGATACGAGACAGAACTTTGTTTGCTTTCTTGCGTTCAGGGCTTCGCTTCTTGGTTTTGGCTTGCTTCCGGCCCGCCTTTGCCAGTGCCTTTTCGTCCTTGCGGAAGAAGCGAGGGTTGTCCACGAACTCGCCATTGGACAAGGCAAGGAAAGAGTTCAGCCCGGCGTCAAGGCCAATAGCCTCTGTAGACTTTGGCAGAGAGGCGTCTTCCTGCTCTACTTGTGATTTTATCACCGAGAAGCAAACGAACCATTTGCAAGATTTAGGATTAGAACCATATCTGCGGACGGTACAGGTTTTGACTGTGCCGAGGATAGGCCGGTGCAGTTTGGCTTTCACCTGTACCTGCTTGCCGAACATGGAAAGCGAAATCGTACTGTCGCCAATCTTAAACCCGCTCTGTGGGTAGGTAATGCTGTCGTACTGCCCTTTGCCCTTCAATCGGGGATAGCCAGGGGTTTCTCCCTGCTTGACACGCCGAAAGAAGGCTTGAAAAGCCAGTTCCACGCGGACGGCGACGTTCTGCAAAACTTGGCTGTGAACGGTTTTAAGTTCGGCGTGGTCTTTCTTCCAGCGCGTGATAGCAGGAGCCTGAGTGTAATAGGTCGGCGACTTCAAGCCTTGCTCATGGAGAGTAGTCCGTTCATGCACAAGGCTGTTATAGACCAATCGGCAGACGGCCAGCGTTTCGTTCAACGCGCTTTCCTGCGCCTGGCTGGGGTACAACCTGAACTTATCGCAAACGACACTCACAGGGAGATTATACCCGAAATCTGCTTAAAATACAGCCAGAAAGAGAACGTCTTAGGAACTAGTTCCTAAGACGTTGCGCTTATATCCCCATAGCCCCAATAAAGCCTAGCTAAAGCAAGGGGTCTTACGCGCATTAGGATAAACAATAGAGTTGTGGTGCAATTATTCAGTCTCTTGACTCAGGAATGGCTTTTCTTGCCGCTTGGAGCGGCTGTGAGGCCCCTGGTGACGATAAATTGACAAGATTTTCATTCAGGAAGCTATAATGCGCTCAGGGAGCCTTACAGAGCCAAAAGGCTTATTTGCACCACAACTCTAATCGTTCCGAGGACGATCCTATCCCGGCGTCATCTGCCAGAAATCGGCGCCCAGAATGTCCCACGGCAGCCGCCGCTCGTCGGGGTCTTGCAGGCTGAACTGCTGGCTGACGTAGTACAAAATCGTCGCCGGCTGTCCCCAGAGGTTCGCGCAGCCGTGCGCCACCCCGCGCGGGATATAGAGAAGCTGCGCCTTGCCCCCGCCCATCACGAGCCGCATCGCCGCGTTGTAGGTCGGCGAGGCCCGGCGCGCGTCCGCCAGCCCGATCAGCAGCCGGTCGGTCGGCGGCACGAACCAGACATCCTCCTGACCGAAGTGCAGGTGGAACGCCTTGATCGCCCCCGGCAGGACCAGCGAGTACGACGACTGGCGCACCTTGAAGTCGGGGATGGCCTCCAGGCTGCCCCCCTCGTCAAAGCGCACCAGTTCGGCGAACGCGCCGCCGTCGTCGGTCATCAGGCGCAGGTCCAGCAGCCGGACGCCGTCAATGCGCGCCCCGCCGCCGTACTCCTGCGTCGTCAGCTTGTCCCGAAACTCCGGGCCTAAGTCCTCCGGGGAGAGCTTGTTTAACATCGGTTCTTGCTCCTCTCGCCATTCTCTTGAGTTGATGGTGTCGTGAAACTTGGCCGCAGCAGGTTCAGCAGATACTCCCCGTAGCCGCTCTTCATCAGCGGCGCGGCCAGCGCCCGCAGGCCGTCCGCGCCGATGAAGCCCATGCGGTAGGCCACTTCCTCGATGCACCCGATCTTCAGCCCCTGCCGCTCCTCGATCGCCTGCACGAACGTCCCCGCCTGCATCAGCGAATTGAACGTCCCCGAATCCAGCCAGGCCGTGCCCCGGTCCAGGAGGCAGACCTTCAGCCTGCCGTTCTGGAGATAAGTCTTATTGACCTCCGTGATCTCGTACTCGCCGCGCGCGCTCGGCGTGAGCGCCTGGGCGATCTCGACGACCTCGTTGTCATAGAAGTACAGGCCGGGGACGGCGAAGGACGACTTCGGCTGCGCGGGCTTTTCCTCGATGGAGAGGACGTTGTGGCTCTGGTCGAACTCCACGATGCCGTAGCGCTCCGGGTCCTGCACATGGTAGGCGAAGACGACGCCGCCGTCAGGCTCCGTGTTGCGCTGGAGCATCTCCGCCATGCCCGACCCGTAGAAGATGTTGTCCCCCAGCACCAGGGCGACCTTCTCCCCGCCGATGAACCGGGCGCCGATGACGAACGCCTGTGCCAGCCCGTTGGGCTGGGGCTGGACGGCGTACTCGAACGAGCAGCCCAGCCGCCCGCCGTCTCCCAGCAGCGTCTGGAACTGGGGCAGGTCGTGGGGCGTGGAGATGATCAAGATTTCGCGGATGCCGGCCAGCAGGAGGACACTGAGCGGGTAGTAGATCATCGGCTTGTCGTAGACCGGCATGAGCTGCTTGCTGACTGCCAGCGTCAGCGGGTGCAGCCGGGTTCCCGAACCGCCCGCGAGGATGATGCCTTTCAATACTCTTGCCTTTCAATTGGGAGCCGGTGGCGCCTGCCCCCCGTCATGATCAGAGCCTGCATGATCTTCCCTTCCTGCAAAAACCATGCCAATTTGCCCGGCGCCCCCCTTCGCCTGAGATGCGGCAGGAAAGAGCGCGCCCAAAGGCGAACTATCCCCTTCGAAGAAACTCACGCATGGGAGGAACTCACGCATTTGCAGACAAAACAACTCACCACGGGCCTGGCCGTCCTCGTCGGCCTGCTGCTGCTCGTCGTCGCTGTCCTCTACTTCACCCAGGCCGCCGGGGCGCTGCCCGGCTTCCTGCCGGGCCATGAGGCGGGCGTGACGACCCACCACACCAAGCACGGCATCCTGGCGCTCGCCCTGGCGGCCTGCTGCTTCGTCGCCGCCCGCTTCTTTTGGGGGCCGGGGCAGAACACGACCGATCATTGACTAGGAGCGGGGGGCGCTTCCGCCAAAAGCCGTAGGTTCCGGCTCGTGCTGCTGACCATGAACGGCCTCTCGAACACGAGGTGGAACCCGTAAGCCAGCCCGACCGCGATAGGAACTCCCAAGACAGCTTTCAAGTCAAAGCCCGTCACAGGCGACAGATGGTGCGACGCGATCAGCGTGTCGGCCTGGCTCAAAACGATGCAGTGCGTCAGGTACAGGCTATAAGAGAACGCGCCCAGGGTCCGGGCGACCGATGTTTCCAGCAGCCGAAAGGGGGCGAATATCGGCGACTTGGGAAGGTCACGGGAGAGGGTGCCGACGATCAACACGCAGACGACCATTCCGCCGAGCAAATAATCTTTCAAGGTGCCGTTGAGGTAGTTTCTACCGACGCTCGCGCTCAATGTATGCATCGGGGCAACATACTTGCAGGCAAGCACATAAGCGACAGCCATGGCGGCCAGCCCGATCAGCGCCTTTCGCCGCATCGCCGGGCGACGTTTCTCGTCGCTCAGGCCCTGCCAAACCCAAACCGCGCCTGCCGCCCCGATCCCGAACACCCCGGCGTACCAGGCGGAATTGGGAATGAGAGGAAATCCGAAGAGTACCAAAAGGATGGGGGCCGCTCCCATTACCAGCCCCGCCGCGAGCAGCGCCCGGACGCCCCCGCGCCGCCAAGCGGGGAGCAGCACGAAGGGCAGCGTGAAATAGATCTGCCATTCGGTCCCGATGCTCCACATCGCCTGGTTGATCTTATGGCTCCAGGCCAATGTCAGGTTGTGTACCAGGAGCAGGTGGGAAAGCAAAACCGGGGCGGTGAAGTCGGCGAGCCAGCGCGGATCGCGTGCGCCGTGCAGATAGGCCAAGCCCTGCGGGGTGAGGATTAAGCCGAGTAGCGACAGCAGCAGGGCGGCGTAGTAGGGCGGCAGGATGCGCCGCGCCCGCCGCTTCAGGAACCCGACGGTCCCGCCCTTCAGCCCGCCGTCCGCCGAGCGCGCGACGGGCAGCATGAGACTAAAACCGGACAAGACAATAAAGACCGTGACCGCGCCGTGCCCCCCTCTGCCAAGCTTGCGATGCGGATCTCGCCATGCGACAGGCCCTCGCGGTACAGGCCGAGGAAATGATACAGCACGACATACAGGGCGGCGAGGCCCCGAATGCCGTCGAGAAAGGTGATGTGAAGCGCTGGCAAAGGCGATTTGTCTGCTGTGGCGGAGTGCGGCAAGGTAGAAGTGGACACCAGATTTTCCTTCCTCAGGCGTATCGTCTATCAAAGAGTCCTGCAAAAACCGTGCCAAGTGTCCTTTCCCGTTGAAGCAAGGGAGTTAGGCTTACGGGTGCGGCTTGACCAGCACGACGTAGTCCAGGGTCGCGCCCGGCAGGTGGACGGCGGCGCCGGCGGGCACGGTGCGGCGGTAGAGGGCGTAGGGCACGAGGTTCAGGGAGTTGTCGCGCCAGGCGCCCTTGACGCCCGTGTCGGAGAAGCCTGCCAGGAAGTCGGGCGGCATGGCGGGCAGGACCGGGCGCGGGGCCTTTTTGGCCGGTGACGGCGGGGGCGTGGGAAGCAAAGACGGCGGCGTGAACATCAGGAACACGTCCACGTCCCCCGCGTCCGGGGCGATCTGGAAGTCCAGCGTTGTCCGGTTCTCCGGCTTGCTGGGGCGGCCCATCGTGATCCACTGGGCATCTTTCAGCACGTCCGGGATGACGTGGAACGTGTTGTCGCCCGTGCCGTCGAAGTCGTCATACACCGGCCACTCGGCCTGGACCGGCACACCCAAGAAATAAGCGGGGTTGTCCAGGCTGCTGGAAGTCAGGTCCCGGACCAGCCCGGCCTCTTCCCCATTCTCGGCGTAAATGACGGCGCTGTCCGTATGCCCCGCCCCGTCGTCCACCGTCACCTCGTTGCGGCCCAGGCGCAGGGGCGAATTCCAGAAAAAGACGTTGTCCGCCCGCGTCCCGACCGGCAGAACATAGTCGCCGTTGCGCGCCGTTCCTGCCGCTTGGCCGTTGACTGTCAGGGTCAACGCGGGGACGTTTGCATACGCCTTGACGCCCAGCAGGTCGAAGGGCGAGTCGGCCCGGCGCAGGACCCAGGGCTTGCCGCACAGGTGGACGACGGGCGTGTCGGGCTTCAGAAAGGACTGGAACAGGTAAAACACGTCCTTGCGGAAGCCGGCATAGGTCTCCAGCCCCTTCGCGTTCACCCCCTTATAGCGGGGGTCGCCGAAGTCCCGGAAGGTCCACCAGGTGAACAGGGGCACCTGATCGGCCAGGGTGCGGAAGACCGTCTGGCAGCGCGCCTCAGCTACCTCCTGCTGGTATTCTTCCGGCTCATACACGTTGACCTTGTGGGTCGGCAGGGCGACGGCCGTATGCGTCGAGATCACCCCGCCCGCGCCGGTTTCGGAAATCCAGTGGTAGAAGGCCGCATGGGCATCGAAGGCCGCGATCGCCCCGCCGTACCAGCCCAGGTAGCGGTTGACGGCGACGAAGTCCAGGGCAGGGTCGGCGTGGAACGTCGTGTTGCTGGCATAGGTGATCAGCCGGGTCGGGTCCTGCGCGCGGACCGTGTGGGCGTAGTGCTCCAGCGTCACGATGTCCGTCTGTTTTTTGATGGCCTCGTTGCCGACGCTCCAAAAGCAGATGCTGGGGTGATTGTAGTTCTGCCGCACCATCTCGCGCGTGATCTTGTCGCCCGTGTCGGTCGGCCCGGCGGGCTGGGAGTGGCCGTTCTCGGCCCAAACGACGATGCCCATCTCATCGGCCAGATCGTATTCCAGCGCGGCGTGGGGGTAATGGGCCAGTCGGACGAAGTTCACGCCCAGCGCGTGCAGACTGTCCCAATCCCGCCGCAGGTCTTCCTCGGTCACGGCGGTCGCGCGCTCTTCCGTCTCCTGGTGCTTCGCCACCCCGCGCAGGTCGGTCCGCGCGCCGTTCAGAAAGAAGCCGGTGGGCGTCATCTGGAAGAACCGGAAGCCGATCCGCTCCGTCACCGCATCCGTCGCCTGCCCGTCCACCTGCGTTTCGGCCGTCACGCGGTACAGGTATGGGGCGGCGGGACTCCATAAATGCGGGCGTGCGATGTGCGTCCGCTGCACGCTGAACCCGCTTGATTTCGGCCCCAGCGCCAGCGTTTCGGCGACGGTGGCGACCGCCAGACCGTCTCCGTCCCGGACCGTGCCTGTCACCGTCACCGTTTTCGGGGTGGGCGCGTCGTTCCGAACCAGCGTTTTCACGACCAGGGCGGCATCCTCCGTGCTCACCACCTGCGGAGTCAGATACACCCCGGACGTCGCGTTATCGGTCGGGTCAATGTGAACCGGCGCGGTCTTCAGCAGCCAGACGCGCCGGTACAGGCCCCCATAGACATGGTACAACTGGTAGCCGTTGCCGGCGGGCAGGCAGTCCGACGTGTCCTTCGGGTCCGTATCGCATTTGACCGCCAGCACATTATCGCCGTCCTGAGTCGCCGCCGCCGTGCCGTCAAAGATAAACCGCGTGTACGCCCCCCGGTGCTGCCCCAGGTGGACGCCGTTCAGGTAAACGTCGGCGACCGTCGCCGCCCCCTCGAAGTACAGGAACACGTCTTTGCCCCGGTCCGCCTCGGTCAGCGTGAAGCGGGTGCGATACCAGGCCGCTTTATGCGTCTGCGCGTAGGTTTTGGAGTTCCAGGTGTGGGGAATGGTGACGGCCTGCCAGGCCCGGTCATCGAATCCCGTCCTTTCGATGCGTGACCCGGACGATTGGCCTGCGAACCGCCAGCCGTCGTCGAGCGCGATCTTTTCCCGCAAAGCAGGGGGCGGCGTGCCCGCCGAAGCGGCGACGGGTGGGGTGGACGGCGGAGCAGCGGCCTGGGAAACGGCCTGAGCGGTGGCGGGAAGCGGCGCGAGGAGTCGCAGGCCGAGCAGGGCGATGAGCGGCAGAATGAAAAGGCGGTAGTGCATGGGTGAGGTTATTGTACCCGATGAGGACCTCTCCCCGGCGCAAGCGCCGACCCTCCCCTGTTAAGGGAGGGTGCAATGCTGCTCTATGCGGCTTGCCGATAGCCTGCCGTTACTGGCTGCCGTCGCGCCGGGGAAAGGTTGGGGCAATCGCCTATAGACGGCACACAGAGGGCAACCACGGAGGGTTGCCCCTACCCGTGACGGGCCGCGTAGGGGCAGGCCCCCGTGCCTGCCCTCCTCCCCGTGCCTGCCCTCCTCCCCGTGCCTGCCCTCCTCCCCGTGCCTGCCCTCCTCCCCGTGCCTGCCCTCCTCCCCGTGCCTGCCCTTTATAGGCAATCGCTCTGGGGAGAGGTACTTACTATTTGCACCTTCCCCTGCCTTATGGTACAATGGCCCTGATGATCAATGGAGACCGTGCATGAAACCGACTGTCCCGAAAATTACCGTTTCCCTCGCGTTGACCGCCGCTGGGCTGGTCGTGACCGGCATCGTCGCCGTCCGCCTCGCCCATCACCCCGCCGCGCCCTCCGTGCCCGCTTCCCACTCCGCGCGGGCGGCCTCCCACCTGCCGCCGCGCGCGGTCCAGCCGCCCCTGCCGCCCGCGCGGCTGGCGGCCCTGCGCGCCGACGAGACCGGGCGCATCCCCATCCTGATGTACCACGGGATCGGCTGCCCCGCCTTTCGCGGCGCCCGCTACGACTCGCAGGGGCTGAACATCGCCCCCGAAACGTTCCGCAAGCAGCTCGCGCTGATGTACGCCGCGCACTGGTATCCCGTCAACATGCGGGACGTGCTGACCTCCCACATGGAGGCGCCCGCCGGCAAGACGCCGGTCGTGCTGACGTTCGACGACGCGCGCGGCAGCCAGTTCCACTACCTGCCGGATGGAACGATTGATCCGAACTGCGCGGTCGGCATTCTGGAGGCGTTCCATCAGCAGCACCGGGACTGGCCGCTGCGGGCGACGTTTTACGTCCTGCCCAAGTCCGCCTGGAACCCGGCCCCCTTTTGGCAGCCGGGACGGGAAACCAAAAAGCTGCGCGCCCTCGTGGCGGACGGCTTCGAGGTTGCCAACCATTCGACCACGCACCGCATGATGACGCGCCTGTCCGGGACGGAACTCACCTGGGAGATGGCCGAGTGCCAGCGCTACGTCCGGGACCGCGCGCCCCAGGCGACGATGGACACGATGGCCCTGCCCGGCGGGGCGGCGCCCAAAAACCATGCCCTGTGGAACGCGCTGCTGCGCGGGCACCTGGGCAACATCACTTACCGCAACCGCTGCATCCTGATGGCCTGGGGCGGGCCGAGCCGCTCCTGGGCGGACAAAAAGTTTGATCCCGACCGCATCACCCGCATCGGGGCCGGGCCGGGCTGGATCGAGCGTGCGATCAAGGCGCTGTCCACGCGCCGCATCCCTCCGTATGTCAGTGACGGCAACCCGGACACGATTGCCGTGCCGCGCTCCGAGGCCAAGTTCGTCAATCCGCGCCGTCTGGACGGGGCGAAGCTGGTGGTCTACAACGACAGCGCGCCCATGAAGCCAAAGGTTGCGACAAAGAAGCGCGGCCCGAAGGCCGGGCCGAAGACGCTCGTGGCGGGCAAGACGGCGATCCGGCGGGCGTAGGGGCGAGACGCTGATGCCATCCTACCCCGCCCTGAACGGCGGGGCTGTAAAAGAGCAAATCCCCGCCTGCGCGGGCATAAGAGCCATCCGCTAGAAGCGTTCTTCGCCCGCGCAGGCGGGGGCTTGCCCTTCTAAAGCCCAGGGGTTCAGCCCTGGGGACGCCGCCAGGTCCGACCAGGCTTCCCGTCAGGAGACACTGCCGTTCATGCAAAGAATCGCCGCCTTCTTTACAGCACTGACCCTATCCGCGCTTCCGCTCACGCCCTCCGCCCGCGCCGCGCCGGAGGCGGCGCGTAGCGCCGATTCGTTCGTGGACTCGGTCGGGGTCAACGTCCACCTGCACTACATGGACACGACGTATGGGCACTTCGAGGACATCGTCAAGCCGCGCCTGGTCGCGCTGGGAGTCCGGCACGTCCGCGACGGGGCCATTGATACCACGTTCCAGGCCTACTACGACCGGCTGAACGCGCTGGGCCGGCTGGGCATCAAGGGTTTGTTTGTTATCGGCCCGCGCGACGTCAATGCCATCGGCGATCGAGACCTGGCCTTTATCAAGGACTTCGCGCGGCGCGTCCCGGCCTCCATCGAGGCGTATGAAGGCCCGAACGAGTACGACATCGAGGGCAACCACAAGGGCGACCCGCACTGGGTCCAGACCTTGCAGCAGTTCCAGCCCGTCCTGTACCGGGCCGTCAAGGACACGTCCGCGCTGAAAGGCGTCGCCGTCCTCGGCCCGTCGCTGGGGGCCAGCCACGACTACGGCCACCCGCCCGTCCCCGACCTGGGCGCGTCCGTGGACTACGGCAACGCCCACCCGTACCCGTTCGGCGGCAACCCGTTCAGCGACCGGGCGGGCTATGACACGATTGATTGGTACTTCGGGCACGGCAACTTCCCCGCCGACAACCTGGACGAGTTCCCCGCCGCCTTCGACAACGCCCGGCCCATGTCCGTCGGCAAGCCCCTGATGTTCACCGAGACCGGCTACTTCACCGGCACGGCGGCGGGGAGCACGTCTGAAGCCGTCTTCGCCAAGTACATCCCCCGGCTGGTCTGCGAGACCTTCCGTAAGGGCGTCGCCCGCACCTACCTGTACGAGTTTTTGGATGAACACGCCAGCCCCGCCGACAAGGAATCGAACTTCGGCCTGGTCCGCGCGGACGGCACGCCCAAGCCGGCCTACACCGCCCTCAAGAACCTGCTCGCCCTGCTCGCCGAGCGGGGCGTCTCGCCCAGCTTCCGGCCCAAGTCGCTCGATTACACGCTGACGGCCCGCCCCGTCGGCGCCTACACGCGGACGGAGTACGTCCACCACCTGCTGCTGCAAAAGAGCGACGGGGCGTTTTACCTGCTGCTGTGGCACGAGATCTCGGACGAGGACGTGATGGAGAGGCCGCACCGCCAGATCACCCCGCCCGACCTGCCCGCGACGCTGACGCTGCCCGCCAGCATCAAACACGCGCGGCTGTTCCGGCCCTTTGAGAACGTCACCGGCGCGGCCCTGCCGATCACGGCCCATAGGATCACGCAGCCTGTGCCCGATCAGGTCGTCGTACTGAAACTGGCCCACTGAATGAACACAGAAGAACAAAGGGAACTACTAAGCTTGTTGGATTGGGAGCGACAGACGGTTGTTTATCCGGGTGTGACTCAATTTTTGGACAGGGGTGTGATAGGAGAGGTATCGGCGGATGGAAAAAGCTGTGAGATCGTCTACTCCTCCTGCTCCGAAGGTGAGGTTGATCGCATCATAGAACATCAGGTCCGCACCGCTCGGAGTAAGCGATACGAGCTGGAGTGGAAAGTGTACGGACACGACCATCCGCCTTGCTTGGGGGAACGCCTGGCAGCGGCGGGATTTGAGGCGGGCGAGAAAGAGGCGTTTATGGTTCTCTCCGCGAACGAGGAAGCCCTGGGCCGTTTCGGCATTGGCGGCAGCGACATCAGGCGGGTAACAGGCAAGGAGCGGGTAACAGGCAAGGAAGGGTTGAGGGACTATCAAAGCGTGATCGAAGATGTGCGCGGCAAGAGTTGTGAGAAGGAAATCGAGCGATATGCGTTCATGCTAGAGAACCATCCGAACCACCTGAGTGTCTATGTGGCCTACGTTGACGATGAGCCTGCCGCCTGCGGGCGTATCTACTTCCATGAAGGCAGTCAGTTTGCCGGACTGTACGGGGGTAACACGCGGGAGCGGTTCAGGAAACGCGGTTTATTTACCCAAATGGTTGCTGTCCGCGTCCGTGAAGCCTTGCATCGGGGTATTGTCAACATCTGTGTTGATGCCTTACCAACCTCCGAACCGATATTGAGGAAACGCGGGTTCGAGAGCGTGACCCCCACTCAGCCCTTTTGTTTCCTAGGATAGCTGGCAAGGAAATGGTCATCATGCCCTCTTTTATTCACAAGTCTATTCTGCTCGCCGGTCTGCTCCTGTTGGCCGCCGCCGCCCATGCCCAGGCTCCCGCCGTTCCTGCCGCTTCCGGCCCGCCCCGGCAGGCCGTCACCCTGTACCTCACCCGTTACGACCGGCCTATCGGGTTTACCGACCAGAACAACGACCACGGGCGCACCCGCCAGGAGGCCGCGCGCCAGCCTGGCCCGGACGCCGTGGACTGGCCCGCGCTGACACTGATGGGGGAGGGGAGCAAGGCCGAGATGGTCTTTGACAAGGGCGCGAACGTCCGGCGCGACCTGGTCCCGCGCGACGGGGCAGAAAGCCGTCCGCTGTTCCAGCAGCCGTATGACGATGTCCTCCAGCCCGGCGACCACTGGCTGCGCGCCGTCAAGTGGCTGTGGGGCCAAAGCTATGTCTACACGACCGACCGGACGGCCCGGTCTTGGATGAGCGACTATGAGCTGTGGACGTTCCCCGTCAAGATTTCGGGGCCGGGCGCGGCCCCGGTCAAGAGCGTCCGGCTGACATGCGACGGCAAGGCGATTTACACACGGTCCGAGCCGCTCCGTTCGCTAACCCTGCTGCTGCCGCAGAACGAGGCAGGCCATCCGTACACCCTGTCCGTCAACGGCGGCGCGCTCCAAACGCTGAATGTCGGCCTCGCGCCGATCACGCCCGGCAACCCGCGCGAGAAAACGCTGCCGGTGCATCTTGCCTTCGGCGGCGTCCTCGTCGCCTCCCTGGACAAGCCGGAGCAGTTCCCGAATGAGAAGGCGTGGGCCGACGACGTGGCCGCCCTGGCGAAAGACATGCCGCAGCCGCCCGCCTACGTTCCAAGCGCGAGGGGCCTGGCGCGTCACCTGGGGTTGGACGTGCCCGTGTCGCCCGAAACCGTCAACCTCGTCACGCTGCCGCACGGCATGAGCAGCGGCGGGTTTTACAACGGCGACGATTCCGATGTGGCCCAGGCGTTCAACAAGGTCGGCACGGCCCAAGACTTCGCCAAGTTTCTGGCCGACACGGGCTATGACCGCGACTTCGAGCGCGTCGGGACGGGCCAAATGGACGACGTCGGGCCGGGCAGCCTGTACGCGCTGGCCGGGGCGCTGGCGGACCGGAACGTACAACTCGGCCTGATCCCCGGCGTCACCTGGGGGCGGCCCTTCCTCGCGCACCCCAACCTCGCCTTCTTCAGCGCCACCCTGCCGGACTTTCACGCGCCCCTGTACCGGGACATCCAGGTCATGCTGGAGCGCCTGGGGCGCTACCCGAACCTGGCCGGCATCAGCCTGGGCGCGGACAACGCCGGCTACGTCCCCTACTGGGACTGGGCGCCGCCTATCCCGAACCGGCCCTGGGGAGAAGCGTACCAAAACTGGAACGGCGGCAAGACGCCGCCCGTCCCCGTCGCCAAAAGCCTCGGCGGCACGGCCACGGTCCGCCAGTTCGAGGACTACATCACCCGCTATGACGAGACGTTCAAACAGTACGCCTACTTCGGGCGGGCCGCGACCGAGGTAGACCCGGCCCTCCTGGGGACGACCGGCTCCTTCGGCTCCTCGCCGGGCGTCGGCGCGGGCGGCGGCTGGCCCTGGGCCAGCGTGCCCGGCCGCGAGATCTATGCCGGCCTGCCCGTCCAGCAGGCGTATGACTGGAACGAGAACAAGTCTTCGCTGCCGATGCACCAGGAGGCGCTGCTGGACCGTTTGCGCTCCACCAATCCCCACAAGCCAACGTGGGCCTTGATTGACGACTTCCGGTTCCTGCTGGGCCGCGCCCCCCGCCAGCGCGCCTACGCCCTGGCCCTGACGCGCGGCGTTCAGGCGGTCGGCACCACCTTCCTGCCCAATCCCGCCGGCCCGCAGGCGCGGCCCGACGTGGTCGCCGACCAGACGGCGCTGTATGCCTGGGTGCATCGGTACGGCGGCGTCTACGCCCACACCGAGCCGACGCCCACCGTCGGCATCCTGTTCGTCTACCCGCAGGCGCTCCTGCGCCCCGTGGACCAGGGCGGGCAGGGGACGCCGGAGGGCCGGGCGCGCGGCGGCCACGAGGGCAAAGTCACCGAGGCCCTGTTCCTGTGCCACGCGGCGGGCTGGCCCGCCAAAGTCATCACGCCCGAAGAGTTGAAGCGCGGCCTGCCGCCGAGCATGAAGGCGATTCTGCTGGTCGGATTGAACGTGGAGGACAACTCCTGGCACTGGTACGACGGGCTGACCCCGCAGCTTCAAGCCTTCGTCGCCAAAGGCGGGCGTCTGCTGGCCGATGACGAGTCCGTCTGCCCTATCCCGTCAACGCCCACCGGCATGACCGTCCGCTCCTACGTCGCCGAGCGCGACCTGGACTGGACGCCGGACCTGCTGGCCCGCAACGGGGACAACATCAAGAAGCTGCAAGCCGCGATGGTCGGCATCGCGCCGCCGCTGGCCGAAAGCCATAGCGACACCGTCTGGGCGATCCCGACTGAGGCAGGCAATACGCAGTACCTCACGGTCGTCAACCAGGCGACGCCGCCCGGTCAGAACGCCTCGCAGGTGACACAACCGCAGACGGGACATCTGACCTGGCACACCGACCGCCCTATCTACGACGTCCGGCAAGGCCGTAGGCTGACGGCGGACGAGGCCAAAACTGTAGACCTGATGCATGACGGCTTCCAGTGGTACGCCCTGCCACCCGCCCCGGTCGCCAAGCCGGTCGTCAGTGCGTCCCGTGACGCCTCCGGTCTGTACCATGCCCTTGTGACCGTCTCCAATCCGACCCCGATGGGCGGCATTCCCATCCAACTGACGGTCGCCAGCGCCGACGGCTCGGACACGGCCACGGTCTACTCGGTCACAGGAGTGACGACCCAACTGCCCCTGGCCGACACCGATCCGGCGGGCACATACACCGTCACTGCCACAGAACTGCTGTCCGGCCTGACGGGAACCACGACCGTGACCATCCCGGCGACGCCCCGCGAGAAACCGCTGCCGGTCGTGCGGCGCGGCCCGCACACCGACCCCGCCCGCTTCGCCCTACGCCGCGACGTACCCCTGGTCATCGCGCTCACCTCCGCGCAGGCCGCCGATCCCAAGGTCCGAGCGCTGGCGCAGCGCCTCATCCGCTTTTACACCGCCTGCAAGCGCCCCGTCACGCTTGGCCGCGCCGATGACAGCGGCGTCGTCCTCAGCCTCCAACCCGTCGCCGGCTTGCAGCGCTACCCGCAGTGGCGCACCGTGGACGCCGATCTCGTTCTGCTCGGCACGGCCGCAAACAACGTCCTGATGCTGGACCAGGCGCGCGCCTTCCTGCTGCCCGCGCTCGGCCCGGACCTGCCGCCCGGCCATGCCGCCGTCGGGCTATCATTCTCGCCCTTCGTCGGCGAGCGCCAAGTCTTGAACCTGATTGCGCCGGACATTGCCGGGCTGGACGCGGCGGTCCGCAGCGTCATGGTGAGGGCGGTGGCAGCGCGCTAGCGCATCTTTAACAGGCCCAGCGTGCCACGCATTGAAATGCGAGGCTAGAAAATGCCCACCGTCCAGGGGACGGAAGAAGCAGAGCAGAATTCCCTTTCTTGCGTCCCCTGGACGCCGGGCAATTGCCTATAGCCGTCAAGGCAGGGCAGGCACGGGGGACAGAGGGCAGGCACGGGGGCCTGCCCCTACGGGTGACAACGGATCACGAGGCGCGTAGGGGCAACCCCCCGTGGTTGCCCTCCTCCCTCCCCGTGGTTGCCCTGCCCCTGGACGCCGGGCGCTTGACAGCCTCGCATTTCAATGCGTGGCATCACTGCTTCCCAGGAGAACCCATTCATGCCACGTCTCCGCACACTGGCGACCCTCTTGCTCGCCGGCCTGGTTCCGACATCGGCAGCCATCGCCCAGGCCGCGCCCCTCAAGGCCGCTTTACCCAGGCCCGTGGTCGTCACCCGCCTGACTTGGCATGGCTGGCCCGGCGCGATCCGCCTGTCCAACGGCATCGTGGAGGCTGTTGTCGTCCCTACTATTGGGCGCATTATGAGCTTTCAGTTTGTCGGGCAGCCCGAAACCAGTCCGATCTTCATCAACAGGGAGTGGGACGGCAAGACAGTCGCCGATGCCGACCCGGCGACCTGGGCGGCCTTCGGCGGCGACAAGCTCTGGCCCTCGCCCCAGAGCGAGTGGCCCCGCCATAACGTCCGCGCCTGGCCCCCGGACCAGACCTTCGACGGCGACCCTGAAAACGCCCAGGTTCTGCCCAATGGTGTCCGGCTGACCACCCCCGACAGCGTCGCCTTCGCCGCCCACGCCACGCGGACGGTCACGATGAAGCCCGGCGAGGCCCGTCTTTACATCGCCCAGACGCTGATCAAAGACCCCGACGCCGCCAACCTCCCCGCTCTCGCGGGGGTAGCGGACGCCACGCCCGCCGCGCCGGAAGCCCAGGCTGCCGCCGCCCGGCAGCGCCGCGACGGCTTCCCCATCGGCATCTGGTCCATCACGCAGACGCGGGGCGACGAGACGGTCTTCCTGCCGCTGGCGACGGCCGGCCCGTTTCCGCGCGGCTACCTATCGTTGGGAGACCCCGGCGATGTCCTGGCCGCCCCTTACTTCAAGGCCCAGGGCGGCCTGCTGCGCATTGCGCGCGACCCCACCAAGTCCCATAAAATCGGCGCCGGGTCGTCCGCCGGCTGGATGGCGTCTCTTTACGGCGGCGCCTGCCTCTTCTCCGAGCACTACTCTTACCAGGCCGGCGCGGCCTACCCGGACGGCGGAACGCCCGCCGAGGTTTATACCAATGCCGGGGCCACGGCCTACATCGAGATGGAACTGCTCGGCCCCCTGGTCCCGCTGACGCACGGCGAGAAACTTTCGCACGACATCTACTGGCAGCTCCAGCGCCTCCCGCGCGCCCCGAAGAGCGTGGCGGACGCGGCGCGGCTGGTAACGGCAGCCATGCAGTAGGCGCTCTGGAGCCATGCAGTAGGGCTCTGGGCAAGGCAAAAGGCACACAAAAGAAAGGGGCGAACACAAGGTTCGCCCCCAAGGGGTTATGGCCGGAAAGCGTAGGGGCGCGATTCATCGCGCCCTTCCCGATTCATCGCGCCCTTTCTACGCCTGCACCCCTTTCTACTCCTGATCGCTCGCTGTGTAAAGCCCGTAGGTCGGCGCGATCGTCGGCTCCGTGACCACGAGTGTATACGCCTTGCCGGCGGAGACGGAAATGTTGGTGGGCGGCACGAGCGCCGTGGACTTTCCCGCCGCGTTCACCTGCACCGAAAGCGTCCCGGAAGGAACCGCTTGGTACAGCGTAACGGGATTCACGGCGGGCGCGGAGGTGTCGGCGGCGGCGACCCGCGTGGGGAAGGCGGGGTAGACGACCGCCGTGAAGGCCGGCTTGCCGTTGATCAGCACATCGACCGGCCCGGCATCGGGCGCGCCGTTCAGGATGCGCAGGTTGGCCTGACCCGAAGGCGGATCGGTGTACGGAGCGGCGGCGGTGTACCCCGCAGCGGCGCCTTTGTCACCCGTCACGACGGTCTGGAGAAGGCGCGGGTCGGGCTTGCCGAGGCTGACGTCCGGCACGGAAGCCAGGCCGATCAGGTAAGCCGTGTAGAACGAGTTGTTGTTAAGCTGGAGCGTGGAACCGACCGGATAGGTGATAGTGACGCCCGTCGGCACGGCGGCGCTGGTCGTGAACCCGAAGGTCGAGACGCCCTGGCCGGCGTAAAGGTAGGGGCTGGCTTGCCCGTAGTCGAGGTCGCCCCCCAGCGCATAACTGTTCGCCAGCACGCCGGCCGTGCCCGCGTTCGCGGAGAGATCCACGCCTCGAAGCCGAGCCGTCGGGTCGCTGCTGGTGCCGCCGCAGCCGGCGCTCAGGAGCGCCGCCAGCGTCATCCCCGCCCCCAGCAGCGCCGTGTGGGTGGAAAGAACCCCGCCCCGACGTTGTCGTGTTTGCAATGCAGTCGTCTCCTATCGGTGAGAAAATCGTGTTTCAGAAAATCGTTTCGTGGTGTTGCCTGGTTAGACAACGGGGGGGAGGTTTTGTTTCAGCGGGGTCAGTTTTCATTCCGTGACGAGGCCAGGGCGGCATCGGCGACGGCATACAGCCAGTCGCCGGCCAGCAGGACGGCGACGAACCAGAAGGCGGGGCCGAAGTAGGACCCACTCGCTTCCCAGCGCGGCAGTTGGGACAGCAGGACAAGCCCCATCAGGAAAATGCCGATGAGGATGCTGCCCTTGACCGTCTGCCCCTGGACGACTTGCCCCAGGCCGGGGCACAAGGCCGAGCCGAGGATGACCGGCCACGCCCCGCGCGAACCGCCTTCCCGCCGCACCATCGCCGTCTCGGTCGCGGCATAGGCCACGCCCAGCTTTTCCTGCCGCTGCTGTTCCGCCCGCCGCAGCGTCGCTTTGCCGAATTTCGCCTCTGCCGACGTCCGCCCCGGCTCGCGCTCCAGGGCGGCCTGATAGGCCGCCGTCGCCGCGTCCCAGTCGCCGCGCGTCGCCAGAACATCGCCCAGCAGCTCGTGCGCCCCGGCGTCCCCCGCGCGCTCCGCCAGGATCGCCCGCACCGACGCTTCCGCTTCCGCCGCCTGCCCGCGCCGGAGCTGGATGTGGGCGTTCGTCAGCCGCCGCCCGGCCTCCTCCTCCGCCGCGTAGTCGCGCCTCGGCGGGCGGGGCGGGATCGGGCGGGGCGGCTTCGGCGGATCAGACGGATCAGGCGGCGCGGCCATGCCGGGCCTCCCCGTCGCCGTCCAGGTCGTCGTCCTCGTCCAGTTCCTCGTCCTCGTCCAACTCGTCTAAGCCGTCGTCCTCCTCGAACTCGCCGATCCCCATGCCTTCCAGCCGGTCCGGCTCGCGGGCGGACGGCGCCTGGCCGGTCCACAGCTTTTCCAGCCCGTAGAAGGAGCGCTGCTCCTCGGACATGACGTGGACGATGTTGTCGCCGTAGTCGAGCAGCACCCAGGTCGCCTCGCTGTAGCCCTCGATGCGCCGCTGCCGGATGCCCCGCTTTTCCATCGCCTCCATGATGCCGTCGGCGACCGAGCGGATGTGGATGTTGGACGTGCCGGAGCAGATGATGAAAAAGTCGGCGATCAGCGTCTTGCCGCGCAGGTCCAGGGCCGTGATGTAGTTGGCCTTCTTGTCCTCGGCGGCGGCGACAATCGAATCCCGCCGCTCTTCCGAGGTGAGTGTGCTTTCTTTCATGGTATGTCCGACAGTATACCCGACTTGCCCCAAAAAGACGAGAAGCGGACGGCGGGCCGGCTGACCCGCCGGAGCGCAGTGAACGGCCTCCCTGAAAAATAGCCGAATTGATTTAACCAGTTAGTTGACAACCCCCTCAGTTCGGGGTACTATTTAACCAAATGGCTAAATCATCCGAGGGTCAGTTGGACGCAATCTTTCACGCGCTGTCGGACCCGACGCGGCGATCCATTTTGCGCGACATCGCAAGCGGCGAGCGGACGGTGGGGCGGTCGCGAAACCCTATCCCATGTCCCTGGCCGCCGTCTCCAAGCATCTCAAGGTGCTTGAGAGTGCCAGCCTGATCCGCCGCGAGCGGCGCGGGAGCTTCCAGATCGTGCGGATCAACCCCGAACCTATCCGTCAAGCGGAAGAGTGGCTTGCGTTCTATGAGGACTTCTGGAACCGGTGCCTGGATGCAATGCAGGCCGTCTTAGAAGAAGGAAAGGAGGGAGGCAAAGGAAATGGAGGAACCCATCAGACTACAGATGACAAAGGTCATCAAAGCCAAACGCGCACGGGTGTTTGACGCCTGGACCAATGCGGACCTGATGAAGCAGTGGTTTGCACCCGGCGAACTGATCGCTCGGAGTGCAAGCAGCGACCCAAAGGAAGGGGGCGCTTTCACCATCTCCATGGAAGGCATGATGGGAGGCCGCTTCACGAAAGGCGTGGCTAGCGGCCTCTACAAACAAATCATTCCCGATGAGCTGCTGGTGCTCACCTGGAACTATGTGGGCGATTACCAGCCGCCGGAGACAGTGATCACTGTCTCATTCAAAGATGGGGCGGGCGGTACGGAAATCGCCTTGACTCAGGAAGGCTTCGGTGACGAGCAGCATAGAAGCGGCTACGAAGGCGGCTGGCATACTCAGTTCGAGAAACTGTCAAAGGTCGTAGAGTGAACTGAGGGACTGAGAAAGCTGGCGGGGGGCACTCCCCCATCAAACAAAAGTTTCTAAACACTGACTCAGAGCGTCGGTTCCGTTCAGGATCAGGCGCTCTGCTTATCAAAACGACTCTCTGCGTTCCCAGGTGCAGCCACTGAAACGAGGATTTCAGTAGGTTATGCCCCATGCTACAACAGTCCCATGATCGAGACGCCCCCCGAATGCATTGCATTGTCTATTACTTAGTCAGCACTGACTGGCGAGGGGACAGCGGATAGGGGCTGAACGCGCAGCGTGAGGGCGTCAGGCGCTTCCTGGGCGGGCGCGGCCAGATTCTCGCGGCTCTAAACGAGTGCCCCTGGAGGAAAGACCGTGACGAAGAACACTGTCCCGAAAAAGACAAAAACGGCGGCGGGCCTTTCGGCCCGCCGCCGTTCCTATCCCTCAGCGGGACTACATTTTCATCTTGGAGCCGTCGCTGAAGCCGGCAGGCGCTTTGGACATCTGGGACAGCTTGTGGCCCATGCCGTCCTTGTAGCCCATCTTCTTGGCCTGCGCCGCCGAGTAGTACGCCTTGCAGTCTTTGCAGACATACACGGTCTTGGACGCCGTCGTCTTGCCCATCGGCTTGTGCATCATCGGCTTGTGCATCATGGGGTGGCTCATGGGCTTCTGCTGCGCCATGCCCGTCGAGGCGGAAAAGAGGGTGATTCCGGCGGCAAGGGCCGCCACGATCTGCTTGGTCATCGGGTTTCTCCTGTGAAATAGACTCGGTCAGTAGATTATAGCGCATCAACGGTTGTTTTGGTTCCGTCGCTGGAAATCCTTTGTGCAGGAGGCCCTACCTGACGCCGTAGGTCTTGCCGGTGTCCGAATCGAAGCTCGTGCCGCTCAACCCTACGACCTGGCCGGTCGGGGTGACACGGTAAGTATGGATGTAGCCGTTAGGCGCGGCTCCCGATCCGGGATGGACGATGGCGATCATGCCGTTGCCATACGCGATCACGGCGTCGCCGCCCTGCCCCGTCCCCGCCGAAGAGACGCCCCGCAGATCGGGCGGCTGCGGACTCGCCGGCGAAGCCGCCGGGTTGGTTTGGGCCGAGGCGGGCCGCCTCGCCAGTCCGGCGCCCGCCACGAAACCTCCGACCGCCGCTGCGACCGCCAGGGCGAAGGCAAGGGAACGCTGTTGCATTGTAACCTCCAGTGTTTCAAAAACCCAGGCGCGACTTAAAAACTCATCCATCCGCGCCAAAGGAAGGCCAGGCCAAGAGCGGCCAGGAACAGGGCCGAGAGGCGCGTCATCGCGATCCGAAACGGCATCTTCATTAAGAGGCCGCCGAACAGGACGCGGCCGAACAGGGCCAGGGCGAGCAGGCCGGGGACCGTCCCCAGGCCGAAGCAGAGCATCAGCAGGGCGCCCGACAGCGGGCGCAGCGTGAAGGTCGCCATCAGGGCGTTGTAGGTCAGGCCGCAGGGCAGCAGGCCGACGAAGACGCCGATGCCCAGCGGCTTCAGCGCGGAACGCGACTGCAAGACGGCCAGGTAGACCCGGCGCAGACGCCCGCCGCCCGCCCCCAGCACGTCCGGCTCCGGCAGCCGGAAGCGCGGCAGGAAGCCCGCCAGTCCCAGCGCCAGACCCAGCATCACGACGCCGACGCCCAGGCTGACGACCGCCTGCGCTGACGCCCACCGATGGCCCAGTGCGCCGACTGCCCCGCCCGCCAGCCCCAGCGCGGCCAGCGCGGCCAGACGACCGCCATGAAACAGCAGGTGCCGGGCCGGCCGGAGGACAGAAGGAAGAAGCCGCCGTGCATCGCCTTTGTCAGGCATTCCGGCGTAGGAGACGACGAAAATCCCGCACATGCCGATGCAGTGCGAGAAGCCGCTTGCCAGCCCCAGGGCCAGGGCAAGAAGATATGCGGGTGCGTCACTCACCCCAGCCGCACCACTTCCCGGACGCGCTCGGTCGCCCGCTCCTCGACCTCTTCCACCGCCACATCGCTTTCAACCTCGGACCAAAGACGGCGGGCGTCCCAGACGCCGTGCGCCAGGTCCGCGATCCGCCACGTCCCCTGCATCGTCCGCCCGTCATCGGCCAGTGTGCCTTCATAAGAGACGGACACTTGCCCGCGCCGACGGTAACGCTTGGAAAACCGGATGCCCCGCCCACTCTGGCCGCCCGCGACGCTCGCTTCGCCCAGGCCGCCGTCGTCGAGGATGGTCCCCCGGAACTTCCCCTCGCCGTCCGGCTCGGTGAACGTCGCCTCGAAGCGGACCGGCGGCCGCTTTCGCAGCGCGCCCTTGTATGCAAATGTTCCCAGCCAGCCGCCGCCCACGCTCCCTTGTTCCTGCCCCGGCTCGTACTCCTGTTCTTGTGTGCTCATCGCGTTTCGTCTACCTCACTTCCACGGGAAACGCCCGCACCGCCCGGTTTGGCCCCTTCGCGGCCGTCACCGTCACGCGCCACGCCCCCGCCATCGTGAACCGGCCCGTGCCGCAATATGACCCGGCCCGTGTCTCGTGCAGCGCGACCTCGTTCTGGCCCATCGGCATCGCCGGCATGTCGAGCTGGGCCGTCACCGCCGCCCCGCTCGCTGGCTTCCCCGCCGTGTCCCTGATCCGCACGGTCAGCGCCGTGGGGTCCAGCGAGGTCGCCGGGCGCGGCGTCAGCTCCAGCGCCATCTGTAGAGATGCGTTCGGCGTCTCAACCAGCGGCGCGGCGGGGTGGGGGGCGCAGCCGGCGCAGAGTAGGGATAGGAGAAGCCCCCACCCCCGTCCCCTCCCCCGCAAGCGGGAGAGGGGGGGCAGATTAGACAGAAGACAGGGCGACGCCTCCGCTGGCCGGGTCTTTCCTGCTCCCCTCTCCCGCTTGCGGCCCCTAGTCGCCAAGCCTCCGTAGCGGGGTGGAGGGAGGGGACGGGGGTGGGGGGCCTTAGTCCCCACCCGGCGGCCTCCGCAGGTGCAGGGGCGGCCTGGTCTGGATCTGCATCAGCGGGGAAGAAGTCGTCTGCGCTTTAGGGGCCGCCCCGGCGCTTGGGCAGCCGTCGCAGCCGCTGGCCGTGTTCCCCATGCGCCCCGGCCTGCCGCGAAAGGCGGCGGCCTGCCCCCACAACCGCCGTCCCACGGCGAACGCGGCCACGGCCACGATGCCGAGCGCGACGATTTGCTGTCCGTCAATGTGCATCTTCGTTCCCTCCGGCGCAGCAGGCGCACTCGCCCGTGACCGCTTCCCGGCCCTCTTTGAGCAGGAGCGGGATCAGGGCCAGGGCGGCGACGCTGTCCAGCCACCACAGGCCGGGCAGCAGCCGGGTCACGGCCAGCCCGATCATCAGGACCACAGACAGATACCCGCAGGTGACCGCCTCCATCGCATCGGCCCGCAAGGCTTTGGACCCCAGCCGCGCCGCCACCTTCAACTTGAAACCCGCCAGGATCGGCATTCCGATCTTCGCAACCAGCCCGATCCCGATGCCCCACACGCTCTCGCGCGTATCGGCCCTTGTGTGTGATACGAACAATCCGTAGGCCGAGTTGCAGACCACGAACCCGGCCAATCCATAGAGAGTATACCCCACCCAGCGCGCCGCCGTTCTCTCGACCGCCTCGACCCGCTCTGCGCTGGCCTTGCCGCTTGCCTCCACCCGCAGCCGCCAGAGCAGGACGCCCGCGCTGAACAACTCAACGACGCTGTCCAGCCCGAAACCTTCCAAAAGCAGGCTCTTGGAGACGGCCCCCAGCCACAAGGCCGACGCGCCCTCAATGGTCATCCAGCCAAGAGTCAGATACGTCAGCCGCAGGGCCGCCCGCACATCGGCGGCGCGGTCGTAAATGGGTTCCGTTATGAGTGTCTGCATTTTCCCCGTTTTGGTTGTATAATAGAGTTGTGGTGCAATTATTCAGTCTCTTGACTCAGGAATGGCTTTTCTTGCCGCTTGGAGCGGCTGTGAGGCCCCTGGTGACGATAAATTGACAAGATTTTCATTCAGGAAGCTATAATGCGCTCAGGGAGCCTTACAGAGCCAAAAGGCTTATTTGCACCACAACTCTAATCAACTAGTTCGCAACGCAGAAGCGCGTCCTGGACCAGCCGCGAAATGGAGGCAACCATGTCCATCACTGCCGTCAAGCTCGATCCCAGTGCCATCAGTCATCACCCGATACCCATCGTCTACGACCCGTCTTGCCGGCCATTCCTAACCGCCCCTGTCCAGGCCGCGCTTGGCGAGTTGATCGCCCTTCTGATGCGAGGGGCGGAACAGGAAAACGTCCCTGTTCTCAAGGTAGACGTTCGCGGGTTTTCCGACCCGGAAGAAGACAGCCATCAGGTCGTCGTCAGGCAGTGGGTGAAGCTGCCTGCGCGCGAAGCCTTCGGCTATTGGGAGAGCTTAGGCCCCGCGTATGAAGCCTGGATGCACTCCGCTCCCGAAGAGTTAATGCCCGTTTACACCGATCAAGTCGCCTTTGAAGTGCGCTGGAGCGAAGATGAAACCGAACTTTGATCCGCTGCTCTACCTGACCCTGGCGCGGGAACTGGCGGGCCAGGATGGGACGGAGGTCAAGTTCAGAACAGCCACCGGTCGCGCCTATTATGCGCTGTTCCTCCTGGCCCGCGAAAAAAGCCATGTCACCGGAACCGAAGATGTCCACAAGCGCGTCGGCAGCGTCGTGTCAAACAAAATCGGCTACTCCATCACGGGCAGCCAGCTCAGGACGCTCCACCGCCTGCGGGTGGAAGCGGATTACTGCCTGACGGCCAGCGACCCTTCTTTTGAAGATTGGGCACGAAACTGGAAGGACGCCGAGCATTTAGTGAACGCCATCCTCCCCAAGCTCCAAGCCTGGTGAACGAGACAGATAGGGAGGCGTTATCCTTCTAAGTGCGACTCCACCAGGCGGGCCAATTCGCCGACGGTTTCGCGGTCGAAGGCCAGGCGCGCGCCGGCTTCGGCGTACAGGTCCGGCAGGGGCCGCGTGTTGCCCAGGGCCAGGGCCGAGCGATAGCGGCGCACGGCGTCGGCCTGGTCTTCCAAAGCGTTGCGCCAGACCTGCAAGGCCCCTAATTGGGCTAGGCCGTACTCGACGTAGTAGAACGGCACGGTGAAGATGTGTAGCTTGCGGTGCCAGCCGGTCACGCGCTCCGCGTCCAGTCCGGTCCAGTCCGTCCCGCCCATGAAGCGGGTCCACAGGGCGTCCCATTGGACGTCCATGTCGTGGGCCGTCACATGGTCGGGCGCCTCGGCGTAGACCCAGTGCTGGAAGCCGTCCACGACCGCCATGTACGGCAGGAACATGACAATCCGCTCGAGCTGCTCCTGCCGGGCGCGGCCCGCCTCTTCGGGCGTGTAAAACCCGCCCTGGTCCTTCTCTAGATACGGCAGGGCGAGGAGTTCCATCGCCATCGAGGCGACCTCGTTGAACTCCATCGGCGCGCCCCGGTTCCACAGCAGGGGCTGGGTGGCGCTCGACGCCAGCCCGTGAAAGGCGTGGCCGCCCTCGTGGAGCATGGTGCGGACGTCGCCCTCGGTCCCGACGGCGTTCATAAAGATATACGGCAGGCCCATCTTGGGGAAGAACGAGCAATAGCCGCCGGGGGCCTTGCCCTTGCGCGAGCCGAGGTCCAGATAGCCGCTGCGGAACTTCTCGAAGTCCGCGCCCAGGGCGGGGTCCACGTTCGCGAAGATGCGAGCCGTGCCTTCTTCCAGTTCGCCGACATGGGCGAAGGGCTGGAGCGGCGCGCGGCTTTCCGGGTCCGCCGTCAGGTCCCAGGGCCGCAGCGTCTCGACGCCCAGCTTTTTCCGGCGCGATTCCAAAAGGCGCTTCGCCAGCGGCACGACCTCGGTTTCGATGGCCCGCCCGAAGGCCAGGCTGTCTTCGGGCGTGTAATCGAACCGCTTCAGCGCCTGCCACATGTAGGCGCGGTAGTCGGGCAGCCCGGCGTTCTTCGCGAGCTGCCGCCGCAGGGGCAGCATCTTTAGGTACAACTCGTCCAACTCGGTCCGCGACTGGAGCCACCGCTCCTGAACGGCCTGCCACGCCTGCTCGCGGATCGCGCGGTCCGGGTCGAGCAGCCTCCCCTCGGCCTGCGGCAGCGTTACCTCCTTGCCGTCCAGCGTCACGCTCATCGAGCCAGTGAGCTTGTTGTACTCATTGGCAAGCGTCTGCAATTCGGCTTGAAGAGGGACGTTCGCGGGCCGGAACAGATTGGCGTCGCTGCGCAGGCGGCGCAAAAACTGCCGGTGCTCCGGGACAGGCTCGTAGCCGGGCACGGCCAGCAGCTTGGTCTTGAGCGCCTGGGCAGCGACGGTCCACTGGGGGATAATCTCCTGGACAAAGTGCAGGTAGGCCGCCTCGGCTTCGGTGTCAGTCGTGTCCTCGGACTTCGCGCGACCGGCCTGTGCCCCGGCTTCGCCTAAATGCTTTTCCAGTGCGCTCCACCGCAGCAGCCAGTCGCCGACGCCCTCTGCCGTCAGGTCTTCATCCGCCAGGGCCGCAAAGTGCGGCGCGACTGTTTCCCAGTCGTGCGGGTTGATCGTGTCTTCGTTCATGGATTGCTCTTCCCCCTGTCATTGTCCAACGGTTTTTGTGGCGGGCAGGTTCCGTGTCCTTCCGTGTCCTATCCCCGGCACTTGTGCCGGGGATAGGACACCTCACGCAAGCGTCCCGCCGTCCCACTCGTGCTGCGGGTCGGGGTAGAACGTCGTGCTCTGGACCATCCCGTCACTCGTGGGCATGGTCGTCAGGACCAGCCAGCCGCCGGGCACTTTGGCCCGCCAGGTTTCCACCGTCTTCGGGAAGACGGTGCCGGGCGGCAAGGCTTCTTTTCCGAGGTATTCCCAATCAATGCCCATGCGCGTATTGCTTTGTCAGACGGTCCAGGGCCGAGTCAGCCTGCCGAGGCAATCTCCGGGGGCAGCGGGCGCGCGGGGACGCCCTCATGGGTCACGACAACCGGCAGGATGTCGCCTGCCTCATCGAAGTCCATCCGGTCAATGCAGACGACCCGGTGGTGGCCGTTGGTCTCCGTCAGCGGGCGGCGGTGGTAGGCGATGTACCAGTCGTCCGTGCCGGGATAGCATAGGGCCGAGTGGTGGCCCGCGCCCAGGCCGACGGCGGGGTTGTTTTCCAGGATGCGGCCCACGCGGGGGAACGGGCCGAGCGGCGAGGACGCCTTGGCGTAGGCGACGGCGTAGCTGGAGTCGGTCCAGCCGCCCTCGGACCACATGCCTCGGACCACATGCCTCGGACCACATGAAGTAGTAGACGCCGCGCCGCTTGAGCAGGAACGGCCCTTCGACGTAGTTTTCGGGCGTGATCTCCAGGAAGTCGCCGTCCAGCGAGACCATGTCCTCGTTCAGCCGGATGACAACCGCGTGGCGGTGCCCGCCGAAATACAGATACGCCTGGCCGTCCTCATCCAGAAACGCATGGGCGTCAATCGGCTGCGCCCCGTGCGGGTAGTGGCCGACGAGCGGCCTGCCCAGCGCGTCCCGGAACGGCCCGGCGGGATGGTCGGCCACAGCCACGCCCAGCCCCGCGCCGTCCCCGGCGGAAAAGTAAAAGTAGTAGCGCCCGTTGCGCTCGATGGCGGACGGCGCCCAGGCGGCCCGGTTCGTGCTCCACGACACGTCGGCGAAGTCGAGGATGCGGCCCTCGCTGCGCCAGTCGGTCAGGTCCGAGGACGACCAGGCTTCAAAGAAGGTCTGTTCGCCGTAATCCGCCGAGTAGGTCGGGTAAAGGTAATAGCGGCCCGCGAAGATGTGCATCTCGGGGTCGGCGTACCAGCCGGGGAAGATCGGGTTGCCCGACAGGCGCGGGGCAGGTGGCTGAGTCTCCATAAAGTGATCATGCTCTCCAAAGTGTGATGACAAGGCCACCGGCGACAATCAGCCCGCCGCCGACGCAGAGGGGCAGGGTGGGCTTCTGGCCGAAGCCGGCCCAGTTGATGACTTGGGTTATGACGAAGAAGGCGGCGACGTAAACGCCGAGCAGCCGCCCAAAGTCCCAGCGCGGCAGATTGACGCAGCAGCCGTATGCGAACAGGGCCAGCGCGCCCCCCGCCAGCAGAATGGCCCGACGCAGCGGCGTCGGGCCAAACAGGCCACCCCGAACCAGCGCGTCCCCGCCCGCCTCCAACGCCGCTGCCACGACCAGTAACAGCAAAGCGAGTGGTGTCTTCATGGTCTCCCCTTGCCCCCTTGTTCGCGCTCAGGGGTTGTTATTCCTGCTGAGAACAGGCTTACAAGTGACAGGAAAGAAGTTCTTGCGGGCGACTAAAGTCGCGGCAACAAAGGCACGAAACCTGCCTCCGCAGGTTCAGAAGCATCCTAGCCCGCGCGGGCGGGCTTTGTGCTTTTGTTGCTGCGGTTTCAACCGCCCGCCGAAACGGGCGCCAGCACCTGCGCGCTGCGGCTGGGCAGGTAGACCTGGACGCTCTGGCCGCGTCCGTACATCGGGACGGGCTGGATGGGATAAATGATGCCGGGGGCGACGCGCCCAAAGCCGCTGAACGGGGCGGCGTCCGTGTCCAGGACCACCCGGTAAGCGGCGGGGTCCGGGACGGGGATACGCAGGTCCCCGTAGGATTGCGTGGGGTGGAAGTTGAAGGCGAAGACTAATGGCCCGCGCCGGTAGACAAGCTGCCGGGTATCTTCGTGCAGGGCCAATTGCTCGATCAGCGGGTCGGGCAGCAGCGCGTACTCGTGATCGAGGCCCAGCATCGCCCGGTCGAACTCGTTCAAAGCATGGTAGCGCAGATCGGGATTATCGGCGAGCGACCATTGCCGCCGGGCGTGGTGGTACGAGAAACCGTTGCCCTCGCGCGGGAAGTCCACCCATTCGGGGTGCCCAAACTCGTTGCCGATGAAATTCAGCCATGCTTCCCCGGCCAGGCTGAACGTCAGCAGGCGGATCAGCTTCAGCAGGGCGACGCCGCGCTCGACCACGACGTTGGGGTCGCCCACGCCCATGTGCTCGTACATCTCCCGGTCCATCAATCGGAACGCCAGCGTCTGGTCGCCGACCAGGGATTGGTCGTGGCTTTCGACGTACCCGACGCGCTTCTCGCCCGGCCGGCGCCCCGTCAGCTCATGGTAGATCGCGCCCAGCGGCCAGCCCTCATCGGGCGTCTCCTTGACCAATTTTGTCCAGTAATCGGGGACGCCCATGTTCAGCCGGAAGTCGAAGCCCAGCCCGCCCTCGGCCACGGGCCGCGCCACCCCCGGCATCCCGGACACGTCCTCGGCGATTGTCACCACATCGGGGCGGACCGCGCGGGCCAGGTCATTGGCGACCTGCAAATACGCCACCGCGTCGTCGTCCACATTTGGACCAAAGTAATCGTCATAAGTCGTAAAGACGCGGTTCAACCCGTGGTCGTGGTACAGCATACTCGTCACTCCGTCGAACCGCAGGCCGTCAAAGTGAAATTCTTCCAGCCAGAACCGCACGTTGCTCAACAGAAACCGCTGCACTTCGTATTTGGCGTAGTCGAACAGCAGCGAGTCCCACGCCGGGTGCAGCCCGCGCGCCCCGGCATGGAAATACTGGAAGTCCGTGCCGTCAAACTTATTCAGCCCTTCCAGCAGGTTCTTGACCGCGTGGCTGTGGATGATGTCGAGCAGGACGCGCAGCCCCAGCCCGTGCGCCGTGTCAACAAGCTGCTTCAGGTCCTCCGGCGTGCCGAAGCGCGACGAGACCGCAAAGAAGCTGCTCACATGGTAGCCGAACGAGCCGTAATACGGGTGCTCCATGACCGCCATGAGCTGCACGGCGTTGTACCCCAGCCCGGCGATGCGCGGCAGGACGTCCCGCGTGAACTCCTCGAACGTCCCGACCCGCCCCTCTTCGCGCGCCATGCCGACGTGCGCCTCGTAAATCCGCAGCCCGCCCGTGGTCTCCGGCACGGCATTCTCAAACGGATACGGCGCGGGCGGCAGCCAGACCTGGGCCGTGAAGCCGCCCCCGTCCCCCTCCTGCACCACGCGCCGGGCGTAGGCCGGGACCCGGTCCATGCCGCCTCCCTCCGCCACCACATGCACCTTGACCCGGCTGCCGTGCGTCAGCCGCCCGGCATACTCGGCATCGGGAAAGAACGCGCTCCACACGCCCCACGGGTCGCGCGTCAGCGGGTGGCTCCCCCGGTTCCACCCGTTGAAGTCCCCGGTCAGACGTAAACTGTGCGCCCCCGGCGCCCACTCGCGATACCACACGCCGGGCCGCCCGTCGTGCTCGCCGCGCGTCAGCCCGAAAAAGTGGTGCCCCTGGCTGATCGGCCCCGTCAGCCCGCCCGTCTCGTCAATGGCCGCCCGCAGCCGCGCATAGTGCGCCTGCCGCTGCCGCAGTTGGTACGCATACGGCGCGAGCCAGGGGTCAAGGGCCAGAAGGCCCAGCGGTTCATCGGTTTGCATGGAAACATTGTACCTGCGGATTGGCCCAGACATATGCGGGCATTCAGGGCATGTGCTGGAGATCAGGTCTCGGCAGGGAAAAGTTGCGGATGGTCTTCCTGCGACGCGGCTGCTTGCGCCTTTTTGAGAACCTCTAGGCTCATGGGGATGTCCAGCCGCTTGTGCTGCTCTACTACCTCCGCGATGGTGACGATCTGGATGCGCGGGTAGTTGCGGCTCATCAGCTTGTGTTCGTAGATGCCGGAGGCATTCGCTTCGGTCTTCATGCCCTCCGTCGGTGGCTGAAGGGTCAGGAGAACCGCCAACTCAGCCCCTTCCCGCGTGCGGTCGTTGTTGAGCTTTGACACATCGCCGCGCCCCACGTTGCCGGACTTGACCTGGAATACGATCTTGGCGTTATCGCTCGCCCCGGTCAGGAAATAAGCGGTGCCATCGATCCCCTTATCCCCGCCTTTTTTGTCGTTGATGATGGCGCGGTTGTTTGAATAGGTGAGAACAGCCCACTTCTCGAACTCTTTGCGTACCCGATCATCCTTCTTCAGCGCAAGAGCGTGTGCAGAGGCCATGTCTCTAGGAATCCCGTTGAGGCTGATCTTGTCGAGAATATCCTTGCCGTGTTCCCCTTCCAGACGACGGAGGATGAGCGAAATGCTTTGGTAGGTGATGTCTATGCCGATCCATTGACGCTTCAATGCTTCCGAAACGGTGACGGTCGTTCCACAGCCGCAGTACGCATCGAGCACAAGATCACCCTCATTGGTGGAGGCGCGAATGATGCGCTCAAGCAATGCCTCCGGCTTTTGCGTTGGATAAAGCTGCTTGACAGGGGGAACCCGGCTGATGTCCCAAACATCATCCAGGGCGACACCCTCAGAGTCTACGCCCTCGGTTTGTGAAGGCAGGCGATTCCCTGTAGTATCAAAGGATGACAATATCTTGGCGTTGCCGAAGCGCTTCGCGGTGGCAGGAGATCGTGCTGTAAACAGTGTATGAAACACACGGCTGGGATTATCAGTTTTGCTGTAGAAAAATATGACATCATGGTTGCGGACGAATTGCCGTTGTGCGACTGACCATTTCAGATAATGCCATACAATTTCGTTTCGGAAGACGCCGCCGTTGGTAACGAAAACGGCATCAACGACCAGCTTTAAATAATGGCTGGCAGTGGGGTCACAGTGAAGATAAAAGCTGCCGGTTGCCTTCAAGACGCGGCGAATCTCGGTAATGCGAAGCGTCATGCTGACAAGGTACGCAAGAAGGCTGCCCTTCTTGAGAACCATCTCCAGCCCCTTAATGAGATCAACGGTTTGGGATGTGAAACGGCCTTGGTCGTTGGCGAGTAGTTCCGCAAAACCTTCGTTAGCGATCTCATCCCATACCCAGGTATCAATGAACGCCTGCGCCTGCGCCCGGTCTTCCGTGCCAACATTGTTGTAAATTTGATTGTAGTTACGCTTGCTGTTGAAGGGGGGATCGATGTAGCAGAGGTCAACAGTTTCATCCTTGATGTATTTCCGCAAGACCTCGAGGTTATCGCCGTAGTAAAGACTGTTCATGGGACAGGTATTCAACAGCAGTATTAGAATGTCCTTCTGGCCCTGATTAAAAGACGCAGCGAGGAACTGAAATCGTGAGCACAAAGACAAAAGAGGAAACGGAAGAAGCAACCGCCGCGCGTGTCCGGGAGAAAGTCAAGAAGTCTCCCCGCGCCGCCGATCTGCTGGCGGAAAAGCGGCAGGACCCGGCCTTTGACGAACTGTTTCAGGAAGACATGGTCGCCCTGCGGCTGGGTCTGGCGCTCTGCGAGGCGCGGGAGGGGCGGGGGCTGACCCAGCGCGACATCGAGGCGCGGGCGGGCGTCCCGCAGGAAACGCTGTCGCGCATCGAGCGCGGGCGGATGCCGTCGCTGGGGACCCTGCAAAAGATCGCCGATGCCCTAGGGGTGCAGATCGTCGTGCGTCCGGGGCAGGCCGTGACCGTGGAGCCGTTCCCGGACCGGAGGGCAGCCTGAACAGGAAGGCTAAATCGGGCTGAAGGTAGCGGTGAAGTTCTTCGGGGCTTGGCCCATGAAGCCCGTCCCCGCTGCGATGCCGCCGCTGCCGAACGTCCCGTTGAGGTTTTGGTCGCCGGTGGGGGTGGCGGCGGCGAAGCCGGGGGAGACGCGCTCAGGGCGCAGCCACTTCACATGGCCGTCTTCCAGCGCGAAGTTGGAGCCGCCCGCGTGCAGGCCCTGTCCCTGGTTGCCGTAGCCGCCGCCGTTCAGGCCGTCCGTCCAGGCGGGCTGCCCCATCGGGCCGGTGACCCAGTGGGCGTCGGGGCCGCTGTAGTCAATGAAGCCCGCCCCGCCGTCGTTGCCGTGCCCGGCCCCCGAATTGCCCTCCTGCGGGTCGCGCACGTCGGCAGGGACCCCCTGGCACTCGTTCAGGAGGACGGTGCCGGCGGGGGCGTTGGACGCGGCCAGGACGCCGCCGGGCCGCTGGCCGTCCAGGTTGCCGTTGAAGGAGTAGGAAACCGAGGGGCGGGCGGTCCCATCGTCGGGGCAGCGGAAGACCTCGGCGCTGTTGACGTAGGGGTAGACCTCCCCGGCCCAGCCGCGCCCCCACGGCCCCCACGGGCCGACGTTGTTGCCGACTGGGTAGCGCTCCTCGTTGTCCTGCGTGTACTGCATCAGCGCCATGCCGATCTGCCGCAGGTTGGACTGGCAGGAGGCCCGGCGGGCGTTGTCGCGGACTTTGGCGAAGGTGGGGAACAGGAGCGCGGCGAGGATCGCGATGACGGCGATGACGACGAGCAGCTCGATTAAAGTGAAACCGGGCGTGAAGCCGCGCCGTGCCTGTTTGCCTCGTGTGGGAGTATCCATGCCCCCTATACGTTCGGCGCGGGCAAAAGGGTTCGCGGTGAGGGACCCCCTAGCCCCCAATTCTGGGGGGACCGGATTAGGACTCGGAGAAGATTCGAGAGGGTGGGGGGGCCCGACCCCGACACGGCCAACCGTAGGGGCGGGGTCCCCCCGCCCTTCCTTTCCTGCCCGGCCTTCCTCTCCGACTCCCCCAGAATTGAAGGCTTTACTGGGGTGGGGCCGGGGGGCGACCCTACTCCCTGCCGATGGCCTGCCGAAACTCCATGTCGTCCCGGACGCCCGCGAATTCGGGGCGTTCGGCGAACAAAGATGTCATGTCTCGGTCGTCATGGGCGCGGGATTCGCGCAGCAGGGCGAGGGTGCGCTCCCGGTCCTGAGTTAGATGCCAGACCGTGGCGGCGTACATCAGCCATCCCCAACCGCCGATCTGCCCGCCGCTCGCCGCGTTTGCTTCCCATAGCGGCAGCGCCAGGGCGTGCCAGTCCCCCCACACCAGTTGGCAGGCCAGGTCATGGCGCTCCCCGCGCAGCCATCCCACGGAGTTCGCTCCCTGCTGCTCCGCCGCGTTCAGCAGCGCCGTCATTTCCGCGACCCTTGCCGCGAATGCCGCCTCGTTCTTCGTGCGACGCGCCAAACCGATGTCGTGTCCGAGCGCCATGGCCTCAATCTCTGCCTTCATATCCTCGTCCTCTGCCCCTGCGGCGAGAGCGTGCATCTGCTGGATATAGCGACCTGCCCGCTCCTCATCCCCGGCGGAAGCAGAGGCGTTGCAGGCCATCCGCAGCACATAGAAGCGTTGCATATGGCCGAGTGGAGGCGTAGGACTCTCTGAAAGTGCGGCATCCACCTTTGCCAGATAGTCACCGTTGCGCCAGACGACCAGATAGGAGATGCTGAACTCCCCCGACTGTCCCAGGAAAAGCAGCCGGACCTGGTTGCCGACGTACACGGCTTCGGACGTGTCCTCGGACACCGGGTAGTAGGGCCAGTGGGCGGACAGGCGGGGCGATTTCCCCGGCAGCCAGCGTTCAAACGCCTCATGCGCCAGCACCGCGCCCGCCGCACTGCCGCTGACTGCAATCGCGTTGGCGAGATGCAGATAGGCCCAGGCGGTCTCCGAGTCGGAAAGGGGCTGGGTGAGGGAGCGCATCAAGAGGGCGGCCAGGCCGGGCCAGTCCCGCTTGCGCCAGAGCAGCAGGAAGCCATCGCGCAGGGTCTGGTCGTCCAGCGGCGCGTCCTGTCCCAGCATCCCGAACAATGCCGTCCGCCCCTCCTCCAGCAAGCCCCGGTCGGCGGTGTGGGGATCGGCCGCCTCCTGCCGCTGGAACTCGCGCAGGACGCGCGCCAGCACGTTCTCGGCGAACGCCTCGGTTTGGGAGGGCTTTTCCTGTTCAAGCACTGTCTCAGCCATAGTCCATAGCTCCTTTCGCAGTCGTTTCCGGGCGGCGTGAAGCCTGTTCTTCACCGTCGAGGGCGGCAGGGACAGAAAGGCCGCGATCTCTTTGACGTCGTGCCCGGCCAGGTAATACAGGAGGGTCGCTTCCCGCAGCGGGCAGGGCAGCGCGTCAATCGCGGCCCGGACCCGCGCCGCCTCGTCCGCCCGCTCGACGATAGACGCCGGTTCCTGGGCATCGGGGAGCGTCAGCGTCTCGGCCAGCGGCAGAGTGGGCCGAGCGGAGCGGCGGGCGCGGTCGCAGAACTTGAACACGAGGCGTCGCAGCCAGGCCCCGAAGGCCGCCGCTTCCGTCAGGCTGGGCAGGTCGCGCCACGCCTGCACAAACGCTTCTTGGGCCGCGTCTTCGGCGGCGGCCGGGTCGCGCAGCAGGGTCCGCGCATACGCGACCGCCGTGTTCTGGAACCGGCGCACCAGGAAGTCGAACGCGCGGGCGTCGCCCAGCCGCGCCCGTGTCACCGCGAGTATGAGAGCCTCATCCGCCATGAATCCCCTCCACATCTCTTATGCCCCATTGCTGTGGCCGTTGGTTTACGGGCGGCTCCAAAATAGCAAGAAACGGGGGCCAATGATTTGGCCCCCGTTTCCCCTCTGAAGACGGTTTCAACTCTCATGGCTTCAACAGGGCTGTTTCAATCGAATGGGCCGGGCTGTTCGTGGTCACGGCCCTGCCCGCGAGCCAGATTTTGTAGTCATGCGCCTGCCCCGTCAGGTTCAGCACGACCACGGCGACCGTGTCGTCCGGGTTGATGAACGCGGCGGACAGCAGGTTGTCGTCGGTCGAGGCGCTGGCGATCCGCTGCGCGCCGGGGCGGATGAACTTGGCAAAGTGTCCCAGGTAATAGTAGGAAGGCTGGTAGTGCAGGGCGCCTGTCGTCGTGTCGGCCATGATGGGGGCCGAGCAGTAGTTGCCGACGTGGTTCGGCCCGCCCTGCCCATCCAAAATCAGATTCCAGTCGGTCCAGCCCCTCGCCCAATGGCTCAGGTCCAGCAGGATATTCTTGCCATAGCGCTCCCCAATCTCCCACTCCCGCGCCGGGTCATTCGTGAACCCCTCGCTGCCTTCGGTGAACAGCAGGTTCTTTTCGGGGAACGCCTCGTGGACGGCTTGCGGGCCGTCGAAATGGTCGCCGGAATACCAGTGAAAGGCCATCCCCCAGACGTATTGGGCGGCGACCGGGTCCTCATACACAGTCTGAGCGCGCTGGTACATGATGCCCCGGTTGTGGTCCCAAATCATCAGCTTGGTCCCCAGCCCCGACTTGTGGAGCGTGGGGCCAAGATAGTCGCGGACAAAGTCGTGCTCCTCCTGCCCGGTGTACAGGCACGACTCCCACGACTGCGTGGACATCGGCTCGTTCTGCACGGTCAGCCCCCAAATGGGGATGCCTTGCTGCTGATACGCCCGGAGGAAGCGCACATAGTAGGCCGCCCAGGCTTGCCGGTCTTCAGGCTTGACCTGCCCGCCGTGCGACATGTCGCCGTTGGTCTTCATCCAGGCCGGCGGACTCCACGGCGAGGCGAACAGCGTGATGGGCGCTTTGGCCGTGGCGAGGGCGGCTTTGATGAACGGGACGCGGTATTTGAGGTCGTGGGCGATGGAGAAGTGGGCCAGAGCGGTGTCGCCGGGCGTGTCGTCGTAGGAGTAGGTGTCGCTGGAAAAGTCGCAGCTATTGATGTTCGTCCGGCCCAGCGTGTACCCCAGGCCCTTGTCCGGCGAAAAATAGGCCGTGAGGACTTCCGCCTGCTTCGCCGGGGGCAGATTGGCGAAGGTCTCCGCCGCCGCGTCGGTGAACGCCCCGCCGAAGCCGAGGATGGTCTGGAACCGCCGCGTCGGGTCCAGCATGACGAGGGACATAGACTCCTCCGGCTGCGCCAACTCTTCAAGCCGCAGCGTCTCCCCCGCGCGCATCCGGTCGTCCGTATCCCTGGCCGTGACGTAGACGGTCGCTTGATGGATGACCGGTGCGGGGTAGGTTTTCGCCGCGCCCGTGCCGACGCCGGTTGCCGCTCTCGCCGGTTGAGGCGCTACGGGTTTGATGGGCGCGGCTGCCAGGGGAACGGGGGAAAAAGCCGCGAGGCACAGGGCGAACCGCGCCGCCGGCTGCCGGCGCGTCAGGGGAAACATAGCCATTGCAAAAACACTCCTGAGCAACAGACTGCGTCTGTCTTGATGGTCGGAGTATACCACGTCCGCCTGCTGCGGCGTTACGGAAGCAGATCCGCCACGCGGACGGCGGCGTCGGGCGCGGCGAGGGGGCGGACTTCGTCGTCCGGGGTCAGGATCATCTCCGTCGCGTAGCCGTCGGGGGTCGGCTCGCGGAAGACATGCAGCAGGCGGTTCGGGATGTCCACGACCCAGTACTCGGGGATGCCCGCGCTGCCATATTGCCGCGCTTTGGCCGTCAGGTCGGGGCGGAGGGTGCTGTCCGCGGCTTCCACCACCAGCAGCATCTCCTCCGGCGTCGGCTCTTCGTCCAGGTACTGGTCCATGTCTCGCGTCAACAGCGCCACGTCCGGCTCCGGGTCGCCGTATTCACTGACCGGCAGGGAAGACTGTGTCTGGATACGGCTGAGGCCGAAGACTTCGCCCAATGCTTTCAGTATCCATGTCACGGTCGCGATGTGCCGACGTCCTTGTCCCATTTTCTCCCAAATCTCCCCGTTGACCAGTTCAACCTTGCTGTCTTCTAAAATGCCGATCTCGATCATGTGCCGGTATTCGGTGCGCGTCCAACGCTTGCGCGGCTCTTCCGGGGCCGGCGGCGGCGCTTCCAATACTGCTTGTCCCATATGCTTTTTCTCCTAGCGGACGCCCCACCCGAAGGCCAGGCCGATGTGGTAGACGGCGAACGTCGCCACCCAGGCCAGAGCGGTCATGTAGCCGGTCATAAACAGCGGCCACGTCCAGCCGTTCGTCTCGCGCTTGACTACGGCGACCGTGGATAGGCACTGCATGGCGAGGACGTAGTAGATCATCACGCAGACCGCCAGCAGGGGCGAGAACAGCGGGTCCGCCCGCAGCCTGTCCTTGAGCGTGCGCGAAACTTCTTCGGTCGTGCTGCTCTTGTCGCCGACGCTGTAGATCGTCCCCATCGAGGACACGAACACCTCGCGGGCGACGAACGACGAGACCAGGCTGACCCCGATGCGCCAGTCGAAGCCCAGCGGCCGGATGGCCGGCTCCAATGCCTGCCCGGCCCGGCCCGCGAACGAATGGGCGAGCTGCCGCGCGGGCGGCGTCCCCGACGGCGACTTCGGGTACGACGACAGGAACCACAGCACGATGCTGACCGACAAGATGACCGTCCCGGCTCGCCGTAGGAACAGCCACGCGCGCTCCAGCATCGTCATCAAGACGGTCCGTGCCGACGGCTTATGGTACGGCGGCATTTCCAAAAAGAAGACCGGCGGGGCGCTCCGCAGCAGGGTCTTTTTGAACAGCCAGGCCATGCCGAAGGCCGCGACCATGCCCAAAAAGTACATCGCCATCATGGTCAGGCCCGGCAGGGTGAAGACGCCCAGGACGCGCCGGTTGGGGATAAACGCCGCGATCATCAGCGTGTAGACGGGGATGCGCGCCGAGCAGGACATCAGCGGGGCCACGAGGATGGTGACGAGGCGCGATTTGCGGTCGTCCACCGTGCGCGTCGCCATGATGCCCGGAATGGCGCAGGCGAAGGAGGACAACAAGGGGATGAACGACTTGCCGTGCAGGCCGACTTTGGACATGATCCGGTCCATCAGAAACGCCGCGCGCGCCATGTAGCCGGTGTCTTCCAGTAGGGCGATGGCGAAGAACAGCAAGAGTATCTGGGGCAGGAACGTGATCGCCGTGCCGACGCCCGCGATGATGCCGTTGACCAGCAAGTCCTGCAAGTCCCCGGCGGGCATATGGGCCGTGATAAAGCCTTGCAGGGCGCTGACGCCCGACCCGATCCCGTCCATCGGGATCTGCGCCCAGGTGAAGATGGTCTGGAAGACGAACGCCATCACGCCGAAGAAGATCACATAGCCCCAAAAGGGGTGCATCAGGACCCGGTCCAGCGCGTCCGTCAGGGTGGGGGCCGCCCGGCGCGGCTTGGTGACGATCTGAGCGCCGATGCGCCCCGCCCAGGCATAGCGGGACTCGACCACGGCGCCCGGAAAATCAATCCCCAGCGCGGCCAGGGCGTCCTTGTCCGCCTGGACGCGCTGCATGACGGCGGGCGACCAGCGGCCCCGCTCTTCGGGCCGCAGCCCCTCGGCCATCAGCAGGCCGACCGCCTCGGTCCGGCTCTGCGCGGTGCGCGTCCCGTGCTGGTCCTGAAGCATCGCCGACAACTCGGCCACCTCGGCCTCGGCCGCAGCCGGCAGCATCCAGCCGCGCGCGGGCGGGGGCGGCGTCTGGGGCAGCGCGGCGATCGCGTCGCGCAGCCCGTCCAGCCCGCTGTTCTTCGAGACCTGGATGGGCCGGACAGGCACGCCCAGCGTCCGCTCCAGGGCGGCGATGTCCACGGCGTGACCGTTCTTCGCCGCCACATCGGTCATGGTCAGGACGATGACGACCGGCAGGCCCAGGTCCAGAATCTGTGACGTCAGGTAAAGGTTACGCTCCAGGTTGGCGGCGTCCACCACATGGATGATGCCGTCCGGCTGCGGGACATCGGCGCGGTGGCCGAGCAGCACGTCGCGCGCGATGGCCTCGTCGGGCGAGCGGGGGGTGAGGGAATACAGGCCCGGCAGGTCAAGGAGCGAGGCGTCGCCGCCCGCCAGCCGCAGGCGGCCTTCCTTCTTTTCGACCGTGACGCCGGGATAGTTGCCGACCTTCTGGCGCAGGCCGGTCAGCGCGTTAAAGACCGTGGTCTTGCCGCAGTTGGGGTTGCCGACAAGGGCGTACAGGGGCAGTCGCGTCGCGCCCTCAGCCTTACGGAGCGAAGGCGGGGCGGAAGATGCAGTCATCACTCACCGTCCTGATCCAAGGGGGCTTGATCCATAGCATCCGCGTACAGGTCGAAGTCCGGCGGGCAGCGGCGCATCGTGATCGCTTCGGCCTCGCGCCGGCGCAGGGAAAGCTGATACCCGCGAATCCGCACCGTCAGCGGGTCGCCCATCGGGGCAACCCGGATGACCGTGATCTCGGTGCCCGGCGTGAAGCCCAGTTCCAGCAGATGCTCGCGCACCTCGCATCCCGGCTGAAGCGCCAGGACATGGCCGAACTCGCCGGGCCGCATCCGGCTCAGGGGCATCTCGGTGTGTCCGGTCTCGTCCGTGCGGAACTCGGCTACCTCCGCCGCCAGCCGGGCCGCCTTCTGCGAGGCGTACCAGCGGCACAGCAGCGAGGGCGGTCGGTTCGGTTGTTCGTTGGGCTTCATGTCTTATTCACCTTCGCGGCTGTCTCCGTGACAGCCGCACTCGCCTGTGACGGCCTCTCGGCCCTCTTTAAGCAGGAGAGGAACAACCGCCAGCGCGGCTGCGCCGTCCAGCCACCAACAGTGCAGAACGGCATTGGCGACCAGCCCGGCCAGCAAGGCCCAGGACAGGTAGCCGCAGGTGAAAGTCTCCATCGCGTCGGCACGGAGGGCGCGGCTGCCAATCCGGTCGGCGACACGGATTTTTGCCTTTGCCAGCAGCGGCATCCCGAACGCGGCCACCAGGGCGACGCCGATCCCCGGCCAGGATATTTCGGCGTGGCGCTCGTGCGTCAAGCCATACAGGGCTTGAACGACCACATACAGGCTCAAGGCATAAAGCAGAAAGCCGGCGATCCGCGAGGCTTTCTGTTCCAAGGCTTCGACCGCCACCTCATCTGGGAGCCTCCCGATGGCTTGCTGTCGGAGACGCCAGAAAAGGACGGTTGCGGAAATCAGTTCGATAACGCTGTCTACGCCGAACGCCACCAGAAGCAAACTGCCGGCCGCGATTCCGGCCCCGACCGACACCGCCGCCTCGATCACCATCCAGGCTATCGAGACGGCTTCCAGCCAGAGTCCCGCGCGCAGCCCAGCCTCCATAGTCGGCTCGCCCGCAGTGACGCTCATCGGTCCGCGTCTTCGGCGACGCGGAGAAGAACAGCCAGTGATCTCGGTCCATGCAGTGCGGCGGCAGAGCGGTTGTGTATCGGGCTGCTGTCGCTGGGAATGGAGGCGAGGACAAGGCTGATGGTCGCAATCTGCACGAATCGCCAGGCGACCCGCTTCACCCGCGCAAGGGGCCACGCATTTGCGCGAGAGGCAGGGACGAAAGCGCCGGCGCGATAAGCGCCCTTGCGGGCGTCGAATACGACAGTTGACATGGCTGCTTCCAATCCTGTTTCTATCGAGTCTTGCTCAACGGCTGACAAAGTCCCGTTGCCGGTAAGCCTGGCTCGCCCTCTCAGGAACTTCCGCCCCTTCATCCTGGGAAACGCGGGGCCGCAGCCCACGAACATAGGGGACGGAGACATACGAGCCGATCACCAGCGAAGCCGCGAGGGCCTGCGCCGTCAGGCTCTGGACGTTGGGAAAGACGGAGAACCACAGGCCCAGCCAGCCCGGAAGGTTAACGCCGATGGGCGTGGTCGCAAGCCAGCCGGCCTGCTGCATCTCCTGCACGCTCTCCCCGACCATCACGAGCAGGACGCCGCCCAGCAGCACCCCCGTCACCACGAGCATTTTCTTGTACGGCATTTTCTTGTGCGCGAGGAACGTGAGCGCGGCGACGATCAGCGTTAGCCCCAGCCCGATTGCCGTGCCTTCAAGGATCACGCCGTTGCCGGCCCGGAGCCGCAGGTCTTGCAGGAAAAGCACGATCTCGAAGCCTTCCCGGTAGATCGCCGTGAAACCAAGAAGAGCCAGGCCAAAGAACGTCCCGGAGCCGGTGCCGTCCGACGTTTCCATTAGGCGCTTGCGCCGGTTGCTGTGGTTCGCGATCCAGCCTGTCCAGTAGAACTTGTGGAAGAACCAGTTCATCACGACCAGCAGCACCACAACCGCCAGCAGCCCGGTCGCGGCCTGGATGGCGAGTTCCGGCGCGCTGATATGCGCGATGATCGCCACGACGAGAAACCAGGTGGCGACCGTCGCCACAAACGCGGCAGCGCCACCGACCGGAACCGCGCGCAGGTAATCCCTCTGACTGCCGCGCGCCATACCCGCCGTCACCGCCGCCAGCACCAGGATCGCTTCCAGTCCTTCCCGGAAAACGAGGACGCCGGTACTCAGTACCATTGCCATCGGACTTAGGCCCCTGCTCGTAGGATCGGGGGTGCCTCCGGCTGTTACCGCCTGCCAGATCAGAACCCCGGTGACAAGCAGTAGGGACAAGGCCACGATAATGGACTTGGCATGTGGTGCGCGGCCTTGTCGTGTATCAATCATGAAAATCACACTGCCTATTGCCGACTGATTTAGTCGGAGACTTCACTTACCCTATTATGGCATTGGACGCATCTGATGTCAACGGGTTCACAGCGGATTCGCCGTCCCTTCGCGATTATTTTCACAACAGGGCAATCGCATATGGAAGGCACGGGCATGGTAGAGAGGGCAGGCACGGGAGAGGGAGGGCAGGCACGGGAGAGGGAGGGCAGGCACGGGGGCCTGTCCCTACGTCCCTCGGCATTGGTAGGGGCAACCTCCCGTGGTTGCCCTCCTGCCTCTGCGTGGTTGCCCTCCTGCTCCTCTTATATGCGATTGCCCTGATTTTCACAAGCCGCCACTTGACAGAGCCGTTCAGGCTCGGTATAATGTTCCCGTTACCTCGGAGGTTCTAGGGATGGACACGAACGACAAGGGCGAGTACGCCCTCTTGAAAGTCAAGCAGCTTGCGCTGGAGCGGAACATCACCCTGAGTGAGCCGACGATGCCGAGCCGCCGCTACGATCTTATCGTAGACTGCGGTGAGCGCCTGGTGCGGGCACAGGTAAAATATGCGGATGGCAAGTGTTCTCAGACAACAGGTTCCGTTTACCTAAATCTGCGGAAGGTCACGCGCGGCAACAAGCCCGGAAAGCAGTTTTATACGGCCAAAGAAGTAGACGTTCTCATCGTCTATGTGCCGAAGATAGACAAGCTGTTGTGGTTAGAGTCTCCGTACTTCCACAACAAGAAGTGCATTATTATACGATTCGAGCCATCCAAGAACAACCAAACGAAAGGTTGTCTCATGGCTCAGGACCATTTCTGGTAGCGATGCGCCCGTAGCTCAGTGGATTAGAGCATCTGGTTGCGGACTAGAAGGCCGCAGGTTCGAGCCCCGCCGGGCGCGCTTAATGCCGGAAAACAAGAAGTCACCCCTTGTGGGTGGCTTTTTTGTTGCTCCGGTAGTTACCCTGCCTGCACAAACCGTGCCAAAACAAAGGGTGGGTGAACTCGGCGCTTGCTCCCCTATAACCCGCCTTCGACCCTCCAAGGCGGCGGAACGCGCGACGGCGGACACGTTGAGGGACAGGTGGAACTTGACCAGGCTCATGGACGGTGCTCCGGGAAAGACAGATGCTCTATTTTACACCGGAATCCAGGATTGCGGCCAATCCATGTGGGTGAGAAGCAGGGCGATTGCCTAGAGCCCCCGGCACTAGAAGTCCCCGGCACTGGAAGTGCCGGTCTACTCAAAGTGAAAGTCGCTCCGCGACTCAGGACAGGCTTGTGGGAACTTTCTTCAGTGCCGGAGGCACTTTCATTGCGAGTAGACCGGCACTTCCAGTGCCGGGGGCTCTAGGCAATCGCCCTGGGGTGAGAAGCGGCCCGGCCTCCCACACGACCTTCCGATCCCCTTGCTTCCCCCGCCCTTCAGGGAACAATCGCCGTCCGCCCCGCGTTCAAACCATACTATGTTCTTGCAACGCGCCGCTTCCTGCAAACGCGCTCCCTCTCGGACCTCCGCGCCCGGCTTCACGCTCATCGAGCTGCTCGTCGTCATCGCCATCATCGCGATTCTCGCCGCCATTCTATTCCCCGTCTTCCAGCGCGTCCGCGAGAACGCCCGCCGGGCGGCCTGCCAGTCCAACCTTAAGCAAATCGGGCTGGCGATGATCCAGTACGAGCAGGACAGCGACGAGCGCCTGCCCGACCGGCGCGACCTGAAAAACATGCCCGGCGGCAATCCCCTGTGGGGGACCGGCTCGTTCCCCGGCTCCGACCCGCGCGCGGGCTGGGCCGCCGTCGTGCTGGACCCGTACCTCAAGGGCGACGGCGTGTGGTCCTGCCCCAGCGTCAAAGGGTCCGCCCTGGACCGGCCCGACCCGGCCGGCTTTAATCGGGTCGCCGAGACGACCGGCGGCCTGACGACGCGCTACTGGCTGTGGCGCTTCGACCGCTCCGAGCTCATCAAACCCAAGCCGTCAGAATGCTGGGGCAAACTGCCGCAGCAGTGCGTGAGCGACATTGACGCTTGGAACTCCCCGGTCGTCCATGACGCGACCATCAATCCCCTCGTGCCCGGCAGCGAGGCCGACCTGGAACTGGCGGTGGACCCCTATTTCCCCAGCACGTTGCCCGCGCCGCCTCAGTTCAAGGGCCTCGGCGTCCACTTCGGCGGGCGCAACCGAGTCTTCTTCGACGGCCATGTGAAATACCTGCGCGATGTCCGCACCCGCTCTTAGCGGTTTCCCCCGGCATCCCTGGCGGCGTTTTCATAAAATATGCCGCCGCATTCTTGACAAAATCGCCGAGGTGTGATACTTTAGAAGGAGAAGCGATGCCGTAAATCCACGCACCAAAGGACTCAACCTCCGTGAACGTCTTATTCCCGCCGATGCACCGGGGCCGGTGCCTGCTCCTCGCCCTCATCACCCTCTTGTTTTGCCTGCCGGGCGTCCGCGCGTCGGCACAGGCTGCGCCCGCACAGGCTGCGCCGACACAATCCAACGCGGCACAGGCCCAGACGGCGACCGTGCGGCTGCGCGGCCACGTCCCCTTCGCCGCCCTGGCGCGCGCGCAGGCGATGGGCCGCGTCCCGCGCCGCCAGACCCTGTCTCTGTCGCTGGCCCTGCCGCTGCGCGACCGCGCCGGGCTGGAGTCCTTCCTGAACCGGCTGTACGATCCTGCCGACCCGCTTTACGGCCAATACATCACGCCCGAGGAGTTCACGCGCCGCTACAGCCCGACGCAGCAGTCCTATGACGCCGTTGCCGCTTTCGCCCGCGCGCACGGGCTGGCCGTGACCCGCACCACCCCGAACCGTCTGCTGCTGTCGGTGTCCGGCTCCGCCGCCGCCGTCGAGTCGGCCTTTGCCGTCCACCTGGGCCGCTACCAGGGGGCCGATGGGCGTGTCTTCCACGCGCCGGATGCCGATCCCGCCATCCCGGTTTCCCTGATCGGCCGCCTGTCCGGCGTGATCGGGCTGGACAACGTGGCCGTCCCGCGCCCGCTCCTCCGCCGCTTGGGTTCCGCGCCCCGCGCCGCGCTGAAGTCGGCGCCGGCCCCGCTCGTGCCGAGGGCATTCACGGGCAAGTCCGCTCTCAAACAGGCGATCAGGTCGCTGATTCCGTCTGATGGCATCGGCACCGACCCGAACACCGGCTTCCTCGCGCCGAGCGACATCAAGGCGGCCTACGGCCTGGACAAGACCGCCCTCACCGGGGCGGGGCAGACCGTGGGGCTTTTCGAGCTGGACACCTACACGCCCAGCGACATCGCCACCTATGAGAGCGCCTTTGGGCTGCCCAGCGTCCCGCTGGAGATCGTCCCGGTGGACCCCAATGACCCGTACTTCCCGACGACGCCCGGCAGCGCGGCGGACGAGGTGACGCTCGACATCGAGTTGATGGTCGCGACCGCGCCCGGTGTCAGCAATATCCTGGTTTATGAAGCGCCCTTCGATCCCAACGCGCCCCTCCAGGGCTTTTTGGACAACTACAGCCGGATGGCCAGCGACAACCGCGCCAAGGTGATCAGCATCTCGTATGGATTGGCGGAGGATGAGGAGCCGAAGGGCTTTCAGGCCGCCTCCAACGTTTTCTTCATGCAGATGGCGGCCCAGGGCCAGAGCGTCTTCGTCTCCTCCGGCGACTCCGGTGCGTTTACCGACGGCGCGAATCTCAGCGTGAGCGACCCGGCCTCTCAGCCCCTTGTCACGGCGGTGGGCGGCACCAATCTGAGCGTGGTCAGCCCCGGCGGACCCTATCGGTCCGAGTCGACCTGGGCCGACCCCACGCCGGACCAGCGCAGCATCTTCGGCTCCGGCGGCGGCGGCGGCATCAGCAAGATCTGGACCCTGCCGGATTATCAGGTCGGCGTCGGCCAGTCACGCACGCAGCGCAACGTGCCGGACGTTGCCCTCGACTCCGACCCGGCCACCGGCTATGCCATTTACTTCGGGGACTTCGGGGGGTGGAACGTCTTCGGCGGCACCAGCGCCGCCTCGCCGATCTGGGCCGCCTTCACGGCCCTCGCCAACGAGCAGCGCGCGAAATACGGGGAACCGCCGGTCGGGTTCGCCAACCCCCTGATCTACGAGATCGGGAGGAGCGCGAAGTACTCCTCGGCCTTCCACGACATCGCCGACGACAGCACGAACCTCTTCTTCCATGCCACGCTCGGCTACGACAATGCGACCGGCTGGGGGTCGTTCAACGGGGCGAACCTGCTCGCCCTGTTCGCGCCCGCGCCCAACACCGTTGGCAGCGCTATCGCCGCGCTGACGCTCACGCCCAACCCGGTCGTCGGCGGACTGGCGGTGACCGGAACCGTGACCCTGGCGAACCCTGCGCCCACCGGCGGCGCGACGGTCACTCTGACCTCGTCCGATGCCACAGTCGCCCCCGTCCCGGCAAGCGTCGTCATCGCCGCCGGCCAGACCAGCGCCACCTTCACGTTCACGACGGGCGTCACGACAACAGGCACGACAGTCACCGTCACGGCGTCGTACCAGGGCAGCAGCCTGGGCGCCGGATTGGTCGTGCAGCCGTCCCCGACCGTCATCGTTCCCGCTTCCCTAAGCCTGGCCCCCGCCAGCGTCAACGGCGGCGACTCGACGCAGGCGACCGTGACGCTGACCGGCCCCGCCCCCAAAGGCGGCCTCGTCGTGACCCTGTCCAGCAGCGATCCCGCCGCCCAGGTCCCCGCCAGCGTCACCGTCCCGGCGGCTGCCACGTCGGCGACCTTCACCGTCACGACCAGCCAGGTGTCCCAGCAGGTCGTTGCGACCCTGACGGCGAGCGCGAACGGCAAAAGCGCGACGGCGGCTTTGACCGTGCTCGCCCCCACCCTGGAAAAGCTGGTCCTCACCCCGCCCACGCTCCCCGGAGGACAGAACGCCATCGGAACGCTCAATCTGACCTTCGCCGCTCCCGCTGGGGGCGGGGTCGTCACCCTGAGCAGCGACAACCCGGCCGCCGTCGTCCCGGCCACCGCAACGATCCCCGGCGGCGGGACGACCCAGACCTTTACCGTCACCACCAAAGCCGTGCCCAAGACGGTGATCGCGACGATCACCGCCACCTTCGACGGCCTGAGCCAGACCGCCAAGCTGGAGATCCGCTCCGCCCGCATTTCCGGCGTTTCGGTCGCGCCCGCGTCCCTGACCGGCGGCGCCCCCGCCGTCGGCACGGTGACGCTTGACTCGCCCGTCGCCGTCGCGGCCGGGCTGGTCGTCACCCTGGCCGGCAGCGACCCGGCGGGCGTCCTGCCCGCCACCGTCACGGTTCCCCTGGGGGCGACCACGGCGACTTTCCCCCTCACCACAACGGTCGTCCCGGCCCCGGTCGCCGACACGATCACCGCCACCCTGGACGGCATCAGCAAGACCACGCTGCTTTCCGTCCAGCCGATCCAGGCGACGAGCCTGACTCTGAACCCGTCTTCGGTCATCGCCGGCGTCTCCTCGGTGGGCACCGTCACCGTCAACGCCCCCGCGCCCCCCGGCGGGCTGGTCGTCACCCTGTCCCTCCTGGGCGCGGCCGAGACCCTCCCCGCCACCGCGACCGTCCCCGCCGGCGCGACTTCGGGCACGTTCACCATTGGAACGCCCGTGGCGGGCAGCGCCACGATCTCCGCCGTCGTCGGCGGCCAGACGCGGACGGCGACGCTGACCGTCACCACGGCGGTCGGCACCTCCTTCCCCGCCGGGCTGAACATGATCTCCGTCCCCTACGACTACTCCGGGCAGCCGCTGGACGACCTCTTTGGCTACGCCGGCGTCCGGCTGGCGACCTACCAGGCCGATCTCGGCCAGTACGCCTTCACGCCCGCCCCCCCCGCCGACGCCCTGCGTCTGGGCCGGAGCTATTTCGTGAAGCTGCCCCACGCCGTCACGCTGTCCCGCGTCGGCGCCCCCGCCGACCCCACGACGGACTTCTCCATCCCGCTGCTGACGGGGTGGAACATGATCGGTGACCCGTTCCTCGTCCCGATCCCCCTGGGCAGCGTCCACGCCTCGGCCGGCGGCAGCGTCTCCACCTTCGCCAACGCCGTCTCGTCCACGCCCCTGCTCCTCAGCTCGCTGCTTTACAGCTTCAACCCCGCCGCCAACAGCGGCAAAGGCGGCTACACCTTGATCCAAAGCGGCGGCTCCCTCCAGCCCGGCCAGGGCTACTGGATTTACGCCTATTCCCCCGTCTCGCTGGTCATCCCCCATCCGGGCCAGTAGCGGGTGCGAAACGAAACAGCCGCCGGACCTGAGTTCAGGTCCGGCGGCTGTTGATTGGAGACGACCGGGCAGGCCGGCGATGCCGGCCGGAAAGACGATCGGATGCGCTCTCTTTTGACCGCCCTGGCGGTGTTGATTGCCGGGCCGGGATGGCTCACTGCGGGCGCCCCCAGTCATGCCAAAGCGGCAAGTCATGCCACGGCAGCGGCGGGCCGCCAAGGCGCGGCCGCGAACTCCTCCGGCATCGTCATCTGCGAGCCGGTCGTGCGACAGGCGGACAGGCAGGTCGCTGACTTCGGCGCCGGCTGCGGGCGGTGGCTGTTTTTCACCGTCGGCGGCCGGGCCGAGGTCGGCCGGACGCCCCTGTGGAGCGAGGTCGCCCGCGCCCGGCGCGAGCTGGGCCGGGACGATCTGCGCGTGACCCTCCCGGACGCCGCCCGGATAGCGCCCATGCTCGGCCTGACCCATGTCGCCGTCGGCAGGATGACCGGTACGGCCCGGCATGGCGTCTTGACCTACCAGCTCTACGCCATGCCGGGACGCACCCCGGTCGGCCCCGCCCTGACGGCTCAGGGAGCGCAGAAACAGATCGTGGCCGCCCTGCCGGGCCTTGCGGGACGCCTGACGCGCCTGCTCGGCGTCCCTGCCCTGCCCGCTCCGCCCCCCGTCGGGGCGTCTCCGGACGAACTCCGCCGGCTGGGCGCCGTTCCGTGGGGGCCGGATGATCCCCTGCCGGCGGCGCAGGAGCAGCCCTTCCGCGGCCTGGCCCAGCGCCTGCCGCTGGCGGGGCTGCTCGGAATGAAAAATAGTCTCCGCCGGGATCGGCCGCAGCTCGCCGCCGCCGCCGCGCGGCTCATGGCGCAGGCGCCCGAGAATGCCCTGGTTCTGGGGCAGATCGGCTATGTCGAAGCATCGGCCCTCGTGCCCTATCAGGCGCAGGCGGAGCGACTGGCGGGCCGCTTCCCGCATTCCTACGCCCTGGCCCACGCCGGCGTGTGGCTCCAGCGGGCCAGGCACGATCAGGCGCGGGAGATGCTTCTCGCCCAGCAGATGGTCGCCGCCGCCCCGCGCAGCCCCGATGCCTGGCTCAGTCTGGGCGCTACCCTCTCGGATGCCGCCCAGGACATCCGCCGGGGCAGGTTCTCCGCGCTCCTTTCCGCCCAGGAACAGGCCGGCCTGGACGTTCTTTACACCCGATCCCTGCGCGCCATTCAGAAGGCCGCCGATCTTGACCCCTCGTATGGGCATGCCTGGCTCAAGCTGGCGACGGCCGCGACGTTCCAGGGCCGGCAGGATCTGGCGGATACAGCCTTCTGGAAGGCGCAGCGGCTGGCCCCCGACCGTGCCGACGTTTACTGGTGGGGCCTGCAAATGTTCCAACCGAAGTGGGGCGGCGACCCGGCGACACTGGCGAAAGTCGCCGCCCTGGCCGCCTCGGAGCGCTATCCAACGGTTGGGCAGACGCTGGAGGTCGCCGGTGGACTCGCCAGCGCCCGCTCCCAAGACGCCTCCCAGGCGCTGCGGCAGCGCGCCGAGCGAGACGCGCGCGCCGAACTCGCCCTGCATCCCGACGACGGCGACGCCCACTGGGATCTTGCGGCGGCGCTCCAGGCGCAGCGCAAGACGCCCGAAGCGCTCGCCGAGTTTCGCCTCGCGGCGGCGGCCCTGCCGGGCGCCCCCGCCGTGCATGAGGAGTTGGCCCGCCTCGTCTATGATGCCGGCCAGTGGGACGAGGCGATGCGGGAATATCGAAAGGTGATCCAGCTCGACCCGCGCGATGAGAACGCGCATTTCCTGCTCGGCTGGGGGCTGAAGCACGCCGAGCGTTGGGACGAAGCCGTGCAGGAGTTCCAAACCGGCCTCCGCCTCAATCCGCGCGATCCCGCCCCGCACTACGGCCTGGGGGTGGTTTATGAGGCGAGAAACCTGCCTCAAGACGCCATCGCCGAGTATGAAAAAGCCGTCAGTCTCTCCCCCGATTATCAGGAGGCCAATGAGCGCCTGCTGCTGCTCCTGGATCAAGATAACCAGCTCGACAAAGCTTTGGCCGCCGGGCGCCGGGTCGTGCAGTCCGACCCCGAAAACGGCGGAGCCTGGGACAACATCGCCGATGTCTGCCTCAAGCGTAAGGACTGGGCCGCGTCGCTTTCCGCCAGTGACACGGCCCTCAAGCTCAACGCGAACGACGCTCTCGCCCACGAAAACCGGGGGGAGGCCCTGATGGGGCAGGGTGACAAGGCGACAGCGCGCGCCGAGTGGGAGCAAGTACTGAAGATGGATCAGGGGTCCGTCGCCAAAACCGCCCGCGACAATCTTGCCGCTCACCCTCAGTGAGTTGCGGCTGCACCGGCGACGGCCTGCGGGCGTGGAAGTCGGACGCTAGCGGCAGCATCGCCCGCTTAAACAAAAACAGCCGCCGGACCCCATGGGGTCCGGCGGCTGCCTTCTTGCGCCTTGTTCTTATGCCGAAGGGGGGACTCGAACCCCCATGAGGTTGCCCCCAAAGGTTTTTGAGACCTCCGCGTCTACCGTTCCGCCACTTCGGCGTCCTCCCCGCATTCGTCCGGGCGAGGGGGCAGTGTTATTATGACGCGCCGGGAGCGGTTTGTCAACGGGTGAACAACGAAGGGGGACCGAAAAGCCGAAAGCGAAGCGGACGATCCGCCCGCGCCGACCCGCATCTGCGCGGGTCCGGGACGCCGGGCGGCAGTGCGGCAGGCTGATCTGCGCCCGCCGGGGCCGCTTCGCTGGAATGAGGGCTGCCGCCGACCCGCAACGCTGGGGATCGGCGGCTGCTCACACTCATTTAAACGACCGCAGACGCCATTTTGTTCCTGAACCCCGTTTCGTTTCAGGCGTTTTGTTTCAGGCGTTTTGTTTCAGGCCGCCACAGGCGCCGTCTCCGCCACACGGGCGGCTTCGGGATTCGCCGTGATGATGACCCCGCGATTGATCTCCGGGCCGCTGAGGACGATGCTTGGAACATGCTTCAGCCCGTGCTCCATCGGATACAGCAGCCCGATGTCCACCACGAACTCTCCCTCCGGTCTCACCGGAACCACGCGGGCCAGTTTCAGCCACTCCTCCTGCGTGAAGCGCCATTGTAAATTGTCTACCATCCACTTGCGGGCCGCATAGTCCGTCCCCAGCCAGGGAGCGGACATGACCACATCCCATTTGCCAATCAAGTCGCGGCGCTCGAACAGGCCGAACAAGGAGAACGCGCCGTGCTCGCGCGAGAGTTCTTTTTCCGCCTGCTGGAACTTGTCAAAGAGAGTCATAGAAGTGCCCTCAAAATCTTTCTCGTCGCGGCAATCATGTCGCCGGAACTTGCGACCGTTTGTGTCCCCACCGGATCATAGCGCTGCTCTGGGTTCCATTCCTTGACCTGTGACCACTCCGCTGAGAGAATCAAGGTGATTCGGCCTCCCACCCCTGAGAGCGCCAGCAGCGTCTCCAGATTGTGCGTCTGGAGGCTCTTGAGGTTCTGAAACTCTCTACCCGTCGCGGGGAAGTCCGTCCATTTGTAGTTCGCGACACACCAGGAGGACATACATTTGCATTGTGCATCCAAATCCCGCCGGCAACATTGCCGACAAAGAAGGTATGGTCGTCCTCCACCGTCAGGTTGTAGACCGTGAAGCTCCCCGCCCCCGCGCTAGAACCCACAGCCTCAGAGCCGGAACCTGAACCCGCGACCTCAGAACCGGAGCCAGCCGCCTTCTCCGCCCCCGCGTTGCGGTGCCAGGTCACGCCCGCCACCGTCAGGGCAGGCCCCGCCCGGCTGACGATGCTCGACCCGATCCCCAGAGAACCCGCCTCCACCCAGCCCGAACCCTCCACGAACAAGGGGTGCTCCGGCGTACAGGTCAGCGTCTCCACTTTACCCGTTTTCGCGTCCGTCAGCGAGACCGTCACCACCGCAGACGCCAGGCGCCTGACTGTGGCCGTTACTGACTTAGCACTGCGTCGTGTAGGTGATGTTCTTAATCTCGTCTTGACTTGTCATAGGGTTATGATAATGAGGTTGGTCGCTTGGATTAATCCTGAAAAGGGTATCGTTCTGGTCCAGAATCAATAGTCAGCTTACCTGCTGAACAAGGCGATACTAGCTATTTCTCCACCTCGATGAGCATAATCAATCGCTTTCTCCCCCTTCGTTATCAACTAAATCTAAGTCTGCTCCCGATGCTAAAAGCAGTTTAACAACTTCATTATGACCCCATCTAGCAGCAAACATCAGTGGAGTTTTTTTTGTGACCGGAGCTTGATAATTAACATTTACTCCCAGATCACATAGCAGATGAACCACATCGGTATGACCTTTCCATGCAGCGTAAATCAGAGCTTGATTACCCGCTTTAGTTCTCACAGTAGCATTCACCTCGTCCTTTAAAAGTTGAAGGACTATGCTACTGTTCCCCTCTATTGCTGCTTTAAACAACTTGCCTTGCATCTAATTCTTTCGTTAAGTGGCCGAACTGGAATACGTTAGACTGTCCGCATTACGAAAAATGAGCGGATAAAAAGTGACCGTGCACTGACAAGTCGAAAAAATAATCTAACGTATTCCGGTTAGGTCACTTAATAGAGTGTATATGGAGGTGAAACACGGCTGGGCGGAATCGATCCTCGGAAAAATTCATCGGATGCTCCATTTTGAAAACCTGAACCAGCTTCCTCAATGTCTAAACCTTCGTAACGTCCGGCAGATGCGCGCCTTGAGCGCGATCTCGACGGCGTACCCACAGTGGTAGACCGCGCCGTCATAGGCGCGGTTTTTGTGCAGTATCCCCGCCAAACGCAGATGCTCCCGCGCCGTCTTCCGCAACTCCGCCAGGGCAATCATGGGGCCATAACCTCCGTGTCTTTTGCTGTTGATCCATCATGGGCTTATCATACTCCGCCCGTCCCCCTCCTGTCAACAACGCCGCCCGCTTTTCCGCCGGACTTGACACCCCGCCCGATATGCGCTACACTAAGCGGGAACACGGCGGCGGACGGCGAGAGTAGACAATGGTGAGAGAAGGCCAATGGCGGCGGCAAAACTGAGTTTCGGGTACGTTCTGTCGCTGTCCGTGGCCGAAGACGTTTTCATGGGCGGCGCGATGGTCACCGATGCCCACGGGCTGCCGCTGGAATTCCGCTACACGGAGCCGGTCCGCGCGACCAAATTGCAGCGCATCCTGTATGGCGATGTCCTGGAAAAGTACATCCACGGCGACGTCATCGCCGGCAACCTGATCGGCCGACTGGAACAAAAGCCGGACCTGTTCCTCGTCTCCGAGCCAGCCCTGCTGGACACCGTCGGGGCCGCAGGCAAGCGCGCCATCCTGCTGCTGGGTTCGCGCGTCCCGCCGCTGAAGGAATTCGGCGCGACCCAGGACATCTCCGAAACCGAATACTTCCTGCAAGTCACCGACAGCGGCTCGCCCGTCCGCATCCGCCTGCCCGCCCTGACCGGCGATGCCGCCCTGCGCGCCGAAGCGACGCGCCTGCTGACCGAGGTAGGCCGGACGATGGACCCGACCGAGCCGCTGGCCCGCGTCGAGGCCGCGATCAAAATGTTATGGGACGACGAGAACAAGGGGCCGGCGTAGAACAGGCGGGCCGCGCCTGGGAGTCCGTCCGCCGCGCGCTGGGGCGGCTGGTGTCCCAGGTCGGCGTCCGGAGCTTGTCCGAGACGGACAGGACGCCGACAGTCGCTGTCCGTGCTCACTCGCTTGCCCCGCCGCCGCTCCTCGCGCCCCGCGTGGGGGAGGGGATGTGGCAGCCGGCCGTCGCCGTCCGGCAGGCGCTCGTCCCCGAGGCCCAGACCGGCACGCGCGACGGCGGCTGGACGCCTGTCGTCCATTTGGCGGAAGGCGATGCCGCGCCCGCGCCGCCCGAATGCCGCGTAATGCCGATTGTTCAGGCCGGAGGGTGCCGCGTCATAAGCGCCGACCTGCTCCTGCCCGCGTTCGTCGTGCGGCTGCCCGAAGGGTTTCTCGCTCTGCCGCCCGGCCCGGTTCGCGTCCAGTCTGCCGGCCTGCCGGCGCCGCCGGTTTTGGGGGTTCTGCGCCGGTGGGATGTGGCCGCGCCCCCGTGCCGGGCGCTCCCGCTGCCGCGCTTCTCCGGCCCGCGCGTCCGCTGGGGCGGCGACGCGATTTTGAGCCGGATTGCGCTGACGCGGCGCGGGCGGGAAGCGCCGCCGGATGTCCCGTTCGCGCTGGCCTTCGGCGCGGAAGAGCGGCGGCTGGCCGAAGCCGCGCATCTGTCGCCGGACGACGTGACGCTGCTGGGAATCTACCCCGGCGTCCCGATCCTCGCGGTCAGCCGCATCGTCGTAGCCGACGGGGGCCGGTCGCTGCGCCTGTGGCTCAAGCCGGACGTCCTGCGCGGGCGAAACGCCGCCCGCCTGATCACGCTGCTGGTGGGCCGCCAGACCTCTTCGGGCAAGATGCTTCAGGCTGCCCTGTGATGAGTCCGTCTTGATTTGAGTATCGAAGTGCTGCTGGTCCAATTTTTAGTTCTGGTTTTCACCGGCGCGCTTTGGTGGTTCGCTCGGCGCGACCTGGCCTCCCGTTCCGTGCCGCCTCCGGCGACCGAGGCGCAAGCCGACACGCGGGAGCTGGAACAGCTTTGCGTCACGTTGGAGGCGCTGGTGACGGATCTCGCCCAGCGTCTGGAAGCCGTGGAACAGAGGCCGCAAGAAGGCGCAGGGGCGCGATTCATCGCGCCCTCCTTAACGGCGCCCGTCTCTCCGCCCGCGCCGCTGCTACCCGTGTTGCCGGAACAGGGTGCGAATGAACAGGGCGCGAATGAACAGGGCGCGATGTATCGCGCCCCTACGGGGCTTTCCGATCCGGCCCCCCCAGGATTGGGGGCGGGGGGGGCTTCCCATGCTCCCCTCTATGCCTTGCTGGACGAGGGCGTGACCGACCCTGCCGAGATCGTCCGCCGGACCGGCCTGGGGCGCGGCGAGGTGGACCTGATCTTGAGCCTGCGCGCCCGGCGCGCTTTGTGATACGATTTCCACGCGAGTTCGGCACGATTTCCGAAAACGACACCCTGTTCGCCACTTACAGTAATAGGCGTAAAACCCAGGTGCTTTAGCCCTGGGATATAAGCCCCGCGTCTTTCCGAAGACGCGCTCTTTGGCGTTTGTGTCTCTGCTCGGCAGGGTACAATAGCAGGGTACAATAAGTGCAAGCACTTCTGCTTCTGTGATATGGCACGTTCCCGTGTGCGGCGTGTATGCTGTTGTTTTAGGGGGTGGATGAATACCCTTGATGAACTTCGGTTTAGCACGGCGTCATTATTGGAGTGACCCGACTGGACAGAGACAGATAAGTCACCATTTCCGCACTGCGGAAATTGATTTCGTTAGGCAAGTCCTGACGGAAGGTAGGCGGGGGCACCGCCTTCAGGCGTCAACGTAGGGCATCGGCCTATGCGTAGCCTGAGAACCCCACACCATTTACGGGTGGGAGTTGTCAGAAGGAGTTTTTTAACCATCATGCAATTGACACGACGCGGCGCGGCGCGGCTGACTTCCCTAGCCGTCCTTTCTTTCTTTGCCCTCGCCGGCTGCAACCACTCGGCGACCACCGCCTCCGGCTCCGGGACCGGTTCCGGCGACGCCGGCGGAGCGGTGGCGACGATCACGACCCCCAAGAACAACACCCTGAGCCTCTCCCAGCCCGAATTCTTCGCCCAGTTGCAAGGCTTCGTCCCCAACTCCCCGCCGTCGCCCGCCGCGCCGCAGGGCAACTACGCGCCCCCCGGCCAGCCGGCGGGCCGGCTCGTCCTGGGGCGGATGCTGCAAAACCTGATGGTGGAAGGCTTGGCCCAGGACCAGGGCGTCGCCCCCACCGACGCCGAGATCAATGCCCAGTACGATGACTTCAAGGCGATCCAGCAGACCCAGCTTGTCAAGCCCTTCGATCAGGCCCTGGCCGACGCCGGCCTGAACGCGGACCTGGTCAAGAAGCTCCAGCTCCGGCCCCAGCTCACCCAGCTCAAGCTGGCGTCCAAAGGCGCGACCGTGTCCGACTCCGATATCCAGAAATTTTACAACGCCAACAAGAACAAGCCGCCCTACACCAACCCCACGCGCGTCCACATCAACCGGCTTGTCTTCAGCAGCTTGGCCGACGCCCAGGCAGCCGCCTCGGCGATCAAGAGCGGCAAGGCGTTTGACAGCCAGGTCGACAGCGCGCTGGACAAGACCCCCGCCGACGTGGATGTGACGAACTGGGTTCCCCTGGACCCCGTCCCGCCCGCCCTGGCGGCCGTCATCAAGCCGATCGCGGCGACCCCGCCCGGCCAGGTGACGCCCCCCATTACCGTGCCGGGCCAGGGGCCGGGCGCCCGCCCCACCTACTGGCTGGTCAAGGTCGTCGAGAAGAAGACCAAAGACACCCTGCCGCTCGACCAGGTCAAGGAGGTCATCCGCACCCAGCTGCTCCAGCAGAAAATTCAGGCCGACCCGACGATCCAGCAGACGCTCCAGCAGTCCCTGCACGACTTCCAGACCCAGGTCAAGGTCAACATCCCCGAGCCGCAGTACGCCACGCTCGCCCAGCAGCTCACTCACCCGGCCCCGCTCCCGTCCCCCGGCGCGTCGCCCTTCGCGCCGGCTCACCCGTAGGGAAGGACGCCCGACGATCTCACCCGTAGGGAAGGACGCCCGACGATGCTGACCTTGATCGGCCTGGGGCCGCCGGATTCGCGCGCCGGATTGAGCCTGGGCGCCTGGGACGCCCTCGGAAGCGTCCCCGGCCCCCGCTTCCGCCGCGCGCCTTCCCACCCCGCCGTCCGCTGGCTCCAATCGGAGGGCGGCGTCACCTTTGACGCCGCCCCCGACGACTTGCCGGACGCCGAGTTCGCCTCCCATGTCCTGGCTGCCGCCCGGCGGGGCGACGCCGCCTGCGTCCTCCCCGGCCACCCGCTGCTGGGCCACCCCGCCGGCCTCCTCCTCGCCGAAGCCGCCCGGCGCGAGGGTCTGGCCCTGCGCGTTTTCGCCCCCGCCCCGCCGCCCGCCGCCTCGCCCGCCGACTTCGACGCCCTTGTCGCCGTCATGGCCCGCCTGCGCGCCCCGGACGGCTGCCCCTGGGACCGCGAGCAGACGCCGCAGACGCTGCGTAAATACGTCATTGAGGAAGCCTACGAGGTCGTCGAGGCCATCGAAGCAACGGAGGTCGGCGGCAGCCCCGCCAAGCTGGCCGAGGAACTCGGCGACCTGCTGCTCCAGGTCGTCTTCCACGCCCAACTGGCGCGCGAGTCCGGCGGGTTCGCCATGGAGGACGTCACCCGCGCCATCGTCGAGAAGCTCATTCGCCGCCACCCGCACGTCTTCGGCGATCTCCAAGTCTCCGGCAGCGAGCAAGTCCTGCAAAACTGGGAGCAGATCAAGCGCGCCGAACCCGGCTACGAGGACCGCGTGGGCATCCTCGACGGCATCCCGCCCGCCCTCCCTGCCCTGATGCGCGCCCTCGAAGTCTCCAAGCGCGTCGTCCGGGTCGGCTTCGAGTGGCCGACGGTCGGTGAAGTCCTGGACAAAGTCGAGGAAGAGATCGCCGAGCTGCGCGCCGAGATCGCGCGCGGCGAGACCGCCCGCGTCGCCGACGAGTTGGGCGATTTGCTCTTCACCCTCGTCAACGTCGCCCGCCACCTCCAAATAGACCCTGAAGACGCCCTGCGCCGCATGACCCGGCGCTTCGCCGCCCGCTTCCGCCGCATCGAGCAGCACGCGGAGGCGACGGGCCGCCCCGTTGCCGACATGAGTTTAGAGGAAATGGAGGCCGTCTGGCAGGCGGCGAAGGGGCAGGAAATCAGCTAGGGATTCAGTGGCCGGGGCTGGAACTAACTTCCTGCGCCAGCGTCGTCGCGATGAACTGGTTGATGCTGACCCCCTCGCGCCGGGCGCGGGCGGCCACGCGCGCATGCAGGGACTTCGGCACACGCAGGGCCAGCTTGCCGCTGTAGGACGCGGCTGCTTCTTCCGGGGCGGGTTCCGGCTCAGGGATGGGAACGCCCTCCGCCAGCCAGCCGGAAATCAGCGAAGGCAGGGCGGCCCGCAGGTCGGCATAGGCCGCTTCCGCCGTCTCACCGTCACCCACGGCGGAGTAGCGGCCCAGGCGCGGGATACAGGCATGGAACCCCCCACCGTCCGTGTCCGACAGAGGCCGGATTTCCACCGCGTAGGGCAGAGACAGGTAATAGGCGAGGCCCTTAGTCACGGGCGGTGGGGCTGTCATTGTCGTTGTCATGGTCTGGCTCGGTTTCTTGAGACGGGTTCTCGGCTTCCTGAACGATCTCGATGGCTTCTACAATCCGCTTGAGATAAAACGGCTTGACGCTTTGGCCGCCCGTCACGGGGACGGACAAGGCGCCGCCGATAAAATGCGGATGCTGGTACAGGGCCGGGTGCGAGACGCGCAACTGATGCGACCCGCCCTCCGCGACGGAAAAGCCTGACGAAAAGTAGTGGCGCAGAACGGCTTCCACGGTCTCCACCGTGGCGGAAGGCTGGGGCTGATTTTTCCAAGCCGCCAGCAGTTTGTCGCGCTTGCTCACCCCAAGATGATACCGGATATGGTATCACTTGTCAATCCCGCCATACCCGTATACCCGGCGCTTCGCCGCCCGCTTCCGCCGCATCACGCAGCACGCGCGGGAGACGGGCCGCGCCGTTTCCGACCTGAGTTTAGAGGAAATGGAGGCGGTCTGGCAGACGGCGAAGGGGGAAGAATGAAGGATCGCGTTTAGCAAAGGGGCGGGTGAACGCGATATAGCTGCAAACAGTAGGAGGAGAGCAGACATGCTGGATCGGCAGCAGAAGCAAAGCTTCGCGGAGAATGGCTATCTCGTTCTGCCGCAGATCGTGCCCCGCGACTGGATCGAAGCGGCTCGGCACGAGATACAGGACCGTCTCCGGCACGAGCCACCCGCCGAGGAGCATCGCGGGCCTTACTTTTACTTTCTAAACGGTACGCTGCCTGCCCCGCTGATGGCCCTGCTGGTCGGCAGCCCCGCGCTCGGAGCGGCAGAATCCCTCATCACGCCCGGAAAGTTCGAGGCGCTGGATCAGATACAGATCTCCCTGAACATCCCGCCCTATGACCACCGGCCCGGCGGCCCCCACATTGACGGCCTGACGCCGCCGGAGCCGACCGGACGCCCCGGCACCTTCACCTTGCTGGCCGGGGTTTTCCTCACCGACCAGACCGCCGTGGACACGGGAAACCTGTGGGTGTGGCCGGGATCGCACCGGCTCACGGCGGCTTACCTTCGGGAACACGGGCCGGACACACTCCTTGCGTCGGTTCCGTATCCGCCGGTCGCTCTGCCCGAAGCCTGTCCGGTGCTGGGCCGCGCCGGCGACCTGCTGCTGGCTCATTACCTGCTCGGGCACAACATGGGCGGAAACACGTCCGAGACGACGCGGGAGGTGATTTATTTCCGTCTGCGCCGCGAAGGGCATCGGGAGCGCTGGCGTGACATCGTGCAGGATCCGCTTTTTGAGTTCGAGCCGATCAGAGCGGCGACCGAAGGCGCTTCGCCATAGCCTTGCCTCACGCTGTCAAACCCATGTCGACAACAGACCCCACCCCCATCACAGAGTTGAACGCCGTGCTGTCTGAATGGCTGACCAGCGTTCAGACTGCCTTGGGTGACAACTTCGTCGCCGCCTACCTTCAAGGCTCCTTTGCCGTTGGTGACTTCGATGGCGACAGCGATGTGGACTTCCTGGTGGCGATTCAGGAGGAACTGTCTGACGCCCAGTTGTCGGAACTACAATCCGCCCATGCCCGGATCTACGATCTCCCTTCCCCCTGGGCGCAGCATCTGGAAGGCTCCTACTTCCCCCTGGATGCCCTGAAGCGTTGCGATCCGTCAGGCGCGCAGTCCTGGTATCTGGATAACACAAGCAAGGTGCTTGTGCGGTCCAGCCACGATAACACCCTGGTGGTCCGCTGGGTCGTGCGGGAACGCGGCATCACCCTGGCAGGGCCTGACCCCCAAACACTCATTGACCCTGTGACCGCCGCCGACCTGCGGCGGGAAGTGCAGCGGACGATGCGCGGCTGGGCGGAAGAGATACGGAGTGGCCGTTCTCCGCTGGACAATTGCTGGGTGCAGACGTTCGCCGTCTTAATTTACTGCCGGATGCTGCACACGCTCCACACGGGGACGGTCGAGTCAAAGCTTGCCGGAGCGCAGTGGGCTAAAGACGCTCTAGACAGCCGATGGGCGGGGCTGATTGGCCGCGCCTGGGAGGAGCGTCCCGATCCCTCGCGGAAGGTGCGTCAGCCCGCCGATCCCGATGAGTTGCAAAAGACCTACGACTTCATCGGGTACGCGCTTGGCTTCCCCTTGGGGGTTGGAGGGGGATGAACACAGAAGCGCGACGGGACATACTCGACTTGTTGGACTTTGAGAGGCAGACGGTTCTTTATCCGGGCGTGACTCGGTTCGCGGACGGGGAGGTCATCCGGGATGTCTCCGCAGATGGGCGAAGCGGCGAGATTGTCTACTCCTCCTGCGCCGAGAGTGAGGTGGACCAAGTCATAGAACATCAGGTTCAAATCGCCCGGAGCGAGCGGTACGAGTTGGAGTGGAAAGTGTACGACCACGACCGCCCGCATTGCTTGGGAGAACGCCTGGCGGCGGCGGGATTTGAGGCGGGCGAGAAGGAGACGTTTATGGTCTTCTCCGCAAACAACGAGGCTTTGGATCGTTTCGGCGTTTGTTGCAGCGACATCAGGCGCGTGACAAGCAAGGAAGGTCTGGGGGATTATCAAGTCATTCGAGAAGAGGTCCGCGGCAAGAGTTGTGAGAAGGAAATGGAGCAGTATGCGTTTATGCTAGAGAATCATCCGAACAACATGAGTGTCTATGTTGCCTACGTTGACGGAGAGCCTGCCGCCTGCGGGCGCATCTATTTCCACCAAAGCAGCCGGTTCGCCGGGCTGTACGGGGGCAACACACGGGAGCGGTTTAGGAGGCGCGGCTTGTTTACTCAGATGGTTGCCGTCCGCATCCGTGAAGCTCTAAGTCGGGGGATTGTCAATGTTTACGTCGATGCGTTGCCAACATCCGAACCGATATTAAGGAAGCGTGGGTTCGAGAGCGTCACCCACACCCAGCCGTTTTGCCTTTCGGGATAAGACGCAAAAGTCCCTCCCAGACTGAAGATCGGCCTGCGACGGCTTCTCCTCAGCCCCGGAGGAACTTTCGCTCTCTGAACCCTTCCTTAACAGGGAAGGGTCGGCGCTTGCGCCGGGGTTAGGTTCCTACGCCGCCGCGTCCACCGCCAGCATCATCTCGTCCGGCGTCTCCGCGTCCTCCGCCGTCTGCCCCGTCTGGGCCTGGGCGGCGTCTGCCGTCTGCGTCATCTTGCCCTTGTCCGCCGCCTGCGCGTTCGCCCGTGACTCGTCGGCCCGCGCCTGCATCTCCTCCACGGTCGCCGTATGCACCCGCGCCGCGCCCTCGGTCTCGCGCAGCAGGACGCGCGTCCCGCTTGCCACGGCCTCGTCCAGACGCCGCGCCGCGCCCTGAATCTCGGACGCATACTGCGGCAGCCACTGCGCCTGGGCGACCAGCATCTCGTCGGTCATCTGCCAGACCTCTTCCGGGTTGCAGACCGCCCCGACCAGCGGGTCGTGCAGCATCGCCTGCTTGAGCAGCAGCACATCGCCTGTGACGGCGGCCTCCATGCCCATCTCCTGCACGCGGACGCTTGCCGAACAGGTCGCGGCGCAGGCCAGCGGCAGGTCGCCGACCGTCGGCATGTTGATCCCGTTCCGGTCCACATAGCCGGGAATCTCGATAATGCAGCCGTCCGGCAGGTTGGTGATGTGGCCCTTGTTGACGACGTTGAAGTGGCCCCGGTAGACCCGCCCGGTTTCGAGTGACTCGATGATGTACGAGCCGTGCTCCTCGCCCCGCGCCGCCTGGGAAAATTGGGGCGGGTCCTGCGCCATCCAGTTCGGGAAGTCCTGCTCGAACCAGTTCCTGCCCTCGGTGCAGACGCGCAGATAGCCGCCCGTCTCGCCGTTGATCCACGACCGCAGGCTGATCCAATCGGGGATCTCGCCGACCCGCTTGCGATACCAGGGCAGGTACTCGGACAGGTGCCCGTTCGACTCGGTGCTATAGTAGCCGAACCGCTTCAGAACGTCCAGGCGCACCTTCTCATCCATCCCGAAATCCGTGACGGCGGACATCATCTCGTACATCTGCGGGATGAGGTTCCTGCCGCCCCACTGGGCCTTGATGCACCACGTCTGGTGGTTGATGCCCGCGAAGACCGCGTCCACGTCCCGGCGGTGCAGCTTCTCGCCCGCGCCGAGCATCCCCTCGGACTTGGCCCACTGCTCGACCGCGCGCGTGATCTGCCAGTGCGCGCCTTGCACCCCATGACACAGGCCGATGGTCTGGACGCCGCCGTACTTGTTGCAGGCCCAGGTGTTCATCGCCATCGGATTGGAGTAGTTCAGCAGGATCGCGCCGGGCTTGGCGACTTCGCGGATGTCCCGGCAGAAGTCCAGCAGGGCGGGGATCGTCCGCTGGGCGTACATCATCCCGCCCGCGCACAGGGTATCGCCGACGCACTGGTCCACGCCGTATTTCAGCGGGATGTCAATGTCGGTCGCGAATGCCTCCAGGCCGCCCTGCCGGATCATGCACAGGACGTAATCGGCGTCGGCCAACGCCGCCCGCCGGTCCGTCGTCGGCGTGACCGTCGCCGGAAGGTTGTTCGCCGCGATGTCCCGGCGGCAAAGCTGCGTCACCATGTCCATGTTGTGCGCCGACAGGTCGTGGAACGCGAACCGCGTGTCCGCAAGCTCCGGCACCGACAGAATATCGCGCAGCAGCCCGCGCGTGAACCCGACCGACCCCGCCCCGATCATCGCGATTTTCAAAGCCATTGAATGTCTCCTTTGATGTCTGCCGACATTATAGCACGGGCGCGGGACGTCGGCAAGGGAGGCGGGCATTCCGCCCCAACCCCTTTATGCAGGAAATAAAGTTTTTACACATTTTATGGTAACATAAAAGGATATATATCGTTTTTATACGCGAACTAAAGATTTTACATATAGGAAAATCTTTGACCCAGGAGCCAAGAATGGAACGCGCTTCTTCCCGATCCCATAGACCCATCGGACAGATCGCCCTGCACCGAAAGCTGAAGATGGATCAGCCCTTACCATCCGTACAAAGCTTCATGGTCGCAGGCGCCAGGCGAACCCATGAAAAAGAAACCGGAATGGAGGAGTATTATCCACCCCAGTATCGGACGGCGGACACGCTGATCGGGCATCTGAAATTTGCCTTGAAGCATGAGCCGCTGCAACTGGGGATTGTGGTGGAGACGTTAAGGCAGATCGGCGCACACGACCTGGAAGCCTGGGTGCGCCGAGAGCCAACGGGAAAGTATAGCCGCCGCGCCTGGTTCTTTTATGAAACGCTGCTGGAAGAAACGCTGGACCTGCCGGACGCGCAGGTGGTCGGCTATGTGGATGCGCTCGACGAGAAGCGCCACTACGGCGCGGCGGGGCGCAACTCTCCCCGCCACCGGGTCCGGGACAACCTCCTCGGTTCCGCCGCGTTCTGCCCGACGCTGCGGCGGACGCGCCATCTGGAAGCGATGCAGGCGGCTCATTGGGACGCCCAGGCCGTCGCGCTAACGCAGCAGTACGACCCGGAAACATTGGCGCGCGCCGTCAGCTACTTGTATACCAAAGAAACGCGCTCCTCGTTCGCCTTGGAAGGGGAAACCCCTGGAAAAAAGCGTGAAGACCGGTTCTGGCAGACTCTTCATCAAGCGGCGTCGTTCCTGCCGGAAAAGAGTCAGTTGATTGAGCTGCAAAACAGCATCGTTGACCCGCGCTACGCTGAGGCCGATTGGCGGCAGATCCAAAACTTTGTCGGCGAAACCATGCACGGATATGAGGAGCGGCTTCATTTCATCTGCCCCCGCCCCCAGGACGTTCCGACGCTGATGCAGGGCTGGAGGATGATGACGGAGCGGCTCCTTTCCAGCGGCCTGGATGCGGTTCTCGCGGCGGCCGTCAGTTCCTTTGGGTTCGTCTTCATCCACCCGTTTGAGGACGGCAACGGCCGGATCCACCGTTTCCTGGTCCACTCCGCCCTGGCACGCCGCCGTTACAGCCCCCCCGGCATCGTCCTCCCCGTCAGCGCCGCCATTCTGCGTCAGAAGCATCTCTACGATCAAGCCCTGGAAGCGTTCTCCAAACCCATCCTGGCGGCCATCCAGTGGGAAGCCACGCCCGACGGCGGCATCAAAGTCACCAATCCGACTGCGCCGCTGTATCGCTATTGGGACGCCACACCGCAAGCCGAGTTCTTGTATGACCGTGTGGCGGAAACGATCCAAGAAGACTTCAAAAAGGAACTGGACTTTCTGAGCATCTACGATGCCTGTTTGTCCGCAGTTCTTGCCGTCGTAGACATGCCGGATCGCCGCGCCTCATTGCTGGTAAAGTTGTACCTCCAAAACGGGGGCCGCCTCTCGAACGCCAAGCGGCCTCAGTTTGCGGAACTGACGGCGGACGAACTCACGGAGATCGAAAAGACGATTCAGACCCTTCGCGAGACGCTATCCAACGGCTCTGTGGTCGGAGCGGCATGAACATCCCCTGTTAGGGCAGTGCGGCGAAGCCATGTCGGTCCGCTTCATTCCCCGTACACCTCCACGTCAATGGGCTTGAGCGAGTAGTTGTTGGACATCTCCGCCGAGCAGGCTGTGACGCCGACAATCAGGTCCATCTCGGCCCGCAGGTCCAGATAGTCCCCCGCCTTGGACGTCGGCGGCCCGATGGTCAGCTCCCCGTTCTCCGCCACCTTCACATTCATAAACACGTTAAATGTCGTCGGTATTTCGTCGGGCAGGATGCCCAGCGGGGCCAAATTCTTGACCAGGTTTCCGAAGCAGCTTGGGTGCGGGTCGTGGTTGCCGTAGATGATTTGGAACGTCTCCGGGCTGCACGGCGTCAGCAGGAAGTCATGCCGCCCGACCTTGTCTTCCAGCAAGGTGAACATCGGGCGGCTGCGGTTGGAATATAAAATGTGCCCGGTCGTCAAAGAAATCGTGTTGGCGTAGTCAATGGAGCGGCCCGAAGACAGCCGCTCTCGTTTGTCGTCCCGCGCAAAGGCGACCAGATCGGACACCTGTTCCCCGCGCGGGTCAATGATCCGCAGCCGCTGCCCCTTCTCCAGAGTCAACCCGATCCCCGTCTGGGCTTCCAAATGATAGCGCGCGATGGCTTCCAAAAGCTATCCCTTCTTCCCATGCACATGAAACGGGCACTGCCAGTCTTCTTCGACGGCCCGGCCCGAATACTGCCGCGCTTCCGACCGTTCGCCGAAGTCACTGAGATTGGGGTTCAGGCTCCCTTGCAGCGCCATCTCGCGCGCCCGAATCGCTCCTTGCAGTTTGGAATAACGCCCGTCCGCCTTCAAGCGGTCGAACTGTGCATGAGCGTTGAAGACCAGCGTCGGCCACCCGAACCGCCGGGCCACGCGCGACGACGCCGGGTGCAGGCCGATCACGAAGAAGCCGCGCCCGGCAAAGCTGAAGCCGAAGTCGCCCGCCTCCGGGTCTTCGGCCACGCCGGGGTCCGGCGGGTTGAACAGCCGGTCCACATCGTACAGCGTTTGCAGCGCCGTCCACAGGTGCGCCTCGAACTGCTCCTCGCTCGTCACAGTCGGCCCGGCAAAGCCGGCGACAAACGTCGTGAAGTCGCTGCCCAGCGCGTCCTGCTCCTGGGTGAAGGCAAACAAATCCCGCGCCAGCCCCGCCAGCGCGCCGCTGTCCGTCATCTCTCCGTAGACGCCCATGCGGTAGACGCCGCTGTTAAACGCCGCCCGCGCCCCCACGCAGGAAAACCGTGCGTCCAGTATCTGCGCCCGGAACTCCCCGTGTATCCGCTCTTCAAACTCCGAAATCGGACGTTCCGGCTCCCAAACCCGCATTAAACGGCTATCTTCAAACCGAGCATACGCGCTGTTGGCGCGCGCCAGGTCACTGTCAAACGGATTGGTCATTTGGTGGGAGCGGCATCGCTCCGCTGAACAGGGTGCGTCCACTGTTCAGCCTTTCTAAGCGCCCGCCCCCTCGGTGATCTGTGACAAACCTGTCACAAAAGCGAACGCATGTCCTTCTACCCCTTTTCTCCAGAGACGTAACGCGGCAGGGGCTTTGTTGGCCTCCCCCCGCCGCCCCAGGGCGATTGCCTATAGGGGGCAACCATGGGGAGGGAGGAGGGCAACCACGGTGGGTTGCCCCTACCCATGACGACCAATGACGCGGGGCGTAGGGGCAGGCCCCCGTGCCTGCCCTCCCTCTGTCCGTGCCTGCCCTCCCTCTGTCCGTGCTGCCCTCCCTCTGTCCGTGCCCGCCTTCCATATGCAATCGCCCTGCCCGCCGCCCCGCGTTTTCTCCTTCCCCTTGCCGCCCGCCCCCATTCTCAGGTATACTCGTAGCCGGTTTGCCGCGCAGAGCGCAGACGGCCCTCGGCGCGGCGGAAGGTCTAGGATGGGCGAACAGCTTTACGAGATTGTGGAAGGTGTGCGCCGGGCCAAAGCCGCCTGGTTGTGTGGCCGCGAGACGATTGAAGCACAGATTAGTGGCGGGCCCGTTTTCTCCATTCCCATCCGAAGTCTGCGTTCGCCGCATAAAGACGAAATTGATGTGAGTGGCCTGGGTGGGATGCGCTGGGATCGGGTGCTACGCGGAACCCGCGCGGGGCTGCCCCTGCCGCCGATTGAAGTCGTGCTCGGTTCGCGCGGCAAGACGATAGAAGAAGTGAGGGTCCCGCAAGATGAGCTTGATCTGTTCCGCTGACGCGCTGCGCGCGCTCCACCGTGTTCTGGTCTGCACCCGCTTTGAGGCTTATGAAGGCCGGGACTCGAAAACCCTGGGCGATGTGATGGATGTGGCTGAATACCTGGTGGCCCTGCTGCAAAACCATGAAGAGCGTGCCGAGGCTGAATGCCTAGCAGACTTCCGGGCCTTCTTGCAGGACTTGGAAACCCGCTTCCCCGGCTACGATGGCCTCATGGCCGTGTTCGATGCTGACCCGCAGGCCGGACCGGGCAAGGAAAGGCCGCTCGTCGCGGCAGGCGCCTAAAACTGTCAAAACGAACTCCCACTCGTGGAGCGGCGGGGGTCTAGGATGGACGAACAACTTTATGAGACTCAAGTTTATGAGATTCAAGACGGGGTGCGCCGGGCGAAAGCCGCCTGGCTCTGCGGTCAAGAGACGATCCCGGCACAGATCGGCGGCGCAGGACCGATCATCCAAATTCTGCTGAAGAACCTGCGCTCTCCGCACAAGGACGTTATCAACGCGACAGGCGTTCGCGGGCTGGATTGGGGCAAAATGTACCGGGCGACACAGCGTGGCGAGGTGCCGTACCCGATTCGCGTGCTGCCAGGGCAGACAGGGCCGACATTAGAGGAAGTGAGGATAGAGGAAGATGACCTTGACGCTTTCCGCAGAAACTTCAGCGCCGACGGGGGCTGAGACTGCGCCGGATTATGCCGACAACGCCCTGCGCGTCCTGCACCATGCCCTCATTTCCCTGCGCGCCCTCGCCTATCAAGGGACGGAGCCGAGGACGATTGGCCGGATGCTGGACGACATCGAGTATCTTGGGGTTCTCGCGATGCAGAGCCGGACAGATGATAGTCCCGAACACATTGAGGCTTTCCGCCTGCACTTGCAGGACCTGGAAACCAATTACTCCGGCTTCGACCATCTGACGGCGGCCTTCGATGGGTGGCAAAAAACTCAATAGGTGGCTGAAGTGTCGAAACGAACCAGCGCTGTTGAGGGGGAACAAGCTATCGGGCAGTTGAGGGGGAACAAGCTATCGGGCATAGGATGTTGTGGAAAGCTTTGGCGGCCTACGGCTGCCCCCGTGCGGGTTTTTGCAAGAACGAACCCCTCATGCTCTCGCGGCGTGATCTCGTGAAAGGAAGCGGCTGTGACGAAGGAAGCACTGTCGGCGCTGATCCGGGAGGTCGGCTTGGGAGGCGTCGAGGACAAGCTGATGCAGGCGGCGCTGCCCTCCCTGCACCTCGTCCTGCGCCCGACGGATGAGGACGTGATTCCTGTCGGGGCGTCCAAGTTCGGCGGGGCGCCCGACCTGCCGCCCGGCTTCGAGTGGCCTGTCTGGCAGGGCTATCCTGAGAGTGACCGCCCGCGGTATCCACCGGGGGAGTTCTCACGGGATGACGGACCGATGTGATTTCTGGCCCAGTTTCGGTTAGCGGATTTAGCCGCCTATGATCTTAGGGGTGCGCTGCCCGCCTCTGGTGTCCTTTACTTCTTCTGCGCGATCTGGAAGCAGGCGCTCGGAGCTTACCCGGAAGACCGCGACTGCTGGAAGGTAGTTCATTATGACGGTGATCCGTCCAAACTGACCCGGCGGGTCTCGCCTCCACTTTTCCAGGGGGAGCCTTTCTATGATATTCCGAAAGACAATCGGTTCACCTGCTGCCGAATGGACTTCCTACCTGAGCTGACACTGCCGGACTACAGTGATCCTGTGCCTTACAAAGCTTTGGCCTTGTCCCAGGATGAGTACTGGTTGTACGTTCGGCTGTTGGAACGCTTGGAGGAGCCGTTTCAGTGGGGGCAGCCTCGCTATGGAGAACAGCCGCATCGGCTTCTGGGTCATCCGCAGATCGTCCAGTATGACAAAAATGTGCCTGATACAGACCAGGAATGGCGGCTTCTGCTGCAACTGGACACCGACGACGCCGTTTAACTGCACTGGCAGGGCGGCGGACGCGGGTACTTCTGGATACCCACGCAGGCGCTGGCGGAACAAGACTTCGACGTCGCTTGGGTCGAGATGCAGTGTTCCTAACTTGACAGCAGGCATCAGCGGTGGGTCACGGCTGATCCTATGGTGATTTTTGCAGAAACGGACTCATTCCCAGGCCACCGACGCATATGTAGCTCTTTGAAGAGGGCAACGCAGAGATGTGCAATGAACCGGGTGACGAGGGCGACACCTTAATCTGACATGGAGGATTTCAAGGGGCATGGCGAATGAACCTCGTGTCGCTGACAGCCTTGCAGACTATTTGACTGACCCACATAGCGCCCTGCCTGAACCCGTTGACGCCCGACAAGCCGCAGAGCGGGCGGTGATGCTGTATGAGCGCAGCGGCTACATAGGAGCGACCTTCAACCTTTACTTTGGCGATCTCTCAGGCCAGCCGTACCATGCTGTCGCTCTTTACTCAGACTTGGTGCCGGAACCGGAACCTGGACGAGATGTAGATGTTCGTATAGTGCAAGCCTTGATCGTGCAGAATCAGGAATTGCTTCGCGACCCCAGGAACAACATTGGCCTCTGGTATGACGACGCACACGACTTGCTGTACCTAAACATATCTGCGGTGCTGCCTGATAGGGATGAGACCCGCCGCCTCGGCGAACTCTACAATGAGAAGGAAGGCTTCGACCTCAAATCTGGAGAGCCTTTCCTAATCGGCGGCACAGGGACGCCAGCGGCGAATCTGCCGCCTCCGCGAGAGCGTTTGCCTCCACTGGTGCGAGGAGAAGACCATGAATGAGCCAGTCAAAGTAAGCCGGGCAACAGCCGTAGTCGATGTCGCCGCAGTTTCGCCGGGTGACAGCCCGACGATCAGAGTTGTGTATCATGCCGAAAACTCGCGCGGCATAGCGCGTCAACTCGTCCGACAGATTCCTGTTCGGGACGCCGCCTTGTTCGGGCGCATCCAAGCGGACGTCAAAGAAGGAGAGCAGATCGAAGCAACCACCGTCAACGAATGGTACGACACCGGCTACGTCAGCTACCTTGTTGACTTCAAAAAGGTATCCGATGTTGAGCAGGAAACGACCGTCAAAAACGGGGTACTCGACATCGGCCATCATGACATCACCGAGATAATCATGACACCCAATAAAACGACTAAGACGAAAGTACGATGATAGAGGAGAACCGAATGTCAGACACCAAGTGCGTGTGGCTCTTTGAAGAGGGCAACGCAGCGATGCGCGATGAAGCGATGCGCGATGAACTGGGCGGCAAGGGCGCAAACCTCGCCGAAATGAGCAGCATCGGCTCGTAAAACTGCTATGCCTGACGAGCGCCGCATGGCGGAAGACCTTACCTCGTTCCTCGCTGACCTTGGCGGGCTTCGGTTAAGGGAACCGTTGGGAGCGGGGGATGCGGCAAATCAAACCACCGCTCTCTACGAAGGCAGCGGACGTGACGGGGCGACATTCAGCCTCCGCCTCGGCGACATGCGCGGCCGGGGCTTGTACGCAGTTTCCGTATGGCCGGAACGCGGGAAGAAATCTGCCGGCGATACGGTGAGTGCTCGTATTCTTCAGTTGTTCATCGCGGAGAATTTGGACCTTCTCGACGATCCGAGATGCAGCGTCGGCCTGTGGTACAATGCCGATGAGGACGTGACCTATCGTGACATCGTGGCAACTTTGCCAAGCCGACAAGAGGCAGCGGCGCTGGCTTTGCAGTACGACCAGATTGCGATCTTCGATCTGCGAACCTTGACCGAGATCGAAACGGGCGGCACGGGAAATACACCCGCAGACATGCCGCCTGCCACGGAGCGTCTGCCGAAGATAAGCCCCCAAGAACCAGACGCCCAAAAGAGGAGCAGCTTTGATGGAACCGTTTCTAGAAAGAGAAGAAGCGACGACCACTTCCCAACTGGTCGGCATACTGCCCGGTGATCCGCCCAGAGTGAATCTCGTGGATTACGCATCGGGCCGGAGTGGGGTCAAGCGTCACTTCACGCAGCAGGTTCCCGTACTCGATAAAGACCTGCTCGCGAGGTTGCAGGCAGAAGTAGGAGTAGGAGATTATATTCGCGCTACGGTCGTCAACGAGTACACGGAGCGGGGCAGCCGTGCCTATTTGGCCGGATTCCAGAAAGCAAACGACCCAGCCACGATTGGCAGCAATGGAGTGAAGAACGGGACCCGTGATATGTCTCAGATTCCACTGGCGACATCTGTAACCAAACCAATACTTCAACCTAAGACGAAAGTACGATGATAGAGGAGAAGCGAATGTCAGACACCAAGCGCGTGTGGCTCTTTGAAGAGGGCAACGCAGCGATGCGCGATGAACTGGGCGGCAAGGGCGCAAACCTCGCCGAAATGAGCAACATCGGCCTGCCCGTCCCCCCCGGCTTTACCATCACGACCGACACCTGCAACGAGTACACCAAGAACGGCGGGCAGTTCCCCGACGGGCTGATGGACGAGATCAAAAAGGCCCTGGCCAAAGTCGAGGAAAAGACCGGCAAGAAGCTCGGCGACCCCGAGAACCCCCTGCTCGTCTCCGTGCGCTCCGGGGCGAAGTTTTCCATGCCCGGCATGATGGACACCGTCCTGAACCTGGGCCTCAACGACGCCACCGTGGAGGGCCTGATCAAGCTGACGGACAACCCGCGCTTCGTCTACGATTCCTACCGGCGCTTCCTGATGATGCTTTCGGACGTGGCCTATTCCGACGGCGCCAACCACCTTGCCAAGCACGACTTCGAGCACATCTTCTACGACATGAAGAAAGACTTAGGCGTCACCGACGACCTCCAGGTGAACGGCGAGCAGCTCAAGCAGCTCTGCGAGACCTACAAGGCGCACATCGAGGCCCAGAGCGGCCACGACTTCCCGCAGGACCCCATCCAGCAATTGCAGGACTCGGTCGCCGCCGTTTGGAAGTCCTGGAACAACGACCGCGCCATCCTGTACCGCCAGCGCGAAAAGATCTCGGACGACCTGGGCACCGCCGTCAACATCCAGAGCATGGTCTTCGGCAACCAGGGTGAGGACTGCGGCACGGGCGTCGCCTTCACCCGCAATGCCTCGGACGGCACCAAGGAAGTCTTCGGAGAGTACCTGATGAACGCCCAGGGCGAGGACGTCGTCGCCGGCGTCCGCACCCCCATGCCTATCTCCCAGCTTAAAGTCCAGAACCCCGAGATGTACCGCCAGTTCGACGAGATCTGCACCCGCCTGGAGCAGCACTACAAGGACATGCAGGACATCGAGTTCACCATCGAGCACAACAAGCTGTTTATCTTGCAGTGCCGGTCGGGCAAGCGCACCGGCCCCGCCGCCGTCAAGATCGCCGTGGACCTGGTCAATGAGGGCCTGATCTCCAAAGAGACGGCCCTCGCCCGCATCAACCCGGAACTGCTCGACCAGTGCCTGCACCCGATCATCAAGCCGGGCGCGAAGTACACCCTGCTGGCGAAGGGCCTGCCCGCCGGGCCGGGCGCGGCCACGGGCGTCGCCGTCTTTGATGCGACCCGCGCCGCCGAGATGGGCAAGGGCGGCGAAGGCAAGCGCGTTATCCTCGTCCGCGCCGACACCTCCCCCGACGACCTCAAGGGGATGCTGGCTGCCGAGGGCGTGTTGACGGAGCGCGGCGGCATGACCTCGCACGCGGCTCTGGTCGCGCGCGGCTTCGGCATCCCCACCGTAGCCGGCTGCTCCGACATCTCCGTCGGCCCGAACTCGTTCACGGTCAACGGCAAGACCATTAACGAAGGCGACCCGATCTCGCTGAACGGGACGCTGGGCGAGGTCATTGACGGCACGGTAGATGTCGTGGACCCGGAAATGACCGGCGAGTTCGGCACCCTGCTCGGCTGGGCGGATGAGGCCAAGCGACTGGGCGTCCGCACCAACGCCGACACGCCCGAAGACGTGGCCCTCGCCATCAAGTTCGGGGCTGAGGGCGTCGGCCTGTGCCGCACGGAGCACATGTTCTTCGCCGAGGACCGCCGCCCCATCGTCCAGGCCATGATCCTGGCCGCGACCGAGGAGGAGCGCAAGGTGCATCTCGACCTGCTGCTGCCCTTCCAGCGCAACGACTTCCAGGGCATCTTCGAGGCCCTGGGCAGCCGCCCGGCGACCATCCGCCTGATTGACCCGCCGCTGCACGAGTTCCTGCCCTCCATGGACTCGCTCATCGCCGAAGTCGCGACGCTCAAAGTCACCCACCCGGAGAGCCGGGAACTGGCCGAAAAGTCCGACCTGCTGCACAAGGTCGAGGGGATGCACGAGATCAACCCCATGATGGGCCTGCGCGGCTGCCGCCTGTCCATCGTCTTCCCCGGCATCGTCGAGATGCAGACGCGGGCGATCCTGGAAGGCGCCATCGCCGCCAAAAAAAGCGGCGCCGACCCGCACCCCGAAATCATGATCCCGCTCGTCGGCCACGTCAACGAGCTGAAGGCCGTCCGCTCCAACTTAGAGAAGGTCGCGAAGCAGGTCACGGAGGCCCACGGCGAGACCATTGACTACATGTTCGGGACCATGATCGAGATTCCGCGCGCCGCCTTGACCTCGGACCTGATCGCCGAGGAGGCCGAGTTCTTCTCGTTCGGCACCAATGACCTGACCCAGATGACCTTCGGCTTCTCCCGCGACGACTCGGACAAGTTCCTGAAGCCCTACGTCGCCCAGAAGATCCTCCCCGGCGACCCCTTTGAGTCCATTGACCAGTCCGGCGTCGGCAAGCTGATGCAGATCAGCGTGGAGCTTGCCAAGAAGGTCCGCCCAAACATCAAGCTGGGTATCTGCGGCGAGCACGGCGGCGAGCCGGCCTCGGTGGCCTTCTGCCACCAGATCGGGCTGAACTACGTCTCCTGCTCCCCCTACCGCGTCCCCATCGCGCGCCTCGCGGCGGCCCAGGCCAACCTCAAAGACGGCGGCAGCAACCGCGACCGCTAAGGGGTAGGACATGACACTGGGAAGCCCTGCCGCAAGGCAGGGCTTTTTTCTTGGCCCGCGCCGTGGTATAATTGAGGACATGAGGGCAGCAACAATGGCCGAAACAATGACATTGGAACTTACCGCCGCAGAATCGGCGGAATTGCAGGCGCAGATAGATCATTACTTGACCGAGATGAGGCGTCTCAACGAACAGATGGCACGCGACCAGGAACGGATTGACACGCTGAAAGACGAGTCGCGGGTCATCATGGCGGAAACGCGCGTACTCATGGAGGGCCTGCAAAGAGCGCTCTCAGAGATGAGCGCGGCCTGAGCGATGTGGAAACAAGTCGGCGACTACCTCAAGCAAGTCTTTCAATTTGAGGCTAATCTAGATACAGAAAAAAGTATAGGCAAGTGAATACGACACTCTCTTTGTTTGATCAGATTCTAGACGCAACACAAGTGCAGCAAGTTACTGACGTTATCACTGATCTTAGTGATAACTATGAGGTTGCTTGGAAGCCGGTTGGCGGCAACGAAAACAATTTAGCAACCATTAATCTAGGGAGCGATCCGGCTGCCGGTGTGGTTGAGCGTATAACCAATGCTATTGATGCAGTTCTTGACAGGGAGTGGATGGAGCGCGGCCAACCTGGCAATATCTTGTCGCCACGTCAGGCAGTGCAAGAGTGGTTCGGCATCGTTGACGGAAGACTAACAGACATTGATATGCGTGACTCAGCTATCATTGAACTTAGCAAGCGTGTTCAGATCACGCTAAAGGACTCCGAAAAAGATGACAGACCTACGGTTGACATTCGTGATACCGGGATAGGTGTAAGGTCGGAAGATTTTGCTTCATCTATTTTAAGCCTGAATGGAAGCCGGAAACTCAAGAAGATGTTTTTGGCTGGTGCTTTTGGTCAAGGCGGCTCCACAGCACTTTCATACTCTCAGTACACGATTATTATGTCACGCGGCAACAGCGTTGTCCTTGGTGAACCATGCCCAGTTGCTGTGACCATTGTTCGGTTCAACTCAGGCAACCCTAATGTTGATAAGCACGGCTTGTACGAGTACCTTGTTGATGGCGACACCGGGCATCCGTTCACTTTTAACCCAAGTGAGGAGCTATTTGGTCAAGGCACTTTGGTCAGGCATCTCTCAATAGAGTAGTGGTGTAATTGTGTATGTTTTCTTTCTGAGCGCATTCCGCGCGCTTCTTTAGTTTGCCACCGCCGGCGCATAGGTTTTGAGTGGTCGCTTGTCCAGGCGGCGGTTCACCAAACCCGCCACTACCCGCATCACCTGCGGGTGCCGGTCATGCCCGTGACGAAACACCTGCGCCAGAGACTGGAACTGATTGGCCTGCACCAAGCTATGCTCCACAATAATCCGGTAGCGCGACAGGTGACGGTTGTAAGCTTTCTGCTCCTCGGTCAGCGGATGGTTGCGCCGCGCTTTGTGCGGCAGAAACAAGGGGGTGTGCGGTCTTGGAGGGAGTGGCCCGGGTAGTCCTTGGTGATGCCGTCGTAGCCCTTGTCCATCATCGCCGCCGCGCCGGGAGCCAGTTCGTCCAGCAGTCTCGTCGCCCGCAGCAGCATCAGGTCATGATTTGCGCCGCCCGGTACGCTCTCGCTGACCGAAAGGAACCGCCCCTGCGGGTCCACCGCCACCTGCGTTTTGCATATCGTGCTCAACCACTGACATCCAGAAACTCACTGCAAACTCACGGTCCAAGTTTTTCAACGATTGTTTTACTCTCAAAGCCCGGATTTAGCTGGGCTGCACTCATGGATAAAGTCTAGCTTATGTCTGCGGAGGCGGACATTCGGCGCCCGCGCCCACTGCCCCGCCCAGCATCATCCCCTCTGTGCCCACGTTGATGACCTCGCCCAGCGGAGCCGGCAGGAGGGGAACGGCGAGGCGCTCCTGATAAACAGCAGGCCGGCCAAAGTGACGCCCCAGGCCGGTTCGTGCCTGGCCCGCTAGGAGGCCTTTTTCTCGCTGCGCTCCGCCAGGTAACGCGCCTCGTCCGCTTCCAACTCGTCCATGCTCCGGCGCGGCGTTTCCGGCAGGTTGTCCATGTCCAGGCTGGCCTGCGCCACGGCTTGGCCGCGCTTGGATGCCGGCGGCGGGGCGGCCGGGGCCGAGTCGGAGGCGGTCTCATGGGGCGCCGGGGCGGGCGCGTCGGCGGGCGAAAGGTCGGACACGCCGACCAGCAGGTTGTAGCGCAGCGAGAACTTCTTTTCCGCCGCCGACAGCTTGTTGCGCGCCTCATCGGACAATCCATCGAGCCACTTCTGACGCAGCGCGTCCGTCCCCGCCTGGTGGCGCGCGCGAATCTCGGCGGGCAGGCTTTCGGGATCAATGGAGACGGTCGCGGTGCCATCGGCGTAGAGCTTCGCGACGGTGCCGGTCAGGTTGCGGTAATGGGGGTAGAACAGGCCGGATTTGTTGTCGGCTGCGCTCGGCTCCCGGTCCGCCAGGCGGACTGGAGCGCCTTCCGTCAGTGGCGCTGCGTGTTTGGCTGCCATAAGCAGGTCTCCTTAGAAGTGGCGTCTTGAGATAAAGTCTTGAAATCTTGAAATGGTGTCCTGGTTTGCCCCGGCGAGACGCCGGGTAAAGTCGAGAGGGTACAAAAATATGCTGGATGTTTTCTATGTCATCGGCGAGGTTTTGCTGGTCCTCGCGTTTGTGGGACTGATTGGCGTCCTGGTCTGGGTCGTCATGACCGCGCTGCACGTCAAGAACACGACGGTCGGCCACGCGAAGCGGCTGTCCCAAAGGCCCATCGCCGCCGTGAAGAACCTGATTACGACCGTCAAGGGCCTGGTGCAGCAGGAGACGGTTCATGTCAAGCACATCGGCGCGTCCGTCAAAGGCGCGGCGGGAGCGGTCCAGCATTCGGCAGCCGAAATCAAGGACGTCGCCCAAACCGTCCATCCCGAAGAGCTGAAACCCGCAATGGCCGGCATCCAAGACACCAGGGAGCGCGTCGGGCAGGTCGGCAAGGTTCTGCGTCTGGCCGCACAGCTCACACAGGCGGCGTCCAAGCAGAAAGCCCGGTAGCTACTTCTTCGTGATCACTCCATCCAGTGCGTGCATGATGCCTTCCGAGGAAAGCGGCGCCCCGGAAAGATTGCCGCCATACAGGTACTGACCGTCCACCCGTACCCCTAAATCCGTGACCGCCCGCGCCGCTGGGGAGCGATCCGCAGCAGGCACATCCAGGTTCACGATCTCCGCCGACACCGCGCCGCTGCTCCTGCCCACATAATCTCGGATCGCCTGTATCGGTACGGCCAGCGTCTCCGGCTTGCTTTGGTTCTCATCATCATAGACCCACCCGACCTCTATGTGGTGCTTGGCCGTCGCCGGGTCGCCGACCGTCTCTTCGGGCGGCAGAACGGCGTTAGGAGCAACGGGCGTTGTTTTTGTCGGCGGCTTCTGCGCCTGTGACTGCTGCGTCTGCGCGTCCTCATCATGGTCCGACACGGCCGACTTCTTGATGCCCTGATTGAAGAACACCAAGGCCGCACCCAGAAAGATCAGGCCCGCGATGAGAATACTACGGTTCATTTCTTTTCCTTCATCCCCAGAAACGCCCCCATGCGGCCCGTGACCCCGTCGCGGCGGTAGGAGAAAAAGTCGCGCCGGTTGCGGAACGTGTCCTCGTCACAGACGGCGATGGACTCGGCTTTCAAGCCCGCCGACAGGATCTGCAAAAAGACAATCGCCCGCAGGTTCAGGGTGTACGTTCCGGTCATCTCGTTGCGCGGCAGGACGACGTTGGCCGCGCGCGAGCCGGGCAGGGTGCGGAAGCGGTCCGCGACGTCCGGGCCGACCTCGTAGCTGTCGCCGCCGATGCACGGGCCGATGGCAGCCAGGCAGGACGACGGCAGGCTGCCGAACTCAGCCGTGAGCATTTGCACCGTCTTGGCGGCGATATTGGCCTCCGTCCCACGCCAGCCCGCATGGGCCAGCCCGATGGCCTTGCGTGCCGGGTCCACGAGGTAGATGGGAACGCAGTCGGCGAACAGCAGCATCAGCAGCAGATCGGGGACATTCGTGACGAGGGCGTCCACGCCGGGAACCGGCCCGGCCTCCGTTCCCGCCGCCACCACCGCCACCCCGTTGCCATGCACCTGCTCCGCCAGGGCGACCCGTCCCGCCTCAAAGCCCAGATCCGACCAGACGCGCGTGCGGTTCGCCGCGACCGAAGCGGGCGCGTCGCCGACGTGCGCCCCCAGGTTGAGCGTGTCGTAGGGCGCGACGCCCACCCCGCCGCGCCGCGTCGTGAAGCCCTGGACGATGCGTGGCAGCCAGGCCATCGTCTTCGCCTGGTACAGCGGCAGGTCGCCGATCGGTTGTTTCCGCCAGCCGGTCATTCTGAACTTTCTATTTCCCAGGCTTCCTGCTGCGTCATCGGCGCCCGCGCGGCATGGCGTATGTGCATGACCAAGACGGTGGGTGCATCATCAGGTGATGTTCGCAGCGTGAAGAATATCTGGTACGCGGGGCCGCGTCGGGTTCGGCGATAAAGAAGCTTATGAACGGTCGCTGAAAAAAGATCATCCTCGTCTGCGACCGGCGAACTTGTTGGGAACAAGGAGAGCCGCATCATTTCTGACTCTAGCCCCTGTTGCCAGGCATCCGCGACTTCCTCCCCGCTGCTCTGCATGAAATGATCCCATGCCGCAGCGATGTCGGCGCGAGCAAACGGCGTGAGTCGAATCGCCCATTTCGTGGGCCGCTCTTCGTCCGGCTGTCTCAAGCCACCGTCTCCATCCGGTCCGCAGGTTGCGTCTTCGCCTCACGCCGTTTGCGCCGCTGTTCTCGCTCCGCCTCTGCCTCAGCGACGAAATCTTCAAAGGCAATGGTACGCCCGGCTTCAATGTCTTCCAGTCCCGCTTGAATGCCGGCGACGGACGAGGCAAAGTCTTCCAGCCCCGCATACTCCGACGGGTTTATCTGTAGGTCGCTTTCTACGAGCCGCATCAGGTAGCCGGTGATATCCTGGCCGCCCTTAGCCGCCTGTAGACGAAGAAGAATTTCCATGTCAGGGGAAATGTCTAACGTGACTGCCATATGTGTCTCCTCATCGCCTTTCTAATCCGCCAGCTCGTACAAGTCCATGTCGCCGGATAGCAGGGCGTTCTTGGAGGCCGACTCGCACAGCTTTTCCAGCTTCGTCAGGTACTCGCGGACCGTCATCACGACCGTCGCGTGGGACCAGGTGAGCGGCGAAACCGAGATCGGGTCGCCGCTGTAGGGGTGGATCTGTTCGGCCAAGACGCCCGACTCCAGCGTGTGCTTGCGGACCCATTCCAAAATGTCCAGCGCGCGCGTCAGTTCGGACAGGGTGTGGGCCTTGGCGATGTGCCACTCCGCCAGCCACAGCGTACAGATGATCCATGGGTTGCCCGGCACGCTGCCGACATCCTGGCTGATCTGGTGGTAGTAGTCGTTCTCGTAACGCGCGACGCCGCCGATGTCCGTCCGGCACCACAGGCGCGCCTCGATCTGCTCCATCGTCGCCACGACTTTGGGGTCGTCGGCGGGCAGCATCCCGAACTGGAAGACGCCGTACAGGCTGGCGTCTATCGTGACGTCGGCGTCTACCGCCCCCGTCTCCGGGTCTACCGTCAGGCGCCGGACGAAGCGGTTCCGGTCCGCATCCCACAGGTGCTCCAGAGCGGCGTCCTTGATCTCCCTCTGGGCCGCCCGGAACTCGATGGCGCGGCGCTCGTCGCCGAAGGTTTCGGCGAAGTGCGCGGCGGCGTTCAGGCCCGCCCAGACGGCGGCGACGGTGAAGGTATGGATGCCGTGCCGCTCTTCCCACAGGTCATAGGACGGGCCGGGCAGGCCCGTATGCGGCTCCCGGTAGTGCGCCAGGAACTCCCCGGCCCGGCGGATGAGCGGGGCGTACAGGCCGCGAATGAACTCGACATCCTTGTACCGCTCATAATGCTCCCACAAGGACCAGAGGACCAGCGCCGTCTCGTCTTCCTGGATAGGCAGTTGCAGCTCGCCCCGGCTGTCCGCCCAGGGGTGCCAGGAGGAGCCGAGCGACTTGTCCGGGTTGTACTTGTGCAGCAGGTAGCCTTCGGGCAGCAGGACATCCTTGCAGAACTCATAAAACGGGCGCGTCACGTCCGGCTGGCCCGCCAGGTCCAGCGCGTAGGCCACCAGAGCGCCGTCGCGCGGCCACATGTACGAGTAGGTGTCGTTGTTGAAGGTCAGGTAGTCCGAGTCGTTGGCGGCCAGGATCGCCCCCCGGTTGTCAATCTGCGTTCTGAGGATGAGCAGCGACTGCTTGTAAAGCGTCACCAGCGGGTCCGGCAGGTCGCCGTAGGGAATGTTGTCCTTGTTGACCCAGCGGTTCCAGTAGATGCGCGCCCGGTGCTGGAAGAACTCGGGGCCGCGCTCGTGGACGAGCTGGTTGATCAGCTTGACGGCGGCATAGTCCTCGCCCGCCGCCAGCCAGTACCAGACCGTCGCCGTCCGGTTCAGCGCGACATGCGCCGCGACCGTGCTGTCCACCGCCCCCTGCGCGACCGAATTCATGCCCAAAACGCCGTCCTCGGCGTCGCGCCACGTCCCCTCCGCGCCGTGGGCGCGCGAGACGCCGATGGCGTAGTGGTGGACGCCGTAATCCGTGTTCCCCTCGCTCTCGACGCTGACGTTGGCGAGCATCCACGTCTTGCCCTTGTAGTGGATCATCGCCTGCAAATTGGGCGCGTAGTAGGCCGTGTTGCCCTCCGACGACTCGTTCAGGTTGAAGTCATGGTGCCAGAACAGCCGCAGGTCGCGCGTGTGCGTCAGCAAGTTCTCGACCTCGACCTTGCGGACATACACGTCCCGGTCGAAGTCCACGCAGTCGCGGCAGACGAGGCGCAGGCCCAGCCCCCAATGGGTCGCCGTCACCTCGGTGACGAGCGTGTCTTCCTCGTAGCGCAGCGTCTTGGACCAGGCCGGCTCCGAGATCCACGACATCTGGCCGTCGGCCCAGACCCCGAACCGGCAGGCCTGCCCGCGCGTGTGGTTCATCTGGCCGACATAGGGAAAATACACGTCGCGCAGCGTGTAGCGCGAGTCGAACGTCAGCAGCAGGTTGCCGTTGCCGATGGGAATGTCACGAGGCATAAATCATCTCTTAAAAACTCACCAGCCGTTATTATACCCGCTCGCCCTGCCTTTCCCGATTGACCGCCGCCTGCCTTTTATCGCCTCGCCCGCCCTGCGAAAAAATAATCCGGCAAAGTTTTCGGGAAGGCTTGACAAATCCGAAACCCTGGCGTATACTAGGTTCATCGTACAGCCACGCTGAGAGCACCGTGACATTCGCAAGCCCCGGAATGCCTTTTCTCTGCTCTCCTGCCTTTTCTCTGCTCTCCTGCCTTTTCTCTGCTCTCCTGCCTTTTCTCTGCTCTCCTCTGAGAGCAAGCCGCGCACGCATCGGACATCAGGAACCGTCGAGTATGCAAGCCGCACGAACCAATGCTGTCAAGGCTCTCCACCGCTTCGGCCCGCCGACGCTGATTTGTTTGGGGTCCTTGTGGCTGCTGCAAGCTGCGTTCGCGCACACGGGCAGCCACGGCGTCCTCATCCGCAACCTCAGCTATGACGCCGGCGCGGTCAAGGCCGGGGCTATGGTCACGGACACAGTGCGGCTCATCAACCTATCCTCCACGCCGGTCGAAGTGGACGCACAGCCCGGTTGTGGTTGCACGGTGGTGGATGTGGCAGACATGCCACTGGCTCCGCTACACAGTGAGGCAGTGAAGCTGGAAATCGATACCGCTGGAATGAGAAAGGAAGCGCAAAAGAAAGGTGTGCTTTTGCGCCTCCGCTCAGGGCACAAGGTGTGGGAACAGGTAGTGATAGTAAACTTTCTTGTGCAGTGAAGGTGAAAATTATGATCAAAGTATTCCGTGATCGTGCCGTACCCCTCCTGTTCGCGGTTGGGCTATGGATGCTGGGAAACGCTTGGTTAGCAGGCAATGACTCCGTGGCAATTATTCCCCCTGCTAACGCGCAGGAAAATCAACAGGGGCAGGAATGTACGGATGATCCTGTCCCTATTAGGCAGATCTGGAATCACTGCATCTTAGGCCCAGACCGATACACCTGCTCCGGGTACTGCTCTGGTGCATCCATTACTACCAGATCGTGTAAGCCGACCCAGGCATGGTACGGCCAATTCACTTGCACCAATGGCAGCGGCTATGGCTTTCGCCAAGATTATGCAGGCGGCTGTCTGGTTGATCCAGGTGCTGGTTGTGAATGCGGTCAGGGGCAACCCGTGGGACCGTCTTATACAGTCCTAGGATTCGGATGCACAGGATCTACGCCAATGTAGAGACAGGCTGATCAATGGGAGACGCAAATTATGAATATCGCGCGAATTATTTTCCTAGCCATTGCCGCCTGTTGCCTCAGCACAGGTGTTGTGGCGGCTCCTCCGCAAGAGCAACTGCCGCTCAGTCAGCAGAATCTACCGGTCGCGCTAACGCAGGCTGTGGAGCATCGTGAGGAGCACCTTAGCCATGTGGTGTATACATGGAGTGTAGCTCGTCAGGAGCAGGTCGTCGCGAAACCACCTCAACAAATACAGCAGATGCAAAAAGATGACGCTGAGTGGATTCCCAAAATGTTGCGTGAGCGCGGGGTGACCGATCCGAACATAATCCAACAATCCGTGGATAGTCAACTTCGGACCATACCTGAGCACTGGAAGGGTGCTACCTATAACTCCATTAACACATGGCGCCTGCTCAGGAACGGGACTCAGACGCTTGTTGATGGCGTGAAAGACTTTGGCGACTCCCGCGCTGGCTATCGTCAGTTCTACTCAGGCAGTAGTTCTTTGATCGTGAATCGCTTATCGCAAAGCTCTTCTGGAACCCCTCCACAGGCTAACCCGTTTGCTTGGGTGGCTCCAGGCGACGCTGTGCGATATCGGTGCCCGCTTCTAGGCAAAAGCCTCGATCTCTCACCAGGTCATTTTGTCACTTTGATGAATCTGAACCCGCTCGCCATGTATGATGCACACTGGACCGTAGCCTCCACCTCGGCTGACAACTGGGTACTTAAATCTCAGGTCAAACAGGGGCCGCTCAGTCCACTTACAATTCGACTAACCCTAGATCGCGCTCATGATGCCGCTCCCGCTGAGGTAGCAATCACAGGCTCTAACTACGTTGAGACTTTCCGCGTACTAGAGTACCAGCGCTATCAAGGTGAGTGGATTTGCAGCAAAGTGACCTACACGGACGAATTGCCCAAAATAGATACTGTCAAACAAGCTTTCCAACTGCAAGGTATTATCCCTTCCCAGCCTGACGAGCTGGCTGTGCAACCGAGCCAACCTGTGGAGGACTATCGCCTATTAGGACCTAATTTCATCCCCAGTCGTCAATTCTTTCCGACCATCAGCAAAGAACAACAACCGCAAATCATTTACTATGACTGGAAAGGACAATTTCCAAGCATAGACGAACTAAAACGACTTTATCATCAGCAACACCCTGGTGAGGCAACGCCTGATCCCAAGTCCAGTGCCTCTCTGCCCTTTGTAGGTGGCCTGCTGTGCTTGGTCGGGGGCCTCTGGATGTTCAAGCGGCGCGGCGTGTCCTAAAACCCACTTCGGATCAACCCAGCCCAAAGAAGAAAGTCATGTTCCCTGTCTCATCGCCCCGTGTTTTGAGCCTGCTTCTCTTCTTTGGGCTGTTCCTATTCGGGCTACTCCCCGGCCCGAACGTCCTGCGTGCCGCCGCCCCGGTTCCGTGGGAGCGGGGCAGCCAGAACTCCTTCGTCACCTCCCTCTGCGACGACCGCCACGGCCACGTCTTCCTCGGCACCGAGGATCAGGGGCTGTGGCGCTACGACCCTGCCGCACCCGCCGGCAAGCAGTACGCCCACTTCACTGCCAAAGACGGCCTCGCCGACGATGACGTCTATGCCCTGCTCGTGGACGCCAAAGGGCGACTGTGGGCCGGGACGCGGCGCGGCCTCTCCGTCTACAACGGCAGGCGCTGGAAGACCTACGGCCCACTGGAAGGCGTCGGCGGCTCCCGCGTCTTCGCCCTCGCCGCTTGCCCCGTGGGCGGCGACGTCTGGATCGCCACCGAGGGCGGGCTGACGCGCTACTCCCTCGCCCACGACCGCTGGCGGCAGTATTCCCGCCTCGACGGCTTGCCCTCCGATGCCGTCCAGTGCCTGGCCTTCGACGCGCGCGGGACCCTGTACGCCGGAACCCAGGCCGACGGCCTCGCCATCGCCTCCCCCAAGAACGACTACCGCACTTGGCGCGTCGTGCAGGGGCCGGGCCGCCCGCCGGACACGCCGCGCGGGGAGGGCCTGCCGACCTCACTCATCAACTGCCTGCTCGTCTCCCGCACCGGCAGCGTTTACTGCGGCACGACGGCAGGCCTGGCCCACTCCGAGGACGGGGGCCGCCGCTGGCGCTTCCTGCGCGGGGCGGACTGGCGCGACAAGGCGCGCGACCACCTGGCCGGGCTGCCGACGGACCTGCTCGACAACGCCAAGGTGAACGGCATCGAAGTCCTGCCGGCTTTCGCGACCGACGCCCCCGGCTTCGGCATCCGGGCGGGGGCGGGCACGGCTGTGGGAGGCTTCGGGGCGGACACGGGCTTTGACGGGGGCGAGACCTCGACCGTCACCAAGACCGTGGACACGGGCAGCGCCGTCGATCCGGCCCCGCAGTCGGTGTACCAGTCGGAGCGCTTCGGCAGCTTTACCTATACCGTGGCGGGCCTGACGCCGGGCGCGCCTTACCGGGTGCGCCTGCACTTCGCCGAGACGTGGTTCGGGGAGGTGGGGGACCGCCTGTTCAACGTGTCGGTCAACGGGGTGCGGGTGCTGACGCGCTTCGACATCGTGGCGGCGGCGGGGGGCCGGGACAAGGCGGTGGTGCGGGAGTGCCCGGCGCGGGCGGACGGGGCGGGGAAGATCACGCTGGCGTTCCGGGGGGCCAAGCCGCTGCTGCCGCTGCGCGATCCCCACGAGCTGGCGGAGGATTATGTGACGGCGCTGGGGGAGGACGGTTCGGGCCGCCTGTGGGTGGGGCATCGCCGGGCGAGTCTGGAGGTGCTGGACGAGGCGACGGGGGATCGGGTCCTGCCGATCTCGCCAGCCCTGCCGCCGATGGATTATGTGTCCGCGCTGCTGCCGCGCCCGGACGGCCCGACGCTGGTGGGTCTGTACCAAGGGGGACTCGTCCCGGTGGAGTTCCCGCGCCCCGTTTCTGCCCGCCCGCCGCTCGCGCGCCTGTCTGCCGCCGGAGCAGTCGCGCCGCTGCCGACGCCTGCGGGTGTGCCGACGCTGGCGGAGTGGAACGGCCTGCTGCGGGCGGTGCGGGCGGTTCCGCCGAACCGGCATGAGCTTGCGCCGAAGGCGGTGGCTCTGGATGATGACTGGCTGACGGGCGGGGACTGGCTGGGGCGCTACGGGCGCTACTGGGCTTGTCTCGCGGCGACGTTCCACCCGATCCCGGAGGACTATGTCTGGGGCGCGGGCTGGGAGACTGTGGATTACAAACTCAGGATGGGACCCCACCATGACCCTGGCGACAGCCTGCGCTACTGGCTGCAATGGCGCTACACGAAGGACCCGCGCGTGCTGGAACTTCCGGCGGCTTACCTGCACAGCCGCGTCCTGAAAGGCTATACGACCTGGGAAGTGGGGCGGCGGGAGGCGGAGGTGGATGACCACGGCGAGGCGTACCCCGTGACGCAGGCAGGGCCGAACGTCTACTGCACGCTGAGTGTGCCGCCGGGCCTGTACTATCTGTCACTCTACGAGTTCAACAAGGACGACCATGATCCGTGGGGCGGCAACCGCTTCCGCGATTTCACCCTCTCGGTCCGCCCTCACGGAGACGTGCCCCTGGAGGATGTCGCCGCCTTCCCCGCGCAGCCGGAGTGGGCACACGGGCGGGTGCGGGATTTCTGGGGCGGCGTGTGGAAGCGGTTCCTGGTACGCGGGCCGCAGACTCTGACGGTGGAGGTGGGGCGTAACGGCTCGCTGGACACGATCCTGCCCGCCGTGATGCTGGACCTAGTGGACGAGGACCCGGCCCCATACTTCCAGACCGTAGATGCCTGGAAGGCGCGCGAGGCGCGGCGTGAACAGGAACGCTGGACGCTGACGGCGCAATGGCCGACGGCTGTCCGCCGTTTCCAGCCCGCCGCGTCTGCGTCTGAGGCCGCCGGCCGCCTGTTCGACGCGCTGGAAGAGAAACGGCTGACCAACTCCGCCTGGTGGGCGACCGAGGGCCGCCGCTGCTACGCCCCGCTCCTGCGCTGGTACGCCCAGCCGGGCCGCAGGCTTGCGCCAAGCGCACAAACGCACCTTTCTCAGCGTCTGGCGACCTGCCACTATCAGCTAGGCCAGTATGCGGCCTGGGAGGCGGACCAGAAGGCGGCTCATCTCACCACCGCGCGCGAAGTGGAGAAGTCCCTGCGTTGGGACGGCGTGACTCCCTCCTACTCCGGGCTGGGCTACGAGATCGTCACGGCGCACCTCGCCGGGCCGGCGAGCCGTCAGGCCAGCCAGTCCCATTGAGACGTCTCACGGCGAGACCCGCTTGACGGCGGGGGCGAATGGGGTTATAATGAGGCTATGGCACGGACACGGGTGAAAGCGAAGCGGCGGCAGAGGCCGCTCGGCGCGGCGATCGGCGCGGGGCTGGCGGTGACGATGGGCGTCGGGCTGCTGATCCTGATCGTGGAACTTCTGATCCCCGACTCGGCGGTGTCCAACCTTTTCCGGCTTTCGCACCTCCCCAGCGCCACGCTGGCGGCCAGCCCGCTATTCCAGCAATGGAAAGAAGCCGTCAACCGCCAGGAATCCCTATTCGACACCCCGCTTTCGCTGCTGTGCGGCGGTCTGACGCTGGGCTGGTTCGCCCCGCGCTACGCGACTCGTCGGCGCGTCCTCGTCTCGGCGGCGAGCATGGCCTTCGGCATCCTCGCCGTCCTGCTGACCTTCACCTGGGCCGACAACCTGTACCTCACCGGCACGCTGAACGCCCATGAAGGCGCCTGGATCACTCGCGCCATCGCCCCTCTGGGATATGTGGTGCGCCAGGCCGCCTGGGACTTGATCTGGATTGCCGCCTGCGTCCTCGGCGCCTGGCTCGGCCTGCAAGGGCGCGACCGGCGCCAGTCCAAAGACCAGGGCAAAGGCGTCCCGCCCCCAACGCGCCCGGCCCCGCGCGAAGTCGCCCACCGCTGACACCTGTTCCCCTCTAACACCTGTTCCCCTCTGACTCCCCCAGAACTAAGGTTTTATTGGGGTGGGGGCCGGGGGCGATCTTTCACTTTGCTATCTCCATGCCCACCACCCGCACCGCGCTCGCCTGTAGCGCGACCCCGGCGGGCGTGTGATGGAGCGTCCCCGCCACGACCACCCGATCCCCCATGACCGTGGGCGGGACGAGATGCGGCGCGTCCACCCGGATCGGCGTCTGCCCCAGGCCGTCGGCGACGAAGAAGTGGTCGCCCAGCCGGTCCGAGCCGCTGGTCACGACGATGCCATCCAGAAGGACTTTCTTGCCCTCCGGCAGTGCGCCGATGCCGGCCACCTGTGAGACGGTGGGGGCGTGGCCCGGCCGCAGCGCCACTGTCCGCGCCGTTTCCCCCGGCCCGACCCGCATCTCCGCCGCATAGCTGCCGCCCGCCCAAGTCGCTTGGACCCGGTACGCCCCCGGCGGCAGGTTCACAAAGCCGAACCACCCGTTGCCGTCGCTTGCCCCCCGCCGCCGGACGCTCCCGTCCCGACGAGTCGCCGTCACCGCCGCGCCGTCCACCGGAGCCAGCCTGTCCCCGGACAGCAGCGTCCCCATCAGCGCCCCCGTCTTGGGATGCGCTTTCCAGGGCATCATCGGCGGCGGCACGTCCCGCGCGAACACTCCCGACTGCGGGAGGGCCGCGAACAGCGCTGTGTCCCCCTCCACCTCCTGCCCGTTCCGCCCCGCCGGCGTGTCATAACAATACAGCGCCGCCCCCGCCGCCCGATGCCCCGCCCGCGTCGCCGCCCGCGTCTCCCGCACCATCGCCAGCGTGTCCGGCACCGGGTTCAGATACGCTCCGACCCCCAGCGCGGCTTGACGCCCGTACTGATGGTCCTTGACGAACGTGTTCCACCCCCGCCACTTCGGCAGCGACTTGGCCGCCGAAAAGTACGTCATCGGGCAGTTCAGGTCCAGAATCCCCTCGCGCAGCCAGTCCCGCCACGGCGCGAACACTTCCGTGTACGCCGCGCTTTTTGCCTCATACTCGGCGTCGCTTGCGGGCGCATCCCCCCAGCAGATCGTCGCTGCACTGACCACCAGTTTCGGCTTCAGCGCCGTCGCGTTGACATAGACTCGACGCACCAGCGCCGTCACCTGCGCCCGCCGCCACGCCTGCCAGCGCGGGTCGTTCCACCGAGGCTGCCCCGTCGTCCCATACCGGCGATTGTACCGCGCCACCGAAACCGCATTGTACCCCCAGTGCCCGACCGTCTTGCCGTCGCCCCCGTACCGGATAAAGTCCAAGTGTATCCCGTCCACATCATAATGCCGCGCCACGTCCATATAGACCCGGAACGTCCAGTCCGCCCCTTCGGGGTTGCCCGGATCAATCTTGGTGGACTCGGTATCGAAGTCCGCCCCCGTGTCCGACCGCGACAGCCACTCCGGGTGCAGCCTCGTCAATGGCCCCGCGCTGGCGTTGCCGCCGACCGCGCACGCATTGATCCACGCATGAACTTGTATCCGAGGCTGACCCTTCGCATGGGCTTGGTCGCACAGATAATGCAGCGCGTCAAACTGCCCCGCGTCGTCCTTCGCCCACCCTTCATAATGCGACTCGTAATACGCATCCGCCCGCTTCCGCATCTGCACAAAGACCGCGTTGCAGTGCATCGCCCGCAGCCGGCGGAGCAGCGTGTCGCACTGCGCGGGCGTCTTGAACCCATCGTTAAACCCATCCACCCAAAACGCCCGCAGTTCGGGCCGGTCTCGCGGGGTAGGGGACTGTGCGAGGAGAGGAACGGTGAGCAGCAGCAGGGCTAGGGACAGCAGGACAAGGCGGGGACTTCTCATGGCCTGATTATAGCCGATTCCGGGCAAAGGGTGTATAATGAAACCAGCCCTGGATGGCGGACGCCGCCACAGGCGTGATCGCGACGGGAACTCCCTGATGCCCACATTGACCCTCGTGACGGAAATCCACGCGCCCATCGAGCGCTGCTTCGACCTGTGTCGTGACCTGGATGTCCACGCCCGTACCCTGCCGCACACGCGGGAGCGGCTGGTCGGGGCAAAGACGGGCGGCTTGGCGGAAATGGGAGACGTGCTGACGTTCGAGGCGACCCATCTGGGCGTCCGGCAGCGGCTCTCGTCGCGCATCACCGAGTTCGAGCGTCCCGTCCTGTTCGCCGACGAAGCCCTCTCCGGCGCGTTCCGAAGCCTGCGCCACGTCCACATGTTCACGGCCATTGAAGGCGGGACGCTGATGCGGGACCAACTGACCTGGACCTCGCCGCTCGGCCCGCTGGGCCACCTGGCCGACGCGCTGCTTCTAAAGCGCTACATGCTGCGGTTTCTGGTCACGCGCAACCGGAACTTGAAGGCGATCATCGAGAGGGAATCAATCTAATCTAGTCGTGTCCGCGTCCATCATGCCCAGCCCGAACAGGACGGCGTTGGTGGACGTCACTTGGTCGTCGGCTCCCGAATCGTCTGGTAACAGCCGGCATGGAAACCCGTCACGCTCTGGACGCGCCCATCCAGCCATCGAACCGTCACGGCGTCCACGCGGGCCGCGTCCCCCAGCCCGAACAGCAGGCGCTTGTCCGAGGCCGATAGGTAGGACCCCGCCGTCTGCACTTCCTTGACCTGCGTTCTTCCGCCCGCCGTCAGCGTGACGCGCGCGCCCAGCGCGTCTCGATTGGATCGCCCTGTTCCCACCAGTCGGAGGCCGAGCCAGTTCCCGACGTGACCGCCCTGGTTGTGCAGCAACAGGGGCGGCCCCTCGGAGTCCACGACCAGGGCGTCCACGCGCCCGTCGTTGTCGAAGTCGCCCACGGCCAGCCCGCGCCCCACGATCGGTTTCTGGAGGGCGTCCCCCATCCGGGCGCTCACGTCGGAGAAGTGGACCTCGCCCCAGAGTCGGGCCGGCCCGTCGTTATGGAACACCTGCGTCGGCAGGCGGTAGCGGTTGATGGGGCGCTCCGGCGTGGGACGGATCACGATCCGGGCGATGTTGTCCTCGATGTGTCCGCTCGCCATAAGGAGGTCGGGCCGGCCGTCGTTGTCATAGTCGAGCCACTTCACGCCGAACGTGATGTAAGGCGCCGCCTTGGCGTCCAGCCCCGCCCGCTCCGAGACGTCCCTGAACAGCCCCCGGCCCTCGTTGCGGTACAGCGACTTGGGCTGCGCTTCCAGGGTCGTCACGATCACCCCCAGGCGCCCGTCCCCTTCAAAGTCGGCCCAGTCGGCGCCCATGCCGGAGTGTGTGTTGCCGTGCGCGTCCAGGTCGGCGCCGGACCGCCCGCCCACGTTGGTGAAGTGCGCCGCGCCGTCGTTGTGGAACAGGTCGCCGGGCAGATTGTCATTGGCCACGAGGACGCTCTGGCGGCCCGAATCGTCGTAATCGGCGAACGCCAGTGCCAGCCCCCGTCCGTGCGCCCGGCCGATGCCGCTGGCCTGGGACTCGTCCCGGAACCGCCCGCCGCCGAGGTTGCGGTAGTAGACAGGCATCTCAGGAGTGTAATACGCCGGCGGACAGCCGGCCGGGACCATCTCGTCCTCACAGTGCTGGTAGTCGTGTGGGCCGAAGCGGACGTAATTCAGGACGACCAGGTCCAACCGCCCGCCGCCGGAAAGATCGGCAAAGCCGCAGGAGGTCCCCCAGGGCTGCGCCGTCAGGCCCGCCTGCCGGGTGACGTCCCGGAACCCTTGCCCCCTCTCGTTGTGCAGCAACAGGCCCGTGTGGTAGCCACTCAGATAGATGTCGTCGTAGCCGTCGTTGTCATAGTCGCCGACCGCACAGCCGAGGAACCGCCCGTGCAGCCTGTCCAGGCCCATCCGGTGGGTCACATCCGTGAAGTGGCCGCGCCCGTCGCCCTTGTAGAGTGCCAGCCGCTCGCCGACCAGCAGGATGTCCAGATTGCCGTCGTTGTCATAATCCAGAAAGGCGCACCCGTTGCCGATGCTGCCCAGAATCGTGAGCGGGCGTGGGTCGTGGATCGTGAAGACGTAGCGGAGGCCGGCCTGCCGGGCGACATCCACGAACTGAACGCCGGACGGGGTGGCCCTGGGGCGGGGCCAGAAGAAGGCGGCGAGCGCGGAGAGCAGGAGCAACGGCGGGATCAGGAACAGGAGAAAGGGGCGGCGCGTGACAGGGGGCATGAATGGCTCGGGCTGGGGCCGGGTGAGGTTGCGTCCTCACCCGGCCTAGAGAAGCGACTATTGGAGGCGATCATCGGTGCCGTCCGCGGCGCACTGCCCGGTGTTCACGATGCAGATCTCGTAAGCAAAACCGTACCGCTGATTTTCAGGCTTGCTGGCGCGCGACGGGTCTTTCGCCATTCGGGAGGCGTTCAGATACTTGACGTGTCCGTCCGCGTAAAGGATGTTGTTTCCGTCGCTGTGGCGTTGCTGCCCGGGGATAGGATTGCCGGGGGCGCCCCAGGGGTCGCCCGCGCTGTAGTTGCTGTTGGAAACGCGGCCGACATAGTTCCAAAGGATGAAGTTGCTGTCGGCGACAAAGGGCGTCTCGGAGGGTCGGACAACGCTCGATATTTTGAACGGCGTGGGGGTGCTGGTGTCGGTGGCATCCACGAAGAACTCGTTCGCCCCCAGGGAGTGGAAACAGGGCAGCTTCAGGCCGGTCGCAGGGTCGTTGCCCGGCCCGTTGATAAACGCATCGGCGGTGTTGGAGGCGTCCGGGCAGCGCAGGACGTCGACCGCCTTGATATAGGCGTTGCACTGCTGGAACCAAGAGGCATACGCCCCACGAACCGTACTGCCGCCGGGACTTTTGATGGAGGCAGGGCGAGTATCAAAAGCCATGTTGCAGGTCGGGTAGGTTTCGTCATTGTCCTGACACATACTGCAACGCCCCTAGCCCGATCTGGTTAAGGTTGGACTGGCAGGCGGCGCGGCGGGCATTCTCGCGCACCTTCTGGAAGACGGGGAACAGGATGGCAGCCAGAATCGCGATGATGGCGATGACGACGAGCAACTCGATGAGCGTGAAGCCACTTAACGGCTTCTTTGATGATCTCTGCATAGAGGACCTCCTTACGACTGTGTTGAGGATGCTAGTGATACATTAGAGTTGTGGTGCAATTATTCAGTCTCTTGACTCAGGAATGGCTTTTCTTGCCGCTTGGAGCGGCTGTGAGGCCCCTGGTGACGATAAATTGACAAGATTTTCATTCAGGAAGCTATAATGCGCTCAGGGAGCCTTACAGAGCCAAAAGGCTTATTTGCACCACAACTCTATTATACTAGTGATAACATTATAAGCGGTGAAACCGTCTGTGTCAAGCATTATTTTTGGTGGGTTTGTTCAAAATCAGCCTACCCCTCCTTGTTCAGCCCGTGCATCAGGGCGGGAATCTCGGCCAGCAGCTCGCGGGCCAAGAAGCCCAGCGGGCCGACGCGCTTGGCGAGCGCGTCGCCCGCCCGCGCGTGCAAGTAGACGCCCCAGACTGTCGCCTGCACCGGGTCCGCGCCGCGTGCAGCCAGCCCGGCGATGATGCCTGCCAGCGTGTCGCCCGACCCCGAGGTCGCCAGGCCGATGTTGCCGTAGCGGTTCAGGTAGACGCGGCCGTCCGGGGCGGCGATGAAGGTCTGGCTGCCCTTCATGGCGACCACGGCCTTCAGCTTCGCGGCGGCCTCCAGCGCGGCGGCCTGCGGGTCGGCCTTGATCTCCGCCTTCGTGCGCCCCAGCATCGCCGCCATCTCCCCGGCGTGGGGCGTGACGATGACGTTGCCGTTCAGCGAATGGAGCAGTTCTGGTGCGTCCCCCAGACAGGCCAGCGGCGCGGCATCCAACACCAGAGTCGGCTTCTCGATCTGCGGCAGGGCGGCATGGAGCAGGCGGCTGGTCGCGTCCGGGTCCATCATGCCTGGCCCGAACAGAACAGCATTGGCGTTGTTGGCGTTTTCGGCGATTTCATGCGCGCAGGCCGGGTCGAAGCCGCCTTCAGCCGATTCCGGCAGGGGCAGCACCCAGGCTTCGGGGACGGCGACGGCGATAGAAGCGGCGACGCTTTGGGCCGTCGCGATCTTGAGCTGCCCCGCGCCCGCGCGCAGCGACGCCAGGGCGGCGAGCAGGATCGCGCCCGGAATCTGCGCCGACCCACCGACGACGAAGATGCGCCCCCGGCCTTCCTTGTCGTCCCCTTCGTCGTGCTGGGGCAGCGCCCAGCGGCCCAGCAGAGCCGGGGTGACGGCGGTCGCGGCGGACTTCTTCATAAGTTCTCTGCGTTTCGGAAACCCCACTCGCTTCCGAGCGAGTTCACCCCTTGTGGGTGGGGAGGAGAAACGCATCGCCCGTCAGGGCGATCTCTTTCTGAGAGGTTGAAAAATTGCATATAGATGTAGTATAATTATGATATGAAAGACTCTCACAAGAAACGCTGATGCAGCAAACCCTGACGGCAAAACTTAAACTCGTCACTACGTCCGAACAGTCTGACGCGCTTCGCGCCGTCTGCCTCGCGTCCCGTGACGCCATGAACTCTGCCAGTCAAGTTGCATTCGGACTGGACAAGACCACAAACGCCCTTGCCATCCATAAAGCCTGTTACCAAGAACTCCGTTCCCGATTCGGCCTGCCGTCACAACTCGCCTCGTCCGCCATCCGCTACACCGCCGCCGCCTACAAGTCGCTCTGGACGAAGGCAAAGGATCATGCGAGGAAGGAAGCCTCCCGGTGTGCGGCCAGTCCGAAGCGGCGGCACAAGCCGTTCAAGGGCCTGGACATGCCGCCGAAGTTCACCGCCCGCACTGTCACCTATCAGGAGGCCAAAGACTTCTCTTTCAAGACGGGCCAGCGCGTCAGCGTCATGACACTGGGCGGCAGGGTGGCCGTGCCATACGTCGGCTGGGACAGGCACGTCGCCTTTATCCAAAGCCCAAACACACACATCGGAGCCGCCAAACTCGTCTGGAGTGTCCAGAAGAAAGCGTGGTTCCTCTATGTGTCCCTCACAGTGACAGTGCCAGACCCTTTACCGTCCGACCACACTGCCATTGTCGGCGTAGATGTCGGCCAGCGTTTTCTGGCCGTCGCCACAGACACCACGCAGAACTCGTTCTTCGCTTCTGGCACGCAAGCAAGGCATAAAGCCAACCGCTATCGCCGTGCCAGGGCTTCCCTTCAGCGCAAAGACACCCGCTCCTCGAAACGGAGGCTCCGCCTCCTGTCGGGGCGGGAGAGACGGCTTCAGAATGCGTTGAACCATCAGATCGCCCGAAGAATCGTGGACAGGTACAAGAGTGCCATCATCGGCCTGGAAGACCTCACTCATGTGCGAGATCGCACTGAGAGGCACAGCCGCAAGAAGGACAGTAAGAAGCCGAGGAGGCAAACGCAGAAGCGCGCCAATGGGAACAAGTCCCGCTGGTCATTCCGCGAACTGCAAGAGGCCATTGCTTACAAGGCGACACTGGTTGGCTCTTTTGCCGTCAAAGTTCTAGCACACTACTCGTCTCAGTCCTGTCCCTTCTGCGGCTACACGTCCAAAGAGAATAGGCTATCGGCTGGTCTTCTTTTTCGATGCGTGGCTTGCCGCCGTGAACTTCACGCCGATCTGGTCGGGGCCAGGAATCTGGCACTAAGAACGTTGCTGATCCGACAGGATTGGATCAGCACGGGCTGTTTGTCAACCAGCCAAGATGTCTCGGACGCCGAAGCCAAAGCGGAGTGCCTGCGACGGTATTCCGAACTGCGGTGGAGTCCAGAGACAAAAGTTGAAGCACTCAGTTAGAGCAATCTTTCCGATTCCTTCAAGCCACACCCCTTGTGGGTGTGGTCGTTGACAAGCTTGCTTTCTGCGGGCAGGGATTATTTCGTGGCGACGGGCGCGTCGGGTTCGGTCGTGACTTCCTCGCCCGCTTCTTCGAGCGGGGCGACAAAGTTGAACTCGCGCAGGATCAGCTTGCCGCGTCGTCCCCGACCGGGGTCGAAGGCATAGGATGTCACCGAGCAGTTGGCGACCTCGCTGCCCCGGTCTATCTCCAGAATGCCTTCCTCCGTCATCCGCTCCAGCAGGTAGCGGAAGCAGAGGACGACGACCGAGTGACAGACCAGCAGGACGCGCTCGCCCCGGTACTCGCGCGTCAGCGTGTCCACGAGGGAGCGCAGGCGCAGGATGACGTCGCACCAGCTTTCGCCGCCGGGCGGGCGGTGGTAGAACTTGCCCAGCAGGCGGCGCATCTCGGCCTGCTCCGGGTACTTCTCGACGATGCCCGCATGGGTCAGCCGGTCTAAAATGCCGAACTCCCGTTCCCGCAGCCGCTCATCCACGGTCAGCGTCTCCTCGTCCCGGAACAGCCCCGCCGCTTCCAGCGCGATGGATGCCGTCTGCCGGGCGCGCCTGTAGGGCGAGGCCCGCACGACCGTCGGCGTCTCTTCCGGGGGCAGGCGGCGGAACCACTCTCCCAGCGCCCGCGCCTGACGCTCTCCCAGCGCGGACAACGGCACGTCGGCATCGCGCATGGGGATGTCAATGACGGGATGACCGGCGGCCTCGGCGGCGTCGCGGGCGACGTTGCCCGCGCTCTCGCCGTGCCGGACGAGCCACAGGCGGTCCGGCCATTTTTGGGTTTCGTTCACAGGGCTTGCTCCGGCGGGTGGGGTTTGGAATGAATAGGATCAGGGCGTTTCGTTCAGCAGGTGATTGAGGGCGCGTAAGTCGTAGGGGTCTGACTTGGGCGGGGGGGCTTGCTGCATCGGGGCTTGATGCGAAAACGCCTCGTTGCGCTGAGTCATCAGTTCCGAGACCGTTTGTAGGAGCGCATTGTTGGCTTGCACTAGGTTCTGGATGGAAGCCACCAGCTCCTGCCACTCGCCGGGCGTCAGCGTGATCAGATCATCCGCGCGGAAATACTCTGGGTCCATGCGTGTATTATACCCACCTGCACAAAAACGCGCCCCCGATTACCGGTGTTTTCGCCGTTTCGTGTTTTTCCGGTAGTAATTCGGGGTCAGGCTGTGGCAGTTGGGGCAAAGGAGCGTCAAATCCTCAGCGCGATTCTCGCCGGTCGTTGCCGGTTGTTCAAAAAAGGCCGCTCACAAAGCTGGAAAAACAGCCTGCCCGCCGCGACACAGGCCACAATCCTGACGAGGTAAAGAAGCAGAGAATGTGATTCGATGATGGCGGTCCGCTGCGCACTTTGGATCACCACGCGCAGGGCGACGTAGTGGATCAGATACAGGCTGTAGGAGAACATCCCGATCCAAGAAAACAGTCGCACCGGCAGAAGGCCCGCGAGAGGGCGGTCCCAGCGGAAGAGCAAAAGTAACACGGCGGCGAACGGCAGGCAAAAAAGAGACTGAGCTTCGATGGACGCAAGATTCAGGAAAGCGCCATAGCCGTTCCGCAATGTCCAAACGATCATCAACGCGGAACAGATCAGGAAGACAACTCGCGGGCTTTTGCGCTCCGGCTGCGCCAGTATCTGGTAAACCAGAACGCCGAAGCCGAACTGCGGCCAACGGTCGCAGGGGTATGGGCAGGACTGTCCGGCCAGGTTCAGCCAGAGGAGCGCGATGACCGTCACTGCGCTCAGGGCGTCCAGCAGGCGCGGTGTTTGCGCGGTCCGAACGGCGAAAGCCAGGAGCGCGGTGACGATGACATAAAAAGCTGCTTCATAACTCAGGCTCCAGAAGACAGGAAGGATGTAGTCAACGTGCAGCAGCGGCTGGGTCAGGGTCAAAGCTCCGAGATAGTAGCGCGGTCCATGATGAAAGAAGTTCAGGATATGATGCTTGATCAGCAAAGCAAGCAGAGTGGCTAACAGGATAGTGACGAGCGAAGCGAAGAAGTAAGGCGGGTAAATGCGCCGGACTCGTGCCCACGCGAACTGCGCCACGGGCCGGGGGGCTTCCAGCGACCGCACCGCCGCGTTGGCGATGCAGTACCCCGAGATGACGAAAAACATCGGGACGCCCAGCAGTCCCACCAGGCTGAACTGGTCAATCGGAGCGAAAAGGCCCGTTCCGCGCGCGTGCAGTCAGGACCACCCACAAGGCCGCGACTCCCCGCCAGGCATCCAGCAGGCGGTACGGCGTATTGCCCGCGTGCCGCTGCGGAACGCCTACAGTTGCGGCAGCCGGACGCGGCGCGGGTCCCTGAGATGAATCCCCTTCCACCACTAAATGCCGTCACCCGTATAGTTTCCAACGTCTGTATTCATTCGCGGCTGACTACCTTCACGGGATTCGTGCCCGGCACGTTCCATCGGCAGTTTCTGTCCGCGCCACTCAACTAATCCGCACTCGTGACAGTACTGCTCCATCAGCCCCGCCCGAAACAGGCGACTTTTCAGGTGCCTCCCGCTCAGGCTTCTGCCATTAACGAGCAAAGATTCCATGGGAATAACCGACACGCGCGGGATCAATTCACCCCGTTCTACAGCCTTGTCCCAGGCATCCGAACTGAACTCGAAGCGCCTTTTGCATTGCGACATCCTGTTGCCCTGGTCGTGATACTCCTGCACGGCTTTCCAGTCGTAGATGCGGAGTTTTTTCGCCGTTCCGAGCTTCTTGGCGTAGTGGTTGATGGTGGATTTGGAGCAGCCGACCTCGGCCACAATCGCGTTGTAGCTGATGCCTTGCCGCAGGAGGTCGAGGATTCTTTCGCCCATTGTGGTCCGTCCTTAGTGTTGAAGTCGTTGTCCATCCGTGGAGGCTGGGCTAGAGAAAAGCTGCCGGGCTAGGACTCGAACCTAGGTAGACGCCTCCAAAGAGCGTTGTCCTGCCACTGAACGACCCGGCAATAGGAGTAGTTGGCATCGTTATTATAGCCCCCGCCGCGCCCGTTTGTCAACACGGCCCGCGTCGTGCCTGTATCGTGTATAATAGAGGCATGACACTCCGCTGCTTTCTCTGCCTATTCCTCGGCCTCCTGCTGGCGGCCCCCGCTCGCCTCGCCCACGCCACCCCAACCGGGCTGACGGTCGTGACGGGGCAGGGGACAGTCCAGGCCGATGCGACGACGGCCCGCTACGACTTCGGCACGCGCCGGATGTCCGACGAGTCGCCGCTGGAGCACACCTTCACCCTCCGCAACAGCGGCGCGGCCCCCATCATCGTGGACCGCCTGCAATCGTCCTGCGGCTGCACCACGGCCTTCCTCGCGGGAGACCAGGACTTGCCGCTGACGGTCGGACCGGGCGGGATCATCCCGGTCAAGGTCAGCATCGCCCCGCACCGGCTCGCCCCCGGCCCGACCGAAAAGTCCGTCTGGGTCTTCACGCACGGGGCGGCGGATGCCAGCGTGCTCCTGGAAATCACGGGCATCTTGCAGGACGATCCCGACCCCGCTGCCGCCGCCCCGGTTCCCAACGCGCCGCCCGCTGCCGCAACGCCTTCTGCCACCGCGCCCCAGACGGGTCATCCCGCCCCGGCGTTCACCCTGACAGATGCCCAGGGCAAGCCGTTCTCGCTGGCCGCCCTGCGGGGCCGCCCGGTCGCCCTGTTCTTCTTCTGCGGCTGCCCCTGGTGCGCCGACGTCGCCCATGCCTGGGGGCAGGCCCAGCGCGGCGCGCGGCTGCCCGCGTCCTCGCGCACCCTCGTCGTCTTCGCCGGCACGGCATCTGCCGCGCAAGCCTTCGCCGCCCGGAACGGCCTGGACCTCAAACAGACCACCCTGCTGCCGGACCCCGACTCCCATCTGACGGAGGGCATCTACAAGCTGAATTCTTGCCCCCGCGCCTTCGTCCTCGACCGGGAGGGCGTCATCGCCTACACCAACGACCATGCCGACGACCTGCCGCGCCAGGCCCCCGCCAAGACCATCGTCCTCCACACGTCCCAAGCGCTGGGGCAAATCGGGCAGGCTAAGTAGACGGCAATACCCGTGGCCGACGCTGCGCTAATGCATCGGGGTTGCGGGCGCGGGCGGTGTCACAGCAGGCGCGGGCGTCGCGGCAGGTGCAGGTGCGGTCGGCGCGGCGGGTGCGGGCGGCGTCGCAGGTGCGGGCGGCGTTCCGGGGGCGGGCGTCGTGGGCGGCGGGGTCTCCTGCTTGGGGTCCAGGATCGTCATCTTCAGATCCAGCCGGTTCTCGCTGGCCATGATCCGGGGATCAAAGTGATACGGTTTGTCCGCATCCAGGTCCTCCTGGTGTGCCGCCCATGCCAGCAACGGGTCCCCTTTGCCGGGCCGCAGAGTCACATCTACCGGCGTTGCTTTTAAGGCAACGATTGTCATGGTCGTATCCCCCGTCGGCGTCTTGGGGTCCAGTGCGAGAGTGCCCGCGTAAAGGCCGCCCTGCGGCAGCAGCTCGGTCACATGGCGTGTCTTCTGCTCCCGCGCGATGACGCGCACCTTCATCACGGGGTCGGCGGGAAGCGGAAGACGCACCGTGATTTTCACCGGCGATCCCGCCGCCGCCAGCGCTGCGTCCAGAGTCGGATCGGCCAAGCGCGGCGCCTGGTCCTGAACGTCGGAACTCTTATCGCCCGCCGCCGACGCCAGCCGCACCGTGTCCAGCCACGCCTGCGGCCCACTCGGTCCGCCCTTGTCCCCACGCTCCGGCGCCGTCATCCAATAAGCGCCCACTGGGCCTCGGAACTCCTTGCACTGCGGCGCGCTGACCAGAAGCCCGACTTCGCCGGGTCCCGGCATGTCCTTCGGCTTCTCAGCGGCAGGGGCGGCAGGACTTCCATTGACGACCGCCTCCGCCGCATTGGTCCGTGCCGTCTGACGCGCCCCGGCGCCGGTAAAATTTTGCAAGTCCCCGGCGGCTTTCGCTGCCAGCGGCATCGGGGTGCCCGCCAGCGTGCCGACTGCCGCCGCCTTGAGGATCCCCACCGGGTCTACGGCCTTGACCGCATCGGTGGCAGTGCTGACCACCGCGCCCGCCGCCTTCACCGGCAGCTTGACGACTTCTACCATGCCCCGCTCAATGGCTGCCAGCATCCCCCGCCGCCGCGCGGTGGGGAGGTACAGGAGGGCCAGACTGTCGGCGGCGAGGGTGTAACGGCCCTGCGCGTCCGTCTTGGTCCACGCGAGGACACGGCCGCGCCGGTCCCGGAGCGCCACCGTGGCGCCCGCGACCGGCTTGCCTCCGGCGGCGTCTACGACCTGGCCGCAGAAGGCCCCTTTGGGCAGGGAGGCGGGCGCCGCGCCTGCCGCCGAAACGCACAGGGCGCTGAGGGCGACCAGCGTCGTTGCCCATCCGATTAAACTCCACCGCGACGCTTCTCTTCTGTGGCAGCGCCGCTTGTTGCTGATGATTTCTTCCATGTTGCTGATCATCTCTTCCATAGGGTTTAGTATACCCAAACCGCCGCCGTGCTCTTATTCAGATCGTGACGGCGGAAAAGCCGCCGTCCACGACGATGTTCTGGCCGGTGACGAACGCGGAGGCGCGCGGGGAGGCCAGTCAGACGACGGCCCCGGCTAGTTCTTCGGGCCTGCCGAAGCGCGCCATCGGGGTGTGCCCGATGATCTGCCGGCCACGCTCGGTGTAAGTGCCGTCGGGGTTGGTCAGCAGCGCCCGGTTCTGCTCGGCGGGGAAGAAGCCGGGGCTGAGGGCGTTGACGCGGACGCCGCGCGGCGCCCACTCGCGGGCCAGAAAGAGCGTCAGGTTCAGCACGGCGGCCTTGGCCGCCGAATACGCGGCCACGCGCGAAAGCGGCGTCATGCCCGACAGGGACGCGATGTTGATGATGCTGCCCCGGCCCGCGCCCAGCAGGGACTCGCCGAAGACCTGACAGGGCAGCAGCACGCCGCCGACCAGGTTCAGGTCGAAGACCTCCCGCCAGGCCGCCAGCGGCAGCTGGGTGAACTCCGCGCCGGGGGGCAGGGTCGCGTCGGGCCGGTTCCCGCCCGCCGCGTTGACCAGGACGCCCACCGGCCCCCACTGCGCCGTGACTGCGTCTCGGGCGCGGGCCAGCGCGTCCGGGTCGAGCGCGTCGGCAACCTGGAAGGTGGCCGTGCCGCCCGCCGACTCGATGCGCCGCACGGCCTCGCCGCCCCGCTCTGCGCTGCGCCCGACAATGGCGACGCGCGCCCCAGCCTGCGCCAGCGCATCGGCCATCGCCCCGCCCAACGCGCCCGTCCCGCCGATGACGACGGCGGCCTCGCCCGTCAGATTGAAAAGATCAGCGCTCATCTGAACCCCTGCGGAAGAAACAGCGGCTTCAGATGGCGCTCATAGAGATTGTCCGTCACGTTCCGCGCAATCGTCGGCTCACAGGCGTCGAGCATCTGGAGAAAACGATTACCCATCTGGGCCGCGATCTTGTAGCCGACATGGATAAGCTGCCGGACGTTCGGGTTGAACGCGGGATGCGCGGGGTCATGGCGCAGGGCCGCGACGAACTGCTCCGAAGTCCAGCCCGCGACTTCTTCGGGCGTGGGCAGTTTCGCTGGATCAATGTCAATCACGGCGGCGTAGGGCGCGCACAGCGCGTCCCGCTTTTCATAGGCTTTCGCGTAAATCTCTTTGGCGAGCGCCAGCCCGTCGCCGCCCGCCTCGGCCAGCCCGATCACTTCTTCCAGCCACGTCGTCCCCGCCGTCTTGATGTGCAGGCCCGCCCCAAATCGGGCAAGCGCCCGGCGGATCGGCGCGTAGAGCGAAAACTTGTCGCTGCCGGAGTGGACGCTGAGTTTGAGGCCCGCCGGCAGGCCGAACTGTTGGACGGCGAACGCGAGCACCGCCAGGTCTTCCCCGAACTCCTTTTCAAATTGGGCGACATCGCCGACATAATCCACGCCCTTGTTGAACCGGCCCGTGAACTTGGGTGCGATGGTCTGGACGGGGATGCCCTCATCGGCGAGGGCGGCCAGGATGACCAGCAGCTCGCCCGGCGTCTGCGGGCTGTCCGTCTCGTCCATCGAGACTTCCGTAATGAACCGGCCTTCGCCCTTTGCCGCCTGGATGTGACGGTAGATGCCGCCCGCTTCCCCAGCCGCCCGCAGGTATTTCCCGGCGATGCCTTCGAGATCGGACCGCGTCATGTCAAACGGCGTCTCGATGCCAGGGATTGCCGACCGCCCGACGAGATCGGCGTGGCGGTCGGCGAAGGCTGTGATCTGGGCCGCGTCGGCAGGCTTGCCGATAGAATCCGCCACATCAATCGTGTAAAAGTCGCTGGAAGTGAGGAAGCCGTCCACCGTCTCTAAACGAACATGGTCGGCGTCCACATGGTAGGGCCGGGTCCAGACCAGTTCCCGCACGGCCGCGTCCGCCGCCGCCCGGACGCTCGGCGGCTCGGAGCCGATGGTGGTATGTTCTCGATAGGACTTGTTCCAGACCGGGACGATCTCGACCCCCTGTTCCAACGCCTGCTGGCAGGCACGCAGCTGGGCCGTGGCCTGGTGCGCGAAACGGTCCCCGACGCCGAACGAGTATTTCGCCAGTTCCAGCATGGGAACGGTAAGCCTTTCTCCATCAAGCCTCTGGCGTAATCGTACCTGGGCCGTCTCCACGGGTTTCAACCCGTGGCGACGCTACCCCCGCGCCCACTCCGGCGGGTCCGTTAGACGGTAAAGCATCTCGCCGGCGGCGGGGACGTAGAGAACGCCTTCGTCCTCCCGGTCCGCATAGTCCTCCACGCGGATCGAGGCGGGGGCGCGGTAGCCCAGGTTGATGCGGCGGCAGAGGTCTTCCGGAATCCTAGTCGCCAGCGTGACCTGGATGCGGTCATGCTCCACGCTGTCCTCGTAAGTCCCGACCCCGCGCACATGGGTCGAGTGCGCCACGACGCCCCACGGCTCGCCCTGGAACCGTTCCCACTGCTTCAAAAAATAGTCGCGCGTGTGATACCCAATGCGCTCGATTAGCGCCCCATGCACTTGCGAAATCTGCGTGATGTGCGGGGCGTAGACGATCAATTCGCCGCCGTCGGCGACCACGGGTTCCAGCTTGTACATGCACTTGCCGCCGACCCACATATCGTCGTACATCAGGGGCGCGCGGGACAGGACGGTGTGGAACGGGTGTGGCTTCCGAATGATGTGGACGCGCGCGCTGTGGTCGGCGGCCTGCGACCACGCCTCTTCGGGCGTGCCCGCATACAGCCCCGCCAGTTGATGATCGTGGACCACCAGGCAGAAGGCCAAGGTGGCGACGGGCACGAGGGCCGCCGCGCGGTCTATGACGCGCCGCACCGGCGTCCACTTGTGGCCGATGATCTTCGGGTTGGTGATGACCGCGCCCAGCCAGTGAAAGAAGTTCAGCACTTCGGCCCCGCTGATGCCGGGGAACAGGTACTTGTTGCCCCCTGAGAAGCCCACGACCTCGTGCGGGAAGACCGGGCCGACGATGATGAGCTGGTCATAGTCGTAGATGGCCCGGTTGATCGTGACCGGCACGTCCATCTCGAACAGCCCCCCGGACAACTCGCCGATTTCGCGCGCCGGGAGCGTCCCCAGCGACGTCAGGGCGGCGGGATCGTCCCAAGCGTGGTTGAGCATCCGCACACCGGCGTACTTGCCGGCCCGCTCCGCCGCCGTGATCTCCAAACGGCGAAGGAGCGCTTCCTCGCTCATGGGCGGGTGCGTGCCCAGCGCGATCATTACGTCCAGCGCGGCGGCGTCCCGCCCAATCAGGTCGTGGATCACGCGGAACATCAGCCCGACGGGGGCAGTGCGGGTCGAGTCCGGGACGAGGAGCAGCACGCGCTTCCCGGTTAGGTCGGCGGCGGCCAGCGCCGGGGCCGCGATCTCGCGCACGTCTTGCTCGCTGAGATAGCGGATTTCTTGGCCTGTTTCCGTGTGATGGTGCATGGCAATACCTTCGCCACGCGCCAGCAAATAACCTCTTGCCCCAGCCTATCCAGCCCCGCAGGGCCGGGGCAGACCTCCTCCGGCTTCAGGCCAACCACGGGGAGGAAGGAGAGCAACCACGGGGGGTTGCCCTCCTTGCCCGTGCCTGTCCTCTCTATGGGATTACCCTGGCCCCGGCCTGACACGTCTTGACCAAAACGCCCAAAGGCTGTATGATAGGGACGCAAACCATTCTGAGGCGGGGATCACTCATGGCACAAATCGAACAAACGGGGCCGTCCGCGCTAGAATTAGATACCCCGAAGGGGCCGGTCGGGAACTTCCGGTGGGTCATCTGCGGGCTGCTGTTCTTCGCGACCGCGATCAACTACATTGACCGCCAGATCCTCGCCATCCTGAAGCCGTCGCTCTCGTATGACCTCCACTGGAGCCAGCAGGATTACGCCAACATCGTTACGGCCTTCCAGTTCACCTACGCCCTCGGCTACCTCTTCGGCGGACGCCTCATGGACCGGTTCGGCGTCAAGCGCGGCCTGCCCCTCGCCGTGCTGGCTTGGAGCATTTTTGCCGTGCTGCATGGGCTGATGCGGTCCGTGATGGGCTTCTCCCTCGCCCGCTTGGGGCTGGGACTGGCCGAGGGGGGCAACTTCCCGGCGTCCATCAAGACAGTGAGTGGATGGTTTCCCATCCAAGAGCGCGCGCTCGCCACCGGCATCTTCAACAGCGCCAGCAACATCGGCGCGATCCTCTGCCCGCTCACGGTCCCTCTCCTGGCGCTGAAGTTCGGCTGGCCCGCTGCCTTCTACATCACTGGCTCCCTGGGCATCATCTGGATCGCCGTCTGGATGCTCGTCTACGACCACCCGGAAACCCATCCACGGCTCTCAAGCCGCGAACGGGAGTATATCGAGCGGGGCTATCCGCCCGTCGTCGGAACTGCCGACGCCGTGCCCTGGCGGACCCTGCTCCGTGACCGCGCCACCGTGGCGTACATGGGCGCCCGGCTGCTGGCCGACCCGGTCTGGTGGTTCTACCTGTTCTGGCTGCCCGATTTCCTCCAAAAGCGCTTCCATTTGACCTCGACCCAGATGGGCTTCCGCGTGGGGGTCGTCTACGCCCTGGCGAGTGTCGGCAGCATCGGCGGCGGCTGGCTCGCCGCCGCCTTGCTCGGTCGCGGCTGGAGCCTCAACGCCGCCCGGAAGACCTCGCTGCTGGTCTGCGCTCTCTGCGTGCTCCCGGTCGTCGCGGCCTCGTCCGTCGCGAACTCCTGGGTGACGGTGCTGCTGGTCGGTCTGGCCGCCGCCGCCCACCAGGGCTGGTCGGCCAACCTCTATACCTTTGTGTCCGATACGATGCCGAAGCGGGCCGTCAGCACGGTCGTCGGGCTGGGAGGCTTTGCGGCGGGGATCGCCAGCATGGGGAACGCGCAGATCGTCGGCTATGTGCTGACCATCACCCACAACAACTATGTGCCCCTCTTCGTCTGGGCTTCCACCATGTATGTCGTTGCCTGGCTCTTCCTCCATCTCCTGGTCCCCAGGATCGAGCTGGCGGCCTGAAATGACAACGCTGAAGGAATGACACTGCCTGCGCGCGTAGCGGCTCCAGCGCCATGCCGGCCGAAACGCCCCGCCTCTTCGTGACCATGTACTGCGGCCCGTTCGGCGGACAGGTGACGGGTCTGGCGGGCGCGGTCGTTTCTTCCGCAGCGATGTACGGCCCGTCCTCGTTCTGGGCCTGGTCATTCTGGGCCTGGTCATTCTGGGCCTGGCTGGTGGAGCGGTCCACGTCGGGCCATCGCGACGCGGCGTGAATGCTGACGGGCGGCTGCGTCCTCACGCGCGGGGCGAACCACATCCTGCGCGCCCTGCTGCTGACCCTGCTCACCGTCCGCGTGGGCCTGCGGACGCGCCTCAACCCCCTGTGGCTGCTGGGCCTGGGTGCCGTGTGTGGAGTACTAAAAATCGTGTAGGGGGACCGGGTGCTGACCGGCGGCAAGGCCACGCGTGACTTCATCGGCGAGGCCGCCACGGTCTACGAGGTGCGCCGCCAGCTTTCCCACTGCGCGATGGTCTGCGAACTGTTCGGCTGCCTGCACCGGGGGGAGCTTGTGACGTGGCACGATCCGGGGCGGGCGGTGCTGCGGGTGGACGCGGCGGAGGGGGACGGTTGGACTGCGCCCTACGGCTTCACGGGCCTGGCCGTGCGGCCTTACGCCCAGCCGGGGACGCAGAAGATGCGGGTGACAGTGTGGGCCTGCGCCTCGGACGCCGGGCTATACGCCGCCCAGTCGCCGCGCTGCGTGTTGGCGTCGGTCAAGGGCGTAACCGAGCACCGGCCAGGCAGCCGAGCCGAGGGCCGGCTGCTGTCCGAGCTTCTGCTGTCGCGGCTGCTGCCGTTCGTGGACGTGGCGGGAGAAGATGGAAAAGTCGGCCTGGTCGGGCTGCACTACGATATGGCCCGCCAGCAGGGAGTCCTCGGTGGGTTCATGGCGGGGCGGTCACTGCGCTCCTGCGGGGGCTTGCCGATGGTCAAGGCGGCGGGCACATAACGCCCTGGCGCTGCTGCTGTCCGAGGAAGGCATGGAGAACACGACCGAGGTTTATGCGGCTGTTACGGCACGGACGCAGGAAGCCGCCTTCGCACAAAGGCGCGGCCTGACGAGGTGTTACGGCACTGTCTGCCTGGGCCGCCTATTCGGGAAGCGGTGCCGACACGTCGGCGAAAGTGATGCAACGCCCAACATCCCGCCGGGGAACGAACATCCTTCCCTATGGGCGCGGGGCGGCAGCCCGGTCGCCTATGTGTTCCAGCCCTACAAGGCCAATCTGACGGCGGAGGTGCTTGAGCGCCTAGCGGAGTTCTGCCAGGGGTACGGCCTCGTCTTCTCAGTCTCAGAAGGCGAGAGCTTCCACTATCCCGGTAGGACGGCGCTGGTGATGATTGAACGGAAATAGCCTTACAGAGTGGTTTTCTGCTTATGGCGGTGAGGACGGTGGGGTGTTGCAACTGCCATTTTGTAAGTTGTCACATACCCATAGACCGCTTTAGTTTCGCTCTAGCAATGACCAGATCAGACGTAACTTGTGCCTGGCTACCCCGTGCCCGCGTCAGAGCAGCCAGAGCGTCCAGCCGTTCGGCGGCAACAGACTTCCCGGCGTTGTACCGTAAGTCAGCCAATCTGTATGCCTCCCGCGCGGCAATCAAGCCGGCTCCGGTGGCTCTGTTTGCCACCGTTGCTACCTGCAAGTTGAGCCATGCCGCCGTGACTTCCTGAGTCACTGTCTGCTGAACGACTTGCGCCTCGGCCTCGGCCCGCGCCATTCGCGCTTTGGCGGCGTCCACGTCGGCCCGTCGTTGTCCCCCATCCACGAGCGGCAGGCTGGCCGTGATGCCGACCGAGTACCCCGCGCGGCTCCGGCCTTGCGTCAGTGCCATCGCGTCCCCCATTGCGACCCCATACACCTGCGGCTGATACGCTCCCTGGGCGTCTCTAACGGCGGCCTTTGCCGCCTCTGCGATCTGTGCAGCGGCAGCGAGTTCAGGGCGTCGGGCCAGGGCGAGGCGCTGTGCTTCCTGCAAGCTGACAGGCAAGGCGATGGGTTGCCCGGCGAGGCCGTCCAGCGTGTCGGAGAGGGTGATTGGCGAATCCTGTGAAACCCCTAGCACGACCTTCAAGTTGACCAAGCCCAGGGCCGCGTCGTTCTGCGCCCGCAGCAGTGCTTCTTGGGCGTCCGCCTGTTCCGCCTGCTCACGCAGCAAGTCCACGGGCGCAGAACGCCCTGTGTTCACCTTCTCTTGCGTCACCCGTACCTGCTCGTCCTCGGCTGTCAGCCGGGACTGGGCCGCGTCCACAAGAGATTGACGAAGCAGGGCCGTCACATAGGCTTCGGCAACACTCTCGGCCACCGAGAGCCGCGCCGCGTCCAAAGAGGACGAAGCTGCGGCGGCCTGACTCTGCGCGGTCTTGGTACGACCTGCAATCCGGCCTCCCGTGGAGAGGGGAACCATCAGCATTAAGTTCTGGTCAGCGAATCCGCGCGGTGGGACATTGAACAGGTTTTGAGGGCCGACGCCGGGAGAGGTCGTGAAGATATTGGATGAGTCCCCCGTTGTGGCGTAGGTGGTTGTGGAGAGGCTGGCGCTGGCCTGCGCCTTGACCGATCGCGCTCCGGCGAGAGCCGCGTCCGCGTCGGCCCGCGCTTCCTTGAGCGTCAGGTTGTTCGCCAGCGCGACGGCGACGGCATCTTGGAGGGATAGCCGCCCGCTGCTGACCGTCAGCGTCGGCACGTCTGCGCTTGACGGGCGGAGGAGAGTTCCCGTGAGCAGCAGACACAGGCACGGGGCCACGACTTTGCCGAGGCGACGACGCCCATGAAGCCAGCTGGCAAGATCGTCCACGGCAACGTGCATGACCGGGATCACCAGCAGCGAGAGCAGCGTACCCACGAGGAGGCCGCTGACGATCACCGTGCCGAGCGGTTGGTAGGCGTCCATGCCGGTCCGGGGGGCGAGGGCGACCGGGAGCATGGTGATGATCGTAATCAGTGAGGTCATCAGGATGGGCCGCAGGCGATCCCGGCAGGCCAGAGCAACCGCTTCGTTTCTTGGCAGATTACCCTCGGCGCGGCGGCGCATGATCTGGTCAATGAGCAGGATCGCTGTCGTGATGTCCATGCCGGTCAGCACGATCACGGCCATGATGCTCACGCTGCTGAACGCCTGGTGTGCCAGCCACAGGCCGAGGAAGACGCCGGAGAGTTCCAGCGGGATCGAAAGCACCATCTGGAACGGGGCGAGCAGGCCCCGGAACTGAGCGATCAGTACCAGGAAGATCAGCAGCACGGAAAGTTCCAGCCCCCGCAGGAGGCGGGCGAACGAGTCCATCATCTGCGTCATGTCGCCGCGCATTTGCAGCGAGTACCCCGGCGGGAAGTTTAGCTGCGAGGACGCCTTCGTGATGATCGCCATCGCCAAGTCCATCGAGGGAGGCCCGCCCTTGCGGTAGTAGGCCAGCACGGAGACCGTGCGCTGCAAGCCGTCGTGTTCGACAATCGTGGGAGCCATCTGCGGCGTCAGGGTTGCCAGCGTCTTGAGCGGAACCTGCACACTGTTTCCCTGCTGTCCACCGGGCGCGGTGACGGACATCTGCAACAGGTCGTAGGGGCTGCGCCGCTGGGAGTCCTTGTAACGCACGTCAATCGTGTCCTGCCGGACGTTGGGCAGCCGGTAGAACTCGTTGGTCAGTCCGCCCCCCATCGCGTAGTAGGCTTGGTCGGCTACGTCGGAGGTGTTCAGCCCCAACTCGGCGGCGCGGGCGGCGTCCACATCCAGCCGGTAGGTCGGCTTCTCGGTCGCCCAGGAGGTAGAGACCTGGTACGCGCCGGGCGTCCTGCGGGCGATGTCGGCGACCTGCTCCGCCAGCTTCGAGAGGATGTTCAAGTCCGGCCCGGTCACGAGGATTTGCACCGGGGCCGCCGAGGACGCCATCACGTCGCTGCCCATCTCCTTGATTTGTAGGCGGCGGATGTTGGGGATGGTCTTCAAGGCTTGCGCCCGCGCCGCGTCAATGACCTGCCAGATCGTGCGGCTGCGCGCGTCCTTGTCCGAGAGGGTTATCATCATGGTCGCCGTGTTGACCTGGTTCATCGCGTACCCGGTGAAGTAGGTTCCGCCCGGCTCCGAGCCGATCTCCGTGGAGGCCTTCTTGATCTCCGGGTATTGCAGCAGGATTCTCTCGAAGGACGCCGCCGCTGCCTCGGTCTGCTGGTAGCTCGCGCCGGGGGCCATTTCCAGGACGCCGTAGCCCTGCCCCACGTCGGCCAGCGGCATCATCTCGCTGCCGATGAAGTTGTAGAAGCCGAAGCCGATCACGATGGTGCAGACCGCCGCCCCGATGACGCTGAACTTGTTCCGCAGCAGGGCCAGCACCAAGCGCCGGTAGCCGTTGTCCATCCGGTCTAGCCCGTGCTGTATCGGGGTGAGCGTGTGTGCGATCAGCCAGCTTTGGCGGTGGGGTGTTCCGTGCGATTGCAGCAGCCTGGACGCCAGGGTCGCCGTCAGGGTCAGCGAGACCAGGAACGAGGCCAGTAGGCCGAAGATGATGGGGTAGACCAGCCCGACGAACATTAGCTGTGTGATGCCGCCGCAGAACAGCAGCGGCGCCAGCGCCAGCACGAGCATGATGGTGGAGGCGGCGACGGCCAGCCGCACCTCCGTGATGCCGTCCACGGTGGCCGTCTTGGGGTCTTTGCCCATCTTCAAGTGCCGCTCGACGGCGTGGATGTCAATCACGGAGTCGTCCACCAGCCGCCCGATGGACAGCAGCAGGCCGATCAGCGTGGACGAGTTCAGGCTGAACCCGAAGGGGGCCATGAACAGGATCGCCATCGCCATCGAGACCGGGATCGTAATCATGGAAATCAGCGTCCCGCGCCCGTTGCCCAGGAACAGCAGGACGATCAGGCCGCAGAGCAGGACGGCGATGAGGAGTTCTTCGCCCGTGTTCTTAAACAGGATGTTGACGAAGTGAGAGTTGTCGTAGGCGACGCGGAAATGCAGGCCGGGGTGATCGGCTTCCAGCTTCCTGACCTGATCCATCACACCCGCCATCACGGGTGGGGAGCCGGATGCTGGGTTCTGGATGACGGCGACTTCCACGGCGTCGTTGTCCAGCCCCTCGATCCCGCTATGGCTGCTGCCGTCGTTGTCAACGAAATGGTAGCCGCTGCGCTGCTCCCGCACCCCGTCCGTGACCGTCGCCACGTCCTTGAGATAGACGACTTGCCCGTTCTTCGCCCCCAGCGGGTAGCTCGCCACCGTCTGCGCGTCCTGGGCAAGATCGGTGACACGCACGATGCTTTCGCTTACGCCGCTGGTGATCGTCCCGGCGGGTTTAGCGACACTATTTTTGTCAATGGCGTCACGCACATCCAGGATGGAGTAGCCGTAGGCGGCCAGCCTGTCCCGATCCACCACGACCCGTAGCTGCCGCTTCGCGCCGCCGTACACCTCGACCGACTGCACATCGGGAACCTGCTTGAGCGCGGCAACCGCCTGGTTCTCGGCGAATTGCCGAAGGGCAACGGGCGTCCAACCCTGGGCGGGGTCGCCGGTGAGACTGAGGGAGAGGATCGGGATGTTGAGCGGGTCAATCGGCAGCACCCAGGACGGCTTGAGGTTCGCGCCCGTCTGGGGCAGGTCGGCCTGAGCGGAGTTCATCACGGCCTGAACGTCGGTCGTGGCCCGCTGCATATTCGTCCCGTAGGGGAACTCAAGCGAGACGACGGAGAGGCCGTCCTGGGACGTGGAGCGGATGTACCTCGCCCCCCGGATGTCGGTCATGCGCTCCTCGATGGGCTTGGAGATGTAGGTCTCCATCTCCTGCGCCGAGAGGCCGGGCTGCGTGGTGACGACGCCGACCAGCGGGCTTTCGACGTAGGGCATCATGCGCCGGGGCATCGTGCCGCCGAAGACGGCGACGAGGGCCAGGAGGACGACGCCGACATAGAAAGCCATCACGACGTAGGGATGCTCGATGGCCCAGGCGGAGACATTGAAGCCGCGTCCTTTTTGTGGCGGACGTATGCCTCTCTGTCTCGATAGCTTGACGGGAGGTTCTTGTACGGTCGCCATGAGTTATTGTCCTTTCACAGGGACGAGCCTGCCGCCGTCCATCGGGTCAACGAAGTTGTTGCGCCTCGCGTCGGCCTCCGAGTAGGTCATGCCGCACTTCTCGCATTTATAGAGTGTTTTGCCCTGCGCTGCAATAGCAGCAGTCGGGAGGGACTGCGGGCCGTCCGCGCCCCAGGCCGTCGCCACGAGCGCCGCGCCTTCCGCCAGCCCCGTCTGCCCGTGCGTCACGACACGGCTCCCGGCGGGGATGTCACCGGCAACGATCTCCGTCCATGTGCCGTCACTGGCTCCCGCTTGCACGAAAAGGCGGTGGGCCGTCAACCCACCCGCCGCCGAAGATGTTGGTGAGGTCACGGGAAGCAGCCTGCCACCGTCCATCGGATCATGGTAGTGGTTCTTCTTCGCGTCCACCGCCGAATAGATCATGTGACACTTCTCGCATTGGTAGGTGGTAAGGGCCGACGTGCTGCCGCCTGCCAGCCAGACGTAAGAGTTGCCGCCCTCGGAGATGACTGCCTCCGCCGGAACCAGCACCTTATTGGAGACCCCACGCTTGGCGATCCTCACGGTGACGAACGCGCCGGGCAGCAAACGACCACTGGGGTTGGGGATCACGGCCTCCACGACCGCCGTGCGGGTCTGGTCGCTGGCGGCGGGGAAGACGGACGTGACTCTGGCCGCCAGCGATTTCGTGGTGCCTCCCTGTGGAATGATCTCAACGGGAGTGCCGGGGCCGATCCCGGCGAGGTCGGAGACAGCGACGTTTGCCTGCACCCTCACCCGGTCTATCTCGGCGACCTTGAGGATGACCGTCCCCGGCTGCACCAGCGTCCCCGGCGCGACGGGCCGCTCCGTCACGACGCCGCTGGCGGGTGAGGTGATACGGGTGTAGCTCTGCACGACTGCCGCCTCACGCGCGGCGGCCTGTGCTGCGTCGGCTCCGGCAGCTTCCTGGTCGGCCTGCCCCGCCGCGACCACTAAATCCGCCTGCGCCATCCGCCTGCCGGCCCTTGCTGCCGTCACTTCGCGTTGCGCCTGGGCGACTTTGGCGTGGGATGCGCTGACGGTCGCCTGTGCCTGGCGAACTTTAGACTTTGCCTGCGCGAGCGCGGCGTCAGCGGCCTGCGCTTGGGCAAGTTCACTCTGGTACTCCTGGCGGGAGGCGGCCCCCGCATCGGCAAGCTGCTTTTCCCGGACAATCTCTGTCTTCCAATAGTCCGCGTTCGCCTGGGCACTCTGAACCCCGGCCTGCGCGTCAGCGACCGCATCCTGAGCGGCCTGAGCCTCCGCCCGCGCGGTGACGACCGCCTGCCCTGTTGCCCCCTCTTGGGCCTCAGCTTGGTCTAGCGCAGCCGTGGAGCGTAACCTGTGACTGAGTTGTGCAACCCGCGCAGACAGTTGAGCCTGGTGAGCTTGGGCGGCGGCTTGATCGGCTTTCGCGCCCACTTCCGCCGAGTCCAGTTGCGCCACCACTTGCCCGGCCCGCACTGGGTCTCCGGGATAGACGGGCAGGGATATGACAGTGCCTACCACGCGCGGCGAGATAGCCTGTTCGTTGAAGGGCAGCACGGAGCCGGTATAAGTCACGATGTTGTTCAGGGAGCCACGCCGCACGGAAGCGAGTGCGACAGGGGCCGCTCCGATCGGCGGGCGCATTGCGGACATATCCATAGCCTGAGCCGTCACGACATCGAGTTGGCCGGCCCTATGAAAGCGGCGCACGGCCCAGATCGTCCCGCCAGAAATAGCAATGATGAGTAAAAGAGTGGTGGCATTTGCCAGAAATCGTCGTGTCATGTGATTCCCGTCCTAATGATCCTAAAATGGGAAGACGCAGGACTGCATCAGGCTGTGCTGGGGGGCAAGCCTAAGCGAAATATGGGCGTCTAGGGGTGTGGATCAGGCGACGGGAGGCGCACGAAGGCCATGAGAGTCGGAAGGACTAATGGGAAAGTGTATGCTGAGGCAAGGGGAAGGAAGTGCAGCAGCTTCAAGAGGAACCGGGACGTTTGTAGCGGCGGGTGGGGCAAGTGCAGGCGAGGCGACGTGCATCCACTGCCGGACGCTCACCGTGGTAGCCGCCGGGCGCTCGGTGTTCAGGGGGCTAACCGTCACGAGACAGGGCAACGCAGACAACTTGACGGGGTATGCACTCCGCCCCATCTGTGAGGCCCCAGTCATGGGACAGACTCCGTGCATATGCCGACAGCAGGACATGGGAGCCAGGTAAGTTCCCACCCCGCTTGTATCTGCGATAGGCATGACGGCCTGAGCACAGGCAGGCGCTACGGAGGGCGCACCGACACAGCGGACGCTGACAAATGCCATTGCCGACTCAGGCACGAGCGACTGGCATACCAGCAGCAACGCACAAAAGAGCCAGACCAAGTTGTACCGTCGCGCCCACATCATGTCGTATTATACCGAATGGTCAGGCTCTTTGTTTCTGCTTTAACAAGATAGTAGATCAGTGATCGAGCCACGTGCCGAACCTGCTTGGATGAGAAGGCCATGCTATCATCACGGCGGCTACCGCTATTCATTTTGGAAGAGTACCGGCACTGGCAATTCCCACGCGAACCACGACAGGGCTTCCCCACCCGCCGTTCCATATCGCTTTGATCTCTTGCTGCCCCTGGTAGAAATCTGGGGCATCGGTGGAGATAGTATAATCCCGACTGAGTTTGCCCGCAGTATCACAATAATACTTGAGCAAGTAGCGACCCGGCTGCAATTTTGCGATGCGCTGGACGGCTTCTTGTTCCTTGCCCAGTGGGACAATCAGAAACATGATTAGATTGGTGGAGTTGGTGTGCCCGTTGTTGCCTGCATAGACTAACCGCTCGCCTGTCGCCATCGGTTGTCTCGCCCAAGCATTGCGATCAGAGTCCCAGGCGTAGACATCTGCCCTTAGCAGTTTGTTCGCCCAGGAGTTCGGGCCGTCATTGATCGTGAGGACGCTGTTCATGTTCACCAAAGCCTGTGTTGCGTGGTGTGGGCAGGTTTTTGGCGTTATGATACTTGCCCTTGACGCTGGCCGCATAATCCTCTAACCAGGTGCGAAACATCTTGTAGCTCGTGTCGCCGTAGAGCATCTTGACCCCACCGCCGTGAGGCACCCGGTTGAGCGGTTTGAGCAGCAGAAGGCTTTGGTCTGGCGCATCCACGCTCACATCACCTTGCGCGATTAGGCGGCGCATCGTTTCCTCTGGGCTGTCCGGCACAAACCAGCGCACCCGCTCACCGTACTTCCTGACATTCTCTTCGTTGTCAGGGCGGTGACAGCCCACGCACCTGCCCTCCTGCGACCAGATGTTGCGCTCGAATGAGGCGACGACAGAGTCTACGCGCGTGTGTCGGATCACGGGGTCAGGCAAGGCAGGACCGATTGGCTGCTTCACAGATGGCGCAGAGGCACTGGCGAGTTTTGGGTTGTTGACCGCCGCTACAATCCAGTCGCGGAATGCTGCATACTCGGTCCCCCTCGCTTTCTGTGTCACCAGCGGGCTTTTCGGCCTGGACATCTGAATGAAGCGAAGAATATGCGAGTTCTGCGGGTTCTTCATATCAATCATCCCCCGCTCACGTAGGGCCACGAATGTTTCTGCCTCGGACGGGCGGATATAGTCTTTCAAGTCAACGCCGGACAGGTGGCACTCCGAGCAGGTCGAGGGGTTTTTTGACCTAAAGATTGGCAAGATGCGGCGCGCGAACGTTGCGCGAGACGAGGTTGGCGCTCTCATTATGCTCCGAGCGGAGGCGGCGGATGGTTTCTTGGGCGGCCCTGCGGCGGCAACAAGCGTCCCGATTAGCAAAGCAGTAGTGGCTGTCAAAGCCGCTCGTAGCGAATGAGTAGTCAGCCTGTTCATTGCTGGCATCTGCATAATCCTCATAATCCTCTCCCCCTAATGTTGTGGCTCACACTTGGACCACGGCTGGTAGTTCCTGGCGACTGAATGACTTTCCTAAACGGGCCTGCTGACCGTCTTGGCAAATGTAAGTCCCCAACTATCAGAAGCACACGCTGACTTCTAGCTTTATCGCAAGGCAGGTAAAGTCAGAAGCATGATGCTAAAAAATTAGCATAATTTTCGTGGTTTGTCAAGGGCTTTGCTTATTCCTAGCATTTTCTTTTAGAACTACTCCGCTCCCGTACTTCTGCGGGTTACTTTCAGCGCCGATGATGCTCCTGATGATGTTTGTGTGCGTCGTGAGCCATAGGAGTATGATCTGCGTGATCCTGATGTGCTATAGTCGTCTGCCTTCGGAAATGCACAAGAGCCAGGAACGCGGCGACTGCGATTGCAACGATGTCCAACCAGGTGGTGTAGTTCCACGCAAAGTGAGCGTGTGAGATAGCACTGGTCGGACGCGGGCCTACGGGAACTAAGTGCAGCGCACTGAATAGGCCATCCACGGTCAAGCCCGCCACGACCATTGAGGCGAACAGAACGAGCGTGATGTACGTCGCGGCCCGGCGTCCGTAGTATTTGCCGTAGATGATGATGAGCGGGATCACGATCAGATCGGCGTAGATGAAGGAAACCACGCCGCCGAAGCTGATGCCGCCCGACCACAGGATGCTCGCCAGCGGAATGTTGCCGATAGAGCAGACGAATGAGAGCACCGCGATGATCGGCCCGACGATCACGTTCTCTATCAGGCGCAGCGGTGTTGAGCCGGAGTGCGTCAGAAACACGGCTCGCCAGACGTGGTTCGGAACCAGCACGGCGAGGAAGCCGGCGATCACGAATCCGATCAGCATCTCCTTCCAGAGCATTGACCAGTCCATCGCAAAGGCGCCCGCCACGCGGGAGAGCCGGCTGCCACTCCCACTTTGGTGGTGATGATGCCCTTCCTCATCTTCCTCATGTGCCCGCGCCTCGTCTTCCAGGCCCTCCGGCAGCGTCAGCCTGACCAGCAGCCACATGACGCCGATCAACACAAACGCCCCCACGAACTCGGCCAGGACGAAGCGCCACCCCATGAGCAGCCACAGCACGATGCCCAGTTCCAAGACCAGGTTGGTGGAGGCGAACATGAAAGCCAGGGTCGGCACCAGCGATGCGCCCTTCTTGAACGCCGTTCGGGCGGCGGCGACGGCGGCATAGGAGCAGGACGAGGAGGCACCGCCGAAAAGAGTAGCCAGGGCAACCGAGCGGAAGTTGGTCGCGCCGAACTCGCGCGTCATCCGCTCCTTGCTCACGAACACCTGCAACACGGCGGAAAGGGCAAAGCCCAGCACCAGTGCCCACAGCACCTCCCAAAACATCGCCGCCGACTCATACAGACTTTGACCTAACCAAGACATCTCAGACCTCCCCTGTCCAATCCTTACATCACAGCCGTGCCGTCTTGAGGCGCAGCGAGTTGGTCACGACCGTCACGCTGGAAAAGGCCATCGCCAGGGCCGCGATCATCGGGTTCAGCAGGCCCAGCGCAGCCAGCGGGATGCCGATAACGTTAAAGATAAAGGCCCAGAACAAGTTTTGGCGGATGATCTTCATCGTGCGTCGTGACAGCAGGATGGCGTCGGCAACCCCGTTAAGATCGGCCCGCAACAGGGTGATGTCGGCGGCCTCCATCGCCACGTCCGTCGCCTTCCCCATTGCGATGCCCAGATCGGCTTGGGCTAGTGCAGGAGCATCGTTCACCCCATCCCCCACCATCGCCACGCGCAATTTGCCCTCCTCTTGCCAGCCCTTCACCGCAGCCGCCTTCCCGTCGGGCTTTACTCCCGCCTCAACCTCTCGAATGCCGACTTGATCCGCGACCGCCCAGGCCACACGCGAACTATCGCCGGTCAGCAGGGCTACGCTGATTCCCATTCCTTGCAGCCGGGCAATAGCGTCTTTGGCCCCAGCCCGCACCATATCCGCGACGGCCAGGATGCCGGCCTCCTCGTACCCCACAGCAACCAGCATAGACGTTTTGCCTTCCGTTTCCAGCCGAGTCATGTCTGCCGTGGCCGCTTCGGGAACAGTCACCCCCGCCTCGCGTAATAGGGCAGCAGTTCCCACAAGCACGTCACGCCCGCCTACTTTCGCTCTGACGCCTCCCCCCGTGACGCTCGTAAACGTCTCCGCGCTGCCGGTCAGTCCCTCGGCGTCCGCGCCCTCAACGATGGCCGACGCCAGCGGATGCTCCGAGCCGCGCTCCGCCGCCGCCGCCAGTCGCAGGAGGTCGCTCCGGCCCAGGCCGTTGTGCCGCACCACGTCCGTCAGCGCGGGCCGGCCTTCGGTGATCGTGCCCGTCTTGTCGAAGACGACGCGGCTGATTTTGTGCGCCCGCTCCAGCGCCTCCCCGTTCTTGATAAGGATGCCCAGAGCCGCGCCGCGCCCCGTGCCGACCATGATGGCCGTCGGCGTCGCCAGCCCCAGGGCGCAGGGGCAGGCGATGACCAGGACCGCCACCGCCGGCGTCAGCGCGCCCGCGATTCCGGCATGAAGGCCGAAGAACCAGATTAAGAAGGTGACGAGCGCGATGCCCAGCACGGCGGGGACGAACACGGCGGAGACGCGATCCGCCAGCCGCTGCACGGGGGCCTTGCTGCCCTGCGCCTCTTCGACCAGGCGTACCATGTGCGCCAGAACCGTGTCCGCCCCGGTCGCGGTCGCCTGGTACAGCAGCGTCCCGTTCTTGTTGATCGTTCCGCCGATCACCTTGTCACCGACCGTCTTCTCGACAGGCAGGCTTTCGCCGGTCAGCATGGCCTCGTCCACCGCCGAACTCCCTTCGGTGACGATGCCATCCACCCCCAGCTTCTCGCCAGGACGGACGCGCAGCATGCCGCCCGGCCTCACATTGTCCAGCGGTACGTCCCGCTCGCCGTCCGGGGTGACGAGGCGCACCGTCTTCGGGGCCAGGGCGATCAGCGACTGGATGGTGTCCGTCGCCCGCCGCTTCGCCCGCGCTTCCAGCCAGCGGCCCATCAGGATCAGCGTGACGATAGTGGCCGCCGTCTCGAAGTAGACCTGCGGGCGGGGCGCCCAGATCAGTTCCGCCAAGCTGTAAAAATAGGAGGCGGACGCGCCGAGGGCAACTAGGGTGTCCATCGTGGCCGCGCCGCCGTGCCGCAGCGCGTTCCATGCCCCAGTGAAGAACTGCCTGCCGAAGCCGAAGACGACCACCGTGGTCAGGGCGGCGAACAGCCACTCAACCCACTGTGGGCGTCCGACCATCTCCATGCCGGACATCGGCGGGTTCGTCGCGTGCGGGGCCGCCATGCCGGTCATGGACAGAACCAGCACCGGCAGCGTCAGGATCGCCGCACCGACCAGGTTGAACCCCGCCATGTCCCGTCCCGGAGCCTCCGCCTCTTTCGGCCTTGTGTCAGCCACCGGCGTCGCGCCATAGCCCGCCTTCTCGACAGCGGCAACCATCGCCGTCAGCGATGCTTGTGCGGGATCATAGGTGATGCGGGCGCGGTTCGTCGCCAGGTTCACGTCTGCTTCCTCAACGCCTGCGACCTTCTTGAGCGACCGTTCGATGCGCCCGACGCAGGAGGCGCAGTGCATCCCTTGAAGGTCAAGAATGCTTGTTTCCGCCTGTTCCGAGCTTGCGCTTTGAGCCACTTTGTCCTGCCCTTTCCAGTCAAAAATGCCGATGAGGGAGCAGAAGTCCGCTCCCCCACAGCGTCATTATTAGTCCGAGTGGAGTGATGCTTCGTAGCCCTCGTCGGCGATGGCCTCCATCATCTGCGCGACTTGCACTTTGGCGGGGTCATAGGTGACAAACGCCCGCTTGTCTTGCAGGCTAACCTGCGCGGACTGAACACCATCTAGCCCTTGCAAGGCCCGCGTGACGTGCCCGACACACGCCCCGCACGACATACCCTCGACGCTCATTGTCACGGTCTGCATGACTTCTTCCTTTCTGTTTACGCCTACTTCAAGAAGTTGGAAAGGACGGCGCGAACCTCATCCAACAGTTGCTCCTGGGTCATCGGCTGGGCGCAGTGATGTTCCGTTCCCGTCCCATGCCCCAACACGCACGACTCCAGGTGATCGTTCAGGAGCTTGATGCCCAGCGAGTCTAGCGCGGAGCGGACGGCGGCGATTTGGTTGAGAATGTCCACGCAGTAGCGGTCTTCCTCAATCATGCGCTGGATGCCCGCGACCTGACCGGCAATGCGGTTGGAGCGGGTCTTGATGTCCTTGCGCGATTTCTCGTTCATCAATTATACTCCCCAGGGGTATCATTCATATAAGCATTATATACCCTGTAAGGGTATATTGTCAAGTCTATGACAGAAAATGGTTCTGCCATTCCTGGGAAATATGCAGAGGCGAGATATGCTGATCGTGCCAGCTTGACCAGCCTAAACACTGGTCAAGCTGGCGCAGAACCCTCCTAATGCTGACCTGAATCCATGTTCATGCCCGGCATCTATCCCTCGCTCGCCGCACCCATGTTGGACATGCTGTCCATGTTCATACCGCGCATATTGACCGAGCCGTTGCCGCCGCCCATCCGGGAAGGCCGGAAGCGAAAGAGTATTCCGATGCCGTTACGGAGATAGAGGATTGCGATAAATTGACACCCACCCCGCCATCAAAGGCCGGGGTGGGTGCAGCAAGACGTGCCTCATCGGGTAGGCGTGATGCTACATCTTGCGTCCGAGGGCCATGTGGTGACGGGCCATCTTCATGTGACGGCGGGCCAGCGCGGGATGACCCATCGCCATGTGGCGGCGAGCCAGCGCCATGTGGTGACGGCCCTCAGCCGTATGGCGGCGTCCAGCGGCGGTGTGGTTGGCGCTGGCCCCTAGAGTGGTCGCAGCAAACAAGGCGGCTGCCACAGGGACGATCAGGAGAAACTTCTTCATCGGATTGTTCCTTTCGAGATGTCAAAGGCACGATTGCCCTCAAACAGATTGAGCGGACGCAACAGGTTCCACTACGGGGATAGTTCAGGCCATCATCTGCGCCATCCGCTCGCACTCTTCGGCGCAGCGGCGGCAAGCCTGGGCACAGTCCTGGCAGTGCTTGGCATCATGCTTTTCACACTCGGCAGCACAGGCACGGCAGGCTTCGGCGCAGAGGCCGCACATCTTGCGGTGGAGTGGGCTTTCGTGCGCCATCAGGGTCACGCAGGTCTGGCAGGTCGCGGCGCAGTCAAAGCAGGCTTTAACACAATCCGCCATTTCCGGCATCCCAATACATCGGGTGCCGCAATACTCGCACTCCTTGAAGCACTGCAAGCAAGCCTCGATGCAGGGCTGCCTTTCGGGCATCGTCATTGTGTGGCATCGTTTTCTCCTGGACGGTTGCTAGAGAGAAGCAAGCGAATCTACTTCTTCTACTGAAAGTAGAATAACCAAATGTTCTGCTACATAAACCAACAGAGCAGGTTTACTTTACCGACAGTAGAACATAAGTGCAATTTACGAAGAGGATTAACGAAAGTCGCCCTGGTCAACTGACCAGGGCGGCATAGGTTGTTAGTGCGTCAGGGTTAGCGTTGCCTGCTCCGTGATAACGGCTTCATCCTTGATCGTCGTCGGGCAGACATGAACCAAAGCCTCCCCGAACGAGGGCACATGACCCTTTAGCGCCTGTTCAACCGCTTCAACGATGGCGTGAGAGTTCTTGACCGACATATCGGGATCAACCGTGATGTGCAGATCAGCAAACACGCGATGGCCGACCCACCGGGCACGGGCCTTGTGGACGCTTTGTACCCCCGGAACGTGCATGGGTGCGTGTTCGACTTCGGCCAGTATTTCCGGCTCGATCTTCTCGATCATGCGGTTAAAGACCGAGATCGTTGCGTCTTTGACGATGAACAGAATCGCAATCGTAATGAGGATGCCGACGATAGGATCAACTATGGGGAAGCCCATCCAGGTAGCCGCAACGCCGATCAGAACGGCCAAGCTGGTAAAGCCATCAACGCGGGCGTGTAGCCCATCGGCCACCAGAGCCGCCGAGCCGATGGCCTTGCCCGTCCTGATACGGAACACGGCCACAGCCTCATTCCCGGCGAAGCCGATCACCGCCGCCGCCGCCACCCACCAGAGATGAGTCATCGGATGAGGATGGATAATCTTAATCACCGACTCATAGGCCGCGACACAGGCCGAAAAGAAGATCACGCCGACAATCACCACCCCGGCCACATCTTCAACCTTGCCATAGCCATAGGTGAAACGCCGGTTGACCCCACGCTGCGCCAGGGCGAAGGCGATCCAGAGCGGGATGCTTGTTGTTGCGTCCCCGAAATTATGGATCATGTCGGCCAGCAGCGCGACCGAGCCGGACGCCAGAACGACAGCCAGTTGTAAGAACGCCGTCACCAGCAGCCCGATGAGCGAGATTTTCAGGGCGGAAATGCCCTGCTCGTTCGACTCCATTGTATCATCTATCTTATCGGCGGCAGCGTGAGAATGGGCGAACGTGCCGCGAAACCAGCCGAGCAGCCCCGTTCCATGATCGTGAGAATGACCGCCCGGCCCGTGGCTATGCCCGCCGTGGTCGTGGCCGCCGTGGTCATGGCTATGGCCGTGCGCTTCTTCGGTGAACTGTGTCTTGTAGCCCTGCCCGGCTCTGTCCTGCGGCAGATTCAGAACAACCTCAAACTCGTGCGGCTCCGGTATGTCCTGCGTTGATTGCAGGAAATCGCCCTCAGCGGTGAAGGTGAAAACCTGCTTTGTCGTGGTGGCGCGAAGGGTTTCCACCGTGACCCCGGCAGCGGGCGGGGGAGCTATCGGTACTTTGGCCTCGTCAAAGAAATAAAGCCGGAAGTGAGGCAGGATGCCGGTCTCATAGACGCTGATCTCGACAAACCCACTTTCGGTGTTTATCCATATGCCCCCGTGTGGAGCGGTTGCCTGCATTGCGTTCATAAAGTTACTTCCTTTCTATTTCAGATAAGTTTTTAGCACGTCAATAACTTCCTCGATAGCCTCAGCCTGTTCTGCGGTTGGCGTGGTATCAGGGTCTACGACATGCAACCGGATGTGGCCTTCCATGACCTCAGCCATGAGACCATTGATAGCCCCCCGGCAGCCCGCGATGTCATGCAATATGCGGGCTGGGTCTTTCTCCTGCTCCAATGCTTTTTCGATGCCCTCTATCTGTCCTTTGATGCGCCGAACCCGATCAATCAGTTTTTTCTTATCCCTGATGGTATGACTCATGCTGCCTCCTTGAGTGTAGTATACCCCCCTATACCATATTGTCGCTCAAGCGCGGCGTTCCACTGTTATCTCGCCAGTTCGTGACATGAAGCAGATACATTGCCCCTGTCGGCACTATTGAGAATTAGGCCGATCACTTTAATAAAGGCTGATCTACCGTTCGCTTTGCCTCTATCATCATAGGCTCTGCTTTCGTATGCTCATGTGAGAATGTCTTTTTCAGAGCGACGGAGCATGACGGCATTGACGGCGACGATGATGGACGAAACTGACATCAACAGGGCCGACACTTCCGGGCGCAGTGACCAGCCCCAGGCATGGTAAAAGGTACCCGCCGCCACCGGGATCGCCAGCACGTTGTAGACGCTGGCCCAGACTAGGTTCTGTTTCATCTTCCGCACGGTGGCCTTCGAGATCAAAATCGCGTTCAGGATGTCCAGCGGATCGGACTTCATCAGCACGATCTTGGCTGCCTCAATCGCCACATCGGTGCCCGCGCCAATGGCAATACCAATGTCCGCCTGCGCGAGTGCCGGAGCGTCGTTGACCCCATCCCCGACCATCGCCACGAACTTACCTTCGCCTTGAAGCTGTTTGACATAATCCGCTTTGTTCTCAGGAAGCACTTCCGCAAATACGCGGTCAACGCCGACTTCCTTGCCCACCGATTCGGCGACGACCTTGTTATCCCCGCTAATGAGAGCGGTCTGAATACCCAGCTTCTTGAGTTCTGCCACCGCGCGTTTCGCCGAAGGCTTGATAGGGTCAGCGACACCTACCACAGCGGCGGCCTTTTTATCCATTGCCAGCAGGATCACCGTCCGACCAGCAGCCATCAGTTTGTCCAAAGATGCCTGAATCGGCGTGAGATCAACGCCGGCCTCAGTCAGCAGTTTGGCATTCCCGACGAGCACCTGTCGCCCTTCCACGGTCGCCTTGAGGCCATGTCCGGCGACGTTCTCAAACCCACTCACTTGTTCCGGTATCTTGAGATTGCGCTTCTTAGCCTCTTCCAGAATAGCGACGGCCAAAGGGTGACTGGAACCCTTCTCCACGGCGGCAAGGAACTGTAACGCACCCTCCTCCGTTGTCCCCGACGCCACTGCTACGTCGGTGACACGAGGCTTCCCTTCCGTGAGTGTTCCTGTCTTGTCCAGTGCCACCGCTGTGATGCGCGACGCCCCTTCGAGAGTTGCCGCATCTTTGATGAGAATGTTATGTTTCGCACCCAGCCCTGTCCCTACGGCAACCGCCGTTGGGGTCGCTAACCCCAGCGCGTCTGGACAGGCGATCACGATGGCGGAAATGGCAAAGGTCAAAGCGGTCAAAAAAGACGCGCCGCTTCCAAAACGCCAGGCGACGAACGTGATGATCCCGACGCCCACAGCCAGCACCACGAGATACGCGGCGGCTTTGTCGGCCAGCCGTTGACCGGGCGCTTTGGAGTTCTGAGCCGTCTCGACGAGTTTGGCGATACGGGCCAGGGTGGTCTCTTCGCCAACGCCGGTGGCCTTGAACTTGATTGATCCTGCTCCGTTGATCGAACCCGCGATCAGTGCGTCGCCCGGCTTCTTTTCCACCGGCAGGCTTTCTCCGGTGACAAGTGCCTCGTCCACGGCGGTCTCGCCTTCCGTGATCTCACCATCAACCGGAATACGGTCGCCTGGCCGCAGAGCGAGGAGGTCGCCCTGGACGACTTCCGCCGTTGGCACTTCGCTTTCCGCGCCACCCCGAATCACGCGGGCTTTGGGTGGAACCAACTTGAAGAGGGCTTGAAGGGCGTCCGAGGTGCCCCGCCGGGACTTCATTTCCATCCAGTGCCCGAAAAGGACAAACGTGACCAGCATCGCCGCCGCTTCATAGAACGTGTCTTTGGATTGGATCACGGTCAAGTATGCTGAGGCGAGATAGGCTGCCAGGACGCCGACCGCAATGAGCACCGACATGTCCAGCTTGCGTGACCGTAGGGCTTGATAGGCCCCTGAGATGAACATCCAGCCGCACCAGAAGACGACGGGGGTGGTGAGCGCGAAAAGAATCCAGGATCGTGCTACTGATGGGAGCGGCAGGGAAAAGCTGGGCAGCTTGCCCATCGGGGACAGCAGGACGATCACTACGGAGATAGCGAACGCCACCCAGAACTTCCGCCGGATGTCTGCTTCCATGCTGGCTCCCATCGCCGGATCGTTCATATTATGAGCCATGCTGCTCCCATGTTTCATGCCGTCCATGTGCGTCGGCATTGCCGCTTCGTCCGTTTTGACTTCGGGCGTCTCGGTCTTCTTTTCCGCTTTCTCTTGCACTACGTCTGTTTCTTTGACTGACATTTCGATTTCCTTGTATCCTCTCGGCTGCAACAGCGGCCTCTTGCATTGCAGCCTGTTAGTTGGTTAAACTCGCTATGCCAAACTGCCTTTGGCGATGCCAGCCTATGATGATCCCAATGACCAGCAAAGCTGTGGAAGTCAAGACATACGGCGAGGCAGATTGCCACGCAAATAGCGCCCCACCAACTAGCGGCCCGACTACCTGCCCCAGATTGTTGGCCGCATTTTGCAATCCGAGCGCAGTTCCCGTTTGAGAGCCGCTTCGTTTCGAGGTCAGAGTGGAAAGGTTAGGTGAAATGAATGCCATCCCCAGCGCCAGGAGACCAATGGCTTCATAGACTTGCGGCGGCGTTCGGGTCAGTAGCAGCAACGCGATTCCCACGCCCATCAAGCTGAAACCAACGGCAAGCTGTCTCATCTCGCTCACGCGACCTGAGAGATAGCCCACGGCGAGGCCCTGAAAAAGTGCCATGACCGCTCCGCATACCATGAAAGCGATGCCGACCTGCGCCGGGCCATAGCCGAGTTTTGCTTGGGCATAGAGTGCGAACACAGTCTCAAACAGGGCAAGGCCCAGTTGACTCACAACGGAAAGACCGAGGAGCGGCCAAATCCTGCGGCCTAAGTCTAGCCAGTTGGCTGACATGAAATTGTGACTGACGGATCGGGGCTGGGCCGGCAGTGATTCCGGCAGCCACCGGAGCGCGATGATGAGTGTCAGGAATGTCAGGCCCGCCGCTGCAAAGAATGGGATCGAGAAACTGCTGATGACAAAGTGGCCGAAGCGAGAATAAAGGTGCCAGTCCTGCCATGTGGTCAACCCACCAAGAGCCGGCCCAGCGACGGCTCCCAAGCTGACCGCCGTTCCTAGCCATGCCATCCCGCGCCCGCGCTCTTTATCGTCTGTCGCGTCAGCCACATAAGCGGTGGCTGCGGGGATGGTCGCGGGCGCTAGAATGCCTCCAAGCACACGCGCACCATAGAGCAGCCAGAGTGAAGTTGCCAAGCCGAACAAAAGCTGCGCCACACCATAGCCCGCGATACCCAGAAGAAGCAGGGGCCTTCTTCCGATGCGATCCGACAGCCGCCCCCAGAGCGGGGCAAAGAGGAGTTGCATCAATGAAAAGACGCCGGTGAGCAGGCCGACGTGGACAACCATCATTCGGTGCGATGCGCCTGCGGCCATAGCGAGTCGTTCGGCGTAGAATGGCAGAACCGGCAGTGTGATACCGAAGCCGATGGAGACGACAAAAAGGCTCGCCAGGAGAACCAGCAGGTGTTTTTTCATTGCAGAGTGCGTCTCATGGAAGGGCTGCGTCACTTTAGGTGATGCAGCCCCTTGTCCCCAGAAGATTTACCTCTCTCGCGCCGAAATGCCCCTGGATTTAGGATTAATCTTTATCCACGGGGATGTAAGGCGCAGCGTCCTTCTGAGGACGTTATATTGAACGCCTTTCGGGTATAATGTTATCAATCGTTTCTGCTCCCTGAAATCCATCGGCACCTAACGTGAAGTTTGCGTGTACCTGTTTGTGCTTTTTTGTTTTGGCTTTTGCTTCGGCTGAGAGTCCTAAGACTAAGACTGCGAAGAACAGGAGCGCAAGTGATGAACCCTAAAGTCTAAGCGGATAGTTCTCAGAAACAGGACTTGCAAACTGGCCTTGTTGCTACGGGCAAGAAAAACCACTGTAGGGCAATACAGTGTTCGTAAAGCCGATAGAAGCCCCTTGCTTTAGCAATGGGGAGTTGTCACATTCTCATGCCTGGCATGGAGCTGTCGGCGGAACTTTCTGTCACTGCGCTATGGGCTTGAAGGTGCGTCTGCGTAGTCCCTTCAAGGATTTCATGTGCCCGCGCCGTCTCGTCTGCGCTGCCGTGGACGACCACCAGGAACTCGCCGGCTTGCAGCCGCTCCTGATACTTGAGGGCCTGATCCCTGGGGACGCCGACGGCTACCAGTCCGTTAATCAGCGCCCCGACTCCCGCACCGCCGATAGCGCCGGCAATCATCCCTGAGAGTGGCCCCATCACCATCAGCGCACCGACCGCCGGCATGATGAAGAAGCCCATTGCTCCCATCATCAGACCGAAGATGCCGCCGAACCACGCGCCTTGACTTGCTCCGTCCAGGGCCGCATCCGCCGGACGATAAAAGCCCTGAACGTCCTCGTGTGTCTCGAAATTGCGGCCTATGATGGATATTGTGTCCACCGGCAGGCCCCCGGCGGCCAGACGGCGCACCGCTGCCTCAGCGTCACTGTGGCTGCGGTAGCTTGCCACCACCGCCTGATCGAAAGCGGGCGGTCTTGTATCAGAGAGTGTGTTGTTCATAAGAATCTCCCAATTCGGTTTATTTGCCTTTCGGCGGCATCGTCATGGTGTAGCGTTCTTGTCTGTCCTGTCCAGAGTGATGTTAGACATTCTCCTCTCGCGGGGGGTGATCCCGCTCCCCGATTGCGATGTACGCAAATCCCGAAAAAAGCTCTGTCACCGTGACGTTGTTCAGGTACTTCTGCATCGCCTCCCACGGGTGGCGTCCGGCCATGTCGAGGGTTCCTCCGAACGGGCGCGTCAACAGGCGCTCTAGGGGCGGGGCCATCCACGCCAGCCAGTTGTTCGGCAGCTTGAAGTCCAAAACAACCCAACGCTTCCCCGGCAGTAGTTTTTCGTTGCCACGGCGGATCACCTCGTCGAACTCCGGCACGAGGGTCAGGGCGAAGGCCGAGATAATCCCACCCACACCCGGCGGGAAGGAAAACTCTGCGGCATCGCTCTGTACCAATTCCACGTTGTCCCATCGCTGGGCGGCGACCCGTTCCCGCGCCCGGTCAAGCATAGCGTCCGTGAGATCAACACCCACGACCCTTCCCGTCGGGCCAACCGCCTGCCGCAAAAGCGGGAAGTTTAACCCGGTGCCGCAGCCGACATCCACTACAACGTCACCGGGTTGGAGACAAAGTGCCTGGATCGCCTGCTTCCGGTACGCGCCCTGCCGGAACCCCACAAGAGGGAAGAGCCTGGCGCTAAAGTCATATTGTTTCGCCCGTGAGCGGTAGAGGCCGATCAGGGCGTGGTTATCTGCGTGTGCCATGCTTCACAATTTCCTATCGTTGAACAGAGGGGGCTGCCGAACGTAATTTACTACTGACAGTAGAACATTTCCGTCCTGATTTAAACCGTTTCTGGCGCTGGTGATGGCACACCGTCGTTCATCTATGGAGCATCAATGCAGCCGGCTGGCCGCTTGGCCTGCCAAACGTCCAGACGGCGCAGCAGAGCGCCGGGATGATGTTTCAATAATTACGGTTAGAACAGGATGGGGCGAGAACGGAACAGCATCGAGACCATAAACTGTGTAGTCTGTTCACTTTCAGCCGGAGGTGCTGGTGGAAAGCGAGGAGGGTAATTTGCTCCCAAAAAAGTGCAAACACGCTGGGGGCTGGTGATCTTGTCATACAGGATCGCGTCCGAATAAACTGTACCCACCGCGCCTGTGTACCAAACGTTCAACAGATCGCCTTATGGTAAAACCTACCAGGGTGGAGGCGGTAGCCCTGACCTTGCCGCTCGGCTAGGGCTACCGGACTGTTTACATCTTCATGCCGCCCATCGGCTTGCCAGCGGGGGCTGCTTTGGTCGGAGCCGTTGTCATCGGCACCAGCTTCCCGCCGTCCATCGGGTCTTTGTAGCCGTCTTTCTTGGCCGTGGCCGCAGAGACCTTCATGTGGCACTTCTGGCACTGGTAGGTGGTCGCGGCAGCGGTCTTCTTCCCGTGCATGTGCTTGTCGGCTCCGTGCGCCAGGGCTGTGGTTGCGGCCATCGGGAGCAGGGTCAGCGCGAGGCCGCTGAGTGCGAGCGTCTTGTTCATCGGATTGTTCCTTTCAGGTGAGCGGTCACATCTTCTCGTATTTGCCTTTGGCGGCGTTCGCCACGATCTTGGCGGGGGTTTTGTCGAAGCGCGGCTTGCACTCCGGGCAGCAGAAGTAGTACGTCTTGCCCTTGTAGGTCTCGTGGGCATAGGCTTTGGCGGCGGAAGCGATCTTGGTGCCCGTCACCGGACAGATCAAGGCGGCCGTCTTAGCCGCTGCCGAGGCTGGTTTAGTGGAGGAACTAGGAGCCGCTATTGCTCCGTTCGCCAGCACTGCGAGTGCAATGCCGATCATCGTGACTGTTTTCATGGTTTTCCTTTTCTGCCGTCTTGAGTAGTGATGTGAGACGGCGGCTCACTTCTTGAGAGATTGGACGTAAGTGACGAGCGCCTGCTGCTGCGCGGCAGTGTATTTGCCGCCGAAGGCAGGCATCTTCCCCTTGACACCGTTCTTGATGACGGTGCCTACTTGGGTGTCGGATTGCCCCAGTCCGTGCAGATTCGGCCCGTAACCTCCTTGTGCATTGTCGCCGTGGCAGGAGGAACACGCTTGGGTGTAAAGGCTCCTTCCCACAGAGACAAGTTGAGCCGAGGCAACTGCTCCCATTGCGGCCATTCCTGTGCCACCCCCTTGCTGACCTGGCCTGCTCTGGTGTGCCGCTACCTCGTGAGCAAGATGCGGTGTGACCAGGGCCGAAACACCGTAGCTGGCCCCCACGACGAACAAGCCCGCAAAAGAAGCGATCAGAGCCGCCTTTGTTTCTAACTTCATGTCAGCCCATCCCCATCTCGCCGCCCCAGTAACCCGCCGCCAGCATCAGGCCGGTCGCCACGAGTGAGGCTAGGAGGTAGCCCCCGTAGGCCGGGCGTGAGGCTTTGTCACGGACGATCAGCCGCCAGACGGCGAGGGCGACGATCAGACCAAAGGCGGGCCAGACAAAGAGGTGGTGCTTGACGAGAGCGCCGCCGCCCGTGAACTGCCAGCCCGAAATTATCAGCCCGGACAGTACGGCAGCGAACGTAATGAGTGCCCCCAGCAATAGGGCGTAGAAGGCCGCGATGTGCAAGTCGCGGCTAATCGCCTTGCGGTGCAGCCCGAATCCTGTCACGTCGAACAGGAACGAAGAGAACAGCAGCGCAATCGGAAAGTGAGTGCTGCCGCCGTGGATATTGCCCCAGAAGCCCATGTGTTATGCTTTTCCTGGCTACTTGGCCGTGAAGCCAAAGGCTTTGGTCTGAGGCTTCTGGCCGGGCGGCGTCACCCTCACTTTCACCCGCCAGGGGCCGGCCATGCTGAAAGTGGCCGTGGCGGTATATTTCCCACCACCCTTCTCCGTGACAGCCGGATGGCTCGTGCCCATGTCCATGCTCGTCATCGCCACGCTCGTGGTGATCTTAGCTCCGGTGACGGGCTTGCCCTGCGCGTCGGTGATGCTGATGGTCAGCGCGTTATCGCCGGCTTTGGGCGCGGAGGCCGTGGTCGCCGTGACCTGCACCGGGGCGGATGCTGCGGCGGTGTTCCCACCCGCAGGGGCGGCCATGTTCATGCCCGGCATGGCCTGGCCGCCGTCAGCCGGAGCGTCCTGCTTGACCGCAGGCGGCGCAGCATCCATCTTCATGCCGCCCATGTCGCCAGCCTTCCCGCTGTTGCCCGATTTGCCCGTGCTGCCATCCTTGCCGCCCATATCCATGCCAGCCATACTGTCGTCGGCATCATCGCCTTCCGGCTTGGCGTAATTCTTCTCGTCGAACTTCATGTTCATGGCGGGCATCTTCATCCCCTCCATGCCGCTGCCGCCGACCATCATCTGATTCATCATGGCGACCATGCCGGCGTTGTGCCCGAAGCCCGTCTGCTTCTTCCAGTCCTCGTTGCCAGTAGCCGTGTAGGTGCCCTTCTCCTGCAACTGGGGCACGGTGGCTGTCTTCATGTCGGCGATGCCCGTCTTCATGCCGGACATCTCCGGCTGGCCCGTGCCGGTCATATCCATACCGGGCATACTGGTCGTGCCTGCCTTGTCAGGGGGCGCTATGTCCGGCTTAGTCGGGGCACTTGTCTGGGGCACGTCGGCTGCATTGGTCGCCTTGCCGCCCATGTCCATGCCCACCATGCTGCCACCCGTGTTCATGCCCGCCGCTCCTTGTGCGGAGGGAGCAGGGGACGTGCCCGAAGTTACGCCAGTGGCCTTCATCTGCGGCGACTTCCAGGGCGTCTTCGTACCGGCCTCAAAGTCCAGCACGGCGACCTTGCTCCCCTGATTGCGGACGACCACCCGCCACGGGCCGTCCATACTGAAAGCGACCTTCGCCGTATAGTGTCCATTGCCAATCTCGGTAACGACGGGGTGAGACGTGCCCATATCCATGCTCTTCATAGCTACCGTGGTGGTCAGCTTCAAGCCTGTCACCGGCTTCCCGGTGGAGTCCAGAATCGTCAGGTCGAGCGTGTTGTCGCCAGTTCGGGGCGCGGCGGGGTTGACCGTCGCTGTCACTGAGAGGGGCATCGGCTTAGGCTTCTGCGCCGTCTTCGTGCCGCCCATGTCCATGCCGCTCATGGCGTCCGCATTGGCCGGTAGTCCCGTCGGGAGCAGCCCCAACGCGAGTGCAGAGATAGTCAATAAGGTTTTCGTGTTCATAGGAAGTCTCAATTCGGAATATACTGGTGCTGCAAGTTCAGCAGCGAGCGGCGCGGCCCGACGCTGCGGTTGAAGAGTGTGTCGAAGTTGAAGATAAACCCAACCTGCACACTGTTCTCTTCGTGCGCCCCCCCGTAAGCCGCCGCCAGGGAGTTGCCCCGGTGCTGATAGACGTACTGCGCCACGGCGTCAAAGCCGTCGCCGAGTCGCTTCACCCCCGTCAGCGCCATTCCCACAGAGTCCGCGCCCACGATGTGGTCGTAGCTCTTGTAACCCGCCGTCAGCGACAACTGGTAGGCAGGCTTCCCGAAGGGGCTGTGCAGGTAGCGGACAGCAGCAGTGACCGCGTTGGAGTTCGCCCGGAACGTGTCTGGAGTGCTTCGGAAGCTCCGCAGGTCGTTCCCAAAGGTATAGTTGTCCAGAACGCGCAGGTCTACCAAGTTGACAAGGCTTGGCTTGAGGTTGATGACGCCACCCGCGTAGACCGCCTCGGATGAGCCGCCGTCGGAGCGGGCTACGGAGCGGTGCTCGTATCCGCCCCCATAGGAGATGACCTTCTGCACCGCCTCCAAGCCCGGCAGACCCAGGTACTGAAAGCTGATGCCGTAGGAGTTCAAGCCCGTGCCGCTCGGCGTACTCGTCCCGCTGCTGTCTATCAAGTGCTGGACGTGGAAGTTCTCATAGTAGCGTAGCTTCTGGTTCAGAGTGACCGAACCGACGTTGGAATAGCGGTGCTCTTCAACATTCTCGCCGCTCGAAAAGGGATCAAGCAGGTTAGTAAATGTGATAAGGTCGTCGCCGCGCAGTGTCGGAAACGTCACGATCTGCGCGGTCGGGTTGTCCGTGCGTCCGAGGTAGGCTTCCAGGCTCTGCGTCTGGTAGTCCACATACGCCTGGTGCAGAAAAAGCTGCGTCCCGCGCCCCACGTTGGTCTGATCCAGCGCCAGCCCGCCGACGTTCAGGCTGCCGATCCCGCCTTTGTAGAGCCTTTCCGCCGCTCCGACGACTAAGGCCGAGTCGGAGATGTTGATCTGGCTGCCGCTGGCCCTGCCACCATCCGGGAGTGCGTTGCGGGAGCGGCCCAGGTCGAGGGTGCCGACGCCGGTGCCGGCGATCTCGATCTGCGGGGCGACGCTGGGCTGCTCCGGGATCGGCACCTGCTGCGCCTGCCCAAAGGCCGGTACGGTGCCGATGACCGTCAGGCCCATCAGAGCCGTCCACTGGCTTAATGCTTTTTTTCTGCGCTGCGTTGTCCTCAAATGCCGTGTCTCCTTTGGTCGTCTTTTCGTGCCGCTGCTGCTCTGTCTCAGAGTTCGTTCTAAGAGTTTGTCTGAATCACGTCCTTGAACGTCACGCCATATTTCTCTTCGTCCTCGTACATCAGCATCGTCATCATACCGCCGGGGTGGATGCCATTGTTGGTCGTGCTGAGGTCGCTGTGGTCATGGAAATGCCAAGAGCCAGGGTTGGTTCCCTGGATGATGATGTCCGAGGTCGTGCCGGGAAAGACCGGGATCGTGTTCATACGAACCGGCGAGGCCAGAGGCGAACCATCCTGGCAGACGTGCCAGAAGTCGTGCCCGTGCAGGTGGAAGTAGTGCGGCTGCATTCCGCCCCCGATCAGGCGCACCCGGATGTTCTCGCCCATACGGATCATCAGCGGGTCGGTCATCGGATACGACTTGCCGTTAATCATAAAGAAGTTCGGCGTGATGATCCGGTTAGGGCCGACCATCGGTGTCGTGTAGGCCGGGATGTAGCCGTCCTTGATGGCCTTTAAGAATGACTCCTTGTTCTGGAACCATCCCATCATGCGCCCGTTCATCTCGCCCATGAGCCTCATGTCGTTGTTCATGGCGTTCATGGTCATGCCCATGCCGACCATTTCATTCAACTGCTCGTTGACCCAGTTGGTGTCTATCTCGGAGAGCAGCAGCGTATACTCGCGCTCGTAGGGGAACGTCTTCTTCACGATGTCGTTCTTGGCGTCCACGATCAGCGCACCGACCAAGCCCGCCTGCTGGTGCAGCGTGGTCATCACATGGCAGTGATAGAAGTGCGTCCCAGCGGGCTGGGCGCGGAACAGGTAGCGGTAGGTCTGGTTGGTGAAGACCGGCCACTGCGTTCCAAACGGCACCCCGTCCATCTCGTTCTCTATCATCATGCCGTGCCAGTGGATCGTGTGGTTTTCGGGCGATTTGTTGATAAGGTCTACCTGCACCCACTCGTTCTCCGGGACGCGGATGACCGGGCCGGGGTAGGAGCCGTTGAACAGGAACATGTGGGCCTTGATGCCCGGCACGATCTCGTGGATGCCGATGGTGACTTCCATCTCAAACTTGTGGATGACTTCCCCGGCTTTGGGCATTTCGCGCGGATTGAACTGCGGAGCCGTTCCCGTCGGGTTGAAGCTCGCCGGCCAGGGAGTCGCGGGCTTATCCGTCGGAGCGTTGCCGTCAGCCCAGGCTGGCACAGCGGTCTGGCCCAGCAGCAAGCCCGCGCCTGCCGCCGCTCCCATGCCCGTCACGAATCGGCGGCGCGAAACGTCCTGCCGTGAAATGTCCTGCGGCGTAGGCTCCTGTGAAACGGCTTCATGCCCTGTCTCCTGGTGCATGTTTTTCTTGCGAAACAGCTTCATGGTCTTTTTCTTTCTAAATGCTGCGTCTAACGAACGATCAGCGTCCCGTACATACCGCCCGCCGCATGGCCGGGAACGGTGCAGAGATAAGTGTAGGTGCCCACGCGGGTCGGCACCCGCATCGTCACATCCTCAGCATGATAGGCCGTCTCGGACTTGTGGGGAAGGTTGGTCGTTCCTGCGGACTTGACCGGCCCCTTGAACGGCGGCTTCTGCACGGTGAAGCGCAGGTTGTGCATCATGTCGTCGTCCGTGTTGATAAAGAGTGCTTTGAGCGTCGCTCCCGCCGGAACTATTAGGGTTGGATTCCGCAGCCCCGCGATGCGGTAGGAAAGCATGTCGTTCGCTGGCCCGCTGTGAGCCACGAGGCGCACCGTCTTCTGGCGGAACGTCAGGGTCTTCTTGTCGGCAGAGACCAGGCCGGATGTTGCGGTCTTGTCCGCCGCTGCTGCTTGTGACATGGAAAGCGTCTTCGGCTGCGCCCCAGCGAGAGTTATGCCAGCACTGGGGGCAGCCTGTGATTCCGCCACCAGGCCCCCAATTCCGATGCCAGCCAGCATCAGCATCACTCTGATTTTCTTCACATCCGACATTTTGTTAATCCTTGACTAAACTTCTATTGATAGTAGAACGTTTTCGCAACAGCGAAAGTTCCTTACCCGTGTGAATCCTGCGTTAGAACCAGGTGCCGCGTCTACTGCCATCTCAAGGTAGCAAACGCGCCACAGCTTCCAGGCTGCAATGCGCGTAACAAATCGCCTGCGCCGACAGCAGAAGGGAGACGCCGATGCCGGCGAGGGCCAGCGTTATAATCCAGCCACCTACGGATTGCAGACGGGTCTCACGCGCCACGGGAAGCGCGGACTTCTGCGCCTGCACGATCAGGTTCTCCACGCGCCTTGCCGTCAGGCAGGCCGAATCGTCCGCGAAGGCCAGCGCGACGGCGGGTAAGGGGCTACTCAAGTGTGAACCCGTGGGAGCGCCGCTGACGCGCAGGATTGCCGTCGCCATTGCCAGCGGGTCGCCGACAACTTGGACTGCGGCAGTGTCACAGGCTAGTTCCGTCTCCTCGCGCCAGCGGCGGGCCAACAGCCGCACCGGGCGTAGGTAGAAGAACAGGCAATTCAGGATGCTGACAAAAAATGTGGCCTGAACGTCTCGAAAGCGCAGGTGTGTGGATTCGTGGGCGACAATGGCATTCAATTCCTCGTCAGTGGTAGCGGCGACGAGTTCTTTGGACAGGACGCAACGGGTGCGGCTGAGGCCAAGCACACTGGAATAGGTCATGGGGATCGGGCATTCGTAGAACTGCTCGCCGTTGGTCTTGCTCCGCTGGCCGACGTGCGCCACGGCCCGCCCCAAGCGTGGGGACGGCGGGCTGAGATAGGGCACCAGGCCCCTTTCCAGTCGAACCGTGGCGATGACAAGCCGAACCAGGTAAAAGAGGCCGAAAGCCATGAGGAGCCAGGCAAGGCCGTTGACGAGGGAGCCGGCCAGCCTGGAAGCTACTTCGTTCCCGCCGACGTTCCAGGTCGCAAACAGGTTGGTGAACAGTTGACGGCAGGCCGCGCTGTGGTGCTCAAGAAGTGGTCGGGCATGACTGTGGCGCAGAGTCGCCCCGCTAAAAGTGGGTACGGCAGCCATAAGGGGTGGCAGAAACAAGGAGATCAGCAAGACTTGCTTCGCCCGCCCATGAGCAATCCGCCCCCGACCAAATCGAAGGATCGCCGTGGCAATCAGGAAGGCGGCAAGATAAAGGGCCGAAGACAATGCGAGGAAGAACAGCCCGCTGACAAACAGGAGTGGCGGGTTAATGACCATAGATCACAATCCTTCCTGGGGTGAAGGCTCATCATCGGGGTCTCTGTCGCTCTTGTCCTGCGGCATCAACCTCATGGCCTCGACGCGCTGTGACAAATCCGCCAGTTTCTCCCTGCCGTTGTCCTCCGGCCCAGCCGTGTCTTCCCTATGGGCGAAGTAAGCGGCAACGGCTTTGGGAAACTGGGCGATAAGATTACCCAGGACACCTTCTACGATGCGCTGCTGTAACTGCTCTTCATCTACTGTTGCCCAATAGCGATAAGCCTTACCGTCGCGTTCTCGCCGGAGAATACCTTTCTTACAAAGGCGATCCAGTGTGGTCAGGATGGTGGTCAGAGCTAGGGGACGCACCCGCTCCAAAGCCTGCTGAACATCGGCGGCCAGGCAGCCGTCATGGGGGCAGGCCCAGATATGCTGCATCACGGCCAGTTCTAAATCGCCAAGTGGAGCGCGGATGCCGGTTTTTTCGGGCCGGGCACGTCGAATTGGGTTGTTCACAGAAGTCTTTCCCGAAGCATACGTCTTGTTCTACCGATGTTGATACGCATTAGAGTTGTGGTGCAATTATTCAGTCTCTTGACTCAGGAATGGCTTTTCTTGCCGCTTGGAGCGGCTGTGAGGCCCCTGGTGACGATAAATTGACAAGATTTTCATTCAGGAAGCTATAATGCGCTCAGGGAGCCTTACAGAGCCAAAAGGCTTATTTGCACCACAACTCTATTATATCTGAAAAATGTTTTACTGTTAATCGAATAAATCGTTGCCGTGTCAGCCTCCTCAGCAAGTTGCGCGAGAGTTAGTTGTTTTCGGCTTCCCTGATTGTACGATCCAGCATGGCAGAAAACTCCGCGAATGGGACACTGACGGCAAGGCAGATTTGCCTTACCTGTAACATATCCAGCTTTCGGCTCCCCCGCTCGTAGTAACTAACCCAACCCGAGTCTTGGGTTGAAAAGGGTGAAAAGATGTAAAAGTTGAGGTCAGCTTTCTCTTTAGAGTAGAATGAAGTTACCACACCACTTCTACCAAAGGAAAGCTGCCTCCATGAACAGTATAGCACCTTCTATCGCCGACCAGATGACCCAGATTTATGTCTTCGTGGACGATTATCTCAAAGCCCACCCCACGCAAGCCGCTTGGCGACGCTCCAACAATGATGCGCCAGCCTTCACCGACGCCGAGGTCATTACTCTGGGCCTGCTGCCAGGCGTGTTCGGCTGCGCCACCCATAAGAAAGCCTACCAGCTTGTCGCTGCCAACTGGCGCAGTGCCTTCCCGCACCTATGCAGTTACGGCCAGTGGCTGGCTCGCCTTCACACTCTGGCGGCTCTGGTCGGACAACTCATTCAAGCGGCCCTGGGTCTGTGCGGCCTCTCAGGGCGGCTCTATCTGATCGACGGCCTGCCGATCCGCGTCTGCAAAAGCATCCGGCACGGGCGGGTGCGCCTTTTGCGCGAGGACGGGGCTTACTTCGGCAAAGGCAGCACGGGCTGGTTCTTCGGGTTCAAGCTTCATGCGCTGGTGCATCACAGCGGTCTAATCGTCTCCGCCCTCTTGACGCCAGCAAACTTTGATGAGCGCGAGGCGGCGTTGGCACTGGCCTTGTCGGTAGACGGCGGCATCCTGCTGGGCGACCTGGGCTACCGCAGTCGAGAGGACTGGCTGGCGGAGACGCTGGCCGAAGAAGCGGACATGCTCTTGATCCATCCGGCTGATGCGGGCGACAAGACTGACCCAAAGCGCGCCCTGGTGAGTTCCGTGCGGGAACGGGTCGAGACCAGTTTCAGCGGCTTATGGGACCGCTTCATTGATCGCAACCTGTCGCGCTCTTGGCAGGGCCTGTGGAGTACGCTCAAGCTCAAGATGCTGCACTTCAATCTGTGTCAGGCGGGCTACTTGCCTGCATAGTCAACCCAAGACTCGGGTTAACCCATGATTGGTTGACTCCTAGCTTATCCGCCATCTGCGCCTGTGTCAACCCGGCCTCCTGTCTGATCTTCCGCAGCAAGGAAAGTAAGATGTTGTTTTCTAAGGTGTAGAGCGATTTTTTCACGCCTACATCATGGTTGCCGTAATCCGCTTAGTGTTTTATACTTTACTTTCCGGTAAATGCAGAGGCGTGATCCGCCCCGGACGGCGTTTCTGCCGCCTTGTGCCGCCGGTGGGCCTCCACGCCCGTCTTCAGGTGGCTTGTGATGCTGTTCTTTTTGCGGATCTTTCTGCGGAGTTGTTCCCCCAGCACGGGCAACTCCTCATAATGCTCATAATGCTCATAATGCTCCGAGCGCACCCGCGCCAGCGCCCGCCGCAGCCGCCCGCAGGTCGGCCGGGCCGCCCGGTCCCAGAAGCCGGACGCCACCGGCGCGCTCGTGGCCGCAACGTAGGACAACACGCTGCCCGCCAGCAGCGCCAGTTCGGGCAGCCGGTAGCGGCACTCGGCCCCGGAGACGAAGGCCCGCTCCGCCCCCAGCATCGGCTTGGCCGAGAGCGGCAGTTGCTCGACGGCCCAGCGGTCCCGGTACAGCCGCCACAGGGCGTGGGCGCTCACCGCCAGGTTGCTCGCTAGCAGCAGCGGCTCCGGGTAGCGCGGGTCGTGGATCGCCACGAGCCGGAACGGCTTGGCGTCCGGCTTGGCGTCCGGCTTGGCATCGGGCTTGGCGTCCGGCAGCACCAGGGCCTCCCAGACCTCGGCCCGCAGGCGGTGCGTGCCGTCCGCCCAGCACGCCGTCTCGTCCGGCGGGGTCGCTTCGATCACCCGGCCTGCCCGCGTCCGCGCCAGCGGCCGTACCAACTCGCCCCGCTGCGGTCGGCGCCCGCGCCCTGTGTAGGCGGGTGGGGTGCGGCGCCGGGCCGTTTGGTTTACGCGCACGCGGGACACGAAGCGCACGTCAGGGACGCCCAGCAGATCGGCCAGCCCGAAGCCCGCGTCCACCACCCGCGCCTCGGCCGGGGCCAGCGTCTGCGCTGCCTGCGCGACGAGCCGCCGCTGGAGGTCGGCCTCGCCCTCCTCGGGCGCACGCCGCACCAGGAGGCGGGGCAGGGCCAGACGCGTCCCCCCGATCCGCCCGACCGGCGCGCACAGGCCCAGGACGACGGTTGGGAGCGCCCGGCCCGCGGCGCCAGCATAGTGCCTGCTGTCCAGCGGCCCGCCGCCCGGCCCGCGCAGCCGGGGGCGGAAGAAGGCGGTCAGGTCGCAGGCGACGGGCCGGACGCCCTCGTAGTCGCAGGGGACGAAGTGCCCCTCCTGCGCCACCGCCTGCTGCCAGCGGGCGAACAGATCCTCGGCCTGCCACCGTCCGTAGCACAGGGCGGCCTCGCTGCGCCGCACCTGCGCGTCGGACAGGCCCAGGCTTGAAAGCGCTGGGAGCACGGCCCCGCGCGCCCACAGAAAGCGCCCGGAGAGCAGGGCAATCAGCAGGTGCAGCAGTCCCAGGTTGGTTCCCAGAGGGACGCGAGCGAGTATCAGTGACAGCAGGACACAAATGCGGTAAACTAGGGTCGGCACCGGGCACGCCTCCAGCGAGTGTAGTGTGGTAACTTCCTCTACTGGATCAGCGTGTCTGGTGTCACGAAAGCGCAACGCAGACGCAAAGCACTACGCCATTTTACCGGAAACTAAAGTTAAGGCTTCTGTATGACAAGACAACCCGCGCCGCTTGTTGGTCAAAAGCTAAAGAGAACAACAGGGGCAGCTTATCAACGTGCGGCAGGAGAGCAGCGGCTTGGTCTTGGTGTCCGTTGTTTGTCTGGGTGCGAGGACTCGCTGACATCGGCTTCTCCATCGGTCGCATATCCACGACAGAGGGCCGACGCCACAAGATTGTTCGGGGGCTTGTTCCTAATTATGGGTCTATGGGCTTTTGTGTGGGGGAGCCTTTTTCATTAAGGCAACAACCGCTAATAGATACTAATAAAGGATGTTTGCGTAGATTGAAATGGGCCTGCCCACACAAAAGCCCATAGACCCAGAAAGTTAGGTGCGACATGAGGCCGCACAATGCGAGTGAGAGGCCGGAACCTCTCCGGGTGAGTGTCCAACGCCCGTACCCACCCCTCGGTGCGTCGCCGGTAACGGCGGGGTTCTTAGCAGAGGGGAAAAGCCCAAGAGCCTTCCACAGAGGCCACAGGCAAGGGTAAGTCCGACATGGCGAACGTAAGTGAATCTTCGATGAGGTCGCGTTACATGAGCCGCCGGAAATGTGGAACCTCAGTCCCCGGACTGATACGGCGTATGGAGGCAAGGGCTTGTAACCGACAGGAACAAGCCGAAGGTTGACCCTTCCTTACAGGGGTCAACAGGGACACCGAATGCCTTCCGGGATAGAGAAGACGCCTAAATCGGACGCAACTCAAAGGTGCGTAACATGGAAACCCCGTTAGGGACTGTGTAACATCGTTATACAGTAAGCCGACCGCAGGGAGGCCCATACCCCTAGCGGGAACAGGATTGCCCGAAAAGCGAATGCCGCGACGCCGAAAGGCAACGGGAATAAATCGGGAATAAATAACGGAAGTTATCATAACCGTGCGGATAGGGCGTATGCCGAGCCTGAAAGGGTGCAGACGCGGGCAAGGTGAACGAGGTAAACGAGTTGTAAAGGCTGTAAATCATGGCGCATGTTAGGTGCGGGTTAGAGCAATCTACTCGTAAACGGAAACCATGAGACGGGGGACCGTTCATAGTCGGAGACGGCGACTTTCGCCGAGTTTGCTTGAGCCGTGTGCCGTGAAAGTGGCGAGCACGGTTCTGAGGGGAGGGGGGCGTAGTGATACGACCTCCTTACCCGACCAAGACCATGAAAAAAGCAAACGTCCAGAAACGCTGTGCGTTCTATCTGCGGTGCAGCAGCGACGATCAGAAACACGGTGACTTCACCACCATTGACACCCAGCGTGACATCAACACGAGTCACATCCGCAAACAGGGCGGTCTGCTGGTCGGCGATTATGCCGATGAGGGCAAAAGCGGCACGAACCTGAACCGGCCCGACTGGAAGCGGCTCCTCGCCGACGCCCAGGCGGGCAAGTTCGATGTCGTGGTCGTAACCTACATGAGTCGCCTGGGACGCGGCCACTCCTTCGTCATTGCAGAGTACGAATTGCAAAAATGCGGCGTCAAGGTCGAAATGGTGCGTGAACAATTTACCGATGACCTGGCGGGATACATTGGCAAGATTACGACCATTATGATGGACGGGTTGTACCCGAAGATGGTCAGCCAGTGGACGCGCACCAAAATGGAGCAGATGGTCGCCAACGGCTTCTTCTGCGGTGGGCAGCCTCCCCTCGGCTACCGTAAGGAAGTTGTCCCCGGCTACTCTGCGACGCCTGATGGCAAGGAGCCGCCCAAGCGGATCGTCCCCGACCCGGATCAGGCCGAGATCGTGCGCTTTGCCTTCGACCTGTTCCTGACCCGGCGTAAGGTCGCCGCCGTGCGCGATTACCTCAACTCCGTCACGGGCCGACGCTACACGCCGACCACGGCCAAGTACCTGCTGCATAACGAGGTCTACATCGGCAACTACGTCTTCGGCGACTGGCGAAAAGATGGAGCGCACCCGGCTATCGTGGACAAAGAGGTTTGGCAGGCCGTACAGGACGTTCTGGAACAGCGCGTGAACAACCGCGTCAGCCGGGAGCCGATCTCCGACGCCTATACCTACTACCTTCGCGGGCGCGTCTTTTGTCCCCATTGCGGCTGCGTGTTCACCAACAGCGCGGCGAAAGGTGGGGCCGTGCGCTACTACGAGTGCCTGAACCATGCCAAACGTAAGTCGCAGTGTCCCGTCCAGCGCATCAACGCTAGTGCGCTCCATGCCTCTGTTCTGCGCGAGATCAGGCGGGCGGCAACGCACCCCACGGTCATGCACCGCCGGATCGCCGAGGCGGGCGGGTGGCAGAGTGCGGGGGAGGCGCAGGTGTCCTTACGCGGTCAACTCAGCAAGCAGAAGCAGATGATGGACATGAGGGCGGCGAACTACATCAAGGCCATCGGCGAAGGCCGCAGCAGCACTTATTTGTTGGACGCTCTGGAAAAGGTGGAGGCGGAAAAGCAGGCGGTCTGTGAGCAGTTGGCGCAGGTGGAGCAGGAGATCGAGGTGGCGACGGTCAAGCGGCCCACGGCGGCGCAGGTTCAGGAAGTGTGGTCGGAAATGCTGGCGCTCTGGGACGAGGGGACAGAAGAAGAGCGTCAGGAGTTGACGGCGGCATTTGTGACGCGGGTAGAAGTCAAAGAAAAAGACCGCGCCTCGATGGAGTTGATGGCAACCCTAACTGGCTACGGTCAGAAGTTCGTAACAAAGTCTCAAATGGGAGCGGGGGCAGGACTTGAACCTGCGACCTTCGGGTTATGAGCCCGACGAGCTACCGGACTGCTCCACCCCGCGTCGTTGCTGCTTACGAGTGGGAGTATACCCGTCCATCCCTTCGTTGTCAAGGGGTAAGGGCGGGTCGTCATGCTTTATTTCTTCGCGTCATTTCTTCGCGTCATTTCTTCGCGTCACAGGCGCAGCGAGTACGCCGTCTGGTGGATCTCGCCGTTGTCCGAGGTGAGCAGCACCAGGGTCGTGCCCATACCCGGCGTGAGCGCGGCGGCGGTTTGGGTGTAGTCGGCGGGGCTGGTGATCGTTTTGCGCCCGATCTTCTGAAGGACCGCGCGCGATGTCAGGCCGGCCATCTCGGCAGGGCTGCCGGGATCAACATCGGTGATGAAAACGCCGGTGGTGGTCGGCGGCAGGCCCAAATCCAGGCGATCGCGGGGCTTCAGGTCACGCACGGTCAGGCCCAACTTGACGGCGGTGGGCACGGCAGCCTTGGCGGGCGTGGGGGCGGGCGTGGACTCGTCGGGCAGGACGGGGGCCGTGCCGAGCGTGACGGAGGCCACGCCGGGGCGGCCGTCGCGGACATAGGCGATGGCGATGGTCTTGGCCGGCGGGGTCGCGCTGATCATCTCCCGCAGGCCCACCTCGCTGTGGACGGGCCGGCCGTCGTAGGCGGTGACGATGTCGGCGGCTTGCAGCCCCGCTTTGCCGGCGGGGCTGTCGAGCTTGACGTCGAGGACGAACGCGCCCGCCTTCTGGCTGTACTGCGTCTGCATGGCGGGCGTCAGGTCTTCGGGCGCGATGCCTAGATACCCGCGCGTCACCTTGCCGGACTGGATCAGCGAACTCATCACCGACTGCGCGATGGCGCTGGGAATGGCGAAGCCGACGCCCGCGCTGCCTTCGACGGGCGACTCGATGGCGACGTTGATGCCGACGACCTTGCCGTCAATGTTGAACAGCGGCCCGCCCGAATTGCCGGGGTTGATGGCGGCGTCGGTCTGGATCAGGTCCGGGTAGTAGCGGGCCGACGACTCGCCGCCGCCGATTCTCTGGTGGCGGCCGACGGCGCTGATGACGCCGACCGTCATGGTGTTCTGCAAGTCGAACGGGCTGCCGATGGCGACCGCCCACTGGCCGGGCTGGACCGCGCTCGAGTCGGCGAACCCGGCGACGGGCAGCGGGGTCGCGCCGGGGTCGATCTTGACAACGGCCAGGTCGCTCTTGAAGTCCGCGTAGACTCGGCCCTGATATTCGCGCCCGTCGGCCAGAGTCACCGTCACCAGCCCGCCGCTCGCGCCTTCCACCACATGGTCGTTGGTCAGGATATAGCCGTCCGCGCGCACGATGACGCCGGACCCGGTCGCTTCGGACCGGCGCGGACCGGGGAGCGGGAACGGCAGGCCGGGCGTGCCCGATGGGGGAGAGCCGCGCCGCCGCGTGGGCGGCGGGGGCGTTCCGCCGCCGTTCCCCTCGCCGTCCGATCCGTCCGCCCCGCGCATCCGCTCCGCTTTGATGTTGACGACGGTCGGCTCGACCGTCTGCGCGATGTTGGTAAAGGCATCCTGCATCTGCATCAGCAGCGATTTCTGCTCGGACGTGTTGGGCGGGCTGGGAATGGTCCCCGCCGTGGCCCCCGGCGCGGCGTGGGCCGGGCCGAGGAAGGCGGGCGCGGCCAGCCCCGCCAGCAGCGGCAGCAGGCGGCGGGGGCGCCGAAGGAATGGTCGGGACGCGGGCATGGTAAAGTATCTCTCTCTGGAAAAGTCATGAACCCCATGCCTAAAGGCAGGGGCTTGTCCCTAGCACAGTCGCCTACGCATTAGACGCAAGCGTTGGCTGAGACCATAGGCGACATGACACTCGCCCGTGCTTCCAGCCCTTTGCGGCGGATGTTGGACGCGCCAACATGGTCGGCATTGGCCTGGAAGCCACATTCGACACAAAGGAACTCGCTTTGGCTACGTCGGTTTTCTTTGGCGCAATGACCACACGCCAAACACGTTCGGGACGTGTTGCGAGGGTCAATGACAATCAGCGGGATTCCCGTCACCTCGCACTTGTAGGCGATGAACTGCCGCAACTGATGGAAGGCCCAAGAAAGCCGCTCGTAACGCTGGTTCGTCCGTACCGTTGCTTGCGTTCGTACCGTTGCTTGCGTTCGTACCGTTGCTTGCGTCCGTTCCCTAATGCCAGTCAGGTCTTCAATCGCAAGTGCCTTTTGACCAACGAGAGCCTTCTGAACAAGATGCTTGCTGATGCAATGGTTCACATCACGCTGATAACGCGACTCGCGGCGACGGACTTTCCGCAGATGCCGCTTGGCGGATTTGGTTCCCGCCTTCTGCAAACCCGCCCGAAGGCGGCTGTGCTTGCGCCGACACTGCTTGACGCCCTCGCCCGTGTGCGCCTCGCCGTCGCTGTCTACGGCAAGTTGGGCGATGCCCAGGTCAACCCCCAGCACGTCCTGCGGGTCAACAGGCGGGGCCGAAGGCAGGTCAACCGTGACGTACAGGTAGAACGTGCCGCCCCTGAGAATCAGGTCGGCCTGGCCTTTCGCCCTGTCGAGCCGCGCCGCCTGGTACGCGCCGAAGCGCATGGGGACAAGTTCGCGCCCGCTCAGGCCGCCAGGCTTTAAGCACATCAGCGAAACCTGCGTCAGCCCCTTGAAGGACATGATGCGCGGGTCATAAACCACCGCCCCGTGCGGGTCAACTTGGATATGAACTCGCTTGTCTCGCTTATATGCCTCCACCGCCTTCGCAATGGCTCGGATGGCAAGTTGCGCGGGCAGGCCATGCTCGTTGCGGAGTGTGCCGTAGACGAAGGGCTGGAGCGCAATCTTGTTGGCGAGCCGCTTCTGATAGGCGACATCGGCGGCGTACTGACAGCCACGATTGAACGCCTCCATCGTTTTGAGGAGCGATTGGCATTGCTCCTGTGACGGCTCCAACTTGACAGCGATGACCTGTTTCATTCCAGGGCTATTATACCCTAATGAGAGGGTTTATGAAACACAAAAACGTCAATATCTTGCCCTCGGAACGAGTTCCTGCTTCGCAGGAAGGGCAAGGCGGCACTTCCTCCCCATAGATGAATCAAGGGGCCTCCGTGCCGCCAAGAGAGTGATTGCGGAAAGACGTCAAGAAGCGCTGTTTTCGAGGCGCCTCTAGGTTTTCGAGGCGCCTCTAGCGGGTTCGGTAGCCGGCAAACGTCGCCTGTCCCTGGGGATAGCCGGCCGACGTCTCATAGGGGAGCGGCGACAGCCGCAGATCCGGCTGCGCGGGCGTCTCATATTGGCCGGTGAAAAGGCGGTCGCGCCGCACCCCGTCTCCATTCGTCAGCAGTAGGAAGTCTGGCCGGGGCGCAGCGGCCAGGGGGGTGAGGCTTGCCTCGTTCATTGGCCCCGGAACCGACCCCATCGGCAGGAGGAACCTGGACGCGGTCAGCGCACCGTCGCGCGAGGCGGGGGCGAAGCACGTCGCCGCAAAGGAAAGCACGGTCAAACAGGACAGGGCCAGGGCGGTCGCCAGCCGCCGCCCGCGCGGGGCCGAGGAAGGGGCCACCGGTAGGGACAGGACGCGCCACAACGGCTGCTCCGCTTCCGAAAGCCGCACGGCGATCACGCCGGGAAGATCGGCGCGAGGACGCGGCTCATGCAGCCCGCGCAGCAGGGTCTTGACCTGCCGAATCGAGCGCCGCTCGGCCTCGCACGACGCGCATTCGGAAAAGTGCTGCTGCAAAGCCAGCATCTCCCGCCCGGTGAGCTGCTGATCCAGGTACGGCGAGATGAGTTGTCGGGCGCGGTGGCAGTTCAAGTCTTGGCGATCTCCCGCATGATAAAACGCATGAAAAAAGTCCGCGAAAAGGATGCGATGGGAGGGACCGGCGGGCGCTACGCGCCGCCGACCGGCAGCAGCCCCTCGCGCTCAAAGGCGGCGATCTTGGCGCGCAGCAGCTTGCGGCCCCGATGCAGGCGCGAACGGACCGTCCCCAGCGAGCAGTTCATGGCGACGCTGATATCTTCGTAGGACAGCGCCTCGATGTCCGCCAGGATCACGGTCATGCGGAAATCGTTCGGCAGGCCGTTCAGCGCGCGCTGGATGTGCTCGTCCAGCTCGTGCGACATCACCATCCGCTCCGGGTTCGCCCCGGCATCCGGGATCTCCAGGTAGACGTCCCCGCCGCCGCTCAGGTCCAGCGGCTGGTCCAGCGACTGCAAGTGCGCCTTCGGCCGCCGCCGCAGGTCGTCCACGAACAGGTTGGACATGATCTTGTACAGCCAGTTGTCGAACGGCCAGTCGCGGCGGTAGTTGCCGAAAAACCGGAAGGCGCGGACAAAGGCTTCCTGCGTCAGATCCTCGGCGTCGGCGTGGTTGCCCGTCATGCGATAGGCAATGTTATAGGCCTGTTTGTGGTAGCGCTCGACGAGCCGGTCGAACTCGGCCCGGCGGCTCGGCTGTTCCCGCGCGATGCTTCCTAATTGGCCCGGTATGGCCTCGGCCACTTCTGCCATGGTCTGCGTCCTCCCCTCCCAATACGTCCTCGACTCCCGCAATGTTCCCATTGTTCCACAGTCGCGTCACATTCCCCAACGCTCTTCTCTAAGCTAAAACAAGGCGCAGCCCGGCGAAGTTCCAAACGCGGTGCGCGAGAAAATCTGGATGTGCCGGTTCGTTTTCGCCTCTTTCCCCGTTGCGGCGCCCCCTGCCTTCCGCGCCGCTCCTGCCCGCCTGCCGCGCCCCCTGGAACGAGCGCTGCTGTGGCAATGATATACCTGGCATAAATGAAGATTACATGAAAACGACCCGGATTAGTCCCGCAAAATCTGTACTGCCCACAGCCAGCGCAAAATGCCGACGAAAAATGTGGCTTATTTTACAAAAAGAGTTGACAAACTCGCGGACAGGCCCTATACTGTTTCCAGCGCGACCAACGCAAGAAGTCATTGCACTTCGCGCCAGGAGAACCTCCCCATGTCTCTCTTCGCGCCTTTCTCTTCGCGCCTTTACTCTTCGCGCCTCCACGCCGCCTAGCGCCCGCCGTCTTCGGCGGAAACTCCGCCGCGCTCAGACGTTTCTAGTCAACACCCTTCTCGTGATGATCCCCCTCCTGTCCGCCGCCTGGCTCTTAACGGTCAAGCCCGCCAGCGCGCAGTATCCCCAAGGGTGGCAATGTCCTGGCGGCGGAACTTGTCCGCCTCCCGGCAACACGGGCTACCCCGGCGGCAACACGGGCTACCCCGGCAGCACCGATGGGAGTAACACAGGCTACACCGGCATCGTTGGTGGCACCAACAGCGGCTACCCCGGCAACAACAATGGAACCGGCACGGGCTACCCCGGTAGCACAGGGGGCGGAACCGGAACCGGGTATCCAGGCAGCACGGGCGGCAACAATACGGGTTATCCAGGCGGCGGCACGAATGGCACCGGGTATCCGGGAAGCACCGGTGGCAGCAACACGGGCTACCCCGGTAGTACCGGCGGCAATAACAGCGGCAGTAGTACAGGCTACCCTGGAGGTGGCACGAATGGGAGCGGCAGTGGGACAGGTTACCCCGGCGGCAACACCGGCGGGACTGGCAGTGGAAACACCGGCGGAACCGGTACGGGTGGATCGGGCACGGGCTATCCTGGCGGTGGGACTGGCACCGGCTATCCTGGGGGCGGCACAGGAACGGGCACAGGCGGCACAGGAACGGGTACGGGCGGCGGGACAATCACTCCCGGCCACTGGGACGTCTCCTACAGCAGCACTGGCACTACAAGTTGGGACTACCCCGGTTACGACAGTGCCAGTTCCAATATCGTGGCTCAATCCGGCAGCAGCCAATGGCCCGCCACTGGCTCAGGCGACGGGGTCTACAGCAGCTACTACCTGGACGCCAGCACCACCGGCACGGTCACGGCGACGCTGGCGTGGGTCCCCACCACGGGCCAGGACGCCACCAGCGACCCGCCCTCCTCCTCGGTCATCGTCGTCGAGAGTGGCAGCGCCAGCGAGTGGGGCGGCGGCCCCGGCACCGGCAGCGCCGATGATGGCTGGGGTGATACATCGAGCCAGGGCGGGTATCCGGGGTCCTCTTCGGGCGGGGGCGGGTATCCGGGTTCCGCCTCCTCGTCGGGGACGCACTACGAGGTCAAGGACGGTACTTCGGGGACCATCACGCTCACCAAGACCCTGAGCGCCAGCACGCCCAAGAACACCACGCCCGACGCCAGCGGCAACTTCGCCGCAGTCGGAGCGATGGTCTCCGTCGGCCTCAACGTCCTTCCCCCTCCTCCCGCCACTATCACGCTCAAAGGGCCGATCACCGTTAACGGTACGCAGGAGGCGCTGACGGGGCAACCGGTGACAGCCACCTTTAACTGTGGGCTGCCATCTGGGACTACGATTACGAACTACAAATGGGACATCGAGAGCCAAGAAGGCGCCAGCCTCGTGGGCGGCTACTTCACCTCTCAACCACTTGGGAAGACGCTGTCCGTAACCGGCCTCAACGACCCCAGCAGTTCCAGCATCACCTTCTATGATGGCATCAAGGACAATGTCACAATTAATGCTACTGTGACAGTCAAACTTCCCGACAACACAACCGGGACCGTAAAAGCCACGACCCAAATCGGGTTCGTGAAGCCCACGGTAACGGCTCCTATACCCTTCCAACAAACAGAATACGACAACTTTGCACAACACGGCAACGACACATCATCTGCACTAGGAGCGTATGAGCAGTGGGCTGGCGTGAGAATCACGATGCCCGACGGTTTCAGTTCGGGCACTGGCTGCTTCGCGCAGATACTCAATTCTGACGCGCGGACTGATACACGGCACATGGGGGGCACCTACACTCAGAAGGTACAAATATCGGACGGGACATGGGCCGCAATTCCAACACCCTGTCTAGACACCGGTTTCCCCTACCCCTACGCTACACCGTGGCAGGTGAGTGGCACCGGCTCAGGGTATGACCAACCCTCCTTTTTTGTCGCGCCGCCGCTCAACGCGGGTGACGCCGGACGTAATGACTGGTATCATGCTTCAGGCGAAGACCATTTCACTACCTGGGTTATGTTCACGCCGAACAACGCGGACCCTAGTTTCATTTGGGTGCCTTTAGGCTCCTTCGACTGGGACTGGTCAAACACCGCCGACCTTAACGTGAATTCTCTTCCCCCTGGATGGATAGCTAATCCTCCTGGGGGTCATCATGGGACTCTCGCGGCGAACGACAACTGGCCGACTTGGACCAATTTTACACCCTCGGGCGCACTCGCAATGCATCAGTGATGCACCAGCAAAGGAGAAGTAAAAGATGAAAAACTGGAAATACTCTTTTCAAGCGGCCTCGGCAGTCTTGCTGATCCACGGCGCGGCCTCGGCACAAGTCGCCCCCTCTCAGACGTCTGCAACTCAGCCATCTACAACAGCGGCGCCCATGAGATCGCCATCTACGCCTCAGGGGAAGACGCCCAAGCTGGTTCTCCCTTCCAGTCTGGAGGAACTCCTCGCGACATCGCCGTTCCATCTTCCACCAGCTCTGGTGGAGTGGATGCGAAAGACTGATGGCAGCGCGAAGCTGTCCCAGAAAGGTGATCTCGAAGCAAGCCAGGGGAACTGGTCGGATGCCGTGAAGGATTACCAAGAGGCGCTGACACTTTCTGCCGACAATTCAGCGGCCTTGTACGGCCTCGGCGATGACAGCCTTCAGCATGGCAACGTGGCCGACGCAGTGCCCTACTATCGCCGCGCCGTTTACGACCCACCCGAGACCGGCACATCCATCCCGCTGGTCCTACAGCCGCCAGCCTTCCGCGAGAACAATGCCTTCCGCGTCATGGAGTACGCCAGGCTCCTGAGCCTGACCGGCCAGCAGGAGGAGGCGCAGTTCGTTTACCGGCACGGCGCGCAGATGATCAACTATATGTACGGCCATCCGCACTCCAGGCTGATGTTGCCCGACTTCGGCGACGGTGCGGGCCAGATCGCCTTCACGCCCCAGCGCCTCCAGGCACTCGCCCAAGCCGGCTGGGCCGAAGACCACTCCGACTTCGACATGGCGGGGGCGGGGGCGCGGTTGCAGCAGTCTGTGGCCCTGTTCCCGGATTCGCCGGTGCCCTATTACTACAGGGCGCGGTACACGGCGCGGCACGGACACGACTTCAAGGCGGTCAAGGCAGATTTCGACAAGGCGGCGCAGCTAGGCGACGCGGCCGCCATCGACGCCGTGGAGCAGGAGCGGCATTTTTTCCGGCACAGCCTCGGCCCAGCAGCCCAGGCAAGCCAGCAGACGAAGCCCAGCCCATAGTTCCCGTACCACTTGAGCAGGTAATATCAAGTTCCACGAGTACGAGAAGGCGAGCCATATAGCGCCCGATTCCCCGTTCTCGAACTACTACTATGGCTACGGCTGGCGGGACTTGCCTTCCAAAGACAAGGCTAAGTTACTCAATCAAGAGCAGGCAAAGGCGGCATTCGGGAAAGCCGTCCTGCTCGGCAAAGGCGACCTCAAGAAAGCCGCCGAGAAGGCGCTGAAGTACCTTAGCAAGCCCACCGACAAGCCCGCCAATAAGCCCGCCTGACGTGCTGTAAAGCGGGAACGGCCCGGCTTCCGCGCAGGAGGCCGGGCCTTTGCTTTGCCTGCCGCCAAGTTCCATTCGGCCACAAAAACCCGTACTTTTGCTGTTGAAGGACGCCGGGCGATGGTTTATAATGGCCTCAATGAACGCTGGGGGAATGGGGAACGAGACGGTGAACGACAAAGATGTGACGGAAACACTGTGGACGGCGGCGGAGGAAAGCTTCCTGATGCTGGCTCGTGAGTTGGAATGGGCGGAGGCATATACCCTGGACCACCCGGCCTGCCCGATGGGGCGTGTCTACCTGCATTTCCTCCAGTGGGAGATGATCTCGGCGCAGGGGGAATGCTGACGTAAGAAAGGGCGACCTGGTGGCCGCCCTTTGCTTGTTTTGCTCGTTTCGTCCCGCCTTACGCGGCGCTTTCGTCCTTCGCCACCCGGTTCTCGGTGTTGTAAAACGTCCCCAGCGACAGGAACGTCGGCGCCCACAGGCCGATGAAGATGCCCGTGTCCTTTTTGCCGGTCGCATACATGTAGATCGCCGTGATGATGGACACGATGCTCGCGCCGTAGATCAACCCCTGCACATCCTTATTCATCGAAAAGCCCCGCTTCTAAAACGCTTCTTGGCATGCAAGCGTCAGGGGATTATACCGTGTCCGCCCGGCCGGCAAACCTGCGCCCTGTGTCCCGGCTGCCTCTGCCCGCCCCCCGTCCCAAATTTGTTCCCCGTCACCCCTGATGTTCGCGTCAGTCAGGTACAATAAATGGGAACAACGGAGTTTGAGGGGGAATCACATGGCGTATAAAATATTGGTGGTGGACGACGAGCCGACCATCGTGCGGCTGATGGAGTTTATCCTGGCCCGGCAGGGGCACGAAATGCTGGTCGCCGTCAACGGTCAAGAGGCGCTGGAACATATCCGCGCCCACGCGCCCGATCTGGTCCTGCTGGACATCATGATGCCCCGCATTGACGGCTACGAGGTGGCGCGCGCCCTGCGGGCCGACCCGGCGACGGCGGATCTGCCAATCATCATGCTCTCGGCCAAGGCCCAGGAGGAAGACATCCGCAAAGGCATGGAGGTCGGCGTGGATGAGTACATCACCAAGCCGTTCAGCCCAGAGCATCTGGTCCATGTGGTCGCCGACTATCTCGGTCGCTTGAACAAAGACGATAGCCGTCTGGGGAAAGAAAGCAGTTAGGAACAAGAGTATGGGGATGCAGGAGATCGCACCGGGGGTGGCCGCGCTGCCGCTGTCCATCGAGAACGTCTATTTCGTGGGGGCGCCGGGCCAGCCCTGGGCGCTGGTGGACACGGGAACGCCGGGAACGGCAGGCCGCATCCAGGCGGGGGCGCGGGAGCGCTACGGCAAGGGGGCGCGGCCCCAGGCGATCCTGCTGACACACGGCCACACCGACCATGTCGGCTCCGCCCAGGCGCTGTCGGATGCTTGGAACGTCCCCGTTTACGCCCACCCGCTGGAGCTGCCGTACATCACCGGCCAGTCGCCTTACCCGCCCAAAGACCCGACCGTCGGCGGCGCGATGGCGATGCTCTCTCGCGTCTTTCCCATGAACGTGGTGGACCTGGGGAACCGCGTCCAGCCGCTGCCGGACGGGGGCGTCGTGCCCGGCCTGCCGGACTGGGAGTGGCGCCCGACGCCGGGGCATTCGCCCGGCCACGTCTCCTACTTCCGCCCTGAAGACGGCACGCTGCTGGCCGGGGACGCCTTCGCCACGGTCAACCTGGACTCGCTCCCCGCGCTCGTGACCAAGAGGCCCGAAATTTCGCTGCCGCCGACCCCGTTCACCTGCGACTGGACGGCGGCCGACCAGGCCGTCCAACTGCTGGCGTCCTTCAACCCTTTTACCATCGGCTGCGGCCACGGACGACCGATGAGCGGCCCAAACGTCGCCGCGGACCTGAACCGGTTCGCGGATGGCTTCACCCCGCCCGCACATGGCCGCTATGTCGGCAGCCCGGCCCGGACGGATGAGAACGGCCTCCTCTCCGTCCCGCCGCCCGCGCCCGACCCGTTCCCCGCCCAGGCCGCCGTTGTCGCCCTCGCCCTCGGCGCGGCGATTACCCTAGCGAAGCGGCGCAAGCAGGACTAGATCGCCCCCTAGCCCCCAATTCTGGGGAATAAGAAGGCCCGTAGGGGCGTGATTCATCGCGCCCTTCCTCTCTGCGGGCGCTCCTGCCCGCCCGCCGTAAACAGCGTGAAGTGGCCGCCCCAGGCCGGGTCGATCAGCTTCATTTCGCGCGTTTCCCCGCCTCGCGTCTCGCGCACGATGGTGGCGAACGGGTCGCCGGAATAGCAGACCTCGCTGAAGCTGAACGCGGCCTGGGCGTTGTCCACGACGAACATCGGGGCCAGCTTGCCGGGTCCGGTCGCGTAGGCGAAGCTGCCCAGCAGCTCCGACCGGCCGCCGCTGCGCGTTTCCAGCAGCGTCCCGCCGCCCTCCGTCTTCAGGCCCAAAATCCATAGCGTCCCGCCGTCGTTGAGGACGTGCAGCCCGTTGCCTTCCGGGTTGAACTGCCGCGCCCAGACGGTCTCGTCCTGGAACCGGAAGCGGCGCCCGACGACGTCCTCCAAGAAGACCGTCCCCGGCCCATGCCCGTGAAAAGCGTCCGCCCCCTGGAAATTGACCGCAACCCGGCGCAGAACCAGCGTCCGCGCCGCATCGTCTTCGAGGAAGCAAAACGGGCCGCTGCCGAAGTCCGTGTTCAGTCCCTCCACCGTCACGACCGGCTGGCTTCCCGCCGCGAACCGGAAGACCGGTGCCGCCTGCCCGCTCAACGGGGCGACGATGCTGAGATTCGCCTTGCAGCCAATGATCCGCCGGACTTTGCCGCGTATCGTGATCGTGTGACCAATGCGGTAATTGCCGCGCGGCAGGTAAACCGTGGCCGCGCCCGAATCAATGGCCTGCTGGATGGCCCCGCTCGCGTCCCCCTCGCTGTCGGCCCTGGCGCCGAACTTTTGCGGCGCGATCCAATCGGCGGGCTTGTCCCAGGGCGCCTGGGGCGTCTCCCGGATGGGCAGGTTCAGCGGCGGGCCGGGTGCCCCGAAGAGGCTGGCGGCAGGCTTACTCAGGAACAGGGGAATGTTCGGCCCGGCCAGGTCCCGCCGGCTCCCAATGCGATCGGCCAGCGCGACCCTGTACCCGGTCGTCTGGATGTCTCGCGCGAACAGGGGCGCTTCGGCGAGGACGGCGGGCTGCCCTGCCGCCCCTTTTCCCTGAAGGTGCGCGCCGATTAGAACGGAAAACCCGCCCGCCGCGACAAAAGCGGACACGGTGTTCACGCTGCGGAGGTCGCGGACGGTGCAGGGCTGGCCGTCGTTGCGGATGCCCGCCACGTTCTGGTCCTCAACCGTGACGTGCTCCAGCGTCTCGCTGTCAACGGAAGTCGCGACATGGACGCCCATGTCGAAGCCGCGCACGCGGACGTTCTTGATTAGGCACGGCCCCTGCTCATCCGTGTAGCCCATGTCCAGCCCGATCACGCCCTGCCCGTCGCCCGAGACGACCGAAACGTCGTAAACGCCGCCCTGGTTGTTGGCGATGAACTGGAGGCCGCACGCGCCGGGGTTGCCCGCGCCCGTGTCCACGGAGAGGTTGTGGACCTCGTTGCCGAACCGCTGCGCGGGCTTTTGCCCCGTCAGAAGCCCCCCCTGGGGCGCCGCGCGCTGCCGAAGCCGGGGCAATGATCGCGCAGTTGGAGGATGGTCCCGGCCCGGCTCTGGCCTTGCAGGGAGGTTTCCCGTTCCTCGCCGCCGGGGTTCTTGCCGTGCGGCCAGTGCAGCGTGTCCGAGACGAGGTAAACGCCGTTGGGCAGGTAAATGATCGCGCCCTGACTGGGGTGGTCGTCCAGCGCCTTCTGGATCGCCGCCGTGTCGTCCGTCCGCCCGTCGCCGTGCGCGAAGTACGGGGGTTTTGTCACGTCCACCACGCCCGCGTCGGCGGGGTAGACGATGTTTTCCGCGCCGGGCAGCGGCTGCCCCAGGGGGCGGTGCGGGTAGCGCGGCCGGGCATAACGAGGCTTCCAGGCGATAGAACCCGCCGCCTCCTGCGCGCTGGAAGCCCAGGCGTCCGTCGGGGTGAGGAACGCACCGAGGGATTGGGTCGGCTTGGCGGGGGGCATTGGGGAGTTTGGGGCGGCAGTCGTGATGGTCGCAACGAGAACAGCCAGCGCGCAGAGAAAGACACGAAGCCTTAAAGGACGCATGGAGAAAACCTTTCCGTTACCTGCCGGTGAACGTCACGCCCTGACCCGCCACGGCCTCGCCCAAGCGGTACGCCGTCTCGCCCGCCGCCCGCAGCCGCGCCAGCGTGTCGTCCGCCGCATCGGGGGCAACGATCAGGACGAACCCGATGCCCATGTTGAACACGCGGAACATCTCGGCCTCGGACACGCCGCCCTTGTCCTGAATCAGCCGGAACAGCGGCGGCGCCTGCCACGCGCTCCGGTCAATTTGGACGCCGACGCCGGGGGGCAGGACGCGCGGGATGTTGTCCACGAAGCCGCCGCCCGTGAGGTGCGCCATCGCCTTGATTGGCTGGGGGGAAAGGTCCAGGAACGGCAGGACAGCGGGGGCGTAGCACCGGTGCGGCCAGAGCAGAGCGTCGCCCAATGTCACGCCGCCCAGTTCCGTCACCGGCGCGTCCAGAGGCATCCGCGCGTCTTCCAGCAGGACCTGCCGCGCCAGCGAGTAGCCGTTGGTGTGCAGGCCCTCCGAGGCAAGGCCCAGAGCGACATCCCCCGCCGTCACATTCGCCCCATCCACCACCTTCGCCCGCTCCACCAGCCCGACGATGCAGCCCGCCAGGTCATACTCGCCCGGCGCGTACAGGCCGCGCATTTCCGCCGTTTCGCCGCCGACCAGCGCGCACCCCGCCGCCCGGCAACCGTCCGCCAGCCCCTTGACGACGTCGGCGGCCACGCCCGGCTCCATCTTGCCTGTGCCGAAGTAGTCCAGGAAGAACAGCGGGCGTGCGCCCTGCACCAGAATGTCGTTGACGCAGTGGTTGACGAGGTCGCGCCCAACCGTGTCGTGCCGCCCCGTCGCGAACGCGATCTTCAGCTTCGTCCCGACTCCGTCAATGCTGGAAACCAGCACCGGGTCTTCCAATTTGCCCAGTGAAGCCAGCGCGAACATGCCGCCGAAGCCGCCCACATCCGTCAAGACGCCCGGCGTCAGCGTCGTTCGAATGTGCGCCTTCATGCGCCCCACGGCGTCCGTTGCCGCGTCAATGTCCACGCCCGCCCGCGCATACGCGCTGCTGTTTTCCTGAATGTTCTTCATGGCGGTAAGCGATTTATTTTGGCTCCGGCAGCCAGCCGACATAGCGGGCCAGCCTCGCCAGCGCCACCGTGAAAGGGATTTCCGTCGCTCTTTTGCCGTCTGGATGCATCAGGGAGTTGCGATACTGTCGTACCTCATGGACCCTATCGCACAGATCAAGGCTGATTCTTTTTGTTTGGGATGTCGCCACACGATCAATCAAATAAGAAGCTCCTGCGTCCTCCGGGACAGGCGACCGGGGATGATATAGGCGCATGTGTTCGCGTAACATGCCTTCAAAGGCCGCGAAAAGGCGGATGGTGAAGATCGCGTCCAGGCTTTCGGCAAGTTGAAGAATGCTGTCAAGTGTTCTTCCGTCAAAGCCTGCTTCGTTGAAAAGAGACTTTGTGTACCAGTTGTCACGGGCGTAAGCGACCGTCTCCTCTGCCGTATCCCGTTCGTCCTGAATGCGCGCCAGTTTCCGCTGATAGATTTTGCTCACGAGGCCCTCAGCAAATCCTTTGCCAGCGTCGTGAATGTGTCTTTCCCCCAAGGATAGCGAAGTGGGATGCCGGAGTCAGTGAGAATAGTCCATTCAGTGTCGCCCAAGCCGTGCAGCAGCCGCACGCGGTAGAGCGTATTGGAAGCGTACATCTTGATGCGCCCCTTGCCCCCGGCGTTGACGGCCTGGGGTTCTAGGACAATCTGGCTTTCCGGCAATTCGGGGATACTGAGCAGCAGGACCGGCACTTGGTACGTCCCGAAGTATTTCTCCGTTACGTCTGCCTCTGATCGGCTGATTTGCCAATGATTATCCCGCGCCCACTCCGAGATTTCTTGGAACAGTGACTCAATGGCGTCGAGCCAGCCTTGCAGCGCAGTTTCCGCTTCCTTCGGTTTGGGTGTTGTCATGCTCATGCCGCTATTATAGCACGCGGCGTCAGTCTGCGTCCACCGCCCGCTGCGGCTGGATGTCCTGGGGAATGTGCAGATTTTGCAGGACGCGGACGATGTCCACGCCCGTGCACACATAAGTGCTGCTGTTTTCCTGGTTGTTCATCATGGGACTCTAGCGTGGCTCCGGGAGATAGTCCACGAACTTGCTCAGTCGCGCCAGCACAGTCATAAAGGGAATCGGAATCGTCAGGCGACCGCCGGGGTGGGTCAGATGGTTCCGGTAGCGGCGGACGTCATGCACACGGTTCTTCAAGGCGAGGCCGATAGGCGGAGTTTGCCGCTGCGCCACGCGGTCAATGAGCCAAACCGCGCGGGCCTCTTCGGGAACCGCGATGCCGGGATGATGCTGCGCTAGGTGTTCCCTCAGCATACCCTCAAACGTGCTGAACAGCCGGATGAGGTAGACCGCCTCTTGGTTATCGGCCGCCCGAATCACGTCCGGCAGACTACTTTCTGGAACGTCCAGAAAGATACTCTGCCTGTACCAGTTCTGCTCTACATAGGCAAGCGCATCGTGTGCGGCAGTGAGTTCCTGCTCCACCCACTCCAAAAGACGGACGTAAACGTTACTCAACCCCAGTATTGGGTTGAAACGGTTAGGTCTTCGCCATCGTCTCTCATTAGCAGCATTGGCAGCAGAAATATCTGTGCATAACTCAGAGGCTGTCTGTTTAAGTCGCTGATAACCGAACTAGCGTTAGGATAAAGACATATCTCCTGCTGGTATTGCCAGAAAATGATAGACAATCCAGCGTTTTCAACCCAAGACTCGGGTTTACTCATCCGCGTTGAGCAGATCGTTGGCGAGGGTGACAAATGCCTCCGCCCCCCAATCCTGATGGACGGGTATGCCGGAAGCCGTCCATATTTCCCAGCCGCTGCGCTCTCCGCTGTGTCTGAGCCAAACCCGGTAAAGAGTAGGCCACGCATAGAGTTTGGCGTGTCCTCTCCCATCCGACTCGTGAGGTGGGATTTCCAGCATCAAGCGGCCATGGGGAGTCTGGATGGTGAGGGTGCGCGGGACGAACTCGCGCGGGTATTCTGCCATCATCCGCGCTTCCGTGACTTGCACCTGCCAGCCCTGTTCTTGAGACCAGCGCATGACGTCATTTTCCAATGACTGCGTGAGCTGTGTCCATTCGGCGAGCGACAGCATGGGGGTCATCGTCTTCATGCCGCTATTATAGCACGCGGGGTCAGTCTTCGTCCACCGCCCACTGCGGCTGGAGGTCCTGGGGGATGCCCAGGTTTTGCAGGACGCGGGCGATGTCCACGCCCGCCCGCGCATAGGCGCTGCTATTGTCTGGGTTGCTGATAAGGAGTTTCTAGCGTGGCTCCGGGAGATGGTCCACGAACTTGCTCAACCGGAAGATTGCCATAGCAAAGGGCGTTTCCACAGGCACTCTGCCGCTGGGGTGGGCCAAATAGTTCCGGTAGCGGCGGACGTCATGCACACGGCTCTTCAGGGGCGGCGCAATGGGTGGACTTTGCCGCTGCGCCACGCGGTCAATCAGCCAGACCGCGCGGGCCTCTTCGGGGACTGTGATGCCGGGATGGTGCTGCGTCAGGTGTTCCTTCAAGATGCCCTCAAACATGCTGAACAGCCGGATCACAAAGATCGCGTCCAGGTTGCCGGCGGCGCGGCGAAGGTCCTCCAGGCCGGTCCCCTGGGTATCCAGGGAGATGCTCTGCTTCTGCCAGTTCCGCATGACGTAGCCCACAGCATCGCGCGTCGCGTCGTACTCTCGCTGTACCCGAGACAGGCGACGGACATAGACTTCACTCACTCCGCCCTCATCAGGTCATTGGCGAGCGTGATAAAAGTTTTCTTGTTCCAATCCTCGTGGATGGGGATGCCGGACTCCGTCCAGATTTCCCAGCCCAATTGCTCGCCCCGGTGTGATAGCCATACCCGGTACAGGCCAGGCCAGGCGTAAAGTTTGGGGCGCAGCGCACTGTATGTCTCCGGGTCGGGCAATTCCAGCATCAGGCGACCCTGCGGAGCCTGGATGACCACAGTGGGCGGGTAAGGATAGCCCTCAAGCACTCGGGCTTCCAGCGCCTGAGCAGCCCAGCCTTCTTCCCGCGACCATTCCGTGACCTGATGGGCAAGACGCCGAACGATCTCCCGCCATTCCGCCGCCGTGAGTGACTTCTGTTTGCGAGGCGCTTGTAAAGTAGCCATGCCGCTATTATAGCACGCAGGGTCAGTCTTCGTCCACCGCCCACTGCGGCTGGATGTCCTGGGGGATGCCCAGGTTTTGCAGGACGCGGGCGACGACCGTGTCTACCAGGTCTTCGACGGTCTTGGGCTGGTGGTAGAAGGCGGGGACGGCGGGGAGGACAGTCGCGCCGGCTTCGGTCACGATGACCATGTTCCGCAGGTGGATGAGGTTCAGAGGCGTGTCGCGGGCGACCAAAATCAGCTTGCGGCGCTCTTTGAGGCAGACGTCGGCGGCGCGCGTGGTCAGGTCGTTGGAGATGCCGTGGGCGATCCGGCCCAGTGTCCCCATCGAGCAGGGGATGACGACCATGCCTTCGTGGACGAACGAGCCTGACGCGGGGGGCGTGAAGTAGTCTTTCGTGTCTAAAAAGCGGATGTTGTCGTAGGCCGAGTCGCCGCCTAGATACTCCTGAGCTGTGTAAGGCCGCGCCAGCCGCCCGCCGGTCTCGGTGGCGAACACGGCGGGGGCGTTGTCGGACAGCATGACGTAAATCTCGTCATAATGGCGCGCGGCCTGGCGCAGAAAGCGGACGGCGTACAGGGCGCCGCTCGCGCCGGTAACGGCGACGACCAGGCGGCGGGGCGTGGGCATGGGGAGGGCTGATTTCTAAGGGGGTTACTCGTCGTCGCGGCGGACGCGCACTTTGGCGCGCTCGCGGGCGGCGCGGGCGGCTTTGGTCAGGACGTCGCTCAAGACCAGGCCGATGCCGAAGGGGGCCAGCGCCTGCGCGAGAATGCCGTGGACGCCCAAACCGAGGGCGCCGACGCCGGCGAGAACTAGGACGCCGCCGGTCCAGACTTCGGTGCTTGTCAACAGGGACTTCTTCCAATCCATGCGGGAGAGACCTCTTTCCTAAAGGAAATAAACCGTAATTGGGTGTGGTGATCCATTATACGGCACTTTTCCCTATTCGGCAAATTCCCCGCGCAACTTTACAGGGCGATTGCCTGTGGAGGGCAGGCACAGGGGCCTGCCCCTACACGTCACGGATTCGGGCGGCTCAGGTAGGGGCAGCCCTCCGTGGCCGCCCTCCATAGGCAATCGCCCTGCCCAACTTTACCGGCAGGGGCCGGCTCAGGCAGGGATTTCGACTGCCGCCGGTGAACTCCGGGCGGAGGATGGGAGAAAAGTCGTGGCACATTGGGATGTTTTGCGCCCGCCGGACCGGGTGACCGTGTTCTGCGAGGGCGGCGCTTTGGAATTGACCGGGCGCGAGGGCGAGTGGGGGTCGGAAGACGTCCACGTCGGGACGATCCCCATAGACGGAATCCTGCCGATCACGGTTTCCGCGCCCCGGAGCGAAGTGAAACAGGTGCGCCTGCGCTGGAACCGGAAAGGGCATGGGACGCGGCGCGTCCTGGGAGATGCCTGGGAGCGCGGGTACGGCGATTTAGAATGGCGCGGGCTGGTTCCGGAGCGTCCGCTGCCCTGGTACTTCCTGGCGCACGACGGCGCGCGGACATCAGGCGTCGGCGTCAAAACGGGGCCGAGCGCGCTTTGCTTCTGGCAGGTGGACGAAGCGGGCGCGACGCTAACGCTGGACGTTCGCAGTGGCGGCGTGGGCCTCCGGCTCGGTGAGCGGCGCCTGGAGGCAGCCACGGTCGTCACGCGCGAAGGGGCGGCAGGCGAGACGCCGTTCGAGTCCGCCCGCGCCTTTTGCCGCCTGCTCTGCAACAGCCCTTTCATGCCCAAGCAGCCCGTCTATGGCGGCAACAACTGGTACTACGCCTACGGGAACAGCGCGCACGAGCAGATTCTGGACGACGCGCGGCTGATGGCGTCCGTCGCGCCCGGCGGCGACAACCGGCCCTTCATGGTCATAGACGACGGCTGGCAGATCAACGGCCCGACTGTCAGCGGCGGCCCCTGGCGCTATTCCAATGCCCGGTTCCCCGACATGGAGCGCCTGGCGGCAGAGATGAAGGGCCTCGGCGTCCGCCCCGGCCTCTGGGTGCGCCCGCTGACGACGACCGAGCGCCTGCCCGGCCACTGGTTCCAGCGCCCCGGCGTCCTCGACCCCAGCGTTCCCAACGTGCTGGACCTCGTGCGCGTCGACATCGCCCGCTGCGCCGGCTGGGGCTACGAGCTGATCAAGCACGACTTTTCCACCTTTGACATCCTCCAGGGGCGCTGGGGCTTCGACATGGGCGGGGCGATCACCCCGGACGGCTGGCGCTTCGCCGACCGCACGAAGACGACGGCGGAGATCATCCTGGGCCTCTACCGGGCCATCCGCGAAGCGGCTGGCGACGCCCTGCTCCTCGGCTGCAACACCGTCGGTCATCTGGCGGCGGGACTGGTCGAGATTCAACGGACGGGCGACGACACCAGCGGGCGCGACTGGAACCGGACGCGCAAGATGGGCATCAATACGCTGGCCTTTCGGATGCCCCAGCATGAGGCGTTTTTCGCCGCCGACGCCGACTGCGTGGGGCTGACCGCAGACATCCCCTGGGCGCTGAACGCGCAGTGGCTGGACCTGCTCGCCCGCAGCGGCACGCCCTTGTTCGTTTCCGCCGCCCGCGAGGCCGTCGGCCCCGCCCAGGAAAGGGCATTGCGCGCCGCCTTCGCCCTGGCGTCTCAGCCCCGACCCGCAGGGGAGCCTCTGGACTGGCTGGACACCACCTGCCCCGCCCGCTGGCGGCTGGACGGGGAAGATGCCGAGTACGACTGGTATGAGGCGAAAGTCGCTGCGGCCGTCGTGCCTTGAGGCGTCCCGGCACTGGAAGTGCCGGTCTATTCAGGAGTGGAAGTGCCTCCGGCACTGAGGAACAGCATTCGGAGACGTGTCTTTAGTCGCGGAGCGACTTTTCTCGCTGGAATAGACCGGCATTTCAATGCCGGTTCCCGTCTCGAAAGAAGCCGATGCCCGAAAAAATTAAAGCCTTTCTCACCAGCGACAGCCCCGCACTGCTGGAACAGATACGCGCCCACGCGGGCCGCGTGGAGATCGTCACGCCCGCCCAGATCGAGGCGCAGCCCGATCTGCTGGGACAAGTCGAGATCGCCTACGGCTGGCTCAGTGGGGACCAGATCGCGCGGGCGGCCAATCTGCGCTGGCTCCAGACCGGCGGCGCGGGGGTCGAAGGATTGCTCACGCCCCCCGTGCAGGCCGGCGACCTAATTCTCACCAACGCGCGCGGCGTCGGGGCGGCCCCGATCACGGAGCATATGTTTGGGATGCTGCTCATGGAAACGCGCCGCCTGGCCCAAGCTTGGGGCCGGCAAAAGACGCACCAGTGGAACGGGGACGGCCTGGGCGACCATGTGGGCCTGCTTTGGGGCAAGACATTGGGCGTGCTGGGGGTGGGCGCCATCGGCGGCCACAGCGCCGAGGTGGGCAAAGCCTTCGGGATGCGCGTCGTCGGCCTGCGGCGCGGCGGCGGGCCGCACCCCGCCGTGGAGCGGATGTACACGCCGGACCAACGCCGGGAGTTCCTGGCCGAGTGCGACGTGGTGATGAACACCCTGCCCTTGACCGATGCCACGCGCGGCTTTTTGGGCCGGGACGAGTTCGCCGTCCTAAAGGCGGGTGCAATTCTCATCAACACCGGGCGCGGCGCGACCGTGGACACGGACGCCCTCCTGGACGCCCTCCGCTCCGGCCATCTGGGCGCGGCGCTGCTGGACGTGACCGACCCGGAGCCGCTGCCCCCTGATCACCCGCTCTGGACGACGGAGAACGTCTATCTCACGCCCCACTACAGCGGCAGCCGGCCCGACTATGGAGAACGCGCCGACGCCATCTTCCTGGACAACCTGCGCCGCTACCTCGCCGGGGAGCCGCTGGTCAATGTTGTGGACAAGCGCGAAGGGTATTAGAGTTGTGGTGCAAATAAGCCTTTTGGCTCTGTAAGGCTCCCTGAGCGCATTATAGCTTCCTGAATGAAAATCTTGTCAATTTATCGTCACCAGGGGCCTCACAGCCGCTCCAAGCGGCAAGAAAAGCCATTCCTGAGTCAAGAGACTGAATAATTGCACCACAACTCTATTGATAAACGCCGCTCTCTGTTCCGCGTAACGGGTCTTTTGGCAAGTCAAACCCGCTACAGTTGGGCTTCTTATTTGCCAACAATAGCTACCAGAGAGGGTATGCCCTCCCTGTTCGCTCCATAACGCCGGGAAGTGATGAATGCGCGAGCTGCCGCGAAAAGCACAGAGGTTCTTGGCACTGGTCTATTTGACCGGGCTGCTGATTGTCATCAGTCAGGTCCTGTCGGTGTTCGGCCATCGCTTGGCTCCAGGCACGCAGCCCTGGGAGATTCTCCTGTTCCTGGCCCTGGCGGCGCTGGCCGGCGGCAAGAAAGTTTATCTGCTCCGCAGCAAAGTTTACAAGGCGGCGGGAAACATGTCGCTGCTGTTCCCCATTGTCTTCGCGGCGATTCTGCGGCTGGGGCCGGGCGCGGGAATGCTCGTCCTGGCGGCCGGCTGTGTCACGGCGGGGCTGTTCCCTAAACGCCAGGCGCTCCACCAGATTCTGTTCAATGAGGCGCTGGGATTTATCCAGGTCTTTTGCTCCGGGTTTGTCTTTCTCTGGCTGAATGAGGGCACGCTCAAGCTTTCGCTGATTAACTCCTTCCCCGGCGTCGTCGCCGCCTGCCTCGTCTACTTCGCGATCAACTCAGGTGGAGTCGCCACGATCATCGCGCTCTGCACCGATCAGAGGCCCGTCGAGGTCTGGAAGCAGACTTTTTTGTGGACCGCGCCGAGCTACTTCGCAGGGGCCGGCATCAGCGCCGTCGCCCTCTTTATATTCGGCAGCCGGCTCGGTATCGCCGTCGTGTTCGTTTCGCCTGTGGCCTATCTGATCCACCAGTCGTATGCGACCTATACGAGTCGGGCCGAGGAGAAGCAGCAGCACATCAACGACCTGCAAGCCAGTCAGGCCCATCTCGCCGACCTGTACCTTGCCACGATCAAAAGCCTCGCGCTCGCCATTGACGCCAAAGACCAGTACACGCACCAGCACATCCTGCGCGTCCAGCGTTACGCCGTCGCGACCGGCAAGCAGATGGGGCTGGAAGGCAACGACCTGGAAGGGCTGACGACGGGGGCGCTCCTGCACGACATCGGCAAGCTCGGGGTTCCGGAAAGCGTGCTGCTCAAGCCGGGCCGCCTGACCAGCGAAGAGTTCGAGAAGGTGAAGAAACACCCGGAGATTGGTGCGGCTATCCTCGGCCCCGTGGATTTTCCCTGGCCGGTCCTGCCCGTGGTTCGCTCTCACCATGAGAGATGGGATGGCACGGGTTACCCGGACGGCTTGAAGGGTGAGGATATTCCCCTGACCGCGCGGATTCTGGCGGTCGCCGATGTCTACGACGCCCTCACGTCCACGCGCTCGTATCGAACGGCTTGGACCCACGAGCGCGCGCTGGAAACCATCATGCAGGATGCCGGCACCCATTTGGATCCCAGCGTTGTGGCCGCCTTTTTGGCGATCATTGACACGGTGGTCGCCGAACTGGTGCAGGAAACCGAGGCGCAGGGCAATAGCCCGTCGGATGGGGCCGAAGACACCACCATCCGTGCCAAGCAAGCGGCTCAGGCTATTTATCGCGCGTCTTCGGAACTGTGGGCGCTCTACGAGGTCGTGCAAACGCTGTCCTCAAGTCTGGGTCTTCAAGAGACACTGGAAATCCTCGGTCGCAAAATGGAAGCGATCTTGCCGGGCACGACCTGCTTGTTCCTGCTGAAAGAAGAAGGTGAAGACATGATGGTCGTGCGCACGGCCGTGGGTGTCAACCGCGACTTCTTTGCAAATGCCCGCACCTTGAGCGCCGACAGCCAATCCCTGAGCGTCGCGGCTCGCCGAGAAACCTACATGGGCGACTACGATGTGGATGATCTCCTGCCGGCCGGCTCCTCCGTGGCTTTTTGGGAGATGCTCCGTTCCGCCTTGATCGTGCCGATCGTCCATCAGGGCGAGGTGCTGGGGACGATCAACCTGTACCATGCCCAGCCGGAGGCATTTAGCGCCCATGACCGCCATCTGCTGGAAACCATCGCCGAACGGGCCGCGATGGCCCTGTATAACGGCATTCTCTTTGATCGCACCCGCAGCCGCGCCCTGACGGATCCGCTGACGGGGCTGTTCAACGTGCGTTACTTGACGGAACATGTCGAGGAGCATTGCCGGCAGGAGAATGCTCACGCGGAGCCGTTTGCGCTGCTGTGTCTGGACTTGGACAGCTTCAAGCCGATTAACGACAATTTCGGACATCAAAAGGGCGATCAAGTGCTGCGCGATCTCAGCGCGCTGTTTCGGGCGACCGTGCGTGAGACCGACATCGTGGCCCGCTACGGCGGGGATGAATTCCTGATCGTGCTGAACAGGACCGGCCCGGAACAGGCGGAAGCGATGGCGCAGCGGCTCCAGGAGGCTGTCCTCGGCTACGACCCCGGCCTGTTCCATGAACGCCTGGGCAACCTCTCCCTGGGCGTCAGCATCGGCTTCGGCTGCTTCCCCCAGGATGGCCTGGACTGCGCCGCGCTGCTCTCTGCCGCCGATCTGCAAATGTACCACAACAAGACGGAGCGCAAGCTGGGTATCCTGGCCGGCCGCGACCACTTCCCCGCCGGCGACCGTTCTTCGGAAACCCCGCCGGCGATCCTGCTCGGCAAAGTCACCTAAAGTTTACCGAGAGAGCCGTAAGGCCCCCTGCTTTAGCTATGGGGATATAAGGCTCAACGTCTTTCCGAAGTCCCTGCTCCGTCAGGGCGAAGACGTTCCAGGGCGAGCGCATCTTAATTTGTGAGTAGCTTGGTCAAATAGCCGTTATCCCAGCCCGCCCGCTTCTGCTTGGTCTTGATGCCACGCTTGTGGGTTTGCTCCTGACGTAACAGATTTAACGCGAT
>JAABUX010000067.1_pt1 | contig 167737 bp, 130 predicted proteins | sample 5561851 | NCBI WGS metagenome assembly JAABUX01 (sample SAMN10711883, study PRJNA513361) | rock metagenome | isolation source: Antarctica rocks | place: Antarctica: Victoria Land, Richard Nunatak red sandstone | collected 2016-01-03
CTCTGGAAGAACTGCGAACGGAAGCTGAACACCAGCCTGCAAATGGTCCATCTCGCCTTCCTCGTACTCCTACTCAGAAGATCGTGAACAAGCTCTAAGGGCGAAGCAGAAATTCCGGTGGCGATCTCAGCATGGTGTCGCTAAATCCTGCGCCATCGTACGGTGGCGTCACAACTCTCATTTCAACAATGGCTTAGCTCCTGTCAAGCTCTTGGAGAGCCGGCAGGGAGAACGTTCCACGTGGAACATTCTCGTTTCAAACGCGTGTTGCTTTCCAGCCGAGCGCGTCCGCTCGTCACCTCAGGCCTGCGGCAGCGGCGTAAGCCGCACCAGCTTCGGCGCGAGTTCCTCCCAGTTAGCCAGTAGCCACGCGGCTCGGGTGCTGCCGGTTTTCTCTCCATGCAGCGCGATCAGCTCGCGAACTTCCTGTTGCGCCTCCATATCCAGGCCGGCGTAGGGCTCCGCTTTCAAGAACGCCGGGTGGTAGCGGCCGTCCTGGAGGAAACATCCATCCTCGTCGTAGACCCAGGCAATCCCACCCGTCATACCCGCGCCGAAGTTCATGCCCGTCCGGCCCAGCACGGCGACGGTGCCGCCCGTCATGTACTCGCAGCCGTGGTCGCCCACGCCTTCCACCACTGCGAGCGCGCCCGAATTGCGCACGGCAAAGCGCTCGCCCGCGCGACCTGCGGCGAACAGCGTGCCGCCGGTTGCTCCATACAGCGCGACGTTGCCCAGGATTACGTGCAGCTCGCTCTCGCGCGCCGCCCGCCCCTGCCCGCGCAGAACGAGTTCGCCGCCGCACAGGCCTTTGCCGACGAAATCGTTGGCAAAGCCCTCAAGTACCAGCGAAACTCCTTTGGCTGCGAAAGCGCCGAAACTTTGCCCGGCAACCCCGGTGAGATCGAACCGCAAAGCCGGGTGGGCCTCGTCGCCCTCATGCCGGCGACGTGCCTGCTCCAGTGCGAGCTCGCCCGAAAGACGCGCGCCCAGCGTACGGTCTTTGTTGCTGACCGTGCCTTGCCAGCGGAACGGCCGATTGGCGGCGTAGGCTGCCAGTGCCGGTTCGAGCCAGGCGTCGTCGATCGGCCTCTCGTTTTCCGGCTCAGGGCGATCGTTGCGGGCGCCGCCCCAGTGCATGTCGTCCCCGGTTTCAGACGAAACGAGCATGGGCCGCAGATCGAGCCCGCCGGCTTCGCGCACCTGCTCGAGCAGATCGGCGCGACCGATCGCGGCTTCAATCGAGGGCAGTCCGAGCTGCGCAAGTAAGACCTGCACATCGCGGGCGAGCTCTTCAAAAAAGCGCATAATATGCTCCGGCTTGCCGCGGAATTTCGCGCGCAGGTCTTCGCGCTGGGTCGCGATGCCCACCGGGCAGGTGTTCAGGTGGCACTGCCGAGCCATATCGCAGCCAATCGCTACCAGCAGCGCGGTGCCGAAGGCGAACTCATCGGCGCCGAGCATGGCGGCAACCAGCAGGTCGTTCGCGGTACGCAGGCCGCCGTCGACCCGCAGGCGTACCCGCCCGCGCATCCCGTTGCGCAGCAGCGTCTGCTGCGCTTCCGCCAGGCCCAGCTCCCACGGCGAACCCGTGTACTTGATGCTCGACAAAGGCGACGCGCCGGTGCCGCCGGAGTTGCCGGCGATCACGATGTAGTCGGCATAAGCCTTGGCGACCCCGGCCGCCACCGTGCCGACGCCGAACTCCGAAACCAGCTTGACCCCGACCGTGGCCTGGGGGTTCACACGCTTGAGGTCGTAGATAAGCTGGGCCAGATCCTCGATCGAGTAGATATCGTGGTGCGGCGGCGGCGAAATAAGGGTGACGCCGGGCTGCGCATGGCGGAGCCGCGCAATCAGGCCTGTTACTTTATGGCCGGGCAACTGGCCGCCTTCGCCGGGCTTGGCGCCCTGGGCGATCTTGATCTCGATCTCCTCGGCGTTGCGCAGGTACTCGGCCGTGACGCCAAAGCGGCCCGAGGCGATCTGCTTGGTTTTGTTGTTGAGCAGGCTGGGCCGCACCTTACGGTCCAGCAGGTCGAGCTCGACAGGGACGCCGGAACGGAGGTCGGCCTGGTAGACGGCAGGGTCTTCCCCACCCTCGCCGGTGTTGGAGCGGGCTCCCAGCAGGTTCATGGCGGCGGTCACCGTCTGGTGCGCCTCAGGGCTGAGCGAGCCGAGCGACATGGCGCTCGCGATACAGCGGGCGAAGATCGCCGGAGATTTTTCGACCTGCGCAAGCCCCAGCAGCTCGCCGGCAGGGCGGAAGGCGAGCAGGTCGCGCAGGTTGGCCGGTTCCTTCTCGACCGCTTGGGTGGAGAAAGCAGCCCAGGCCTCGCCAGGCGCAGGCGGCGGAGTGGGGGCGCGATGGGTGGAGCCGGTGACAGTCTGCAGCAGGCGCACGGTGGAGGGCTGCCAGGAATGGGGCTCGGCGCGGTCGGACTTGCGGAAGCGGATCCAGCCGAAGTCGGGCAGGTCTTTCGCGGGGGCAGTTATCGCAGTTCCTGCCAGGACCGGGACAGCGACGACTGCCGGAGCGGCTTCGTCGGACTGGGGTGGGAGTGGCGCCGGCGGCGCATAGCTGGCCCAGTTGGCGCGAACGCTTGACTCGATTTCAGGGTAGCCGATGCCGCCCAGCGGCGCGGGCGTGCCGAAGAAGCACTGGTCGATGACCGCGTGATCCAGCCCTATCGAGTCGAACAGGTGAGCGCCGCGATAGCTGTCGAGCACCGAAATGCCCATTTTGGACATGACCTTGGCCAGGCCGCCATTGAACGCCTTGAGCAGGTTGGCCTCGCCGGTTTCCCCGTCAGCACCGCGGGCCGTTTCAAGCGCGAGCCAAGGGCAAGCCGCGCCCGCGCCCATGCCGATCAGCACTGCCAGGTGGTGCACGTCGCGGCAATCCCCGGCCTCGACCGCGAGGCCGACTCTTGTGCGCAGCCCTGCGCGGACAAGCGCGTGGTGCACGGCTCCGAGCGCCAGGGCCATCGGCACAGGTGCGTGCACGGCGTCGGCCGCCCGGTCGGAGAGCAAAAGAATCGCCGCGCCACCACGCACGAGGTCGGCGGCTCTGGCGGTCAGCTCATCGATGGTTGCTTTGAGCGTCGTGCCGGGCGCAAGCAGGCAGTCGAGCACGGCCAGCGGCAGCTCGTCTCGTAAGCCGTGCTGGCGGGTGCGTAGTGCTTCGATCTGGCCGAGCGAGAGCAGCGGCGAGGCGAGCGATAGTCCCGTAAGCCGGGCGTGGTTGTCGAGCAGGTGCGGCCAGGGGCCAAGCCGGGTGTGCATCTGGATGACAACCGCTTCGCGAAGCGAGTCGATCGGCGGGTTGGTCACCTGCGCGAAGCGCTGGCGAAAGTACGCATACACCGGCCGCGGCGCGCGGGCCATGGGCGCAAGCGGCGTGTCGTCGCCCATGGACCAGACCGCGTCCTTGCCCTCGGCGGCCATGGGTTCGAGCACCATGCGCACATCTTCGCGCGTGTAGCCGAAAGCCCGCTGCAGGCGCAGCAGTTCGCCCTCGGGCAGCGCGGCGGCGGGAGTTTCAGGGTCCAGCGTGCGGTCGTTCAGCAGCGATTCGTACTGCGGCGCGCGGCCGTCGAAGACCTCCTGCACCTCGTCGTTCTCATACAACTTGTGCTCGTCAAGGTCTATGCAGAGCATCTGGCCCGGACCGAGGCGGCCGGAGTGCACGACGCGCTCGGGGTCGAGATCGACCAGGCCGGCCTCGGAGCCGACGACGACCAGCTCGTCGTCGGTAACGAAGAAGCGGCACGGACGCAGGCCGACGCGGTCAAGCGCTGCGCCGACCAGGCGGCCGTCGGTGAACACCACAGCGGCGGGCCCGTCCCAGTGTTCGATTGAATCCTCGTTGTAGGCAAAGAAAGCGGACTGCTTTTTATGCCCGGCGGGCGGCAGCATCAGGCGAATGGATTCGGCGATGGAACGACCATTGTGCGCCAGCAGCTCCGCCACTTCGTCGAGCGAGGTGGAGTCGGAGCCGTCCGGCGTGAAGATCGGCTTCAGCTCATCAGGCAGGGTGGCGGCGCGGGCGTCCATGCGCGCGCGGTTACCCCACACCGTGTTGATTTCGCCGTTGTGCGCGAGGGTGCGCAGAGGCTGGGCGCGATCCCAGGACGGCGCCACATTCGTGGCATAGCGCTGGTGAAAGATGGCGAACTGGGTCGTGTATCGCCGGTCGGCAAGGTCGGCGTAAAACTGCGGCAACTGCCGGCCGGAGCACATGCTTTTGTAAATGATGGTTCGCGAGGAGAGTGAGCAGACATAGCCCGTACTTGCAGCACCGGTACCTCGCCGCTCGAAATCCTTGCGCGCCAGGTATAGACGGCGCTCGATTTTTTCGGGGTTGGCGGTGGTGAGCAAAACGTGGCGGATGACGGGCATGGTGGAGCGGGCAATCTCACCGAGGATTTCAGGCCGCACCGGCACATTGCGCCACGCCAGTACCTCGAACTCCTGATGGGCAAGCGCATCCTCGAGGTTGTAGTGGGATTCGGCGCCCTCGGCGGGAAAGAAAACAACGCCGACGGCGAGCGGCTGCCCGGCGGCGAGGGTGATGCCGGCGGAGCCGAGCAGCAGCTCGCGCGGGATCGCGGTGCAGATGCCGATGCCATCGCTCGAAAGCCCATCCGCGGCAATTGCCCCGCGATGGGCAAGCCGGCCGAGCGCCTCAAGCGCCTGCTCAAGAATTGTGTGCGAGGGGATATCGGTCAGGGTCGCGACAAAGCCGACACCGCAGCTTTCGTGCTCGAACCGCGCGTCATACAAGCCAGGTGTCGCGCCTGACATGGGCGAAAGGGCGCCGTAGCGCAAAGCGGCAGGGAGCGGTTGTGTTTGTTTTTGGCGGCCCATGTCCAACTATACGACCTCTTTTCTGCAATGACGGGAGTTCTTTGAGCGCTCGTTTCGCCGCACGGAAAAGTCCGCTGTGCCGGGGGCAAACCACTGGCAGGCGATCACAGCCATAGAACATTCCTGCGCGCATCTCGCCAGGTGCCCGGTTAGCTCCGAAGCTGTGCGGCAGGCGGAAGCAGGATTCGTGAACACAAGACGATTGTGGATTTTCGGAAAAGAGTCCCGCGCTGAACGCCTGCTCTTGCATAGTTATACACCGGAGCGTATTTTTATGCAGTGGCCCTGAATGGCCGCCGCACATTCATTTGCGAGGATTCTTCGATCCCGTGCCAAGCCTTATGACTGCCTCAGAAAACAAAGCGGGACGCCATTCCGCGATTCGCGCCATGGTTACCGCCGCCACCGTAGCGAGCCAGGATGAGCTGCGGCGCAAGCTGGCGCGGCGCGGGTTCCGGGTGACCCAGGCGACCCTGTCGCGCGACATCCGCGAGCTGCAACTGATGAAAGGGCCGGATGGGTACGCGCTGCCGGGCAACGGCTCGCTCGCCGAGCCGGCGGAGGACGACGAGGACGAGTTGCCGGCGCTCGGGGAGCTTCTGGTGAGCTTCGGGCTGCGGGTAAACCAGGCGGGCAACCTGCTGGTGCTCATTACCGTGATGGGCAGCGCGCAGCCGGTAGCCGCGGCGCTTGACTATGCCCAGCTTTCCGAGGTGGTGGGGACGGTTGCCGGCGACAACACGGTGCTGATCGTGTGCCCGAACTCCCGGCAGGCGGGCGCGCTGTGTACGCGGTTGCGATCCTTGATCGGTTAAGGCGGATGAACGAGGGAAAGCAGTGATGAGCCACAAACTACAAACAGCAGTGGTGGGGGCGCGGGGCTACGCGGGGCAGGAACTAGCGCGCCTGCTGCTCGCGCATCCCCGGCTGGCGGGTGTCGCTCCGCTGTTCTGCGGGCGAGAGGCTGATTCGCTCGCCCGCGTACACCCGGCCCTGCGCGGGATTGCTCGTGCACCTGCGGGAGATGAAGCGCTTGTAGTGCACCCCTTTGCGTGGGATCTGCTGGAGCGGCGCGGGGTCGATACCCTGTTTCTGGCTACCCCTCATGAGCAGTCGCGGCAGTGGGTGCCGGCAGGCCTGGCGCGTGGGTTCCGGATCATCGACCTGAGTGGTGCGTGGAGACTCGCGGAGAGCGGCAATCGCGCTGTGTATGGGTTCGAGGATAAGGATGCACCAGCCGCGGAGGCGGTTCAGTCGCAAGCTGTGTACGGATTGCCGGAGCTGCACCGTGAGCGGATTCGGGGCGCGAGGCTGGTGGCCAACCCTGGCTGCTATGCCACGTCGGTGATCCTGGCGCTGAAACCTTTGGCGGACGCGGGACTACTCGACCTGGAACACGGCGTTATCTGCGATGCCAAGTCCGGTGTGTCTGGCGCGGGCCGTGAGCCCACCGAAAAGACGCATTTCATGTATGCGGCAAACAGTTTTTCAGCCTACGGGCTGTGGACGCACCGGCATACGGGCGAGTTGCGTGAGCAGCTTGGGCTAAGCGAAGGGGAAATCGTGTTCACGCCGCACCTGCTGCCGATTCCGCGCGGCATCCTGTCGACGGTGTATGTGCGATTCAAGCAGCGCATGACGGCCGAAGCCGTCGAGACGTGCTTTGCAACGTTTTATGCAGGGCGAAAACTCGTGCGGCTTTTTCGCCCGCCCGACCTGCCGCAGATCGGCTACGTCGAGCGGACAAACTTCTGCGACCTGGGCGTCTCGCTCGCCGGCGACGGCCGGCGAGCCATTATTGTTTCGTGCCTGGACAACCTGCTCAAGGGAGCGGCGAGCCAGGCCGTGCAGAACTGGAATCTGATGTGCGGCTGGGACGAGACGGAAGGTTTGCTATGAAAAACGCGGAGGGCTTGCTATGAGGTACATCGTGAAGCTGGGCGGCGCAACGCTTGAAGACGCAGCTTTGCTGCGCACCTGCGCCCGCGCTATTGCCGAGCTGCAGCGCGCAGGGAACGACGTTGCCGCCGTGCATGGCGGGGGCCTGCAGCTGACCCGTACCCTGAAGCAGCTGGGCAAGGTGAGCGAGTTTGTGGGCGGCCTGCGCATTACCGATGCCGAAACGCGTGATACCGCGTTGATGGTGCTGGGCGGCGCGGTGAACAAGGCTCTGGTTGCCGCGCTGGCGGCGCAGGCGGTATTGGCGATGGGGCTGTCGGGCGGCGACGGCATGGTGTTTCGCGCAAGAAAAAAGCGCACCGCAGCCGATCTTGGCTTTGTGGGCGAGATCGCCTCGGCCGACCCGCGCTGGCTCGAGGCAATCTGGAAAATGGGCGGCGTACCTGTGATCTCAAGCATCGCGCTCGGCTTCGACGGCGAGTATTACAACGTAAATGCCGATGAGATGGCCGCTGCCTGCGCGACGGCCTGCCACGCTGACGCGCTGGTGTTTCTGACCGATGTGCCTGGGGTGCGTGGCGCCGACGGGGCCGTAATGCGCTGGCTGAACACGGAGCAGATTGGGGCGTTGACCCGCGACGCGGTCATCACAGGCGGCATGCTGCCGAAGCTGCATGCCTGCCGCGAGGCGCTGGCGGGAGGCGTCAAGCGGGTGAGGATTCTGCCGGCAGAGCGTGCGTCGTTGCTGCCCGAATTGTGCTCGGCGCGTATTCCAGACGGGACCGAAGTGCTGGTCGCTTAGACGCGCTCTTTGCCCAGGGCGCACGCGCGCTGACTGAATTGTTTTCTTTTGGAGAATGGGGCTTACCTCACCCCCTTTTGAACTTCTAAACAAGGGTGCGGAAGTGCTGGAGAAGCGAATGAATCTTGAAGAATTGCAAGCGGCGGAGAAAAAGTTCTTGCTGCCGACCTATGAACGCAATCCTCTGCTGGTCACCGGCGGCGATGGGGTTTACCTCGACACCGAGGATGGCACGCGGTATCTCGACTTGTTGAGCGGCATCGGCGTGAACGCACTGGGGTACGCCCACCCGGCCCTTGTGCAGGCATTGCGGGACGGCGCCCAGTTGCCTGTCCACACATCGAATCTTTTTTTTCATGAAGGCCAGGCGGCGCTTGCGCTGCGGCTCACGGGAGCCAGCGGACTCGATCGCGCATTTTTCTGTAACAGCGGGACCGAAGCGTGGGAGGCCGCGTTGAAGCTCGCGCGGGCCTACAGTGCTATGCGCCGGAGTGAAGGCGCGTCTTCCGGTAAATCGTTGGGCACGCGCTTTCTTGCGCTCGAAGGGTCGTTCCACGGGCGCACCATGGGCTCGGTCGCAACCACGCACAAGGAGAAGTACCGCGAACCGTTCGCGCCGGTGATGCCGGGGGTGGACTTTATTCCCTTCAACGATGTCGCGGTGCTCCAGGCGATGTGGTCAAGTGACTATTGCGCACTGCTCATCGAGCCGATTCAGGGCGAAGGCGGTATCCGGCCTGTGTCGCAGGAGTTCATGGACGCGGCGCGCGCCGCGACGCGACGCACAGGCGCCTTGCTGGTGCTTGATGAAATCCAGGCCGGGTTCGGGCGGACGGGCAAGTGGTTTGCGTATCAGCATTACGGCGTTGTGCCGGACATTACCACGTTGGCCAAGCCGCTGGCCGGCGGCCTGCCGCTGGGCGCGATGCTGTGCACCGAGGAAGTGTCGCGCGCGATGCACCCAGGATTGCACGGGACCACGTTTGGGGGAGGTCCGCTGGCGTGCCGCATGGCCGTGGCGGTTTTTGACGAAATCGAACGCGCAAACCTGCTTCGGCATGTTCAGGAGGTCGGTGCGTACTTTCATCAGCGGCTTTTGGAGCTACAAACGCGGCACCCAATCATCACCGATGTACGCGGCAAGGGGTTGATGCTCGCCATTGAATTGAATGACGCCGAACATGCAAAGGCGGCTCTGAACGAGATGATGCACAGGCACCGCATCCTGCTCAATCGCACCAGCGAAACGGTTTTGCGCTTTCTTCCCGCGTACATCCTCGAGCGAGAGCATGTGGACGCAGCCATCGCGGCGCTCGACAAAACGCTTTCCGGATTAGGCGAACAGCAGCTTGCAGCCGCGGCACATACAGGAGGAAAGATTGGCGACTAAGAGTTTGGTGGAATTACCGCATGTGGGTGCGGAGCAAACATTCGCGGCGGCGCAGGAGTCGCTGGCCGGACGCGATCTATGCTCGATCGCGGATTTAACAACAGATGAGGTTGCGGCGATTCTTTCGCTCGCGCATCGCGTTAAAGCACAGACGGCGGCTTTCCGCTACGCGCTCGATGCAAAGCAGATGGTGATGTTTTTCGAGAAAGCCTCGCTGCGCACGCGCCTGACGTTTGAGGCGGCCATGAATACGACCGGCGGCTCGGCCATGTTTGTCGATCAGACGCAGTCGCCGCTCGGCGAGCGCGAGTCGCTGGCGGACATGGCGCGCAATGTGGAGCGCTGGGTGCAGGTGATCGTGCTGCGCACCTACGCGCACGAGACCATCACGGAGATGGCGCAGTACGCGGCCTGCCCGGTGATCAATGCGTTGTCGGACCAGGAGCATCCATGCCAGGCGCTTGCGGATTTCATGACGGTGCAGGAGCGCTATGGGTCGGCGCGCGGTGTGCATTTCACCTACGTGGGCGACGGAAACAACGTGTGCCACTCGCTGATGCTGCTCGCCGCGCAGCTCGGCGCGCATTGCACGGTAGGGACGCCCAAGAACTACGCACCCAGGGCAGACGTGGTCGCGCAGGCACGCGCCATCGCGAATGGGACTGGATCAAACATCACGCTGGTGGGGGATCCGGTTGCCGCCGTCGAAGGCGCGGACGCGGTGTACACCGATGTGGTGACTAGCATGGGCTTCGAGCATGAAGCGACCAAACGCGCGCCCATTTTCAAGCCGTACCAGGTGAACGAGGCCCTGATGGCGCATGCGCACCCGAACGCGGCGTTCATGCACTGCCTGCCGGCGCACCGCAATGCCGAGGTGACCGATGCGGTGTTCGACGGGCCGAACTCGGTGGTGTTTGAGCAAGCCGAAAACCGCATGCATGTGCAAAAAGCGCTGCTGTTGCTGATGCTCGGGGCGAAGCTCCCCGCATAACCGCACGTAAACAGGATCAGGAGAACCAATGGCAAACGACAAAGTAGTACTGGCATACTCGGGCGGACTCGATACGTCGATTATCATTCCTTGGCTCAATGAAAATTACGGACTTGATGTGATTGCGATGGTGGCCGATGTGGGCCAGGGCGAGGACATCGACGGCGTCGTCGCGAAGGCGTATGCGACGGGCGCGAAGAAAGTGATCGTGCACGATTTGCGCGAGGAGTTTGTGCGCGATTACATCACGCCGACCGTGCAGGCGGGCGCTCTGTACGAGGGCAAGTATCTGCTCGGCACTTCGATTGCGCGGCCGGTGATCGCAAAGGCGCAGGTGCAAACCGCGATTGAGGAAGGCGCGACCGCGGTGGCCCACGGCTGCACCGGCAAGGGCAACGACCAGGTGCGTTTCGAGCATGCCTATCAAGCGCTCGCGCCGGAGCTGAAGGTGATTGCACCATGGCGCGAGTGGGAGCTGCGCTCGCGAGAGGACTGCCTGGATTATGCGGAGGCGCATGATATTCCGGTGTCCGCGAGCCGCGTGAAGATCCACTCGCGCGATCGCAACCTATGGCACGTAAGCCACGAAGGCGGCGAGCTCGAAGACGCGAACAACGCGCCGTTCGCCACCACGTGGACGATGACGCGCAGTCCGCAGGAAGCGCCCGACAAGGAAGAAAGCGTTACGATCGGCTTTCGCAAGGGTGTGCCTGTTTCGGTGGACGGCCAGACGCTCGAACCGGTGCAGCTGGTTGAACTGCTGAACGAGATCGGCGCGCGCAACGCGATCGGCCGCATCGATCTTGTGGAGAACCGCTTCGTCGGCATCAAGAGCCGCGGCTGCTACGAAACGCCCGGTGGGACGCTGATCGTCGCCGCGCATGCCGAGCTCGAAGCGCTGTGTCTCGAGCGCGACGTCAAGCATTACAAGGAACACATTGGCCTGCGCTATGCCGACCTGGTCTACAACGGCCTGTGGTTCACACCGCTGCGCGAGGCGCTGGACGCGTTTGTCGCGCAGACACAGCAAACGGTAACCGGTTCCGTGACGTTATTGCTATACAAGGGCAATATCTCGGTCGCGGGCCGCGAGAGCGAGTTCTCGCTCTACTCAAACGAGCTGTCTTCGTTCACGATGGGCGATACGTATGACCAGAAGGACGCGGCGGGGTTCATCCGAATCCTGGGGCTGCCGGCGCGCACGCAGGCGAAGCTGCGCGAACTGCGCGAGGGCAAGTCGCCGGCCAAGGCGGTCGCGAAGTGAAGATGTGGTCGGGGCGTTTTCGCGAGCCACTGGACCCTGTTTTCGACATGTGGCAACGGTCGATCGAGTTCGACCGTGCGCTGCTAGGTTACGAGCTACAGGCGAGTAAGGCGCATGCTCTCGCACTCGCTGCCGCGGGCGTTCTTACAGAGGGTGAGCAACAGCGGATCGCCGATGCTCTGGATACGATCGGTCAACGCTTCTCCGGCACTCGCGTCGAGCGCGATCAAAACGGTGAGTGGCAGCGCAATCCGGTCGGCGGTGAGTCCATCGGTGGTGATGTTGAAGACATTCACCATTTCGTCGAGCGCGAGCTGATCGCCGCCGTCGGTAATCTCGGGCTAAAGCTGCACACCGGGCGGTCGCGCAATGAGCAGGTCGCGACGGACCTGCGGCTCTATATCCAACACCGTACCCAACTTCTGCTCATTCACCTGGCGTCCTGGGCCGAACAGCTCGTCACCCAGGCGCGCGCGGCAGGCGATGCCGCGATGCCCGCGTACACGCACCTGCAACGGGCAGAACCGGTGCTGGTCGCGCACTGGCTGCTGGCGTATGTGGAGATGCTGCTACGTGACGCGTCGCGGCTGGAGGACTGCGTGGCGCGGATGAACTACTGCCCGCTCGGGTCGGGTGCCGTTGCTGGTGCAACGCTTGCGCTCGACCGTTCCATCGCTTCAAACGAGCTCGGCTTTACCGCGCCGACGGCGAACAGCATCGACGCGACCAGCGACCGTGACTTCGTACTCGAGTATCTACAGGTGCTCACTATTCTGGGCGTGCACATGAGCCGGTTCGCGGAAGAGATGACGCTGTTTTCAACCGCGGAGTTCGGGTTTGTCGATCTGCCGGAGGCCTACTCGACCGGTTCGAGCGCAATGCCGCAGAAGAAGAACCCGGATTTGACCGAGTTGGTGCGAGCCAAAGTGGGCCGCATCTCCGGCGCGGCGCAGACCGTGCTGCTCACGCTGAAAGGGCTGCCTCTGGCCTACAACAAGGACATGCAGGAGACGCAGGAGCCGGTGTTCGCGGCAACGGGCGCCGTGCACCTAACGCTTTACCTGCTGGCGCGGTTTACGCGCGCCGTGCGGTTCAACACAAGCCGCATGCAGGCCGCATGCGAACACGGTTACCTGAACGCAATGGCGGCGGCGACCTACCTGACCGGCAAGGGAGTTCCCTTTCGCACAGCGCATGAGCGCATCGGCGCGGCTGTGCGCCTCGGTCTTGAAACCGGGCGCGAACTAGGTGCATTGTCGCTGGATGAGTTGCAAAACATAGAGCCGTTGTTTGCCCAGGATTTTTACGGGGCCATCACGCTTGAAGCGACGCTCGACTGCCACGATGTGGTGGGCGGTACGGCGCGGACGCGAGTTCAGGAGGCACTTGCCGACGCGTCGGAGCGTGTGCAGGCGCTCGTCCAGAAGTATGGCAAGGTCTCGCTAAACGAGCCTGCGCGTGAAAAGGAACTGGCCCATGCGGATACGTAAGGCCCGTCTCCAGGACGCGGCCGATATCTACGAGCTGGTGAACTCCCTTTCCGCCGACGGAACGCTGCTGCGGCGGGTGTTTGCTGAAATCTGCGAAAATGTGCGCGATTTTACGGTTGCCGAAAGCGATGCGGGCGCATTTCTGGGCTGCGGTGCGCTGCACCTGTACGGGCCGCATCTGGCCGAGGTGCGGTCGATTGTGGTCAAGCCGGAAGCCAAGGGCCAGGGCATTGGCGGAAAATTGCTGGCGGCTCTGCTCGAGGAAAGCGAGCAGCACGGCATCGGATGCGTGTGCCTGTTCACGCGTATCCCGGATTTCTTTTTCCGCCACGGCTTTCGTGAAGTCACGGAGCGTGCCGCGCTGCCGGACAAAATCTACAAGGACTGCCAGAGTTGCCCGCGTCTTTACCATTGTGATGAGGTCGCGATGGCTCGCGGCGAGGTGCCGCGCGTGTCGATTTTAGGAACGCGCGAAGAAGCGCGGCAGTTGGTACAGATCGGGGCTTGAAAACCGCCTACGGCGCCTTCGATAGTACGGCGCTGTAAGCGGTTTTGCTTTCGATTACCGAACAACGCCCACGCCATCGGCCGGCCAATAAATAAACGCTGCTTTTCCATAGATCAGGCTTTGCGGCACTGGGCCAAAGTCGCGGCTGTCGCTCGAGATGGAGCGGTGGTCGCCCATGACCCAGTAATCACCGGGGGGGATAGCTTCGTCGGCGACGGACCGGCCGTCCTCGAAGCGCGGCGGCACATAGGGCTCGACGAGTTGCCGGCCGTTGACATAGACCACCCCGTCGGCAATTCGCAAATCGTCGCCGGGCAGTGCGATCACGCGCTTAATGTAGCTTTTCGAAGGATCGCCCGGATAGTGAAACACAATCACATCGCCACGATGGATACTCTCAAACCGGTAGACAAACTTGTTGATGAACAGGCGATCGTTGTCGTGGAGACGGGGCTGCATGCTGGTGCCTTCCACGCGCACCGGCTGGTAGACGCAAGTGATGATCAGCGCCGATGCTCCGACGGAGATGAGGAAATCGCGCAGCCACTGGCGCAGGTGCGCCGCAAGGCTCTGCGGTGGCCCGCTCACGGGCATCCCAGGCCGCCCGGCGGGCATAGCGGGCGGTCATGCGCCGGCTTCGGCATAGAACGCTGCGCCGAGGGCTGCATGGTGGGCCCGCTCTCGTTCGCCAGGTTTGCGGCACTCAGTGTGAGCGGCCGCTGCAATACCATTTCGACCGTCTGGCCCTGCTCGAGATTCACATCATTGCCGCGAGTCAGCAACGTGTAAACCAGGCCCGTAAGGCCGCCCGCGATCGCTCCGTAGCCGGCCCCGGCGAGCGGGCTGCCGCCGATCGCTCCACCGATCGTACCCACGCCCGCGCCGGCCTCCGCGCCACGCGCAATGGTGCCCGCGTCCTTGCCCTTTGAGCCGGCCTGCTGAACATCGCCTTCCCCATTCTTGACCTTGGCGTCGGTGGCACCGGGTACGCTGTCGAGCGTTCCAGGAATTTCCACAACCGAACCGTTCGAAAAAATCATCGTGGTGAAATGCATCCCGACTTCCGCGCGGCCCTTTACGCGGCCGGCGCGCTGCACGCGGTCCACCACGCCCTGCACATACACCCCGGCCGGGATGGCGACCCGGTTGCCGATGACCACGGGAAACGTGGACGAGAGGTATACGCCATCACCCGGCTGCGCCGAGCGTGTGTTGATACCGGAGCGCAGCGCGAGCAGGACCTTGGTGCCTGCCGGTACGGTGAGCGCATCGCTTATTGCCACCGCGGGGGAAGCCTGGGCGGGGGAAGCCGACGCGATCTGAGGAGCCGCAGAAGCAGGGCACAGCAGCAGAATAACCGCGCAAAGCACGGCATAGGCGCGTTTTCGCTCGTCGGCGTAGAGATCACTCGAATTCAAGAACATAATGAAACTTCCTGGCCGTATCATCACTGTCTCAAGCCGCCTTTTTGCTGTCGCGATTCATCCTAAATTTATCGAGGATTTATCGAGGTAGACGTAGAAACGGCGCTGTCGTTATCTGGGTCGAGATAGCGGTTTTCTGGGCAAACCAGCAACCATATTGTTGCGCGTTGCCATCCGGAGAGCAAGAGAGTTGCCGACCGGCGTACCAGTATCGGACGTCCGGCGTAGACGTACCCCGCCCATTCTGCATCTGTACTCCCCGTGGAATTCACTCAGGGCAATTCGGGGCCTGCAACCGGTTCTCCTTCACTGGGCGCCGGCGATCGTTTTCAAAGCGTGGCGACGCTGCTTGAAGCAGCTATCGCACAGCGCGCATTTCCAGGCGCTGTCTTCGGCGTTCTCCACCGTGGATTGGTCTTGGCCCTCCATGCGGTCGGGCGATTTACCTTTGCAGACGACAGCCCCGCGGTGACCACGGAAACGCCATATGACCTTGCCAGCGTCAGCAAAGTGGTCGCGACCACCGCGATGACCATGCTGCTATGGCAAAGAGGCAGTCTCACGCTCGATACCCTCCTCGGGGACGTGCTGCCGGGATTTGTGATTGGCGCCGATGACTCCATCGGAAAGCGCAGGCTGGTCACGCTGCGTACCCTGCTCACGCACAGCAGCGGGCTCCCGGCGTACGCCCCTTTTTTCGAGACGTGCGCCACATCGGACGAAGTGCTGCGGGCGGCCTTAAGCATGCCGCTTGCCGCTCAGCCGGGAACGGTTGCGGCGTACTCCGACCTCGGCTTTATCCTGCTGGGCAAGGCGCTGGAAGTTTTAGCCGGGGAGTCGCTCGATCGCTTCTGCGAGCGCGAAATCTTCGCGCCGCTCGGGATGCTTGCGACTCGCTACGGTCCCCTCGACCCCGCGCGCGTTCCGCCGACCGAAGAGAATACAGCCTTTCGCAAGCGGGTCGTTGCGGGCGAAGTACATGACGAGAACTGTTTCGTGATGGGGGGCGTGTGTGGACACGCGGGCCTGTTCGCGCCTGCGATGGATGTGCTGCGATTCGCGGACGCGATGCTGCAACCCTTACGGACAAACGAGGCGAATACGCTGCTTTCAGCCGAGACCGTGCGGCTGTTCACGCGCCGGGCCGACCTGCCGCCGGGATCATCGCGAGCACTCGGATGGGATACACCGAGCGGTGCTCCCTCGTCCTCCGGCAGGTATTTCAGCGCGTCGTCGTTCGGGCATCTCGGCTACACCGGCACGTCTCTGTGGATCGATCCCGTGGAGGATGTCGCCGTTGTATTGCTCACGAACAGAACTTTTCCTACACGCGAAAACAGGAAAATTCAAGAGGTTCGGCCGGCATTTCACGATGCCGTTACGGAACTCCTGCCGGGAGGCGCTTCAACGCGGAAATAGCATTTAGCCATCGCAAACGGGGCTGGGAGGTCTACAATCTGTGAGCAGGCAGGCGAAGAGAAAACGATGGCGACGATCAGTCAGGCACCATTTGAAGCGCAGCATGACAACCACGACGAGCTCCCGCTGCATCAGCTAATGACCGAGAGCTCCAATGAGGCCTCTCAAGGCTTTGACACGAAATCCGCGCTGGAGATAGCAAGGATTATCAATCACGAGGATTCAAAGGTCGCGGCAGCGGTAAAAAAAGCATTGCCGGAGATCGCGCTTGTGATCGATGCCGTCGCGCGATCGCTGCGTGAGGGCGGCCGGCTCATTTACGTCGGCGCCGGGTCGAGCGGGCGTATCGCGGCGCTTGACTCCTGCGAGTGCCCTCCCTACTTCTCGAACGATCCACACTCGATCCAGTACATCATGGCCGGCGGCCCGAAAGCGCTGGCGTCGCCGGTTGAGGTCAACGAGGATTCCGAGGAGCTGGGTCAGCGCGACATCGCGCGCCGCCGCCCTTCACGCAAGGATGTCGTGATCGGGCTTTCGGCAAGCGGACGCACGCCTTATGTAGTCGCAGCTGTCGCGTACGCACGCACCCAGGGCGCCCGCACGGCATGCATCACCTGCAACCACAATAGCCCGATCGCGAACGCGGCCGATATTGCCATCGTCGCCGACGTCGGGCCGGAAGTGATCTCCGGCTCCACGCGCATGAAGGCTGCGACCGCGCAGAAGATGATTACCAACATGATCACCACAGGCGCGATGACCCGGCTCGGCTACGTGTACGAGAACCTGATGGTGCACGTGCACATGCAGAACTCGAAGCTGGTGGAGCGCGGCATTTCCATCCTGAAGCGAGCCTGCGCGGTGAGCCGCGATGAAGCGGTGAGCGTGATCAAGAGCGCGGGACGCAGTGTGCCGATCGCCCTCGTGATGCTGAAAGCCGGCGTCGATAAACAGGAAGCGGTGCGGCGGCTGGCGCGCTCGGACGGCAATGTACGCCGGGCCATCGAAGACGCCACCATGGAGCTTTAGAGCGCAAGCTGAACGCGTGAGCTTTTCGACACGGTAGTCGTGTTCACGGGGCTCGCGCTTTTTGCTGAATCTTTCCTGGAGTATGACGCGCGCATGCGTATTCTTATCTCCCTGCAGTTGCTCAGTACGCTCGCGATGTTCGGGCTGATCTGGTTTGTGCAGGTCGTGCACTATCCCCTCTTCCTGCAGGTGGGTACGCAGCAATTTGCCGCGTATGAAGCGGCGCATGCCAATCGCACGGCCTACGTTGTTGCGCCATTCATGCTTCTGGAGCTCGCTACGGCCTGCCTGCTATTGCTTCCCAGGCTGCGTCCGCCCGGTGTGGGCGCGAGCGGAGCATGGCTTGGCGCGGCTCTGGTTGCGATCGTCTGGATGTCCACAGCGCTCGTGCAGGTGCCGTTGCACAACCGGCTGCATGCGGCGTACGGCCCCGAGATAATTCGCAGACTGGTTGCGACAAACTGGATTCGCACCGCGGCCTGGACTGCGCGCGCCGCACTGGTGTTGCGTTGGGCGTACCTCGCGAAAATTGTGTGAGGGCCGGCTTCGCCTGTTACCCTCTCGTCACTGCCGCATTCCGAAGGGACCGACGAGATGAAACGAACAAGCTGGATGGGGGGCGTCGGCTTTGCGATGCTGCTCACAGCATCGATGGGGAGCGCACAATCACCCGCGCAACCGACAGATAGATTTCGCGTTACCGCATCGCAGACGTTGCCAGGCCCGATCAGCGGGCGCTTGCTGCTATTCATGAAGCAAGGCAGCGGCGACAAGGTGGTCGATTCCGATGAGTTCCACCCGGGGGCGACCTGGATTGCTGCGCAGGAGGTCCATGATCTCGCGCCCGGCGCATCAGTCGAAGTGAACGCGAATACCGTCGCCTACCCGAAACCTTTTCGAGACGCGCCGGCCGGCACGTGGGAGATACAGGCGGTGCTCGACGTCGATCACTCCTACAACTACGGAGGCCGCGATCCGAGCGACTGGGAAAGCGCTGCGACGGCGCTGACGGGCGCTCCGGAGCCCACGCTCACGCTCGACCGTCACCCGGAGCCCAATCCGCGAACCTCTTCAGCGGCTGCTCTGACCGGGAAACCCGGTATTGCCGAACGCATCGATTTCGAAAGCCCGCTCCTGAGCCGTTTCTGGGGCAAGTCGACTTCTGTTCGCGCCTGGGTTATTCTGCCGCCCGGCTATAACGCGCGTGCCCAAACCCGCTATCCTACCGCGTACTGGACGCACGGCTTCGGCGGCAATCTCGGGTACTCCCTGCGTAGCGGCATGAGTCTCCGTGCGCGCATGGAGCAAAAGAAAATGCCCCCGATGATCTGGGTGATGTTGGATGAGTCCATCCCGCAAGGTACCCACGAGTTTGCCGATTCGGTCAACAATGGGCCCTGGGGCGCGGCACTTACGACCGAATTTATTCCGGCGCTGGAGCGGAAATACCGCATGGATGCCAAGCCGACCGGGCGCCTGCTCAACGGGCACTCGAGCGGAGGCTGGGCGACGCTGCAGCTCCAGGTCAACTATCCGCGGGTGTTCGGCGGCACATGGTCTACTTCTCCCGACCCGAGCGACTTTCACGACTTTACCGGCAGCGACCTGTACGCGCCGAACGCGAATGTGTACCACAAGCCGGACGGCACGGAGACGCCGATCATGCGAGCGGATGGCAAGGTGGTCGCCAGCTTCGAGCAGTTTGCCCGGATGGAAGCGGTGCTGGGCCCCTATGGCGGCCAGGTGTCCTCGTTCGATTGGGTTTTCTCGCCCAAAGGGGCGGACGGGGCGCCGGAGCCGATGTTCGACCGGGTCACGGGTGCCGTTCACCCGGAGGTCGTCCGCTACTGGCACGACCATTACGACCTGGCGCACCTGACCGAGGAGCACTGGACCCAAAACGGACCGCTGCTGAAAGGGCGCATTCACCTGTTCGTGGGCACGGCGGATACGTTTTACCTGGACGGCTCGGCGCACCTGCTGGATGCGCGGCTGGCGAAGTTAGGTGCGGACGCGCACTTCACCTACATTCCGGGACGAACGCACTTTGACTTATACAAAACGGGCGACGACCGCGAGGGATTGTTCGACCGGATCGCGGCGGAGATGTACGCGGTAGCGCGGCCGGGTGTGCGGCGGCAATAATCGAGTTCGTCGCGTCATTTCGTCCAGGCTGACTGCAGAAACAGGAACTGGTCGCGCAAGTCGTCTTTGTCCGCATGCGGGGGCTGGTTGAGATACATCACCTTAGACCCTGTAGCAGGCGTATAGACCGGCCACTGCGGCAGGTTTTTGCCATTTGCTGGCCCGTTCGGGTCACCAGATCGGGCGAAGTTGGTCCAATACGTCATCATCTGCTCGCTCATGGCGCGGTCCTCCGGCCGCCATGCGATGCCTTTGCGCGAATCGAGATTGCCGAAAACGTACTCGATGTCGTCGGAGTGAAAGACGCCATAGCGGCCGGGCCGGGCCGGGTCGGGTGGCGGTACAAGGTCAAAACGGTAGCGATAGGCAGGCGCTTTGCCCGTTGCGGTCTGGGCCTCGAGCCACGCCCAGGTGCCGTAGGCGATGAACTTATCGGTCGCATACTGCTGCAGGCGGGTAAGAGCTTCCGCGTCTGTCGTGGCTGGGAAGGCTTGGAGGAACTCGCTCGCATGGGCCGGGAAATCCTTCGCGGCTGTGTCCTTGAGCCGCTGGAGGTCGCCCGAGGTGGAAGCCGGTGAACCAGCGCTCGATCCTCCGGTAGGCGTGATGGTGGTTGCTTTGCCGTTGCCGCCTTCGTCGTGATTCCAGCCGGCGATCATCGGTACGTCATTTTGCTTGCCGGCGGCAAAGATGGCAGCCGGTGTTTGCGGCAGAAAATAGCCGTCTACATCCGGGCCGAAACCATGGCCATTGCCTGCATCGGTCAGGAGCTGCGCAGCCGGCAAGGCGCGCAGAGCTGCCAGTGAGTCGGCGTGGAGCTGCGTCCGGGCGAAATCCGCATCTTTTACCTCACGTGCGGCGGCGCTTTGATAGCCCGGCCCAGGGCCGCCGAACGCGCCGCCGCTTTCGCCGATCGCATGCGCAAACAGCCCATGGGCCAGCGGCGAAGCCATTAGCGAGCTGACGGCAAACGAGCCCGCGCTCTCGCCGAAGATCGTGACGTTGCTCGCATCGCCGCCAAACGCGCCGATGTTGGCCTGTACCCAACGGAGAGCGACCACGGCGTCAAGCAAGCCGTAGTTCCCTGCCGCATGCTCCGGGCTTTCCGCCGCAAGTTCCGGGTGCGTGAAGAATCCGAAAATTCCCAGGCGATAGTTGAATGTAACGACGACAACGCCCTTGGTGGCGAGGTGGGCACCGTCCTGCCTGGGCTCCGACGTGCCGCCGGTCGTGAAACCACCGCCGTAAATCCAGAGCATGACGGGTAGTTTTTTGCCGGTCTGGGCTGGCGTCCACACGTTCAGGGTCAGGCAGTCTTCGCTTGTTCCCCCATCGCGAAAGATCATGTCGTCATACAGCGACGGCTGCATGCAGCGCGAGCTAAAATTTGTCGCCTGGCGTACGCCGGTCCATTTCACGGCTGGGGCGGGTGGCCTCCAGCGCAGAAGTCCGACCGGCGGGGCTGCATAGGGAATGCCCAGAAAAGCCCGCGCGGGGCCGCCGGGCGTGTCCTGGAGCTTGCCTTCCAGCGCGCCTGCGGGTGTTTGTACGGCTGGAGCTGCCGGGGGGGCCGTTTGCCCATATGCGGGTGCGGCGAGCAGCAAAGGAACGAGAGCGGCAACGAGTGAATGAGTGCGCATGATCGCCGCCCAGTGTACTCCTTTGTTCCCTGCACACGCTCGTCATCGTGAATGTGCGCCGGAGACGGTTAAACTGTGAACGAGGGAGCAACCAAAAGTACATGGACAAGTTTGTGATTCGCGGCGGCAATCCGCTGCTTGGAACGGTGCGCGTGAGCGGCGCAAAAAACTCGGCCCTGCCCTGCATGGCGGCGGCGATTCTGACGGCCGAGGAAGTGGTGCTCGAGAACATTCCGCAGGTGCAGGATATTGAGACCGAGCGCAAGCTCCTGGTATCCATGGGCGCGGAAGTCGAGCTGGGCTATGGACGCGCGCAGCACCGCACAACGGTGAGCTGCGCCGTGCTGTCGGACCCGGTCGCAAAATACGAAATCGTCAAGACCATGCGCGCGTCGTCGCTGGTGCTGGGGCCGCTGGTCGCGCGCACCGGCGTTGCGCGTGTGGCGATGCCCGGCGGCTGCGCCATTGGCGGCAGGCCGATCGACCTGCACATCAAGGGTCTCGAAAAGATGGGCGCGACCATTTCGTACGAGCATGGCTACATTGAAGCGAAGGCCAACCGGCTCAAGGGTACGGAGATCCTGTTTGACAAGATTACCGTCACGGGGACGGAGGACCTGTTGATGGCGGCGGTTCTGGCGGAGGGCGAGACCGTGTTTGAGAACTGCGCCTGCGAGCCCGAAGTTGTCGATCTGGCCACGATGCTGGTCGGCATGGGCGCGCAGATTGAAGGGGCGGGCACTCCGACCATCCGCGTCAAAGGCGTCGATAAACTGCACGGCGTGCGCCATCGCATCAATCCGGACCGCATCGAGGCGGGCACGTTCTTGATCGCGGGCGCGATTACGGGCGGTGACCTCCAGCTCTCGAACTGCAACCCCGCACATTTGGGCGCGGTCATCCGCAAGCTGGAAGACTGCGGTGCGCGCATCGAGATTCTCGGCAAGGACTCGATCCGTGTGCGCAGCGAGGGAAATCTCAAGGCCGCAGACGTTTCGACGCAGGAGTATCCCGGCTTTCCGACCGACATGCAGGCGCAGTACATGGCGCTCGCGACCCAGTCGGAAGGCACGTCGCTGGTGACGGAAAACATCTTTGAAAACCGCTTCATGCATGTGGGCGAGCTGGCCCGCATGGGCGCGAACATCAAGCTCGACGGGCGTACCGCGACGGTTATCGGCAAGACGCCGCTGTCGGCGGCCGCCGTGATGTGCTCGGACCTGCGCGCGTCTGCCTCGCTCGTGCTGGCGGCACTGGTCGCGGATGGTGAGTCCATCCTGGATCGCGTGTACCACATGGACCGCGGCTACGAGAACTTCGAGGAAAAGTTGCGCGGGGTAGGTGCTCAGATTCGCCGCATGGGCAAGGTGTTTGGCTGACCACCTGCGATGGGCGGTGGCGCCTCGCATCTCACGCGGGAGAGGTGAAGCCATGCAGGAATCTATAGGACACGACCAACTCGGGACATTGCGCGAACAATTAGTGGAGGCGCTGCAGGGCGGCAGCGCTCATCTGGACATCGCCTCTGTCTTTGGGCCGGTGCGGGATGGGGACTGGGGAAAACGGGTCGGCAACGCGCCCCATACGTTGTGGCAGCTACTTGATCACACTCGCTTTACCGTGCGCGACCTGTATGTTTTCTCGACCGACGAAGCGTATGTCGCGCCCGAGTTTCCGCGCGATTACTGGCCGGGCAGCGAGGCGCCCGAGAGCCTCCGCGCGGCAAAGCAATCTCTGGCGGGGCTTGAGGACGCGGTCGAGTCCATGGTTGCGCTGGTCGAGAATCCGAGCACAGACCTGTTCGCGCCGATTCCGTGGGGCGATGGCCAAACGATTCTGCACGAGGCTCTGCTGGCCGCCAGTCACACCAGCTACCACCTGGGGCAGGCCATGTTCCTGCGCAAGCAGCTTGAAAAATAACTACTGCCAGCTCACCGCGAGATGCCAGCGCAAACCCCGGCTGACTGCTTTAACCAATACCTGCTGATACTCGCGAAGCTCCCCCAGCAACATGTCCGTACTGTCGCCGAAGCTTGCCTGATGTGTCACCAGAGCCGCCAGCAACGCGCTCACAGTGATCAGTCCGTCGGACGGTGCGAACCATTGCGGGTCGGGTAGCGATTCATTCCATGCCGGATCGCCCGCGCCCTGCTCCAGCAGCGTCGCCATGGAGTTGCGATCGGCGGAAAAGAAGTCGAGCAGCGGACGGACGCGGAGGGACACGGCCAGCCGTTCGAGTTCGACCTCATGCCGCGCGAGCGCGTGACCGTTGACGAAGATGTCGTACCCAGGGTCTTCACCCTCCACCACGATGTAGAAACAGGCACTCATCCGAGCATAATGAACGGAAATTCGCGATGGGGCAAGGCGGTTAATCGAGGGATGTATCTCGAAGTGTAATGGGTTTGCTGTCGACCTCTGGGGATGCCTGCAGAACAGACCAGCAACATGCGACAAGGATCGCGGCAGCCCCGAGGGAGAGCCAGGGCGGGCGGACTCGGGCGAAGAAGGCGCTTTCCGCGAAGAAGACCAGCACCTGCAGCCATTGCGTCGCCGCGATTTGCCGCGGTTGGAGGGTGCCGCGAGCCAGAAGCGCATATAGGCCGGCATAGGCCAGTGCCGTGCCGAAGATCGCAAGCAGCGACAAAGAGAAGGCCGAGAATACATTCCACTGGGCAAGCGGCGCGAGTCGAGGCGAGGGATCGAGAAGCCAGCTGCCGGCTGCGAGCAGCACAGCAGCGAGCGCACACTGGAGGGCAAGGCTCCGGAGCAGGGTTCTCAACGATACTCGCTGAAGATTTCGGCGCGCGTAGCGTAGGGCAAATGCCTGTGTTGCAACGGCAGCGAGCGCCGGCATGGCCCAGAGTGCTTTGCTCCCGGTGAGTGGGACGGTTCCGTTGAGCATGATTAGAGCAGCGCCCACGGCAACGATCATGGCCGGCGACCATGCTTCAGTTCCGACTCCAGCGAGCAGGGGCAAGGCAGCATAGAGCAGCGGCACCCAGCCCGCAATGCCATGCCCCTGCGCCAAGATCAGCAAAGCGAGAGGGCCTGCGAGCATGGCAAGGCCGAGTAGTGCGCTCGCTCGCAGAGGAACATTTCGGTCATGTTTTGGGACTGCGCTCAATCGGGACGTAAGCCGCAGGACGGGCGTAATCCCTGCTGTGACAAACGCAGCGATCCCCAGGGTGAACGCATTCGCAGCGAAGGGGGCGGAGACTTGTGCGAGAAGCGGCGACACTATCCAGCCTGAGCCCCACAGCAAGCTGATACCGCAAAGCAGGAGAAGCGCACGGGTCCGCACACTTTCATGGTAGCTACCAAAAACATCGAGGGCTACGCTTGAGCGCAGCCCTCGATATTTTCTTGAGCAGTTTTCTGAGCAGCGAAGGTTAGCTGTGCGCTCCTCCACCTTGGCCGGGGCCGCGTCCGCCTCCAGCGCCGCCGGGGCGTCCGCCCCGACCACGCCCACGACGACGCCGCTGGCCGGCAGCCGCACCGGCAGCCGGAGCCGCACCAGCGACTGTGCTCGCCGGTGCATCCTCACGGTTGAAGTTCGGCTCATCGCCTTCTTCGCCCTCATCGGTTCCGTCGAAATCGTCAAACTCCTCGCCGCCCTCAATGGTGATGGTGCTGCCATTGTCCGAGGGCTGGTGCTCAGAACGTGGCGTACTTGACGAGGACAGGGGAGCCTGAGCACGCTCGCTGTGCACCCCTTCCGGCGCTCCGGGCAGCGGCAACCCAAGCTTTTCACGCTGTTCCTTGAGCAGGGCCTTGCGCGAGAGCTTGATGCGATTGCCTTCGATGCCCAGGACCTTGACCAGGATCTGGTCGCCCTCCTTCAGCTCGTCTTTGACCTCCTTGACGCGATGCTCCGCGATTTCGGAGACGTGCAGCAAGCCATCCGTGCCGGGGAAGATTTCGACAAACGCGCCGAACTCAGCCAGCCGAACGACCTTGCCGAGATAGGTTTTGCCGGGCTCGGGAACAGCGGTCAGGTTGCTGATGATTTCGAGCGCCTTCGCGAGACCTTCGGGGTCGCTCGAAGCCACGCTGACGCGGCCCGTGTCTTCGACGTCGATCTTGACGCCGGTCTGCTCGATGATGCCGCGAATGACCTTGCCGCCGGGCCCGATCAGGTCGCGGATCTTGTCGACCGGGATTTGCAGCGTCTTGATCTGCGGCGCGTAATTGCTCTTGGCCTCGCGCGCGGTTGCCAGGTGCGCGTCCATCGTGTCGAGCAGGAAAAGCCGGCCACGACGCGCCTGCTCCATCGCCTCACGCATAATCGCCGAGGTAATGCCGCCGATTTTGATGTCCATCTGCAGCGCGGTAATGCCCTCGCGCGTGCCCGCTACCTTGAAGTCCATGTCGCCGTAGTGGTCTTCCGCGCCGGCGATGTCGGTCAGGATGGCGTAATCGTCGCCTTCCTTCACCAGGCCCATCGCGATGCCGGCAACCGAGCCCTTGAGCTGGATGCCTGCGTCCATCAGCGCGAGACTCGCGCCGCAGACCGAGGCCATGGAGGACGAGCCGTTTGATTCCAGAATGTCGGAGACGATGCGGTAGGCGTAGGGACTGTCCGCCTCGCTCGGCAGCACTGCCGCGATTGCCCGCTCGGCAAGCGCGCCGTGGCCGATCTCGCGGCGGCCCACTCCGGTCATGCGGCCGGTTTCGCCCACCGAAAACGGCGGGAAGTTGTAGTGAAGCATGAACTTCTTCTTCTGCTCGCCTTCAAATGTCTCAAGCCGCTGCGCATCGTCGCCGGTGCCCAGCGTACAGGTGACGAGCGCCTGCGTTTCGCCACGGGTAAACAAGGCCGAACCGTGGGTACGCGGCAGCACGGAGGTCTCAATCGATATCGGTCGAATCTGGTCGAAGGCGCGACGGTCGGGACGGATGCGGTCCTTGGTGACCTGCTGGCGGAAAATCTGCTCGCGCAGCAGTTCGTAGTAGTGCGAGAGCTTCTTTTTGGCCGCACCCTGCTCGGCATCAGGCAACTGCTTGATCTCGGCCTGGAGCTCGTCCTTGATCTTCTTGACGAGGGAATAGCTCTCGGTTTTCGCGTGCGTGGCAGTATCGAGCGCGTCCTTCAAGCGGTCGCCTACTTTCGACTTGAGCAACTCGAAATAGGCTTCGTCGTGCTCGATCGGTCCAAGCTGACGCTTCGGCTTGCCCGCGAGGCCCACGAGCTCGTTAATCTTCGCAACGATTTTCTTGATCTCAACATGCGCGAAGTCAATCGCGCCCAGCACGATGTCCTCACTCACGCCGGTCGCGCCCGACTCGACCATCACGATGCCGTCCGCCGTGCCAACAACCGTGATGTTGACGGTGCTTTCCTTGCGCTCGGCATAGGTGGGGTTGATCACATACTCACCGCCTACGTAGCCGACGCGCACCGCGCCTACCGGACCGTTGAACGGGATATCGGAGAGCGCCAGCGCGGCGGAAGCGGCATTGATGCCGATGATGTCGGGGTCGTTTTCCTTATCGGCCGAAAACACGAACGCGATCACTTGGGTTTCGTTACGGAAGTTCTCCGGAAATAGCGGGCGGATCGGACGGTCGATCTGGCGTGAGGTCAGGACTTCCTTCTCGCTCAGGCGGCCTTCACGCTTGATGAACCCGCCAGGGATGCGGCCGCCGGCATAGGCGTACTCGCGGTAGTCCACGGTAAGGGGAAAGAAGTCGATGCCCTCTTTCGGGTCGGGCGAGGCTACCGCAGTGGCGAGTACAACGGAGTCGCCCTGGGTGACGAGTGCGGCGCCGGACGCCTGCCTGGCCATGCGGCCCGTTTCAAACGTAAGCCGCTTGCCGCCGGCAAGTTCGACAATAACTTCCTGCTTCATACAATCCTCATCTTCAATTTGGGTGCGGGAGGGAAGAAGTCGAGGGGTGTCGCGGCACGGCGAAAACGCGCAGCGCGCGACATCATCTCGATTTCAAGCTCGAACCGCAGCGGGTAAGTGCGGGAGCGTGGCGACGATGGGAACGAGGGCGTAACGCCAGTTCCCGCCGCTCGTCGCGTTCGTATATGGAGCAATATGTTTACTTGCGGATTCCGAGTTTGCCGATCACTTCGCGGTAACGGTCGGTGTCGTTGCTCTTCAGGTAGTCCAGCAGGCGGCGACGCTTGCTCACAAGCATCAGCAAGCCGCGGCGCGAGGCGTGGTCCTTGGCATGGGTGTTGAAGTGTTGCGTCAGCTCGCCAATACGCTCGCTCAAAATCGCGATCTGCACCTGGGGGCTGCCAGTGTCACCTTCATGGGTCTGAAAGCGGGAGATAATGTCGGTTTTTTTTGCGGGTGCCAGCACGGTTGTGCGTTGCTCCTATTAACGTCCTGGGGGACGCGGCGTTCTTTTGGATTAATCCACTCTCTAAGTGTATGCAAACAGGATAGCATGCGAGGTTTGGCCTGCGGTGAAGCGCGGCATCGAACCGGTATGGCTGACGCATGGGTTGGACAGGCTAGAACTCGAGTGGATGGAAAGCTCAAAGTAACCGGCGCTGCACAGTATGCCGGGGATATTCGGTTACCGGGTACGGTGTTTGCGGCGCTTGTGCAGGCACCGGTTGCGCATGCCCGTATCGTGTCGATCCATACGGAACAGGCGAAAAGCATGCCAGGAGTGCTCGAGGTTTTTACCAATGCGACGTTTGTGCCGGGGCTCAAGCCCATCGAGCCGCCTCCGGCACAGTTCACTGAGAACTTCCCAGCCGAACGCCGCGCTCCGCTCTCCGACAACATAGTGCATTATGCCGGGCAGCATGTTGCGCTTATCGTCGCGGCGTCGCTCGAGCAGGCCAAGGAGGCAGCCGCATTTGTTCGCGTCGAGTATGAGCCGCTGTCCCCCGAACTCACACTGCGAGTGGGTCTACCCGGCGCTTACGCCCCCGATCATTTCGCCACCAACTCCGAGGAAAAGCTCACCAGTGCGCGCGGGGTGAAACCTGCAAAGCCGCACACTCTGGTTGCCGAGTCGTACAACACACCAGTGGTGCACCATAACCCGATGGAGCCCTCAGCCACCGTCGCTGTGTGGGAGGGCGACGAACTGACAGTTTACGATTCGACCCGGTGGGTCAAAGGCAGCCAGCGGATACTGGCGCACATGCTGTGCCTTCCTGAAGAGAAAGTCCACGTACGCGTACCGCTGCTCGGTGGTGCGTTCGGGTCCAAGGGCTTTCTATGGCAGCACGTAGCGCTGTGTGCCCAGGCAGCCCGCGCCCTTGGCAGGCCGGTAAAGCTGGTGTTGACCCGGGCGGAGATGTTCACCTCCACCGGGCACAGGCCGGAAACACGGCAGCAGGTGGTCCTGAGTGCGGAGACGACTGGGGCGTTGCTGGGCGCAGAGCATCACACCCTTTCCGGAACCTCGCCCGTGGCCCATTTCGTTGAGCCCTGCGGCATGACGACCCGGAATCTGTACGCGACCCCTTACGCCAGCATCAGCCACCGGGTAGCACCACTAAACCGTGCCACTCCATGCTTTATGCGGGCTCCGGGCGAAGCTCCCGGCATGTTTGCGCTGGAAGTGGCGATGGACGAACTCGCGGAAAAACTGGACATGGACCCGCTCGCGCTGCGGCTGCGCAATGACGCCTCACGTGATCTGGAAGAGAACCGCCCCTATGGCCGAAGCTGGAGCGGCCGCCACCTGCGCGAATGCTACGAGCGCGGGGCGGAGCTGTTCGGATGGGGGAAACGACCTGCGCAGCCGAGATCGATGAACCATGATGGCAAGCTGGTGGGCTGGGGCATGGCGACTGCGGCTTACCCGGCGCGCCGCTCCCCGGCGACCGTGCGGGGCATGCTGGGGAGCGATGGCGTCGCTACCTTTTCAGCTGCGACGCACGAAATCGGCGGAGGCACGGCGACAGTCATGCAGCAGGTCGCGGCCGACGCACTCGGCTGGCCTATCGACCGCGTTCGGTTCGAGCTGGGCGACTCGGGATTTCCCGAAGCGCCGGTAGCCGGGGCCTCGCAAACCACCGCCAGCGTGGGCCCTGCCGTCGAGGCGACGGCGCGCGCCTTGCACAAAGCACTTGTCGGCGCTGCCATTACGGATCGGGCATCGTCGTTTTTCGGAGCCATGCCGGAATCTGTGACGATGGAAAACGGACTGCTCCGCTCTGGCGAGCGACAAGAGCCCGCGACCGCAGTTCTGTCGCGTTTGACTGGCGGCGAGCTGGTGCGTGAGGCGCACGCGGAGATTGACCCGGAAGTGAAAAAGCAGTACACCTTCCACTCCTTTGGCGTGCACTTTGCGGAGGTGACCTGGGAACCTGCTGTAGCCGAGTTGCGGGTGACGCGCTGGGTAAGTGTGATGGACTGCGGCCGGGTGCTGAACCATAAAACCGCCCGCTCGCAGATCGAAGGTGGCGTACTATTCGGCCTCGGCATGGCTTTGATGGAAGAAACCCACTACGACCCGCGAACCGGTGCCCCGGTGAACAACAATTTTGCCGAATATCACCTGCCAACCTGCGCCGATACACCGGAGTTCATGGTCGAGTTCGTCGAACATCCTGACCTGCTGTTCAACCCGATCGGCAGTCGCGGACTGGGTGAGCTTGGCATCACCGGCGCCCCGGCCGCGCTCGCCAATGCGGTCTATCACGCGACGGGCACACGGATTCGCCGGCTTCCGCTCACCCCGGACAGGATCCAGGCAGGCGAAACTTGACCGGCATAAAAAAGAGCCGCCCAGAGCGGCCCTCAATAGCGGATGAATTTTAAAACAACTGAAAGTTGACCTCGATGTTGATCTCGACGGGAACAGGCCGTGTTCCATTCATCGCGGGCTTGAACTTGTATTGCCTTACCGCCTCGATTGCTTTCTCGTCGAGCCCCATCCCAAGCGCCCGAACCACATGGATGCGCTGCGGATTGCCTTGCGCGTCGACGATGATCGAGAGCACGACCACTCCTTGATATTTCTGCCGACGCGCCTCGTCAGAGAACTCCGGGTCGGGGGAGTAGATCAGCTTGGGGGACGAGATGCCGCCGCCCGGGTGAGCGACTCCACCGCCGCTCAGGCCGCCTTCGCCCGGCCCCAAGCCGTTGCCGCTGCCAATACCCAGTCCGCCGCCGTGGCCGGTGCCGATGCCGGAGCCGCTGCCACTACCCGCGGATAACGTCGCGTTTGGAGCCTGAGGTATGCCCAGGTTCGGCGCGTTCGTGTCCGGCATTTTGATCTGCGGCATCTGGATCGCCGCCGGTACCGGCAGCTTCGGGTGATCGATCAGCATCACCTGCGGAGGGGTAATGGGCTGCTTCTGGAACTCGGGCAGCTTGCCCTTGGTGGGCGGCACGATCTCGTGCGCGCCGCCGCCCCCGCCACCGCCCGCAGGCGCGCTCATGGGAGCTTTGGGGATGTAGGGCGAAATGTCCACGGGCGTAATCATTGCCTGCTTGACCTGCGTCACCTTCTTCGGCCAGAACAGCAGCAAGGCTGCGAGCAGAAGGTAAAACAGAATGGCAATCCCGCTCGAAAGCGGCGAACGCTTGACCGCGAATGGGTCCGTGACCGCGACTGGCGTGGAGGTAAGCTCGAGCGGCGGCAGCTTTACCGGGTAGAACACATCGCGCACGTTCGAGACAAGCGACTGCCAGACGCTGCCTTCCGCGCCAATGGGCAACAGCTCCGTGTGATCGAGCCGCCGGGCCGGCTGGAGCGTTTCTTCTTCCGGAGGAGTCAAAACCTGGTTGCTCATTCGCTTCTTTTCCGTCTCAGTCCCGCCGGACAAGCCCGCGCAGCCTTGGCCTGTGCAGCTTTCCTCGTTCCCGCACAGTCTCTCTATTATGGCGCTTTGCCGCTTCCCTGTCTCCCAGACAAACGTTGCTGCGCTGACGTTGGTAACGGTTGGCGACCGGTTAAAGTTGCCGGACGATACAATCATCCTTCAGGAAATCGCCATCTTTGCCCGAGTCGCTCGGGTTAAGCCCAAGGAAGTCTGGAAAGCAATGACCGAAAACCATGCCGCCGGCGCTCCGGAGTTCACCCGCCTGCCCGAGCTGAAGAAGACGCTCACGCTGCCCGATACGGCCTTCCCGATGAAGGCTAACCTACCGCAGAATGAACCAGTTCGCCTGCGTCAGTGGGCGGAGACTGGGCTTTATGAGCAGATCAGGGCAGCGCGCCGGGGCGCCAAGAAGTACGTCTTGCACGACGGCCCCCCCTACGCGAACGGCCCCATCCACCTGGGGCATGCGTTGAATAAGTGTCTGAAAGATTTTGTCGTGAAATCAAAAACAATGGCGGGTTTCGATTCGCCCTACGTTCCGGGCTGGGATTGCCATGGGTTGCCGATTGAAATCAAGGTGGACGAGCAGCTGGGCCGGCGCAAACTGGAGATGCCGGCGGAGGAGTTCCTCGGGGCCTGCCGGGCTTATGCGCGCAAATATGTCGACCTGCAGAGGAGTCAATTTGAGCGTTTAGGGGTGTTTGGGAGCTGGAATAAGCCGTATCTGACGATGGACAGAGAATACGAAGCGGCGACTCTGGCTACTTTTTATCGATTTTTTGAGCGCGGCTTTGTGTACAAGGGATTGAAGCCGGTGTACTGGTGCCTGCACGACCGTACCGCGCTGGCCGAGGCTGAGGTGGAGTACGAGATGCACACCTCGCCGAGCGTGTATGTACGATACCGGCTGACGAGCGATGCCGCTGCGCTCGATCCCGCGCTGGCCGGGAAACCCGTGTGGACGATCATCTGGACGACGACGCCGTGGACCTTGCCTGCCTCGGTCGCGATTGCATTTCATCCTGAGTTCGAGTATGTGGCGCTTGCGACTGCTTCGGGCGATATATACATCGTTGCGGCAGAGTTGGCCGCGAGCGTACGCGAGGCTTGCGCGCTGGGCGAGGTTGCGGAGGTGGCGCGCTTCCGGGGCGCGATGCTGGAGCGGGCTACGTTTCAGCACCCGTTTCTGGACCGGTCCGTGCTCGGCGTGGTGGCGGAGTATGTGACGGCGGAGCAGGGTACGGGAGCGGTGCATACCGCGCCTGCTCATGGGGCGGACGACTTCTACACCGGGGTCCGCTACGGGCTGAGCGCGGAGTGCAACGTGGACAACGCCGGACGGCTGCGCAACGGGGTTGCCGTGTGGGAGGGCAAGACGGTTTTCCAGGCGAACCCCGACATTATTGAGCACCTGCGCGAGCGTGGCGCGCTGATGGGGCAGGCGGAGATTTACCACTCGTACCCGCACTGCTGGCGCTGCCATAAGCCCGTGATCTTTCGCGCGACCGAGCAGTGGTTCATCGGCATGGAAACGCCCATGCCCTATTCTTCGCGTTCGCGCTCGTTCGATGAGGACGAGGACGACGCGGGCGATGCGACCTTCCGCGAACGGGCTTTGCAGCAGATTCACACGGAGATCACCTGGGACCCGAAGTGGGGCGAGGAGCGGATCGCGAATATGATCGCGACCCGGCCGGACTGGTGCATTTCTCGCCAGAGGGTGTGGGGGGTGCCGATTGCGGTGTTTCTGTGCGGGGCTTGCCATGAGCCGCTCAAGAACGCGGAAGTGAATGCGCGCGTGGTGGAGCTGGTACGCGAGGGTGGCGCGGGGGCGTGGCACACGCACTCTGTCGAGGAAATTCTTGGAGTCGTGCTCGGTCAAGACCGGGCCTGCCCACGTTGTGGGGCGATGGATCGTTGGGAGAAGGAGCGGGACATTCTTGATGTCTGGTTCGACTCGGGCTCAAGCTGGCGGGCGGTGCTCGAGGAAACCCCCGAGCTGGGCGTTCCGGCGGACCTGTATTTTGAAGGCGGCGACCAGTACCGCGGCTGGTTCCATACTTCCCTGCTGACGGCCGTGGGTACGCGCGACAGCGGCGAGACGCCGTACCGGAAGGTCGCGACCAGCGGCTGGACGCTTGACGAGCAGGGCCGCGCGATGTCGAAGTCGCTCGGCAATGGTGTGGACCCGGTCGACATTTCGAACCGGCTCGGCGCGGAGATTGTGCGACTTTGGGTGGCCTCGGTCGATTTTCGCGAAGATGTAGCCGCGAGCGAAAACCTGATGCAGCGGGTGGCGGATAACTACCGGAAGTTACGGAATACGTTCCGGTTTCTGCTGGGTAACCTTAGCGGCTTTATCCCTGCGGAGCATGCGGTAAGTGATACCGAGTTATTGCCGCTCGATAGATATATGCTGGCGCGCACACGCGAGTTGACTGAGAAAGTTACGGCGTGGTATGACACGATGGAGTTTCATCGTGTGTATCACGCGGTGAATGAGTTTTGCATTGTTGATCTTAGTTCCCTGTATCTCGATGTATTGAAAGACCGCATGTATACCTTCGCGTCCAGCAGTGTAGAGCGGCGCTCCGCGCAGACAGCACTTTGGAGGATTGCAGAGGATTTGGCGAGACTGGTTGCGCCGGTACTCAGCTTTACGGCGGAAGAGGTGTGGGGTTATCTGCCGGAAGTTAAAAGTCGTGAGGCAAGTGTGCACCTGGCGCTTTTTCCGCAAGCAAATGAGCTTGGCTCGCCCGAAGACGCGGAGGCTTGGAATGCAGTTTTTGCCATGCGAGCAGAGGTATTGCGCAGTCTTGAAGAGGCTCGCAAAGCCAAGCGCATCGGCAAGGCGCTGGAAGCGCAGGTTCGCATCACGGCGCCGGGTGCCATGCTGGAAGCCGTATCAAAGCACGGCGAATCCTTGAAGGAGCTGTTCAACGTGTCCCAGGTGATATTGCAGGCAGGCGATGCGCTCGCTGTCGAAACACTCCCCGCAGACGGCGAGAAATGCGGGCGCTGCTGGAATTATCGCACCGACGTGGCTCCCTACGGACCTTGGCCGGAGGTGTGCGGGCGCTGTGCCGAGGCCCTGAGCGCAATGGGCTACTCGCGGGCGACCGGCGAACTGGAAGAGGCGCGCGTATGACGACTCTTCCGTCTCGCTATGAAACCCGGATGCCTCGGCGAAGAGGCCGCGACTGGCGGCCGCTCTTTTTCCTGATCTCGCTGGTGATTATCGCGCTTGATCGCCTCTCCAAGCTGTGGGTGCAGAAGCACATTGCAGAGGGGATGAACATCCCGGTTATCCCGCACGTCTTCCGCTTGTCGCATGTGCTGAATGAGGGCGCGGCGTTTTCACTGTTCAATGACGCTCCGGCGAACCCGACCCGGTGGGCACTGACCGGCTTTTCCCTGGTCGCGGCCGTCGTGGTCGCGGTGTTGCTGGTACGGATTGGCCAGCGCTTCTCGGCTACGGCACTGGGGCTTGCGCTGGTGCTGGGCGGTGCGATTGGTAACGCCTGGGACCGGATCCAATACAAGATGGTGACGGATTTTCTCGAAGTCCGGATCATCCACTATCACTGGCCGGACTTCAACCTGGCGGACTCGGCGATCGTGGTCGGCGGCATCCTGCTGTTCCTGGGCGCGTTGTTCACGCCGCAGCGGAGGGACGCAGCCTAGCGGGCAGGCCCCTTATAATCGAGGTTTGGCGTGTGCCCGTTGCGGGCCGCAGGGGACGCGCGCCGGGCACTCACGAGGGCAGGCTTTGACCGACCAGATCACACTCCGCGGCGTACGGGTGCACAACCTCAAGAACATCGATTGCGAGATCCCCCACGGCAAGCTGACGGTCGTGACCGGGGTGTCGGGTTCGGGGAAAAGTTCGCTCGCGTTCGATACCATTTACGCCGAAGGGCAGCGCCGCTATGTGGAATCGCTTTCGGCGTATGCGCGGCAGTTTCTAGAGCGGATCGAGAAGCCGGATGCTGACCTGATCGACGGGCTTGCCCCGGCGATCGCGATCAAGCAGAAGAACACGACGCGCAATCCGCGCTCGACTGTTGCTACCGCGACCGAGATTTATGACTACATGCGGCTGCTGTATGCGCGCTGCGGCGTGGTGCACTGCATTGTCTGCGATGGCGTGGTCAAGCGCGATTCGGTGGATGAGATCGCGGCGGGGGTGCTCGCGTTGGGCGAGGGTACGCGACTGCATGCACTGTTCCCGGTGATTGCCGCGAGCGCGCCGGCTCCTGTCGCGGAGCCGGTTTCGCCGATGCTTGAGAAACGCTCGCGCTCGCAGGTTGCGCTGAAGAAGGCAACCGCGAAAAAGGCCGCGGCCGATGAAGCGAAAGCGAAGGGGGGCGCGCTTTCCACCGCCCTGCGCGAGCGGCTGATGGACCTGCGCGGGCGCGGATTCAACCGGCTTTACCAGAACGGGACCATCTACGAGTTTTCGCAGCCGGAGTCGCTGCTGGAGATTAACTGGGCGCTGCCGGTGCATGCGCTGGTGGATCGGATTGCGGTGTCGGGCGAAGCGCGCGGGCGCATTGTGGACGCGGCGGAGATCGGGTATCGCGAGTCGGGCGAGATCCTGTACGAGATTGTGCGGCGCCCCAATGAATCCAGAGACGATACGGGAGCAGCCGTGGTCCCGGAGCGGCTGCGCTTTTCCCTCGCGTTCGAGTGCAAGACCTGCCACCGCACCTACGCGGAGTCAGAGCCTCGACTGTTCTCGTTCAACAACCCGTTCGGCGCCTGCCCGCGGTGTCAGGGCTTCGGCAACACCATTGACTTCGATCTGGACCTGATTTTGCCGGACAAGAACAAATCGATCGAAGAGGGGCTGGTGGACCCGTGGACGCGGCCGCAGTACACCGGGTACTGGACAGAGCTGAAACGCGCGGCAAAGCAGCACGGCATCCCGACGGATGCTTCGTGGTATGACATGACGCCGGACCAGCAGGCGTTTGTGCTCAATGGATACGGGGCATTTGTGGGCGTGCACGGTTTTTTCTCGTTGATGGAGACGAAAAAGTACAAGCTGCACGTGCGGGTGATGCTGTCGAAATATCGCGGCTACGCGCGCTGCCCGGAGTGCAAAGGGCAGCGTTTGCGTGCGGAGGCGCGGGCCGTGCGCCTGGGGCGAGAGGGCGAGGCGAAGAACATTTGCGATGCCGCGGGGCTGACGATTGCTGCCGCGCATGCGTTTTTCGACGCGGTGGAACTGTCGCCGATGCAGGCGGAGATTGCCGGATCGATCCTGAAGGAAGTGCAGCAGCGGCTGCGTTTTCTGGATGCAGTCGGGCTGGACTACCTAACGCTGGACCGGCTGGCGTCGACGCTTTCGGGCGGCGAGGCGCAGAGGATTCAACTGGCGACTTCGCTGGGCTCGCAGCTCGTGGGGGCATTGTATGTTCTGGACGAACCGTCGATCGGTTTGCACAGCCGCGATACGGAGAAGCTGATCCGGATTCTGCATGCGCTGCGCGATATCGGGAACACGATTCTTGTTGTCGAGCATGATCCGGATGTGATCGCGGCGGCGGATTACCTGCTCGACATGGGACCAGGCGCGGGCGAGTTCGGGGGGCGACTGCTGGCGGCTGGGACGGTGGAAGAGGTCGCGCGCGATCCCGAGTCGATTACGGGGCGGTACCTGAGCGGGGCGCTCACGATTCCTGTACCGGGGAAGCGGCGGCCTGTGCCGGCCGCGACGGGCAAGGACTGGCTGCGGCTGCTGGGGGCGCGTGCCAATAACCTGAAGGGCGTGGATGTCGAGATTCCACTGGGGCTGCTGTGCTGCATTACGGGGGTGAGTGGTTCGGGCAAGTCCACGCTGGTGCATGAGGTGCTGTACAAGGCGGTGGCGCACGAGCTGGGGCAGACTGAAGGGGGCGACCCGACGAAGCTGTATCGCGAGATCAGGAATGCCGATCGGCTGAACGATATCGTGCTGGTGGACCAGAACCCGATCGGGCGCACGCCGCGGTCGAATCCTGTGACCTACATCAAGGCATTCGATGCGATCCGAGAGCTGTTCGCCTCGCAGCCCGAGGCGGCGCGGCGCGGGTATGCCGCGGGGCATTTCTCGTTCAATGTGCCGGGGGGGCGCTGCGATGTATGCGACGGCGACGGTACGGTCACGGTGGAGATGCAGTTTTTGGCGGATGTGGAGCTGCCGTGCGAGGAGTGTAACGGGACGCGTTATAAATCGAGCGTGCTGGAAATCCGGTACAAGGGCAAGAATGTGCACGAGGTGCTGGGGCTGACCGTGAAGGAGGCGCTGCGCTTCCTGGCCGGCAACCCGAAGATCGTGGACAAGCTGGCGGTGCTGGATGAGGTGGGTTTGGGGTACGTGCGGCTGGGGCAGTCGGCGACGACGTTGAGCGGGGGGGAGGCGCAGAGGGTGAAGCTGGCGTCGCACCTGGCGTCGGCGAGGACTGCACCGAAGAAGGGCGGCAGCCGCGTGTTGTACATCTTGGACGAGCCGACGACAGGGCTGCACTTTGATGACGTAAGTAAGCTGCTGCTTGCGTTTCGCAAGCTGATCGATGGGGGCGGATCGCTGATCGTGATTGAACATAACCTTGATGTGATCAAGTCGGCGGACTGGGTCATCGATATGGGTCCGGAGGGCGGCTCGAAGGGCGGGCAGGTGGTTGCGGTGGGGACGCCGGAAGAGATTGCCGGGAGTGAGCTTTCCTATACGGGCCGGTGGTTGCAGGCGGCGTTGCAGGCGCGCCGTGTGCATTCGCTTGCGGTTGTGGGCGAGGGGGCGGCGTAGGTGCCGGTCCGGATGCGAGCGCGACTGCTCACTGCACTGGGCCTGCTGGCTGTTTCTGCGGGTGCTGGGGGGCAGACGTCTTCGCTGCCGCCGGGCACGAGCGGGGCTGTGGATGCACCGCGACAGACAGCCGTGCGGGTGAGCGATCCGCTGAATGAGGCGGAGGCGAAGCTGGATGCCCGGGACTACCCAGCGGCCCGCTCGATGCTGCTCAAGTACCTGTCGGCACACCCGGCGGATGCGCGCGCGCTGTTCGACCTGGGCTATGTGGAGGATGCGACCGGAGAGGCGGATGCGGCGGAGGCGAGTTATCGGAAGGCTATTGCGGCAGATCCGCGGCAGTTCGAAGCGCACTCGGCGCTGGGGCTGTTGCTGGCCGGCCAGGGCAAGCAGGCTGAGGCGGTCGGTGAACTTTCGGCCGCCGGGAAGCTTACGCCTAACCCGGCGAATCCACCGGCGCAGGCACAGGCCAATCGGGCGCTGGCGCGGCTGCTGGAGCCCTCTGACCCCGAAGCTGCCCGGAAGGCATTGATTGCCGCGCTGCGGGAGTCGCCGGAGACGCCGGCCGATACGCTGCTGGCGGCTGAGATCGCGGGCCGGGCGGGCGATACAGATGGGGCGGCGGATGCTTACGGCAAGGTGCTGTCGAGCGCGCCCACCGGCAGCCCGGAGCAGGCTGAGGCGAGTGCCGGGCTTGCGCACTTGCTTATCGCGGCCAAGCGCTATGCTGATGCGGAGCCGGTGCTGCGCAAGGCGCTCGCGGCCAGGCCGGAAGACCCGGCTCTGCAGACGGAGCTGGCCGATGTGCTGAACGCGGAGGGCAAGCCGGCTGACGCCATCGCTGTGCTTGAAAAGCTGCATGCGGCCAAGCCGGATGACCCTGCGATCGCGACGATGCTGGCCGACCTGTACGCGCAGACGGGGGACCACGCGAAGGCGGACCCGCTATATGCCCAGGCCGTGGCGGCGCACCCGCATGACCCGGCGCTGCTGGCGGCGCGGGGCGATACCTTGGTCAGGGAAGGCCAATACCAGGAGGCTTTGCCGGTTCTCAAGGAAGCGACGCAGCTCGACCCGAAGAACGGAAACGCGTGGAGCAGCCTGGCTTTCGCGGCCAATCAGACCCACCAGCCCCAGCTTGTGCTCGATGCGCTTGCGATGCGATCGAAAGTAATGAGTGAAACGCCGGTTACCTATTTCCTAGCGGCCACTGCTTGCGATAGTCTGCAGGAAACCAAGCACGCGGTGGAGCTGTACCGGCAATTTCTGTCGGTCGCGGGCACAGGCTTTCCAGACCAGGTGTGGCAGGCGAAACACAGGCTGGTAGCGCTCGCAAAGTAACGGCAGCCGTCGCTCGGCAGGACACCCCAGGAGGTGGTCCGATGCGTAGATCGCCGGTCCTCGCTTGCTCCGTCTTTGTATTTACCCTGCTTCCAACCTGCCCGCTTCGTGCGGCCAACCAGCCCCCAGCCGACGCAACCAGCCTGAAGGCTCTCGCCGAACGAGCTGAGCACGCTAGTCTGCGCGATCAGTGCTACCTGTATGCCCAGCTTGTGCGCGGCGGCACGGAGTTGGCGAATCGCAAGCTGGCGGAAGGTGACAGTGCTGCCGGTGCGCTGGCATTGCGGTCCGTGGAAGCCTACACGGAGGCCATGGACCTGGCGCTGGCCCGCGATGCGAAAAAGTTGAAAGATGCGGAGATTCTGCTGCGGGAGAGCGCCTTCCGGCTCAAGGCGGCGATGCTTGCTTCGTCCATTGACGACCGGCCGGCGATGGCGTCGGCCTTGACCAAGGTGAATGCGGTCGAGGCTAAAGTGATGGGGGCCGTGTTCGCCCACTGATGCTTCGTGAACCCACATCTCAAATGCGAGATATGGGGCACTCAACTCTCAGGCGGGCGTGATGGCCTGGTCTGCGCTGAAGCGGATGTTGGGCAGGTCCTCGACGACGCGGCGTAACGCCTGCTCCCAGCGGCCGTGGATGAGCTCGAGTTCAGCATCGCCCGAGGAGAAGCGGCGGTAGTTGTCGAAATGCAGGCTGCCCCGGCGGTACTGGACCAGCTCGACCGGGGGGCCGACCGTGACGTTTGAGCGCATCGTTGCGTCCATGCTAAGCAGCGCGTATTTCGAGGCGGCGTCGAGCGAGGTTGTGCGGGCATCGATGCCGCGGTCCAGGATCGGTCGGCCGTACTTGACTTCGCCGATCTGCAGGTAGGGTGAGTCCTGTGTGGCACAGATGGGGTTACCCTGCGGATAGATCAAGTAAAGTTCCGGCTCGCCCCCGGCAACCTCGCCGCCCAGCAGCAAGTGAATATTGAAGGAGTAGTCATCCTTGGCGAGGGCGTCGCGGTCGATATCGGAGACCGCGCGAACGCAGGCCCCCACGGCACGGGCGGCCTCATACATGTTTCCCGCCGCGGCGAGTCCCTTGCCTTGACGAAACTCTTCCTGCAGAAGCGTGACGACCGACTGCGTGAGCGACAGGCTGCCGCTGGTCAGGATGACAAAGGCGCGCTCGCCCGGCGTCACGAAGGTATGCAGCTTGCGGCAGACGTTGACCTGGTCGTAGCCGGCATTGGTGCGTGAATCGGAAGCCATGACCAGGCCTTCGTGGGTCTTGATGCCGAGACAGTACGTCATTACTCCCCTTGCTCTCTGTGGATGATTATGTGCTGGATATCTCCAGCCCGCTTGCACATATTTCTGTATTTGTTACAGTCTTAGCACACATGCGCATAGGTGCCGCGGTACCCATGCGTCAGGCCTTGGCGTACTACGAGTACATCCATTTACAGGAGGGCGCTGTCCGTGCATCTTCGCCTTGGCTACGACATACGTTTCGAGCTTCCCGCGCCGACTGCTCTTATCGCGCTGCTGCATGTTCACCCATCGGTAGATGCGAGCCTGCTGCTTTCGGACACGTTAAAAACTGAACCGGCGCTGCCTATTCGGGAGTACATCGACTCGTTCGGCAACCGGTGTTCGCGGATTTACGCGCCGGCCGGGACGCTGCGGCTCCACAATACGACCGAGCTCATCGCCCCGGATGTGCCCGACGAGTCCAACATCGCAGCGCCGGAGGTGCCGGTGCAGGAGCTGCCGGACGCGGTGCTGCAGTTCCTGCTCAACAGCCGCTACTGCGAGGTGGACCGGCTGGGAGCCGTCGCGCTGGACCTGTTCGGCTACATGACGCCGGGCTGGTCGCGGGTGCAGGCGGTGGTGGCCTACGTACACCGCATTGTGCAGTTCGGGTACAGTTTTGCGCGACCTACCAAGACGGCGCTCGACGTGTATACGGAGCGCACGGGGGTGTGCCGCGATTTTCAGCACCTGGCGATTACGCTGTGCCGGGCGCTGAATATCCCGGCCCGCTATGCCACCGGCTACCTGGGCGATTTCGGGATGCCCCTGAGCGATTCGCCGATGGACTTCAGCGCGTGGTTCGAGGTATACCTCGGCGACCGCTGGTGGACCTGCGATGCGCGGCACAACCGGCCTCGGCTGGGCCGGGTGCTGATGGCGACGGGCCGCGATGCGTCGGATGTTGCGCTGACTACCTCGTTTGGGATTGCGAACCTAAAGCAGTTCACCGTGATTTCCGACCGGCTGGACGAGCCGGGTAAAGCCGGACCGGGCCAGATGGCCGTGCGATGAGCACAGCCGCTCCGCGCTTCGCGGACCCGTTTCTGCGGGACTACTTCCTGGACGGCGCGTATGACGAAATGTTTACGCCGGAGGGGGAGATTCGTCCGCAATACAAGCTCCTGCTCGACACCTACCGTTCGCTGCCGACCGAGGAGCTGCTGCGCCGCAAACACTCGGCCGATATGAGCTTTTTGGCCCAGGGCATCACGTTCACGGTCTATGGAAAGAAGGAAGGCACCGAGCGTATTTTCCCTTACGACATGCTGCCGCGCATCATCACCGGCGCGGAGTGGCGGACGATTGAAAAGGGGCTGATCCAGCGCATCACAGCGCTGAATCAGTTTCTGGGCGACGTGTACAACGAGGGCAAGATCCTGCAAAGCGGCGCGGTGCCGCGCGAGATCGTCTACTCCTGCCGGCACTTTCGCCGCGAAATGCGCGGGCTGCAGGTGCCGCGCAATGTGTATATCGCGGTTACGGGAACCGACCTGCTCCGCCTCAACGACGGCAGCTTCGCGGTGCTCGAAGACAATCTGCGGGTGCCGAGCGGCGTGAGTTACATGCTGTCGAGCCGCCGGGTGATGAAGCGGACGTTCCCGATCATTTTTCGCGAGTATGGTGTGCGGCCCATCGAGCATTATCCGCAGGTGCTGCTTGCGTCGCTACGGTCGCTCGCGCCGGAGGGCCGCCCGGAGCCGACAATCGTGCTGCTGACGCCGGGCGTGTACAACTCGGCTTATTTTGAGCACACGTATCTGGCGCGGCAAATGGGCATTGAGCTTGTGGAGGGACGCGACCTGGTCACGCATAACAATGTTGTGTATATGCGCACGACTGCGGGGCTCAGGCGGGTGGACGTGATCTATCGCCGGGTCGATGACGACTTTATCGACCCGCTCGCCTTTCGGGTCGATTCGATTCTGGGCGTCGCGGGGCTGTTCAACGCGTACCGCGCGGGCAACGTTACGCTTGCGAACGCATTTGGCACGGGCCTGGCCGACGACAAGGCCCTGTACGCCTATGTGCCCGCGATTATTCGTTACTACACGGGGGAAGAGCCTATCTTGCAAAACGTCGAAACATTCCTGATGACAGACCCCAAGCAGCGGCAGCATGCGCTGGCGAATCTGGACAAGCTGGTCGTGAAGGCAGTCGGCGAGTCGGGCGGCTACGGCATGCTCATTGGCCCGCACTCTACGGCAGCGGAGCGCGAAGATTTTGCGCGCCGCATCGAGGCGGACCCCCGCAACTACATCGCGCAGCCCACGCTTGAGTTTTCGCGCGCGCCGTGCCTGATGGAAGCCGACGCGACCGGCTCCAGTATTGAACCTCGCCATGTGGATCTGCGCCCTTACATCCTGTACGGCGACAAGGTTTCGGTCGTTCCCGGCGGGCTTACGCGCGTGGCGCTGCCCAAGGGGTCGCTGGTGGTGAACTCGTCGCAGGGGGGCGGCAGCAAGGATACGTGGGTGCTCGATGACTAACGTTTGTGGAGGGTCGCCATGCTGTCTCGCGTAGCCGACAGCCTGTACTGGATGAGCCGCTACCTGGAACGCGCGGAGCATACCGTGCGTATGCTCGACGTGAACTACAGCATGACGCTCGACCGCTCAAGCACCAGCGAAGACATGCGCTGGCGACGCCTGCTGCTTGCGCTCGGCAGCCCGGCCGGTGACTGGAGCGGCGATTCGCGCGCGCTCGTGCAAACGCTTACGCATGACGAGTCAACGGGCGCCTCGATCAAGGCATGCATTGCGGTCGCGCGTGAAAACGCCCGCCAGGTGCGCGAGGAGATCTCTTCTGAACAGTGGCTGCAGCTCAACCGTCTTTACCACTTGGTCACCGAGGACCGGGAATCGGAAAAAGCCACGCAATCCGAAGAGTTCCTGTCCGCGGTGCTCGATGGGCTGCACCTGTTCCAGGGCGTGACCGACACGACGATGAGCCACGGTGAAGGCTGGCAGTTTATCCAGGTGGGTCGCTCCATTGAGCGAGCCTCCTCGATTGCCGCTTTGCTGTCTGTCTATGAACTCGGCGCGGCGCACGCTCCAGCGGAGCACACGGAGCGGCCCGCGGGCGGCCACCAGTTCGTCGAATGGGTGGGCCTGCTGCGCTGCTGCACAGCCTTTGAGGCCTACTGCAATGTCTACACGGCAGACCTGACCGAGTCGCAGATTCTGGAGTTCCTGCTGCTGAACAAGGATTTCCCGCACTCGGTGCGCTACTCGGTCGACCGCTTGCGCGAGGCGCTGCTGGCGCTCGAGCAGGAAAGCGGCCGGCTCGCCCCGCAGGAGCTGGTGCGCGTGGCCGGACGCTTGCAGGCGGCTCTTCGTTTCGTCGAGATCGCCGATGTTTTGCAGGGCGGCGTCGGCGAGTACCTCGGGATGGTGGCGCGGGAGTGTCGGCTTGTACATACGCTGCTTTACCGCGATTACATTCACTATTCCGTGCAGACCGCTCTGGCGATGTGATGCCAGCATAGGAGCATGCCAAAGATGAAGTTCTATTCCGTGCGCCACCTGACCAAGTTCGTCTATGACAAGCCGGTGAGTGAAAGCGTGATGGAAACGCGCATGCACCCGCGCTCGGATTCGAACCAGCGCTGTCTCCAGTTTTCGCTCTCGGTGAGCCCGCGGTGCCGGGTGTTTTCCTACCGCGACCACCTCGGCAACAACGTGCAGCACTTCAATATCCCGGGCGAGCACTCGCAGCTCGTCATCGTCGCGGAGTCGCTGGTGGAGCAGCAATCGCTTGCGTTCGTGCCGCATTTTCTGTCGCCCGCGGCTTGGGGCGAGCTCGACGCGCTGGTGGGTGAGGGCGACTACTGGGAGATGCTGCTGCCGAGCGAGTTCGCCGCGCCGACCGATGCCTTGAAGAAGCTGGCGGGAGAGCTCGACGTGCGGCGGCGCGATGACCCGCTGATGCTGGTGCGCGAGATCAATACACGGCTTTACGAATATTTCCGTTATGTGCCGCGCTCGACCCGCGTCGATTCGCCCATCGATGAAGCGATCGAATCGCGCGAGGGCGTTTGCCAGGACTTTGCGCATACCATGATCGCGCTGGTGCGGACGCTTGGGATTCCCTGCCGCTATGTCAGCGGCTACCTGCACCAGCGCGCGTCCGATATGGGTGTAGGCCGGGATCGTTCGCTGCCGGACGCCACGCATGCCTGGGTGGAGGCATTTCTGCCGCATCTGGGCTGGGTCGGCTTTGACCCAACCAACAATCTGCTGGCGCATGAACGGCACATCCGCACGGCGCTGGGCCGCGACTATGCCGATGTGCCGCCGACGCACGGGGTGTATCGCGGACGTACCGCGACCGAGTTGTATGTTGCCGTGCAGGTGGATGCGTTCGATCAGCCGCCGGCGCTGGATCGCGAGCTGCCGATCCCGGAAGACTGGTCGGTGATGGTGGAAAAGGCGCAGGAGCTTACGGCGCCGGCTTCGCCGCTGCTGGAGATACAGCAGATGCAGCAGCAGCAGTAGTCGCTAGCAATGCTAGGCTCACTTTATGGGCTTTGCCAACCTGCTCGGTAACGGAAATACCGTGCGACTGCTGCGCGAAAGCCTGGCGTCCGACCGCCTGCCTCATGCAATCCTGCTGAGCGGGCCGCGGGGGGTGGGCAAGTACACGCTTGCGCTCATGCTGGCCCAGGCTGCCAACTGCCTCCAGCCTCCGGCGACGGAGGACGGACTGCCGGACTTCTGCGGCGCGTGCTCGAATTGTCGACGCATCGCCGGCGCCGCGCCCTTGCGTGATCGCGTGAATGAGGCCATTGCCGCGCGCGAAGAGCTGCGCGACGCGGATAAGAAAGACACGCGCATCCTGGTCCAGACGCATCCGGATGTGCTGGTCGTGCCGCCCGATCCGCCGCAGCTACTCATCAAACTGGGGCAGGTGCGCACTGTTATTCGCGAGGTGTACCGGGTTCCGGCGGAGGCGCGGCGCGCGTTTTATATATTCACCAGTTCCTCGTTCATGAAGGAGGCGGCGAACTCGCTTTTGAAAGTGTTGGAAGAGCCACCCGCGCACGCCACTTTGGTTCTGTTGTCCGCGAATCCGCAAGAGCTGCTGCCGACGATCCGCTCCCGCACAGCCGCATTCGTATTGGGCACCCTGCGACCAGACGAGCTGGAAACGTTGCTCGCGACTCGCCGCGCGGACTGGAAACCTGCTGAGCGAGCGCTGGTTGCCCGCTTGAGCGACGGCGCGCCCGGGGCCGCCTTCGCCTTTGACCTGCCCGGGTATCTGGAAAGCCGTGCGTCGGCGCTGCTGCTGCTGCGCAATGCACTGCGCGAGCCGGATTACAGCGCGCTGTTTCGTATGACGGAGGGCTATCGCGCCGGGGCCGAGGGCCAGGAAAAGACTGTTGCCCTGCTGCGCAGCCTGATGAGTGTGCTCCGCGACCTGCTGCTGGTCAAAGAGGGCCAGCACGGGATGGTGCGCAACCTTGATATCGCCCGCGAGTTGGGCTTACTTTCTGAACTGCTGGACTTTGCATGGATCGAGCGCGCGGTGCGGAGCATGGACGAGGTGGACAGCGGTATGCGGCGCAACCTGCTGCGCTCCCTGTCTCTCGATGCCATGGCCGGGGGCATGAGCCAGTCCGCGGCACGGCTTTGACGGGCGCCCTTCTACTCTGGCTTACTTAGATTAAATATCTCTGAGTGGTGTATCTGATAGCCATCAGTGGCAGATGGTTTTCTTCTTGATGGGACAGCCACACCAGATGTAGCCGGTCGGACTACAGGTTAGGAGAACTGCTTAGGCAGCGGTACGCGCAGCCTGCCTGAACTCACCGGGAAGCACGGCATTCGCCAGCGCATACAGCAGTACGCTGACAGCGTTCCCGTCGGGGAGTTCGCGCCCGAGTGCATCCATGGCTTCTTGCCACTGCGAGTGGGCCCGAGCGAAGACATACTCGCGGATAGCCGGGCTGTGCAGGGCATCAAGCACATGCGCAGGGAGCGGCGCGCCGCTTCCCAGCAGCGCCAAGGAAGCGGAGTGCGGCAGCAACGGCAGCGCGTCAAGCACGGGAAGCGTAAGCAGGTATCCGTCTAAGTCGCGGTTCAGGTCTTTCCCAGCGCCCTCACCACCAAATATTTCGTTCGCACCGTACAGATCGAGAGCATCGTCAAGGTATTGAAATGCGATGCCGAGCTCGCGGCCACACAAAGTAAGCCGTTCGGCTCCCTCCGCGTCTTCGCGAAGAAGAGATGGAGCCGCAAAAGCCAAGCCGAAGAGTTCGCCGGTTTTACCCCGCGCCACCTCATGAGCATGTGCGCAGAAGGCAGCGAGTGTTCTGTTTGCCGGTGGGGCAAGCTCGCGCGCTTCCCCCGCGATCATCGCCTGGGCACAAGCACTCAGGGCATCCCCGTAATCGGGATGCAGCCGATACGCGCCGCGGATGGCTTCGGCGAGCATCCAGTCGGACGCGAGCGTTGCAAGTTGTGAACCGAATGCGCAATGCGTTGCCGGACGACCTCGCCGTATGCGACTCTTGTCGAAAATGTCATCCTGCACGAGCGTGGCTGCATGGAGCAACTCAAGGCAGGTGGCAGCACACAGCAGCATGAACTGGTCGGCATCCCTGGGATCGGTGGGCTCACCGCTGACGAGCAAGAGCAGGCCGCGCGCACGCTTACCGCCGACCAGCGAATACTCAATGGCATGGCGCAGTGAGTCAGGGGCGCGTCGAGCGATACGATGAAGCTGCTGATCGATAACGTCTCGAGTAACTTCGCAAGTCGCTTTTTCCATCATGCGATGCTCCTGTCCGGAATCCTGCCTTGCCACGGGTACGAAGCCCTGGGCATCCAGCGGCTCAGTTCGTTCAATGCCATATGAGGCACCGTTAGCGCGCTCAGCACGATAAATATCTCGCTCTGGTACGATGCGGCTTCGTGCCGACCGAGGCCAAAGGCGGCTCCTAGAAAAATGAGGGAGAGTATCCAGGGCACCAGGCCGGATCGGAGATTGTGAAGAATGCTTACACCGAGAGTGCTACCGCCTGTTTGGGGAAGGCTGGTGGTCACCAGGTGCTCCGGCGTGTGCCAGCAGCAGAAGTACACCGCGAAAGCAACCAGGGGATCGCACAAAGCAAACAGCGCGATTTGAAGCATGGTGACGGCCAATAATTCCCCTCGCTGGAGGAAGGACCGCCCAAGCAGGCCCGAGACAATACCCCCCAAAGCAATCGCGAGCACAGGCCAGCACCCTGCGCCCAGCGCCTTGGCAAGCCCGTGAGCATCGGCGGATCCCTGCGCCATTTGCATGAAAACAGGCGTCACAGCAGCAGGGCGCCAGTGGCACGCCGCCACAATGGGAACAGCGCCCAGCGCAAGGGCGGGCAAAGCAGTGGCAAGCCGGGGCGCAGCCTGCTCTGGTTCTGTGCCGAAATGCCAAGCCGAGTAGCCGAGAAAAAACAGCAGGGAGGCAAATGGAAAGAGGCGCCACCCGAGCAGTGTCGTCCCTGCAAGCGCGACATAGCCGCAGAGGAACCAGGGTAACCAGTGCCGGCCGACTCGCCGGGCAAGCACCTGTTCAGCGTGGACGTGATCATAAGCGCCATGCCACATGGCGATCGCAATGGCAGCGAGCGCCAAAACCGAAACCGCTCGTCCATGCAGGAGCCCCCTCGCCGCCGAGCACCCGACGGTCACGACGGCGAACAAAGTAAGGCGCGCTGGAAGCAGAAGACCGCGCGCGGAATGATTCGTATCCATCGAATTTGAAAGCACGGCGGCAGGGCTGCTCACAGCTCGACTCCGGATTCGGATCCGCTTGCCAATGTTGCCAACGATTTAGCGGGAGCGATCTTGGTGCGGAATGGGTATGTGGCCGCGGCGCGGATCATCGGGAGTTTGGGAAGCGACCATGCCACGCGAAGCGTTTCACCTGGGCCATCACTCGCCTCACTCAGAAAGCGCACCAGCGCGTCCGGCTCCGTCCGGGCGAACATGCGCAGAAACAGGTCGGGAGCCGCGCCAGGCGATTGCTCGAGGGCGCGCAGGAAAACCGCGTCCATCCAACCGTAAAAAGCAGGCTCGGCGGAGGTGGGGATGGGCCGGCCTTGCTCCAGCGCATGTGCGATGGCTCGGCTGTGGCGCTGCATACGCAGAAATGCATATCCGGAAGATGGCTTGATGCGCCCGCCCCGGATGCCGATCGGGTGAACGTTCAGGGAGCCGGACGGTAGGATGCTCGCGGGCTGCATGGGAAGCGACCCCTGCTCCGTGTAGAGAACCTCCCAGGCACCCACTTGCTCGCGCAGCCATGCCTCCAGATCTCGCGTATACGGCGGCTCCGGGAGACTTGGACTGTCGAGATAGGTCATCTCCACGAGCGCCTCGGTCGATGAAAAGGGCAGCAAATACAGGAAGCGCGTTCGGTCTGGCGTATCCGACGGCAGAAAGTGCATCAGTTCCGCCGTATTCGGCGCAAAACATGGATCGGCGGTCCGAATGTGCCAGCCAACGAAGCGCTGAAGCAGCATGGGCGCCTGCATGGATAAGCCGGCCGCCGGGGGGCGGCTGTCGAAAACCTGCTTCGCGAACAGCCGGCCCGCGCTGGTCTCAATGGCGACGAGACCGCTCGCATGCGGTTCGGCGGAATGTACGGCGGTTCCGAGCGAAAGCTCCTGTCCCGGCTCGCGCTGCACGCGGTCGATAGCCACCCGATAGAATGCGTCGCCGGCGATGTGGCAGTAGCGATAGCGGCGGCTTTGCTGCAGAGCCGTCCGCCCGCCGCTGCTGACCCGCCAACTATTCCAGGAGTGCGATATCTCTGACGTGAAGAGATGCTCCTCGGTGTTCCAGAAGCACCAGGTGCGATCGCGGGCATACTCGGTCCGCGGTTCGAGCAGCATCACACGGCCAGGCACACGCCGGCTCGCGAGTGCGGTGGCCAGGCTAAGGCCCGCGCAGCCGGCGCCAAGAATCGCGATGTCTGCGTCGGCCCTCATGGCTTGCCCTCGAATTGCTTGCCGCTGGCGTGGGGCGCCGGGGGTGCTCCCCTGTCGGCGATTGCAGGCCGCGCTACCCTGCCCGGCACGGCGGTCGAGGCAAGCGCTCGCGCTACGAGCACGGCCTTCCGCCGTCCCGGAACCACGGCACGCTGTCGCCAGGATGCCGGGATATCTCGCGCCACGACCACGCCGATTTCACGGTAGCAGGCCGCGGCGGCCAGAATGCCCGCCCGCGAACGCAGCGGCAGAAAATGCATGCCGGCGTGCGCGCTTCGGTAAAACTCTTCGGCCAATGCCAGCAGGCGGCGGGTAGCGGCGACGAGCGGTTCGGCATTGCCCCCGGCGAGCGCGGCTGCCACGTCCGCAGCCCCGATCCACTCCGCCGGCAGGTAAATACGATCGCGGTTGTAATCCTCGCGCACATCGCGCGCAATATTGGTGAGCTGCATCGCGATACCCAGGTGTGAGGCAGCCTGCGCGCCCGCCGGGGGCGCCCCGAGAATGCGGCACATCATCAGGCCGACTGTGCCGGCAACCCCGAATGCATAACGCAGCAATTCAGGTTCCGTCGCTATGCGACGAGCGTCGGTATCCTCGGCCAGTGCGCGTGTGAGCATCAGGGCGATTTTGCTGATGTCGCCGAAACGCGCTTCGAGATCTACGGGCCATCCGAATCCGGCAGCTTCGTCGCTGAGCGGGTCGTGCTCGAGTGCGGCGATCGCGCCGGCGAGTTGCCCGTGATCCCCCGCCCCGCCCTCATCGGCCAGATCGTCCATGTACCGGCAAAAAGCGTAAAGCTCGGCCGCATCGGTGCGCATGCGTGCGGGTAACAGGCGCGAAGCCAGGTGAAATGTTCGGCCGGAGCGGGCCAGTACCTGTTGGGCTTCGCCCGCACTCATGCAACACCTCGTCGGGTGCTTGAGCCGGCCCCAGCGCGCATTTCATCGACATAGTGCTCAAGCACCTTGGCCGAGCACAGCACTCCAGGCAGACCCGCACCAGGGTGTGTGCCTGCGCCCACGAGGTATAGCCCTTTCACATCTTCCGATCGGTTGTGGAATCGAAACCAGGCCGATTGCCCCAGCGTTGGCTGGATCGAAAATCCCGTCCCGTGCTCGGTACGCAGGTTATCGCGAAAATGTTCGGGTGTGACGTGGAACTGGACCTCGATGTGCTCGCGCAAACCCGGGCAGAGTGTTTCTTCCAACGTTGAAATGGTATGCGCGGCGAGTTTGGGACCGGCAACGGACCAGTCGATAAAGCGGGTGCGATCGATGCACTCGAGATTGGGTACTGGAACAAGCGCGTACATGCTTTCGCAACCCGGCGGCGCAAGCGAGGGATCAGTACGCGTGGGTGCGTGCAGGTACATACTGATGTCGTCCGACAGGAGCTTGTGATTAAAAATTTCCTCGAGCAGTTCCTTGTAGCGACGACCAAGCAAAATGGTGTGGTGGGCCAGCTCCGGAAACTGCCTGCGCACGCCCAGGTAAAGCACAAACAAGCCCATGGAAAATTTCTGCCTACGAATGCGCGCGTCCGTCCATTTGCGACGATGCTCGTTCGGAATCATGCGATGGTAGAGGGAGGGGGCATCCGCATTGGCGACCACACAATCGGCTGGAACGTGTTCTCCATTGTCGAGTTGAACGCCAACGGCACGGCCGTTTTCGATGGCAATCTCTTTCACCCCGCAGTTCAGGTGGATCCCGATATCCTCGTCCTGCATAAGTCGCGCCATCGCGCCAACCAGTGCCGCTGTGCCCCCCATGGCAAACGACACACCGTCCTTGCGTTCGAGGTGCTGGATCAGTGAGTAGATGGACGTCGTATGAAACGGATTGCCGCCGACCAGCAATGGCTGGAAAGAAAACACGCGCCGTAAGGCTTCATCGCGGATGTAGCGGGAAACGAAGCTGTACACCGAGCGATCGCTCCTGAGGGCGATCATCTTCGGCAGGACGGCAAGCATCCTAGCGGCCGAATGAAACGGCACAGAACCAAGCTGCTCGAAACCGACTTTGTAAATCGACTCAACCTTGCGGAGAAGTTGCTGGTAACCGGCCACATCGTCAGGGGCAAAATCACGGACATGCTCTATCAGTTCCTGATCAGTGCCGCCGTAGTCGAACGTACGTCCATCGGCAAAGCGAATACGGTACCAAGGCCTCAGCTCGCGAAATTCAACCGCCTCGCGGCGATTTTTACTGAAAAGCGACCATAACTCATCGAAAAGAAAGGGTGCGGTGATAACCGTCGGGCCCGCGTCGAAGGTGTATCCTTCGCGATAGTAAACTCCGGCGCGACCGCCAGGCTGCGCTTGATTATCGAAAACATCGACACAGAAACCTGCGGCACGAAGCCGTAGAGCAGCGGCCATGCCTCCAAATCCTGCACCAATCACGACTGCTCGAGTCACAGAAAGCTCCAGAAGTAACAAGCGGAAAAGGTGCAGGCAGTTTCTGCCTGCACCTTTCAACTCTCATAGCACTAAACTGCCGCTGTTCGGGCGACGCTGGGACTGTAATCGTTTTCGGCGATGGCGGATTTCTTCGCGAGGCTCACTGCCCACACGCCATAGACCACCTTGGCGATAAGATCGAGTAGCGTGAAGAACACCGCATCCCAGGTTGCGCTCCATATACGGAAACCTTCTTGTCCGATCAAAAATACCACCGGATAGGCAAACCAGATCGCCGAAAGAAACATAGCCTTTTTCATATACGTGGAAGCGTGCGGGCCGGTTGCCGTCAGCTTTTTGAATGGGCCGAAAAGCAAACCGTAAATGGCGATAAAAGCAGCGCAACTACAAATATAGAATGTCCATTTCACACTAGGATTGTCGCTAAGTCCCGCTACAAATCCAGTCAGAATCATGTACACATCCGCCCCGAGCAGCCCTACAACGAGCGCAGGCCGCTTGATGCCGGTGCCGTGCAACCCGGAAGTTACCAGGCTATAGAGAAGCAAGGGTGTCGTGATACTCCAGTCAATATATCGAGCGAAATAGTACACACGGCCGGTACTTGTCACCAGCGCGCCTGCACCCAGTGCCATCAGCAGATACAGCGTGAAAGCTATTAGAGGTACATAGAAGTGCGATTGATAATCGCCCTCATCCCGCAAGCTCTTGTTGCTGACCAGGGCGAAGTACAAAATCACCGCCCCTAACAGCATCCCTATCGTACCGATCCAAAGCCACGTCTCCACTGCCATGCGTCACGTCCCCGAAAAAATTTAATGCCTTCTGGGGACTATGATGCAAAATATTTCTAAGCTCGGCGAAGTTCAGTTCATTAGCCGAATCAAGTTACCGGCTAACATTACTGTTTCTCGCCGGATAGCGGACTCGGCGGCTCCGGCGTGATACGGATTTTTGGCTGAGGGATGTTGGCGATTATGCGCGTTTTGGGCACCGGCGGATTGGTCACCGGACGGGGCACGATCCGCACGGATGCATGCTGCGCGTCGAGCATGCGGCCATGGCGGGATACGTGCTCGTCCCATACCGTGTAATGCGTGTCGTCCACCCTGTCGGTGAACGTGACCTTGCGCTCTCCATTCCGAAGCAGGCGAATTAACGGCGGAGGTGCCGTGATAATGTCCTCGCTGAGATAGGGCTCATTGGGAATATGCGGGTAAGCGCCGCCCATTTCGGCGATGCAGGCCGAGGTAGCGATCCAGTCCTGAACCGGCTGCAGATTCTTATAAAGCGTAGACCCCGGCAAGGCTTCGTTCACCACCGCCCCACTTGTCTTGGCGCTTAACAGTTCATCATGCTCTTCCACGCTGCGATGGGCCACCGAGATGACACGCACCGGTAATCCATTCTCGCGAGGCATGACGGCCGTAAATGCCGAAGTACGTCCGCCGTCTTGCCGGGCAAAGTGCAGGAGGATGAAACCCTCTCCATCGCCCGCTACCGGGATACCCGAGACCTGTTCGGCATCCGGCTGCAGAACCGGACAAATGCTCTGTTGATACATCCATCCGGACTGCTTCAGATCGAACCCGTGATAGCTAGCGGCGCGGATGAGATCCTCTTGCCGGGATGCGATGACTGTACTGTCGGCCGGGGCGATTTCGTCGCCCGAACGGTGTACCAGCGCGAAATACACCATGCGCGGATTGTCGAACTCGCTGCGCGAAAGCATGCCGGCGGGGGTAACGGGCAGGATGTCATGACCAAGGTCAACGATCGGGGTCGCGCCAAGGCCGAGGTCCGGCGGCGTTAGCGAAGAGTCGACCGAGGTGTCAAGATCGGTGTGCGGCTTGGAGTCGAGCCGCACGTCCGGCTTTTGCACCGGCTTGGGCGCCTTGCTCGCCGGGGCGATCCGCGTATTTGCCGTACCCGGCTCGGTGGGCGTGGCGCTCGGGGGCGGCGTTTGCTGAGGGCGGGGCTGGGCATCGTGCGGCGGAACATTCTCCTGGGCAAAGCCAGGAACTCCCGCGAGAAGCAGGGAAACAGCGACGGCAAACAGGTGGAGAACTCTCATGCGCTTCCTACTTTATCATCGCGGAACCGCAAAAAAGGGCGGCCATATCGGCCGCCCTTTCCCTTCTTCCCGAAATGGTACTTCCCTTGCCTACCGTCGACGTGCCGGCGCGTGGGTTGTGGTGGTGCGCCGTGCCGGAGCCGCGTTTGGAGCGCCGTCGTTCAAGGTGATCATGACCGGATTTTGCGTGTAGGAATCAAATGTCCCAACATAGGTCACATCCGCCCCTGTTGCCGGCACCGTTTTCAAAGGCGTTTTCATGTTGACCGTAAGCTCCGCCTTGTTGGACTGTTTGGCATCGTCGGAAACAGCGAGCTGCACCGAATCAGCAGTTGCCGTGACGACCTTACCCGGAATGGCGAAGGTCTTACCCTTCATCACGGCCCAGACCTTTTCCGCGTCCTCAGGCGTACCATTCGCCAGCACAAATTCTCTGTCGGATAGCGAGAGCTTGGACAGATCCGGGGTGGTGGTAACTACCTGATGTGCCAGGTCGGTGGGCGACGGCGGCGGTGGTGCGGGGGTTGGCTTGTAGTCAGCAGGGGGCATCAGGTTGGCCTGGGCCAGGGTTTTGACCTGGTCAAAACCGTCCATGCCGCCATGGTACTTGTTGTACCAGTACTCAGCCGCCTTTTCGACCTGGTCCTTGGACGGGCCCTGCACAAACTGCGCGGCGCGAGTCAGATACCAGATGGCATTCACCTGGTCCGGGGGCGTTTCCTGCAGATACGCCTGGCCCAGCAGGTAGGTATCCACCAAGCCGGGTCCGGTCTGGGTCTGGGTTGGGTCCGTATAAGACTTGAGCTCCGCCTGATAGGCGTCAATCGCTCCCTTGGAATCCTTCTTCGCTGTGTCGTCAGACGCGATTGCGCTTTCAAAGATGGGCGTCGCCAATGCCTTCAGCTTGGTGTAGTCGGCGTCGTTCATGCTAGCCGGCTTGGGCGAGGCAAGCCCTTTCTGCGCGAGTGCCGCCGCGTCATCGAGCTTGGCCTGGTCGGGCGTGGTTGGATTCGCCTGGGCCTGTTGTTTCTCCACGTAAACGATAAATGTCAGCGCGCGCAGGTTCGTGGGATCGACCTGCAGCAGCCGACGGGCAGCATCGACAGTCTTGGGCGTGTCGTTTGCCTGCTGGTAGGCACCAACCAGTTGCTCAAGCATCTCCTGCTTCACAACCGAGTTGGGGTACTGCGTCAGAAACGCCTCGATGGCCTGCGCCTTGGCCGCCGGGGAGCTCTGGCCGACAGCGTTGGTGTAGGCGTTATACTCGGCCGGGTCCTTGATCGTAATCTGGCCGCCTGCGGCGCTCCCCTGCGTGGTGGTCTGACCTGGAGGGGTCGTCTGGCCCGCGGGTGGGGTCGTCTGACCCGGTTGAGCCGTGGTGGGGGTGCCGGAGCTCGTCTGGGCTTGCGCGGCAGGCAGTGCGGCAAGTGTGCTGGTCGCAAACGCGAGCAGCGAGGCAACAACAACCTTCTTCATGCAATGCTCCTAAAATGGATCTGGGAAATGCTCTTCGATGCAGTATCCGTGCAGCTTTCGTTCGCTTGCAAGAACAAACCCAGCCGGAACCGTACTTCCCTCTTATAACGCACAATCGGCTCGCTTAGAAACCCATGGCCTAAGCAACAGCGCAAACAGGTCTCCCCACGCATCTGTCCAAGCATCTCTACTGACATATGGCACAGGCAGCGGAACTGACGGGGCAGGTAGCAGTCGTAACCGGCGCGGCGCGCGGCATCGGCGAAGCAATCAGCAGAGAACTGGCAAATATGGGCGCCCACGTGCTACTCGTAGCCCGGGACAGGGCCCGGCTCGATGCGGTGCGGGACAAAATACAGGGGGACGGCGGCGCGGCAACCCCGTATGAACTCGACCTTCGGAACCCAGATGCTGTGGAGCAATTTGGGGCAGAATTGCGTAATCGGTGGAAGCGCTGCGATGTGCTGGTGAACAACGCCGGCACAGGCAGCTTTGGCAAGCCGCTCCACGAAATGACTCCGGAAGAGTGGGACCGGACCATGGAAACCAACCTGCGCGCCCCGTTTCTGCTGCTTCGCGCGGTAGCGCCGCTCATGATCGCGCAAAAAAGCGGCCACATTATCAATATCTCGTCGCTGGCCGGGCATAACCCCGTAGCGAACGGAGCCGCGTATTCAGCCTCGAAATGGGGCCTGAACGGACTGACGTATTCCGTTGCCGAGGAGCTTCGACCCCATGGCGTTCGCGTGTCGGTCATTGCTCCCGGCTCCGTCAACACAGGCTTCGGTGGTGGGGAGGCCGGGAACGATGAACGCGCCAAACGCAAGATTCAGCCTGGAGACGTAGCGCATGTTGTGCAAATGCTCGTCCGGCAGGAATCGCAAAGCTTCGTCAGCGAAGTACTCCTTCGGCCTACCACGAAAAGTTAATCCGAGCAGCCTCAGTCCTGGCCGGCGGCTGCCCCGGGTCACACCGCTTCACGCAGCGCGGGGTTCCTGGGACCGCGATACCGCGATCACCTCATCCTGATCGTCCTGGCGCACGATCTGCCGCAATACCTTCGATACAAGAACCTCTTCGGCGATGATCGCCGCCACCGGCGCAAGAAACGGCAGCAACTCCCCGAAGACGCGCGTCTCCGTCACGATGGCCCACTGCATCATGAACGCGTACCAGACTGGAAGCACCAGCAGCCAGGCGTGCAATTGAACGTCGCGCACCTGATTTCTATAAATAATCAGAAAAGGCCACAGAAAACCGAAAGCGCTGGCGAGCTGCGGCCAGTACCGCAGACGCAGGAAGCAGTGGAGATTGAAAAGCAGACGCGGGTAATATTCCGAGGGGTTTGCCCCGAACAGGGAGAACACGATGTGGTGCCAAGCAGCCCAATAGACTGCAAGTGGCAGGACGATGAAGAGCACCCGCCTGCTGAGTAAAGTGCGCCAGCGCACACGTCCTTCAGCCCCGAGCGCCTGAGAAATAGCCCAGAATGGCAGCAGCAGCAGCGTCGTTTCACGGTTCAGGGTTGCCACTGCAAACAGCAACACGAACCAGATCACCGGCTTGCGGAAGTAGATCAGGTAAAAGCCGACCGCGAAAGCAGCCAGGCTCGGCATGTCGTAGACGTAGCGGAAGTTCTGCACCGTGTGCAGAACGTACGCGAGCACGCAAAGTCCAAGGAAAATGGGGTAAACGAGCGGGCGAAGCAGGTGTATGCGGGAAGCCGCATCGTAAATACGCAACACCACCCAGCCACTGACCAGTACGCAGAGAATGCCGATGCAAAACTCAAGCACCATCCCGGCGCTTACTCCGTGCGGGAAAAAATACTGATTGCGTCCCAGCCGCCATGCGTACGCGACGCTCCAGGAGGCATGGTCGACGTAACGGTATAGTGGCGCCAGTAGCAGACGAGTCTGGAATGGAAGACGCTCCGAACCGTCCTCCCACAACTGAAGATTCACCCATGGCCATTCCAGAAAAAGGTAGGCGCCGACAAACTGAATAGTCGCGAGCACATAGAGAAGTGCCAGGCCCATCCACCCGAGTCTCGACCGCACACGGGTGGACAAAAGCCAAGAGGCGGCTTCAGCCAGAAGTGTACCCAACCGGATTTCCGATTCGGGCTCCGGGCTTCTGATTTCTCTCGGCCGGGAAGGGGTACGCTGTTCAAGCAGGGGCATTGCAAAGTTGGATGCGCCGAGACCGCCAATCTCCATTCGCAAGATTCAGTCCCGGCTTATTCACACATTGAGCACGCAAAACTCCTCGACGATGCCACATACGCCCTTACTGGTTGCACACTCCCTTGCCCCTCCCCGGAGCAAGCGCATATCCTTGGTCTTACCCTGTCCATAAAGGAGCACACTCCGTTTTGCTGAAGCTCAAAAAGATCCAGATCCTCGGTTTCAAATCATTCTGCGACAAAACCGAGGTCGCCCTGCCCGGCAATGGAATTGCCGTGGTGGTTGGGCCGAATGGCTGCGGCAAATCGAACATTCTGGATGGTGTGACGTGGGTGCTGGGCGAGCAGAGCGCGAAATCGCTGCGCGGCGGCAAAATGGAGGACGTCATCTTCGCCGGCACACGCGAGCGGCGCGCCCTGGGCATGGCCGAAGTCTCCATCACGCTGATCGACCCTGAAATCTACGGCGCAGGACCGGCAAACCGGACCAGCGAGCCGGAAATCGTCGTCAGCCATGTCCTGAGCGACGTCTTGAGCGCTACCGAGGCGGACTGGGACGAGGCGAAACTGCGCGAGCGCAAAGCCGAGGAGGTCGAGCAAATCATTGCTCGATCACAACCCGGTCCAGTGCAGCCCGACCCGCTCGAGGCAGATTCACTCGAAGCCGGGGAAGCGTCGGCCGGCAATGATGATCCATCGGATAGTCCCGGCGCAGACGATGTCGTCCTGAAGATTCGCCGGCGCAAGTTCCAGAAAAGCGCGCAGCATGGCGAAATCGTCGTCACCCGAAGGCTCTTCCGCACCGGCGAGAGCGAGTACCTGCTCAACGGCAAGCTCTGCCGCCTCTCCGATATCCGCGACATCTTCATGGGTACAGGCCTTGGGCCGGAGTCCTACGCGATCATCGGTCAGGAGCGCATCGGCCAGCTGCTCAGCTCCAAACCGCACGACCGTCGCGCCATTATCGAAGAAGCTGCCGGCATCACCCGCTTCAAAACCAAAAAACGGCTGGCCGAGTTGCGCCTCGAGCAGGCCAGGCAGAATCTCGTCCGCATCGACGATATCTTCGACGAGGTCGCCCGGCAGATGGTCACCCTTAAGCGCCAGGCCGCCAAAGCCGAACGTTACGGCGTTTTGCGCGACGAATTGCGGGCGCGGTTGCGGGTTGTGCTCGGGAGCAAGCTGGTGGGGATGGACGAGTCCGCCGCCGCGCTCGCGGCAGAAATCGTCGAGCTTTCCTCACAAATCGAAGCACAAGCCGACCGGATAACGGCTCTGGAAGCCGAAGTCACCGAAGGGCAGGATCGCGGATACGCGCTCGACGCGGCAGGGAAAGAAGCGAGTCGGATCGCTGGCGAGAGCGCAGTGGAGCTGGAGCGCGCGCGCAACCGGCAGGGGAGCAACGCCGAGCGCATCGCGGAACTCGCGGCCCGCACGGCCGCCGGCTCGGCGGAGCTCGGCCACGCACGCGAGCAGCTCGCCGGCCTCAAAGGCGAACGCGAACAGCACCGCGCCTTCCTCCAGACAGCGGCAAGCGAAGCGGAAACTTTCCGCGCCCAGTCCGCCGAACGGCAGCGCGAAGCACGCGAAGCCTCGGCAGGGGTGGGCCAGGCCGAAGGCCGTGTTGAGGCGGCGCGGCGCGAAGCCATGCAGCTGCTGCAGGGGCTTGGGCAGGCCCAGCGCGAGCAGGCCCAGGCCGAGGAATCGCTCGCCTCGGTCGATCGCGACGCCCTCCGCCTGCGCAGCGAGACCGAAGCCGCCAGGCGGGATCTTGATGCCCTCGGCATTGAGCGTGGGCAGGTTTCGCTGCGATTCGAAACAGCAGCGGAAACCCTGAAGCGCCTGGAAGCGGAGCTCGCCGCCATGCGCACCGAAGTGAGCGCAAAGCGGGCTGAAGAGGGGGAGACGCGGCGGCGCGCGGACGGCCTCCGGTCCGAGCGCGCGAGCCTCACCGGCCGTCGCAACTCGCTCGAATCCCTGCTCAAGGAACACAGCTACTCGACCGATACAGTAAAAAAGCTCTTCCGGGCCAACACGCTCACCGGCGACCTGAAACCGGTCGGCACACTTGCCGACTTCCTCGAGGTCGGCGAGCAGTACGAGTCGGTCGTCGACGAGTTCCTGCGCGATGAGCTCAACTACATCGTGGTAAAAAGCTGGGGCGCGGCCGACGAAGGCATGCGCTTGCTCAAGGGCGCCAATACCGGGGTCGAAGGACGCGCGACGTTCCTGGTGCATCCGGACGACTCACAGGCCAAATTCTCCTTTGCCGCGGACCAAACCACGGGTCTCAAGCCGCCGCACGGCGTCGTCGGACTGAAAGACTGCATCCGCGTAATGGACGGGTTCGGCAAATCGCTTGAGGTCATCCTGCCCAAGCTGCGCGACGGCTACGTAACGCCCGATGCCCAAACAGCGCGCGGGCTCGCTCTGGAAAACCCCGACGCTTTCTTTCTGGCGCCCGGCGGGGAGTGCTTCCACAACGTAACGGTCACGGGCGGCAAGCCGCGCGCCGAGGGACCGCTGGCGCTCAAGCGTGAGCTGCGCGACGCGCAAACCAAGCTTGCCGGTGTGGAAGAACAGCTCGCGCAAGCCGATATGCAAACAGCAACCCTGGGGCGCGCGCTCGCCGAACTCACAAAACAGATCGACGCCCGCACCGAGGGGCGTCGCCATGCCGAGCGCGAAAGCGCGCACGAGAGCGCTGCCCTGCGCCAGATGGACGGCGAAAAACAGCGCCTCGAAAAACGTCTGGGCGAGTACACCTTGCAAGGCGATCGCGCGCACGCGCAGCGGGACGAAAAAGCCGCGCTGATCGCCCGCAAACGGGACGACGCCGAGCGACTGGGACGCACACACGCAGCCGTTGAAGCCAGACAAGGGGAGCTTGGTGAAGCGGTTACCTCGGCACGAGCCGCGCGCGATACAGCGCAGGCTGCCGCGGCGCAGGTCTCGGCCGAGCTCGCCGGCCTCGAAGAGCGGCGGCGTGGCGCCGAGACGAGCTTTACACGCATCGATCGCCTGTTTGGGGAAAACGAGCGGCGTACGGCCCAGCTGGAGCAGCAACTGGCCAGCGCGGAAGCGGAGGGCAGGCAGCGCGAAGAAGAAAACGAGCTGCTGGCAGCCCGCGAAGCCGAGCTGCGCTCAACCCGTGAAGCAGCGGAGGCGCAGGTCCGGGCGCTCGGGGACCAAGCGCGGACATTGCGCGCACGCCTGGCCGAAGCGGAAGCGCAGTTGAAGCAGTTACGAGGCGTAACGGAGGCCGGACGGGAACAGCGAGCAACCCGCTCGACGGCGGCGGCGCGGCTCGCCGCGGAGCTCGCTCACCTCGCCGACGCTTGCGTACAAGACTTAGGCATCGAAGCCGATACACTGCGCGCGGCCCTGGATACCGGCGAACTCGCGCGGCTCACGCCCGAGGCGCTCGCGACCGGGGAAGAGGCCTGCCGCGAGATGAAGCGCCGCCTTGAAGCCATGGGTCCGGTCAATATGATGGCGCTCGAAGAGTTCCGGGAGACCGAGGCTCGGCACGGCTTTCTCGAAACCCAGCGCAAAGACCTGCTGGACTCCATCGAGAACACGCGCTCGACCATCCGCGAACTCGACGGCATCTCGCGCACCAAATTCGACGAAGCCTTTGTGCGCATCAACGAAAATTTCAGCACGGTGTTCGCACGGCTGTTCGGCGGCGGCCAAGCCTCCATGCGGCTCACCGACGAAGAAAACTCGAACGACTCCGGCATCGATATCGTGGCGCAGCCGCCGGGCAAAAAGCTGCAAAATGTGTTCCTGCTCTCCGGTGGCGAAAAAGCTCTGACCGCGCTCTCCCTCCTGATGGGCATCTTCATGTACCAGCCCGCCCCATTCTGCGTGCTGGACGAAGTCGATGCGCCCCTGGACGAAACCAACGTGGGCCGTCTCGCGGAAATGTTACGCTCAATGGCCGCCGACACACAGTTTGTGATGGTCACGCACTCCAAACGCATGATGACCGCCGCGGACATGATTTACGGCGTGACCATGCAGGAGCCGGGCGTATCGAAGGTGGTCAGCGTTCGCTTGAACGGCGGCGAAGCTGGGCAACAGGGCCGCGCGCAACGGGAACTCGCGCTGGCGTAACTCGCCCGGCGACGCCCGCAACTGCCTTGCCTCACTTCGCTGCTACCGTGACAGGAGCCGGCGGCGGCGCAGTCGGTTGCGCGAAGCGATCCTGCCATTTGTCCTTCAGGTTCAAAATCGGGCCTTCAAAGAAACGACGCGACAGGTAAGCCAGAGCGGTAGAAACAGCAATGCACGCAAACACGCCTGCCGCATACACGGCAAAATTCCGGGAGACGCCCGGCTTTACATGCAGCGCGATCAAGCCGCCCAGTTTGTAATACACCAGCACATTGATGAGATACAGCCCATAACTGATGTACCCGTAGAACGGCAGCAGGCCGCGGGCATCGGTGCGTCCTGTCCGCTCCAGCCGCGTGTGGTCGCGCTTGAGTCCGAGCAGCAGGATGCCGCAGGCGCCCCAGGTGAACGGCAGGTCAGCCAGGGCTTCGAGTGTAGGCCCAACGTGAAAAGCGGAAATCCAGATCACGAGCGCGCCCAAAAAAGCGCTCACAACGAGAATCGTGCTCCCGATACGCACCACATTGTCCAGGTGAATGCGGTGACCGCGGATCAGTAGCGACAGCAGCGCGCCGTAGGCAAGGAAGTCGAGCACGAAGGGTGTTTTGTAATGGATGTCAATGCGGCTGCTCAGGTGACTGGCAAGAAGCCGTAGCAGCGGTTCGGTGACAACTACCGCCAGGAGAATGCGGACCAGGGTGCGCTCCGTGATCCGGCGCACACAGGTCGGCCACAGCAGGTAGAAATGCTCCTCCACGGCAAGCGACCAGAGTGACCCGTACTCTCCAAGCGGCGCGCCGAAAAGCCTGGAAAAATTGGCCAGGAATAACACGGATGCCAGAACAAAACGGGAATCGACGACATGCCACAGCCTGAGAATCATGAGCACGAGCAGGTACACGGGCAAAATGCGCAGCACCCGGCGTATATAGAAGTTCTGATAGAAGTCCTTGCGTTCACGAGCTTTCATCAGCAGGCCCGTAATAAGGAACCCGGAAAGAACGAAAAAAACATTCACGCCGAAACGGCCGCAGCCGATGAAGCTGTGAATCAGCCCTCCCCATGTACGGCCCAGCACGGAATCCCAGGCATAGCTACCGAAGCCGTGGAACAGAATGACCATCAGAACAGCGACGCCGCGAAGCGAATCGAGCGACGGCATATGCCGCAAGATGAGGGAACGCTCGGGGATGATCGCAGCGGCGGGAGTCGCCATAAAACCTCGTGAGTTGGAAACGGCAGAAAAGCTTGTGCCATTATCCCCCGAGAAGCACCGACGCAAACAGAGAAGTTGCCGAGGAACGCCGACGATCGTGCCAAAGCAGAGCAGAGTTGCTGGCAGCTATAAAGTTTGTCCTCCTGAGTAAAGCGGTAGCGCTTGCGCCAAAGTATCTGCTTTGATCCACCTCACACTATCTTGCTACCGCATCAGCTTCCCGGAATGAGAAGGAGCCCGGCCTAAACCGGGCTCCTGGTTACCGTCCTTGTCGCAGGCGACTGATTGATTATGCGTCGGCGTGCTCGAGTACTTCCTCGCGGACTGCATCATCAACCCGCTCCTCTGACGGATTTTTCGGCAAGGCAATGGCTAGCACATCCTCGATCCGTCGCGCATAGTGGAGCGTAACGCCTTCAGTCTGCGCGGGCAACAGGTCTTCCTCGACGTTCTGACGCACATCCGCCGGCAAAATAACGTGCTTGACCCCGGCGCGTTTGGCCGCAAGGAACTTCTCCTTAATACCGCCCACCGGAAGCACATTGCCCGACAGTGTGATCTCACCTGTCATCGCGACCAACGGGTGTACGGGCCGGTCCGTGAGCAGCGAAACCAGGGCCGTAGCCATGGTGACGCCGGCTGATGGGCCGTCCTTCGGAATGGCCCCCGCAGGTACATGAATATGCAGATCGATCTCCCGCGTGAAATCCTCACTGAGGCCGATCGAAGCAGCATTCGAACGCACCCAGGTCAGTGCGGCCTGCATGGATTCCTGCATCACCTCGCCGATCTGGCCTGTCATGGTGAAGCCGCCCTTGCCCTTCATCTTGTTGGCTTCAATGAACAGCACATCACCGCCGGCTGGTGTCCAGGCCAGCCCAACCGCAACGCCCGGCCGTGACGTGCGTTCCGCTAACTCTGTATCGACCCGTACCTTGATGCCGCCCAGGAACTCCTGCACGGTCTCGCGCGTGACGACCAGCTTGTCCGTCTTACCCTCAGCAAGCCGCCGCGCCTGCTTGCGGCAGACCGTACCGACCAGCTGTTCAAGCCGGCGCACGCCTGCTTCCCGCGTGTAGTGCCTCACTATAAAGCCGATTGTGTCCTCCGGAATCTCGATCTGCTCCGGTGTCAGCCCATTTTCCTTGATCTGACGTGGCACGATATAACGCTCGGCGATGTGCCGCTTTTCCTCCTCCGAGTAACCCGAGAGCTCGATAATCTCCATGCGGTCGCGCAGCGGCTCGGGGATGGTGTCGAGTTGGTTCGCCGTGCAGATGAAAAGTACCTTCGACAAGTCAAACGGCTGATCGAGGTAGTTGTCCCGAAAGGTCGCATTCTGCTCCGGGTCGAGGGTTTCGAGCAGCGCGGCCGAGGGATCCCCACGGAAGTCACGGCCCAGCTTGTCTATCTCATCCAGAAGCAGAACAGGATCGTTCGAGCCTGCGCGCTTGATGTTCTGGATAATCTGCCCCGGCAGTGCGCCGATGTAGGTCCGCCGATGCCCACGGATCTCCGCCTCATCATGCATGCCTCCCAACGAGAGCCGCTGGAACTTGCGGCCCAGCGAGCGCGCGATCGACCGTCCCAGCGAGGTTTTCCCCACACCTGGAGGCCCGACAAAGCACAGAATCGGCCCTTTCATGTCCGGCTTGAGCCGGCGCACGGAGAGGTAATCGAGAATGCGGTCTTTCACCTTGCGAAGTTCGTAATGGTCCTCATCGAGCACCTGCTTGGCGGCTGCGATGTCGATCGTGCTACCGGTGCTTTTGGCCCACGGCAGCACAGCGAGCCACTCGATGTAGTTGCGCGTCAGCGAGTAATCCGCGGCCATCGGCGACATGCGCGCCAGGCGATTCAGCTCCTTGAGCGCTTCCTTTTTGGTCTCCTCCGGCATGCCGGCGGCTTCGATCTTCTCGCGCAATTCCTCGATGTCGCGCTGACCTTCATCGCCCTCGCCCAGTTCCTTCTGGATCGCTTTCATCTGCTCGCGCAGGTAATAGTCGCGTTGCGAGTTCTGGACCTGGTCCTGCACCTCGGACTGGATCTTGTTACGCAGCGACTGTACCTCGACCTCTTTGGCCAGGTGCTTGTTGATGCGTTCCAGGCGCTTGTGCACGTCGGCGGTTTCGAGCAGTTCCTGCTTTTCGGCTGTAGACAGGAACGGCAACGACGACGCCACGAAGTCGGCCAGACGAGCACTATCGTCAATCTGTGCGGCGATGGTCTGTAACTCGTCCGAGAGCGTGGGGGACGCGGCAACGATCTGCTGGAAATCGGAGACGATGTTGCGCTGCAAAGCCTCCAATTCCGGTCCGGCAACCGGCGCGATCTCAGGTATGACTTCGATTGAAGCTGTCATAAACGGTTCAATCTGCTCAAAATCGTCCAGTTTGACACGGTCGCCGCCTTCGGCAAAAACAAAAAGGCTCTGATTCGGCATCTTGACGACTTTGTGAACGGTCGCGAGCGTGCCATAGGTGTGCAGATCCGCGGGCTGAGGCGCATCCATGCGGGAATCACGCTGGGCTACGACCACAATCGTCTTTTCCTCACCCAGGGACTGAATGAGCTGAATGGAACCTTCACGTCCCACCGTCAACGGCAGAACAGCATGGGGAAACAGCACGGTGTCCCGAAGCGGCAGAACGGGCAACGCCCGTTTTTTGTTCGAGTTACGCTCATCCCGCTCGTTCCGCTGCGCGGAACTGCTAGGACGTATGATACTGAGGAAGTCATTAGACATGAGTGTACCTTTATCAAGTTGCTGCTATTGGACGCCGCATATAGCAGAAAGATGCAGAACAAAGTTCCAGCAGGCCGTCTCTCTCTGGTTTGAGAGATGCCTGCTAGAGAAGTAGATGGTGTGCTGGAAGCCTTGAGCGCCGGCCACTCTCATGTTTCTGTTGTATCGGCCAAACGAGAAATATGTTGAGTGGAAAACGCATTTCTAGGCACTAAGGTACCGGTACCTTTGCCGGAAGCCATAAGAGGCCGCCGACCCGAGACGGAAACGCACTTCACTGCTCGGCAGCGGCGAGGGACGACGCCGTCCGATAACGACCCAGTTCCTTGACGAAAGAACACTTCGCCGTCAGTTCGGCAATCGCCTGCCCGGCGGACTCGGTATTTGCGAGCTGGTAATCGACATAGAAGACGTACTGCCAAGGCGAGCCGGGCACAGGACGCGACTCAAGCCGGGTGAGGTTGAGACCGTGCCGGGCGAATGTCTGGAGCGCCGCCACGAGCGAGCCGGAAAGATTGGGCACGGCAAAGGCAAGCGAAACCTTGTCTGGAATGTTTGGACCAGCCTTCGAATCGGAAACGATGGACGCCGCTGTAGTACAGGCACGAAGTAGCAGAAAGCGAGTGTAATTCGCCGCGTGGTCCTCAATGCCGGCTAGCAGGACCTCGCCGCCGTAGGTGCTGGCCGCATGCTCGCTTCCAATTCCCGCAACAGCCCCGCCGCTGCTTACGGCGTGCGCGGCCGAGCCTGCCGTGTCGTAAAACGGAAGCGCTTGCAACGCAGGGTGGGCGGCGAAAAAGTTGCGGCACTGCGCCAGCGCCACAGGGTGCGAGTACACCTCGCGCACCGTGGAGAGCGGCACGCCGGGGGCCACGATTAGATGATGGCGGATCCGCAGCAGCAGCTCAGCTTCTATGCGAACCGGGTGGGCCAGCAGCAGGTCGTAGTGCTCCAGCACCGAACCGGCAAGCGTGTTCTCGATCGGAATCACAGCTGCATCGGCCTGCCTGGTAACAAGTCGCTCGAAGACCTCGGGCGAGAGGGCGCAGGGCTGGACATGCACGGAATCCAGCATCAGCTCTGAAGCAAACCGGAGCGCGGCCTCATGGCTGAAGGAGCCTGTTTCTCCCTGAATGGCGATTTGCATAGACCCTCTGTCCCTTTCGGGACGGTACACGCTGAAGCTGACACCAAACTATTGGCAGGACGCAATTGAATCGTGCGAGGATGCACTCAATCGTATCGAGATTGTAGATACCTGTTCTGAGGAGAGCTTTATGTTGTGGACGATTTTCGTGATTCTTCTTGTCTTGTGGCTGGTTGGCTTGGTGAGCTTTCACGCGATTGGCGCATATATTCACATCCTGCTGGTGCTGGCCATCGTGGTGCTGCTGATTCAGCTCATTACCGGGCGTCGTTCTGCTTTGTAGTCCAATTCCCAACAGCGTTGGGGCGGCGCGGCATCAGCCGGTATGACGCCGTCCCAAAAATACGGCCGTCGCCATCGACACAAAAAATACGATCGAAACTACTCCGTTGAGTGTAAAAAATGCGGCATTCATGCGCGATAAATCCCGCGGCGAAATAAGGGAGTGCTCGTAAGCCAAGAGTGCTGCCACAAGCCCGACCCCGATCCAACCAACCCATCCGAGAGCAAACAGGTGCACCAGCCAAAGCAGTAATGCCAGCATGATCAGGTGCATTGCGCGCGCGATCCAAAAAGCGCCGGCCACCCCGAACGTCGACGGCACGGAACGCAGCCCGCACTCCCGGTCGTGCTCCGCATCCTGGCAGCTGTAGAACACGTCAAACCCCGCCACCCAGAACAGCACTGCCCCGCTGAGCACCAGAATTCGCGGATTGAGCGACCCGCGTACCGCGATCCACGCCGCCGAGGGCGCAATGCCGAGCGCAAGCCCTAAAAATACATGCGACCAGCGCGTGAAACGTTTGGTGTATGAGTACAGCAAAACCACCGCAAGCGCGAATGGCGAGAGCAGAAATGTAAGCCGGTTAAGCTGGGAGGCGGACAGCAAAAAAAGGGCCGCTGAGACCAGGGTAAAACCGCCCACGAACGTGCGTGTGAGTGTGCCGGCCGGAATGGCGCGCATCGCGGTGCGTGGGTTGGCCGCGTCGAGCGCGGCATCAGCCCAGCGATTGAAAGCCATCGCCGCCGAGCGAGCCGAAATCATGCAGACCACGATCCAGACCAGTTGCATGGGGCGCGGCCAGCCGTTCGCAGCCAACACCGCCGCCGTAAGCGCGAACGGCAGCGCAAAGATCGAGTGCTCCCACTTGATCATTTCAAGTGTCGTGCCAATGGAGCGAAGGAGAGCCATGGCTCCAGTCTAGCGCTCCGGCTTGTTGTCACAGACTGGACGCCAGGAGGTCCTGCTTGCTGCCTAAGTCGTTGCATTCACGAAGCGCGTTGCCGGCCTGTTGACAGTTCTTTATTAGCTGCCCTATAAGGGCGGTCAGTTTTGAAAGTACAAAGAGCGTTGTTGTTAATCGGCATAGCGTCATGGCAGTGGGTGCCTGATATTCATGGCCGACTCGATGGACGCCCCTCTGTCGGCCGTCAGGCCGATGTCACACAATTCCTCACGAACCGGAAGGTACGGCATGCAGAACGATCTGAGAAGGTACCCTGCGCACCACAAAGCCGGCCGACAGACTCTAGGCCGATTTACCGCGGGGGCGACCCTGTTGCTGATTGCATCCCTAAGTACGCAAGCAAACGCGGCACCTACCGCGCAAGACAAGACCCTTCTACCCAATACCCGCTTCTTTGTTCCGTCGCCGGCTGACGGTTCTATCCAGCAGGCTGTCGGTCTCCTGCAAAAGGGGCAATTGGAGAACGCCTTACTCATTGCAGCTATGGAAGTGACTCCGCAGGCCGTATGGCTCCCCAGCGGCACCCCCTCTGAGGTAAGCGCGGCAGCGACGAAGGTCCTGCAGGAGGCTAACGCGGAGCAAGCCGTGCCCACCCTGGTGCTGTATAACATTCCGGGCCGGGATTGCGGTAGCTACTCCGCCGGCGGCGCACAGAATACCCAAGCCTATGAGGCCTGGATTGACGCCATTGCCGCAGCGATCGGGAACCAGAAAGTGATAATCGTTCTTGAGCCGGATGCACTCGCCAATTTACCCAGCGACTGCGGGTACGACCCCACAAAGGTAGACATTCCGCAAGCCACGGCCGATCGCTATACACAGATCAACTATGCGGTGACAAGGCTGGAGGAGAACCCAGGAACTCTCGTCTACCTCGACGCTGGCAATAGCGACTGGCATAGCGTGGGCGATATGTCGGTACGGCTTATCAAAGGTGGCTTACAACAAGTGCAGGGCTTCTTCTCGAACGTTTCGAACTATAGAAACAACAGCTATGAGGCCAAGTTCGATACCTGGATTTCCGCGTGCGTCGCTTTTGCCAATAATGCATCTGACGGCGGTTGGCGACTCGGGCACTATGACTATTGCGCTAGCCAGTACTACTCACCCCTCGGCACAGTTGACCCGAATAACATCGCAACCTGGGTTTACTCCGACCGATGGTACGCGCAGAATCTGGGCAGTGCCGCGCCGACAACGCACTTTATTGTGGACACGAGCCGGAACGGGCAGGGGCCGTTCAATGCCAGCCCCGCAGCGAATGCGCCGTTTAACCAGCCGGCCTCCGTAGTCCAGACATTAAATAGCGGAAGCTGGTGCAATCCTCCGGCGCGCGGTTTGGGGCTCCATCCAACGGCGAACACCGGAGTTCCGCTCCTCGACGCTTATCTCTGGGTAAAGACACCCGGCCAGTCCGATGGGAGTTGCGATGCGCAAGGGGGCGCCCGTGCGTGGAGCTATTCCTCATTCACGCTGCCGGGGTGGCCGACCGACACAGCGGGGCAGGCGACCTTCGATCCACTATGGGGCACCGTCGATCCCAATGCAGGCGCCTGGTTTCCGCAGCAGGCTCTCGACCTGGCGCAGAGGGCCAATCCCGGCTTGCTGCATTGGTAGAGCAGAACATGCATGCCACGAGCGGCGGACGCTCTCTGTCGCTCGTGGCGTCTCGCCACCGCAATTCGTTCGACCCACTCTGTATGCTTGCTAAATGAAGAAACCTGTACGCAACCGCGGTTCCCACCCGGCGACACGCACCCTGGCCGCCATCGGCGTGGGGGCGATAGCGTTGTACGGCAGTCGCGTACTGCTCGATTTCTTCGGCCCCGTGCTGCCGTACTCCATGCCCGAAGACCCCGGGTTCGCACTCGACTCCCCGGAGTTCGTGCGATTTCTTTCGCTCATCACCGACGGTACCGTTCGCTGCTCGCGCATCACGAGGCTGCGGAACGGGACGGAGTTTTACCCGGCTCAGCTTGAGGCGGTTCGCCGCGCGCGGCACGCCATCAATCTCGAGTTCTACGAATTTCATAACAGCGGAATCGGCAGCGAGATGCTCGCCGCGCTTACTGAACGCGCGCAAGCCGGGGTCGAGGTGCGGATGATCGTCGACGCGCTCGGCAGCTTTGGCACCCACGGGAGCTTTTTCGTCCCCCTTGAGGCCGCAGGCGGCCAGATGCGCTGGTACCACCCCGTACGCTGGGACACCTGGCAGCACGCCAACAACCGCACCCATCGCAAACTGCTGGTCATCGATGGGGAAACGGGATTTATCGGCGGCGCGGGCGTGGCGGACCACTGGCTCCGCGCCACACGCAGAGGCCCCGCATGGCGCGATACGATGTTCTGCGTGGAAGGCGAGGCGGTCGCCGGTCTGATCTCGACGTTCTGCGAGAACTGGCTGGAGGCTTCGGGTGAAATCCTGTCGGGCCCGGCGCAGTTCGCGTTTCGCTCACTGCCCGAGGGCGCGGAAAGCTTCGTTGTTTCAAGTACGCCCCATGGCGGCGGTACGCAGGCGCGCATTCTGTTTCAGGCCTTGATCAAGAGCGCGCGCAAATCCATCCGCATTACCACGCCCTACTTCCTGCCGGATCGCAGCGCGCGCAAGGCGCTGATCGAGGCCGTCAAACACCGGGGTGTGCAGGTGCAAATTTTAACCGCCGGTCCGCGTATCGATCACCCGGTCGTGCGCAAGATGAGCCGGCACAGCAGCCGGCATCTGCTGGAGGCAGGCGCTGAGATCTACGAGTACCAGCCGGCGATGATCCATGCCAAGCTGATGACGGTCGACGGTCAGTGGAACGTCTGTGGGTCGACCAACTTTGACCATCGCTCGTTTGCCCTGAATGATGAGGTCAACCTTGCCGTTCTGGATCGCGAACTCGCCCGGGTTATCGACGGAGACTTCTTCGATGACCTGAAGCAAAGTCGCCGACTTACCCTCGATGCGCTTGAGGCGCAATCGTTGTTAAGCAGAAGCGAGAGTGTGGTGGATCACGCGCTCAAGCAGGAAAGCTGACCTCAGCTCTCCTGCCGTGGAACCCCCCGGCCTACTTGCCGCTGCGCTCGCCTTGCGCCACCTGCAGGTTGTTGATCACCTTGAAGACACCCGGCACGCTATTTGCGCGGATCCCGGCGGTGTCCTTATCCGACTGGTTATCGACCACGCCGTAGAGGGTGAGATTGCCGTTCTGCACCGAAATACGAATCGTCTTGGCGGGATCGATCGCGTACTTGTTCAGCGAAGGAAATCCGTAAATGGTACGAAACGCCTGAACACGGATACGGTCGTCCATGGGCGAGAGCGGGTCGACCTGAATGTCATTGATCACATCGCGGACGCCCTTCATGTTACTCGCTACCGCAACAGCCGAGTCGGCGTCGACCGGCCCATAGGCATGGCCGCCGAGCGTTACGACGCCGTTTTGTACATTGACCGAAATGGCGTTGAAGGCGGTCGTACCGTAACCAACGCGGTCGTACTCAATTGCTTTGACCAGCTTCTGCTGCAACTGGGCATCGGGCACCTGGGGTCCGGCGACTTCAATCTCGTTATCAACGGCGCTGATGCCTTTGACGTGACGGGCGCGCTTGCCCGCTTCTTCCTTGTCGTCGAAAACATTGACTGTGCCGCGCAGCACAGCTATGTTTCCGTTGACTGTGCCCTTCACACTGCTTAACTGTTTTTTACTGAGCGCCTTGGTGAGCGACGCCTGGATAGCAGAGCTATCGCCCTGTGCAGCATACATAGCCGGCGTTGCTATGAGCAGCAGCATCAATATACCGGTTGTGAGCTTCCGTTTTCCTTGCATCGTCTTCTCCTTGCGAACGACTTTCCTGTCTGCCACACATAGGAACCCGGTTCCGCAAGGAAGGATGTTCGGGTGCTAGCGATACCGCCGGTGGAGCTTTACCAAAAAGCTGAACACTCCCGACTCATCTCGAAGCGCAAGGATTGAGACATTCTGTGTCAGGTTGTACTGGCCCTGGATAAGTTGCTGCGCGGTCGAGTTGACGTTTGTGGCATACGTGACGGTCCCGTTTTTCGAGACCTGCTGCTGCACCGTAATGCGCGCCGTGGAGTTGCCGGTTCCCGAGACAAACGTCGGATCGATCTTGACACTGCCCCCGCCGAAGAGCTTATTGATCCGGCTTGAGATGGTTGCGTTCAGCGCGCCGCCCAGAATCGAGTCAGCCGTCGAGTTGACGCCGGCCTGCGACTGCTGCTCGGAATAAATGGCCTGCTCCTCCTGCGTACGTCCCAACGCAAGTAGCGAGAAGATATCCTGCTCGGAGAGCGGCGGCTCCGACCGAAAAACAGGGGTCAGCTTTTCGGGCGTACCGTGCAGACCGATGATGACATCGTAGTCCTCAACGTGGGCGCTGGCTTCGAGGTCGATCGTCGGATCGATCTTGACCGGGTTCGTGAAATAAATATCGCCGTGTTGCAGGACGTAATGCGTACCGGCAAAGGTGGCCTCCCCCTCGGTGATGGATACATGGCCAAGTACAGACGGGTTTACGGCTGTTCCGCGCACAAATAGGTCGATGTCACCGGCAAGCTTGGCGTACGTATTGTTGATATCGAGCTGCGGCGCCGAGGTCACATGCACGTCCAGCCGAATGCGATTGCCGAACGCCGTCGGGTCCGGTGGCGGCGAAATACCGTTTGAAGAGAAAGCGGACGCATCCAGGCCCGGATTGATCGCAAACCGCGTAATCAGAACGCCCCCGCTCACCAGGATGTTCTCAAGCGTACCCTGGACGCGGATTTTGCTGTTGAACACCGTGCTGATACCCGCCGGATAACGTACGCGCACCTGCTTGGCTGTAATCGAAAGATCAGCATAAACGCCGGCTTGGTAGGTGATAAAGCCGCCGAACGTGAGGTCGCCGCCACCGCTCGTCGCCGTGAGATTACTGACCGATAACCGGCCCTGATCGAACACAAGCGAGCCCTTCAGGTGATTGACCCCGTTCGGGAAGTCACCATAGGCAAGATTCGCATCGTGGAAATCGACCGCACCTTGAAAGTCCGGCTTCTCGATAGTGTTGCCGGCCGTGAAGTGAAACGAGACATTCCCGGTGCTGTTGATGTCCGGGTCAAACGTATGCGCGACCTGGAGATTGAGCGTGCCATCGGCCTTGGCGTTCAGCAGACGATTGGCGCCAAACAGCGCAGCGCGTCCCTCGGCATGCACGTCGGTGCCGCCGCCGGTAATATGCAGCGGTTGCAGTTGCGCGATGCCGTCTTGAAGCGATGCGCGTAGGCCGCCTTCGGTGCCCAGCGTCACGCCTTGCGAGGTAATGGCAATGCGAGAAAGCTCCGCGTCCCCGTTCAACTGCTGCGGCTTGGCGAGCGGCCCATTCACCGTCACATTGCCGCTGATAATTGAATCACCCCGCACTCCACTTACGCTAAATAGCTGCAAATAGGGGTTGATGTCGAGATTCGAGAGCGTTATTTTGGCTTGCGTGTTGTAGTCGCCGCTAAGCGTGGTTTGCGCGTGAAGCTGGGCACGTGCGCCGTTCAGGCGCGCATTCATATCGGCCAGCAGCGAGCCGTTTTGTGTATGCGCCGTAAGGTCCACCTGCCCGGTTGAGGCGGGGCCGCCCGCAGGGTTGGCGATCGCAAGATCGGTGAGGTGTAGCGCTGCCTGCAACTCCGGCGATTGGGCGGTGCCCGAACCTTGTGCGTTCAAGGCAAGCTGTCCGTGTACCAGTAACGGAGATTTCTTGAGCGCCTGGAAATTATCCAGGTTGAGCCCGGCGGCCTGCGCCTGCACATGGAAGCGCTTGCTGGTCAGGTTATAACCGCCGTTACCGGTGATCTGGCCGCCGCCGATCAGGAACGTGAGCTGCGAAGCGCCGACATCCTGCCCTGCGAAGGTAAGGTCGGCGTTGAGGCTCTTGTATGGTTCGCCATACACTTGGCCGCCGGTCACGGCCAGGTGACCGCCCCCGTTCAGATTGCCGAGTGTGCCGCCCACGGTTGCGTTCAGGTTGAGCGTGCCGGTGACGGGCAGCGTGGATTGCCCGGCAAGCGCGAGCAGGTCGGGAATGTTCGCGTTGTTGATGCTCGCCGTCGCAGTAATTGCCGCGTCGTTATCAAACGCATATCCCTTGCGCCGGGTGCGGTGCGCATGCAGCTGCCCGGCCGCGTGCACCTGCGTGTTGCCGCGCGTGATCAGCGCGCTTTGTACGGAGATCAGCGCCGGAGAGTATTGGGCATCGGCCGAAAGTGAATCGATGTGAAACGCAGTGGGCGCAGCGGCCTGCGCCTTTGTGGGTCCCGTAGCAGCCGCGGGCACCGGAACCGGCTTGCTGTCAGGCCCGGTGGGCTGTGCAGCGCTGGCGACGGCGGGCGCTGCATTTGCAGCCGGCGTATTGATAAGCAGCAGGTCAAAGTTGTTGACGGCCAGGTGACCTGTTACGTCCGGCGCGGCGAGACTACCCATCACAACGCCATTAAATGACGCCTGCCCATGCAGCGCGATCGGCAGCTTGCCGCCCCCAACGCCGAAGGTTGCGAGCGCCTTACTGAACTCCCCCAGGTTCGAAACCGTAAGCTGGGTCTGCAACGACGAGCGGGCCCCTGCCGCCAACCCAACGCCGCCCGTGACGTTCAGCTGCGTTCCGGGCGTGTGCGCGTTAAGTTGATGCACCAACACGCTATTGCTGCGGCCTGCATAGGTCACGTCGATGAGGCCGTTTACCGGGACATCGCCGTTCGGCAGCGTCGGCGGAGCATTCAACGCGATCCTTGCATCAGCCGCGAGATCCGAAGCATTGCCAGTCCAGGCCAGTTTGACCGTGCCATTCGCTGTTGTAAAGAATCCAAGATGCTGAAACTTGGGCGGGGCCACGATGGACAAGATTGACGGTAGCGTAAAACCCTCAAGCTTTGCGTTGACTACGCCCTGCGAAACCTGCGCTTTGGCCGGTGCATTGCTGGTCGCGTTCGCGACCGCGCGGTTGGCCTGGTGGGCCGCACCCACCGCCGCCGCGGTTTTCGCCCCAGGCTGCACAATCGGGGGCGCGGTGGATGGTGGCGTAGGCGCAAGCCAGTGGTCGATGTGCGCATCACCAGTCAGCAAACCGCCAGTACTCAGCTTCGCGCGCAAATCATTGAGTGCGAGCACATCCTGCGTCACATGCACCTGCGTCGAGGCGTTCAGCCCGGTAATGTTCACGACGGAACCTTTGTACGCAGCGCCCGCAATCCGCGTCTCGCCATCGACGGTGAACAACGCCATGGTTCCCTGCCCATGGAGGTCGAGATCGACCACTCCACGGTCCAGCCCAGGAATTGCAGCCAGCGCCTCAGCTTCACGCAGGTCGACTGTGCCTTTGGCGGTAAGCTGCCAGTGTGGGTCGGCGAAGTCGCTCACACTGGCATGCGCCGCCAGGGCGGACGAACCGGCCGTGAATTGAAGATCAGGCACACTCAGGTTGTGACGACCCATCAACGCGGAAATCGTGAGCTTGGAATGCAGTGGAGCGGCGATGGAACGGCGCGCCGTGAGGTCCGCGATTGAGACAGTGGCCTTGTACTGATCGGTAGGCGCGAGATAATTGATGCCGACTTCGAGATCGTTCGCAGCGAGCGAAAATGGAATCGCCTGCTGGTTGACCAATGCGGTGCCGTCGTTGATTTCCGCGCGATCGACCGCAAGGTCAAAAATCTGGTTGATGGTCGTAGTCAGGTCGGTGGGGGCGCTCTTCTTCTTGGGTACCGGCTGATTGGTAGAGCCATCTTTGTAGACGATCAGGTGTACGACTGGTTTGTCGATACCGAGATAGTTGAGACCGATCTTCGCGCGGAACAACGAGATGATCTTGACCCTCACTCGCAGGCGATCGACATGCGCATAGGGCACCTCGCCCGGGGCTTCCAGGCCATGAATCGTCAGGTTGTCGGCTTCAACTTCCAGGTGCAGCAGCCGCCAGCGGAACGCGCCCAGTTCAACGCGACCGCCGGTCGCGTCAGCCAGAACCTTGATCAACTCTGTCCGCACCTTATTGGCAAACCGCGGCGTGGAGGCATACCAGCTAAGGCCGGCAATCAGAAGCGCGAAAAGGACAATGACGACGAGCACCGTTTTCAAGAACAGGTGGCGCTTCGGCGGCGGCACGTTCCCGCCACTCGCCGCGCGGCGGCCGAATAGTGAACTCGGTGTAGTACTCATGCCTCGCCTCCCAGACCCTCGTTCACATCCCCGGCATGGCTGTTACTCTGCCCATAAGCCGGCACCAGAATCTGCACACTACCCTCCTGCCGCAGCGTCGCTTCCCAGTCGTCGATCTGCTTGGAAACCTGCTGCTGCAGTAGTACCTCTTCGATGCGCGGGCGCAGGGTCTTGAGCGAAGGCGGCTTCTCGTGCTTGGCCTGGAACTGTGGCACCAGGTTCTTTTCGTAATATGTCTGTATCTGATCCGTGGGCACACGGACCCCGGTGCGAAAGCGCAGGTTCACGTAATTCAGAATCACGAGCCGCTGCCGCCAGCGCGACGCCACTTCGTCGGGACTCATGCCGCGATCGGCCAGGTAGCTTGCCCAGCCGGCGTCGGTCTGGCAGCGCGTCAAGCAGCCTGGTAGCTGCTTCTTCAGCTCAGCGATAAACTTGTTCACATCCGCCGGCGTGATATTCGGCGAGGCCTGATCCTGCTCCTTCATCTGCTGCAAAATCAATGTGCGCGTGAACAGGTGCTCAGCTGCGCGTGCGTCGGTATTTTCACCCACGGCCAAAAGCTGCAACGATTCGAACCGGCGCTCCTCTTCCACATCGCTCTGTAGTATGACTTCGCCGTTGATGATCGCGACCACACTGTCCAGCACAACAGGCTTATCCTGCGGTGCGCTCGCGCCTGCGCTCTGCGCCTGCGAAGCCTTTTGGGCCTGGTCGCCGGCCTTCGCCTTTTGCGCCGGCGTTACATGCGTCTGGTTATCCTGCTGCACCGGCGCTACATTTTGTGCAAGCGCCGGCATTCCAAAAAAAAGTCCCATCAAGAAAAGTAAAGATATACGCATCAGAATGCCTGCCCAATGCTGAAAAAGAAGTTGAAGTGTCCCGCCTGGTTCACGCGCGGGCCGGCGCTCTGATTGGTGAGGTCGTAGCCGGTAATTTGTGGAAAGATCGGCGGATTGAGGTTATAGCTGGCATCCACCCGGATTGGTCCGATCGGCGTGCCATAGCGCGCGCCGACGCCGAGCGCATGCGAGAAGTAGTTATCCGAGCAGCGGCCCGTCAGCCCAATGCTGTTCGACTCAGTTGCAGGCGCTTCCTGGTCGGCGAGCGAAAGGTCACGGCAGCCGGCCCGGTCAGGCTGGCGGAAGCGCAGGAAGCTGGGCCAGATATCATTGCCTTTGACAAACACGTTTCCCATATCGTGGAACAGTACGAACGAGACACTGTTGCCAACAATGGGCAGCGTGGGAGGCGGCAAGCGCAGTTCAAAATTATTGACCAGGGCAGCCCCGCCGCCGATGGGGAAACCTGTTACCGAATCGCGGGGACCGGCGGCGTTGATGCCGAAACCGCGATGTGACTGCGCGCCGCCGGCGTACAAACGTTCAGGCAGCGGGATTAACTCCACACCTCCGGTTCCGAAGGAGCGCTCGAACGCAATCCGGGTCTGGCGAGCGAAAACGTACTTATGCACATTGCCGAACGGATAGTAACTCGCATTGGTTCCATCCAGCCGGTTAAAATTCGACTGCGACCCGAACTTGCCGTCCGAGATAAACTCCTGCACGGTATTGTAGGTACCGCCCGAGGCATTGAGGGACGAAGGCCGCCGCGTGTCGCGAATGTAGGTTACACCAGGGCCGCCGACCGTGACCGGCTGCGATAACAAGGGTATTTGGTCGGGTGCAACCTGCACGGTGTTTGCATCGACACTGATCCGACGGAACTGGTACTGATAAATCCAGGTCGTCGGCCTGCCAACGCGCTGCGTCAGTCGCACGTTGGCCAACAGACGAGATGCCGCATAGGTGGTAACATCCTGCTCGTTTGTGTAACCACCACTAACCGAAAAACTCAAACTGGGCTTGCCGAACGGATGCGGATCGTCGAAAGTAAGCAGCGCAACCTTCTCAAGCGATCCATACGTCGTCTTCAAGGACAGGCTGTTATCCGTCCCGCGCAGGTTGATCCGCGATATGTTCAACGACACAAGTTCGCTCGCGCCGAAGCCGCCGTTGGGATTGCAATAGCCATAGGCATTGAGTCCCTGCTGGATGCGCGTCGCCGCGTTGCACGAACCCGGGTTGCCGGTCTGCGCCTGCAAACCAACCCCGTACGTCACATCCCAGCGCTTGGCTTCGGTAAACTGTAGCAGCACATCCTTGCGCAACTGATCGCCGTTCGGGTTCTGCACCGCGGTATTTACGCCGTTGAATAGCGTTAAATCATAAAGCTGCCGCTGCGTGTCGATCAGCGCGGTCTGGTTCAGGACGTCGCCCGGACGCACCAGGATATGGTTGTCGACCGTCTTACGGCGCGTAAAGTGCAGGCCGCTGATCAGCACGTTATTCACATGGATCTGCTCGCCCTCGGTAATTTCAAGCGTTACGTCGATCAGGTTCGGGTCGTGCGGGTCCGGCACCTGTTTCAGGTTTACCGCGGCCTGGTCATAACCGTTGGCCAGGTAGTAAGTAAGCACTGCGTCGCGATCGCCGGTCAGGTTGTTTGAGTTATAAGGCTGGCCCACCTGTGTGTTCAGCAAAGGCAAAAGCGTGCTGTTCGGCACTTTGATATTACCTACCAGCTTGTACGAGCCAAACCGCTGTTGCACGCCTTCCGTAACCTGATATGTGACCGTCACGTGCGCGACCTTGGAGGGTTTCCCTTGCTTGTCTGTGTCCGTATCCTTGATCACCGGCTTGACGGCTATCTTCGAAAAACCGCTGCCTTCATAAATCGCCTGGATGGTCGTTACATCGCTGGCCACAAGCGCGGCGCTGTACGTGCCGCGGTGGTCGAACAAACTTGCCGGGTGCACATTGAGGCGCGGCGTAATTAACGAAGTTTCAAAATATTGATTGCCTGTGATCGCCACCGAGTCTACATCGTGCACCTTGCCAAGCTGCACGTTATAAGTAATCAGCGTCTGGCCGTTCGGCGGCTGCACGCTGGTATGTGAAACCTGAATGTCCGCGTAGCCCTGGCGCTGGTAGAAGTCGCGGATGCGCCGGTTTCCCTCATTCAGCAGGTCCTCATCCACGGTGCCTTCCTGGTACACCGGTACCAGATTCTTGATACTGCCCTTGCTCATCTTGACGCCGTCGACGACCACGACGACCTTGTTACCCTGGTCCACATCAAAGGTATAGTTCAGCCGATTGGTAGGCTCCACGAACTGCTTGTCGGCGAGCTTTACTTTCGACTCGAGCAACTCCTGTTTCTGGTAATGCGCGCGAAGCTTGTCGAGCGCGGTGTTGACCGTGTCGCGTGTCACGCGCGCATTGATCTTGATCTTGGCCGCTTTGCGGAACTTATCCGGAGTGAACCCGCTATTGCCCGTCACAGCCACGGCACCCACCCGCGCCTGCTTGCCCAACGTGACGATATAGCTCACATCGATTTGCTGGTTCACCGGGTTGATCGAGTGGCCTTCAATGACCTGTCCCTGATAGTACCCATTCGTCTGCAGCAGATTTTCGAGCAGCTTCTTGCCACGATCGACCTTGGCCTGCGTGTAGGGGGTGCCGGGGCTCAGCTTGGTTGCGCCCTGCAGCAAGCTGCTGAAGCTCTCGCTCGAGATGCCATCGATGTTTACCCGCCCGATAAAGAGCTGCTGCTGCCCATCGAAAATGATGTGCACATCGTCGCCCGTGCGCACACCGGCCACGTCGATACTGCTGTAAAGGCCCGTCGCGTACAGCCGGCGAAGGCTGCTGCGAATGTTCGCCGGGTCGAGCGGCTGGCCCGGCTGCAGGGCGAGTTCGGCCTGCAGCGGCTGCAGGCGGTCCGCCTCCACTCCCCTGAACTCGATGCCGCTCACGCGCAGGCCGCGCCAGGCGCGCAGGTTTTCCGTTCCCCCGTTCGGCGTCCCCAGGGGCGGACTGGTGCTCAGGGGGTGGCTCTCGTCATAGGCGGGCAGCTTGGCCGCGTTCGGCAACTCCTGCCCCCCGGGCGACGCGTTGCCCGGGGGGGTCTGCTGCACGGGTGCCTGATTGGTGGGCGTTACCGCGCCCTGGCCGCGCGCCAAAGGCGCCGCTGTCGCGGCTATGCAGAAAAAAGCAGCAGCCTGTGCACGAAACAAACGACTAGAGAAAAGCTGGAGCGGTGATCCGCTTCTGGTTCGCAACATTGGTGTTTATATCCGCTTCTGTAATGCAGGCTGCCCCAAGCAGCAGTTTTCAGATTTTGCTCCCACGGGCAAACAAGTTTGATGCTTTGATCGTTTGTTCGTCTGTAGGCTCTTCTGAGAATACCGCGTGCGACCGAACCCCAACCACACAAGCTGTTATCAGGGCTGCACCTCTATAGTGCTGCACCTATAGTAATGATGAGGAGCGACGGTGCCCAGCGAGACCCCTGCCAATTCTGATGCCATCGAGCTTGCTTTTCCAGACCGGTACTCGCGGCAGGTCCTCTTCGCGCCCATTGGGGGGGAAGGGCAAGAGCGGCTTGGGGCCGCCCACGTAGCGATCGTGGGGGTCGGCGCCACCGGCGCTGCCGTGGCCGGTTTGCTGGCCCGCGCCGGGGTCGGCCGGCTTACGCTGATCGATCGCGACTTCGTGGAGCCTAGCAACCTGCAGCGGCAGGTTTTGTTCGACGAAGCGGACGCGCTCGCCGCCTTGCCGAAGGCCGAAGCCGCCCGCCGGCAGATCGCCCGGTTCAACAGCGAAATCGCGGTCGAGGCCCATGTCGCCGACCTCGTGCCCGCAAATATCCATTCCCTGCTCGACGGGGCGCAGTTGGTTCTGGACGCGACCGACAACTTTGAAACCCGCTACCTGCTCAACGACTACGCGGTCGAGCAGGGCAAACCCTGGATCTACGCGGGCGCGGTCGGCGCGTATGCCGTTTCCATGAACATCCTGCCCGGCGAAACGGCCTGCCTGGCCTGCCTGTTTCCCAAGCCACCCTCCGGACCGGTCGAAACCTGCGACACGGCCGGCATCCTGGGCATGGCGATTAACCTCGCCGCGTCCGTCGAAGCCGCCGAAGCCATAAAATACCTGATCGGCGCGCGGGCATCCATGCGCCGTACCCTGCTCTCGCACGATCTGTGGATCAACGAACACTCAGAGCTTCGCGCCGGCACTCCCCGGCCAAACTGCCAGGTATGCGGCCCGGAACGCAACTTCACCCACCTGCGCGGCGAAGGCCGTCCACACATCACGCTCTGCGGTCGCAACTCCGTGCAGATCCACGAGCACTCCCGCGCAATCGACTTCCCTGCGCTCGCGGCCACGCTCCAGCCGCATGGTACCGTACGCTGGAACGAGCTGCTGCTCCGGTTCACGCGAGCGCCTTTTACTCTCACCGTATTCCCTGACGGCCGAACACTCGTGCAGGGCACCACCGATGTGAGCCAGGCGCGTTCCCTGTATGCGCGGTTTCTCGGGACATGAATGCATGCCATCCCCTGCCATCCCATGGATCAATGCACCCGGGGCAAGGCGCAAGCAACCCCCAATCGTCTTTCCCCGTCCTAGTATCGATCGCCGGAAGCCAATTTGCCCACCTCTAACGCGAGCGTGGCAACACAAACGCAAAACAGTCTTCCCGCAGACAAACAAAACACGAATCGGAGTGCCGTGAGCACAGCAGGACCAACACAGCAAGCGAAAAATCCGGTACAGCACATGCGCCGCAATCCCCCGATTGCCGGCGAAGCAGAAGCTATCGCCGCAGCCCAGGGCGGCGATGCACGGGCCTTTGAAACCCTTTACGCTTTGCACAAACGCAGGGTCTACTCCCTATGTCTACGTATGCTGGGCAATGTCGCGGAAGCAGAAGACCTTACCCAGGAAGCCTTCCTTCAGCTTTATCGCAAAATCGGCACGTTTCGCGGCGATTCGGCTTTTTCCACCTGGCTTCACCGCCTGGCGGTCAATGTTGTACTCATGCACCTGCGTAAAAAAGGCTTGCCGCAGGTTTCGCTTGAAGAAACACTCGAGCCCTCAAGCGATGACGGCCCACGCAAGGACATTGGCGCACGCGACCTGCAACTCTCCGGGTCCATCGACCGTGTCACCCTCGAGCGTGCCGTCGAAAACCTTCCCCCGGGCTACCGATTGGTTTTCGTACTGCACGATGTAGAAGGCTACGAGCACAACGAGATTGCCGGCATGCTGGACTGCTCGATCGGTAACAGTAAATCGCAGCTCCATAAGGCGCGCATGAAGCTGCGCGATCTGTTGAAGTCAGGCCTGCGAAAGGAAACACAAGGATGATCGAGAAAGTCCTCAGGGAACATAACGCCGATTGCGCCGCGTTTCAGGAACGCCTGCCCCAACTTTTTGGAGCGGAAACCGATTTCAGCAAGGAACCGCACCTTGAATCCTGCGAGAACTGTGCTGAACTCGTGCGCGACCTCGAGTACATCGCGCAGCAGGCCAAATTGCTTATGCCGATGCGTGACCCATCTCCCGCCGTGTGGGAAAACATCAAAAGCGCGCTTGGCACGCCTGAACCGAAAAACCGGTAACAATTTGCACCCGTGCAGGTGCCCTTTCCCGGTCCGCAGCATTACGGGTACATTGATTTTAAGAATGCTCGGCTAAACAGACTACCCGGTCTCACGGATAAAGTTTCGGTTGTGGATGAAACTGTAATCAGCACGAGTGGACCCCAGGCATGGGAGCGAGTGATCCTGACCGGCTTCATGGGAGCGGGCAAGTCGACCGTCGGCCGGCTGCTTGCCCCGTTTTTGGGTTGGACCTTCGTCGATGTGGATGCAGCGCTGACCGCCTGTCTCGGCATGACCGTCGCGCAGATCTTCGAACTTCATGGGGAGCTCTACTTCCGCGAACAGGAAGCGGCGTTTCTCGCCCAATCCCTCCAGAGTAAGCGCACGGTCATTGCAGCAGGTGGCGGTGCGGTAGAGCAGGCCAGCAGCCGCGCGCTGCTCTTCACCGATCCGGGCAATCTGGTGGTGTATCTCGAAGCGCCTCTCCACGTCTCGCTTGCTCGCTGTTCCGCGGAACTCGGCGCCTCGGAGCGCCCGGTTCTCCAGGACCGCAGCGTGCTTGAGGAACGTTTTCACCAACGCCTCCCCTGGTACCGGAGTGCCCATCTAACCGTGCCGACCGAAGCGCAGTCGCCGCTGGCCGTCGCTCAAACCATTGCCGCGGTGGTGCAACGATCGGCCGATACACAGATCGGCCGATACACAGGTTGATGAGCGAACACAAGCGCGCCGGGAGCAATCCTGAACGGCTACCTCCCCCTGTTACCATGATTACTGTGCAACGTGAGCCGATCGCCAGGAGGATGGAACGCGGTTTGATCGCTCCCGCGAGCGTTCCATCTCTTCAAGCCTGCCCGCTCCCGTTCTTAGCGTGCCCCGCCGAGCCAACCGGATTTACTTCGACCCCTAATCTCGGAGAAATGCAACCGTGAACTCCCCAGCCATCGACAGGAAACGAGCGCCCGGCCCCCTGCCGCTGTCCGTGGTTGATTCGGTGCCCCTGGAACAGTTGCGCGCCGGGGAAACGGCCTCGCGTATTGCCGATTACGCCGAACTCTTCAAATCCCGCGTAACCGCCATGATCGTACTGACGGCCTGGGCTGGTTTTTACCTCGGCTCCCTACGTTCCGGGATCAGCAGCGTGCAGCCGGGGCTCATCGGGGTGCTTGTCGGGATCGGTCTGGTCAGCGCCGGTGCCGCGGCCCTGAACGAGGCGATGGAGTGCCGCACAGACGCCCGCATGGTTCGCACGGCGCGCCGGCCCATGGTGACGGGCCGCATCGGACGGGTGCACGGCATCTCCCTCGCGCTCGGGGTTTCCGCGGCCGGCACGCTTCTGTTGCTGCGGGAAGCAAACACCCTCACCGCCGCGCTCACATTGCTGACCGCCGCTACCTATGTGCTCGTCTATACGCCGCTCAAACGCGTTACCACGCTTGCGACGTTTATTGGCGCCTTCCCCGGCGCCATGCCGCCCCTGCTCGGCTGGGTTGCCGCGCGCGGGCACGTCGAGTGGCCCGCACTTGCGCTGTTCGCGATCCTGTTCGTCTGGCAGTTTCCGCACTTCATGGCCATCGCCTGGCTGTACCGCGAAGACTACGGACGCGCCGGCATCCGCATGCTCCCGGTGATCCACCCGAATGGCTCCTCCACCGTCGCCCAGGCCATCACCTATGCCGTGCTCATGGTGCCGGTAAGCCTGCTGCCGGTGTACCTGCATGTCGCTGGATGGCTTTACGGGGCCGCCGCGCTGCCCTTGTCGCTCGTATACCTCGGCTACACACTGCGCTTCGGCCGCATCAGGCGGGCGCGTACTCCCGCGGAAAGCAAAATGTATGCGCGTGACCTGTTAAAGGTCAGCGTTATTTACCTGCCGGTTCTGCTTATTGTTCTCATGTTGAACGCGCACAGCCGATAAGGTCAGGAGAGGAGTCCCCCATGGCAGCAGCAACCATTTCGCCCATTCTGCCCGAACGCGTTCTAATCGCCACTCTGCCGCCCACGCCGATCGAGCTGCGTGCAGTGACACACAGCTACGGCGAACGCAAGGCGCTCGACGCGCTCAGCTTTACGGTTGAGCCGCGCGAAATCTTCGGCCTGCTGGGCCCGAACGGCAGTGGCAAGACCACATTGTTCCGCATCCTCTCCACCCTCATGGTCTCCTCCGGCGGACACGCGCGCATCGCCGGCTACGATGTCGCGAGCCAGGCGCGGGAGGTGCGGGCACGGATCGGAGTGGTTTTCCAGGCGCGGTCCATCGACCTGAAACTTACCGTTCAGGAAAACCTGATGCACCAGGGTCATCTGTACGGCTTGCGCGGAAAGGCGCTGGGCCGCCGTATTGATGAGGTGCTGGATCGGGTGCTGCTGCGCGACCGGGCCAAAGACTTCGTCGAGACGTTATCAGGCGGTATGCAGCGCCGGGTCGAGCTGGCCAAGGGCCTCATTCACTCCCCCTCGATTCTGCTGCTCGACGAGCCCTCGACCGGTCTGGACCCCGGCGCACGCCGCGATCTATGGCAGTACCTGCGCACACTGCGCGATGAAGATGGCGTTTCCGTCCTGGTCACCACGCACCTAATGGAAGAAGCCGGGCATTGCGACCGGCTCGCCATTCTGAACGCCGGCAAACTGGTCGCTCTCGGGCACCCGGCGGAGCTCAAAGAGAGCATCGGCGGAGACATCGTCACCCTCGACACGCACAGCACCGCCGAGGCGGAGTCGCTGGCCGTGCATCTCGCCGCGCGGTTCGGGGTTGCGCCCACAGTCATGGGCACGAGTCTTCGGCTCGAGCATGAGGGAGGTCACCGCTTCGTTACGGAGGCCATCGAGGCCTTCCCGGGTACCATCCACGGCATCCGGGTGCAGAAACCTTCTCTTGAAGACGTGTTCCTGCAGCGCACCGGTCATCGATTCTGGCAGGAGACCGGCGCTGAAGCGGAGCCGGACGCGCACACGCGCGAGACAGAATCGCACGAGGGTTTCAACGATCCGCTCTGACGCGGAATCGCTGGAGCGCAACAAAGATTGCAATAAAGATCGCAACAAGGGATTTAAGATTTGGCTCCAGCTGCCTGCAGCGGAGCAGAGAGTACAGGCATGGCGACTACACTGACAAACGCTCCTACCATCGCAGGGACGCACGGGCCGCTCGTCGCGGCCCGGCCCTCCACCGCAATTGCCGCCTATTCGCTGTGGAGGCGCGAGATCGTCCGCTTCTACCGCCAGAAAGCCCGCGTCGTCGGCGTCATCGCCTCCCCCTTGCTGTTCTGGCTGGTGCTGGGGTCGGGCTTTGCGAACTCCTTTCACGCATCCGGCTCAGCCGACGGCAACAGCCACTATCTCGGCTACTTTTTTCCCGGCTCGGTCGCGATGATCGTGCTCTTCACCTCCATCTTTTCCATGATGTCGCTTATCCAGGACCGCAACGAAGGCTTTCTGCTCTCGGTGCTGGCCGCGCCGGTCTCCCGCTCAGCCATCGTGCTGGGCAAGGTGCTGGGCGGCGCGACCCTCGCGGCGATCCAAGGATTTGTGTTCCTTGTTTTTGCCCCGTTCGTCGGCGTACACGCAAGCATCGGCGCCGTGCTGCTGGGCATGCTGGTCATCGCCATGCTCTCGTTCGAGCTCACCGCGCTCGGCTTCACCATTGCGTGGCCCATGGACTCGCCGCAGGCCTTCCACGCCATCGTCAACCTGCTGCTGCTACCCCTGTGGATGCTCTCGGGCTCGCTGTTTCCAGCCAGCGGCGCCTCGCCCTGGCTCCATGCGCTGATGAGGGCCAACCCGCTCACCTACGGCGTCGACGCGCTGCGCAACCTGCTCTTCCCCGCCCAGCACACCGACGCTTCCCTGCCGGTCAACCTGCTGGTCACCGCCGGCTTCTGCGCGCTGTGCTTCGCGGCGTCGTGGGCCGCGGTCAACCGCCGTACCGGAAAGCCCGCTGCCTAGATTCGGAGAGTTCATGACCGACACCACGCTATCCAGTCTGCCCGCACCGGGAAACCGCCGTCTTAACAACCGCCCCGCGACCTATGGCGTTATCGGCATCCTGCTGGTCAGTGCGCTGGCAACGGCGTTTCTGCTCTGGCTGCTCTACGTGCACCACGCCCCGGCGGAGTTCCGCAGCCGCCTCCTCTTCCTGCCCGAGCTCAACGCCGTGCTCAATGCCCTGAGCGCGATTTCGCTGACCGTCGGGTTCATTTTTATCCGGCGCCGGCAAATTACCAGGCACCGCGCCGCGATGATGACCGCATTCGTTTTCTCGTCCATTTTCCTCGTGTCCTACATCGTCAACCACGCCATCCACGGCGACACGCTCTACCCGGCGCACAACAGCCTGCGCATCGCCTATCTCACGCTACTGGCCAGCCACATCCTGCTTTCGATCGTGGCGCTCCCCATCGTCCTGATCACGTTTTTCCTCTCGCTCTCGAGTCGCTTTGCGCAGCACAAAAAGCTCGCTCGCTGGACATTCCCTCTATGGCTCTACGTCTCGGTCACCGGCGTGGTCGTCTACCTCATGCTCCATGCAGCCGTGGGGGCGAGCTACTAGCCTTCAGGGGCTTTCTGCTTCGCAAAGCGCACCCAAGAGTAACCTGGCTTTCGAGCGGTCCCACGTCGTTCACGCGGACAGGCTGCTATGCTTTTCCCATCAGCAACAGCGGCAACGGAAAGGCTTCGCGATGGCAAAAAGTATCAACAAAGTGACGTTAGTCGGCAATATCGGCAAAGATCCTGAGGTCAAATTCCTCCCCAGCGGCCAGGCGGTCGCCAACTTTGGCCTTGCCACGACGGAGAGCTTCAAGGACAAGACCTCGAATGACTGGCAGGAGCGCACCGAATGGCATAACGTCGTTGCCTACGGCAAGGTCGCTGAGCTTATCCGGGACTACGCGAAGAAAGGCAGCAAACTCTACGTGGACGGTCGACTGACCACGCGCTCCTGGGACGATAAGGAAACCAAGAAGAAGGTATATCGCACAGAGGTGGTGGTAAGCGATTTCGTGTTGATGTCAGGCCGCGGCGAAGGCGCGGGAGAAAGCAGTTCGTCCAGCGGCTACGCGCGCAATGCCCCCTCAAGCAACACCGCGTCCTTCGACCAGCACTCTTCCGCGTCCCAGGACGACTACGCGCACGCGGAGATTACGGACGACGATATTCCGTTCTGAGCGGTACGCAATTTGCCTGCCCGCGGTATCGCTTACGGAAAGCTTCGCCGCTTCGCCTGAACATGCGCTTGAATAGTAAAAGCCGATTGGCCAAAAAGCATTCAGCGAGTCTTGCCTGGATTTTTTTACCACCTGTACAGAGCCATAATCAGCATCAGCGAAACCAAAGCCAACATAACGGCCGCAAGGTTTCCATCGACGGAAAAGGCTTTACCAAAAACGAGAAGTCGCGCTTGCGGAATGCCGTTTGGATCGGACAAGGAGCCTCCGTAGAGCTTTCGGCTGATGAGTGCAATGAGGAACGCGAGCAGCGGGACCGAGGCAAGCGCCACGCCGAGGTAGAAGCGCTGCCGAGGAAATGGACCGCTCGACCATACGACCGCGACACCGACCAGAGACAGCAGCGCCGTGCTCAGGGATTGCCACACCAGATGAAACCTGGCATGGCGGAGCCATAACGGATTCGAGGCATGGGTGTGGTTCAGGTCGATCGCCAAAGTCGCGGCACCTTGCACCAGAGTCAGCAGGCCAAGAAGTACGCGAGCACTGGTGTGATGATCCAAAGTGCGATGATCCAAAGCGCGATGCTCCTCGCAAGTGCTGTAAACGCCGGAACGAACGCAAATGCTAGCCTGCTGCCACCAGCATCGCAGGGGCGGACTTATCCTTCGCGTCCTGTGCAAGGGGCAGCAGAATGGTGAGTCTCGCGCCTCTTTCATCACGATTGCCGGCAGTCACGGTGCCTCCGTGGGCATGGACGACCGCTCCTACAAAAGCAAGACCAAGTCCATGGCCATTGGAGTTCGGCCCTCGCGTGCGCCGCTCGAAGACGTGACGCTGCACCTCCGGGGAAAATCCAGGTCCATCGTCTTCCACCACCAGCATCGCTTCATCCGAGCCGGCATGCAGGCTGATAGTCACCGTGCAGGAGGGCGGCAGGTGCTTCAGTTCATTGTCAAACAGGTTCGCTACCATCCGGTGGATGAGTGCGGCATCGGCCATGATGGTCACCGGGCCCCGGCTGCGCAATTGCACGCGCAAACCCTGCTCCGCCATGGATGGCTCGTATAAATCGATCATCACCCGAAGGAGTTCGTCCAGGTCAAGGCTGGTCTGTTTCAGTCGCAGCGCGTCTGCTCTGGCTTCCGCGACATCGAGCGACTTGTTCAGAAACTCCGACAGGCGATCCAGCGCATCGACTGCCGCGACAACCGACTCGCTTTTCTCTTCCCGTGTTTCGAGCGACAAAGACATCTCCAGCTTTCCGCGGATCGCCGTCAGAGGGCTTCGCAGATCGTGTGCGAGCGAATCGGTTATGGTGTGCAACTGGTGAATTGAATTCTCGATGCGGTCCAGCATGCCGTTCAACGTGAGAGCCAGATGCGCGACTTCGTCATTGCGCCGCACGGTCGGCACCCTGCTTTTCAGATCCGACTCACCGATGCGCGATGCAGCCTCAGTGATTTTCCTGACATGGCCCAGCATGCGGCGCGTGACTGAGAAAACAATAGCGAAGCCCAGCAGAACAATAAGTAGCCACAAAAGAAGGAAGCGAACCCGCAGGCCTCGCAGGACGTGCAGCTCGTCTCGCTCGGACAGACCGAGATAGATGTGGTTTCCATCATCCGTGCGTATGGTTGCTACGCGAAAAGGGGACACAACCCCGCTCATGCGCAGGTCAAATGGAACATCCGGCGAACTGCTGCGAGACGAAATCGCTTTGAGCGCCGGACCGGGAGTGCCCGCGCCGACCCACAATCTTTGCGCTCCATCCGCGCCTGTCTGGAGAAAGAAAACAGAGTCATTGCGGCCTTCGCTCGATCGAAGCCGGTTCGGCGCTTCACGGCTGGCAAGTTCGGCAACTTCCTTGACCACCCTTCCGTAAAGGGCGTCTTTTGGCGTGCGCTCCGCCACATCGCCCAGCACCTCCACCTCACCCGAAAGCCATGCGTCGCTACTCTGCTGGATGTTATGGGCAACAAAATGGTGGAGAAAGACAAAGACGATCATGGTGCCGCATGCGAATGCCAGCGTAGCCCAGAGAGACACTCTCCAGGCAGCACTTCGCATTCCGGGCTTACCGATCCCTGAGAACATAACCCACTCCTCGCAATGTACGGATCAACGGCGGATGCCCCTCGGTATCGACTTTGCCGCGCAGCCGATAGATATGCACATCGACGACATTGGTATCCGGCTGAATGCGCATGCCCCATACCTGGTCGAGAATCATGGAGCGAGTGACAACGCGGCCTGCATTGCGGCAGAGATACTCAAGCAGAACGAATTCCTGCTGCGTCAACTGCAATCGTTCGCTGCCTCGCGAGGCCTCGCGCCGTAACAGATCGAGCTCCAGATCGAGCACCCGCAATCGCGTCGATTCGCTCCCCGAGGTGACATTCCGTTTCAGCAGATTGCGAAGTCTCGCGAGCAGCTCAGCCAGGGCGAATGGCTTGGTGAGGTAGTCGTCGCCTCCCTGCTCGAGACCTCGCACGCGGTCGTCGACCGATCGCCGGGCCGAGAGAATCAGCACCGGGGCAGCCACTCCCTGCTGACGCAAACGCAGAATCAGATCGATGCCATCCCCATCGGGCAGGCCAAGGTCGACAATCAACCCATGATGCGTGCCTTCGGTGGCCAGTCGCTCCGCGGTGCGGCCGTCAGCGGCAACGTCCACCTGGTACCCTGCTTCTCCAAGCGACCGCTTCAGAAAGCCCTGAATCTCGATTTCATCCTCGACGAGCAGAAGCTGCATGAGCGAATGGTATTCCATCCGCGGCTCGTCGCACTGAGCCCCTGTAGCGGCTTTTTTGTAGATGACCGCTTTGTCATGCCATGGTTGGCCGCCCGTCATGTCAGGCGGGTATATCTAGCCTATCGGTCGCTCCCTGAGCAACGCCTTCCAGGGACAGGATGGCCCGCGGAAAGATCTGGCGCTTCATTCCGGTTGGTCGATACAGAGATCAGAACAGGCTAAGGGCTGCCGAGGATAAAGATGAAGAAAGTGTCACGCAAATATAGAGCGAGCATGCTATCCAGCAGGGGCACACACTGTCACAAGAAGTACTGCTGCTGACGTCCGTTGCTACGATCCCCGGTGAACAAGTGGATTTCGTAACCCTCAACGCTTCGACATAGCTTGTGAGCGATATGACTTCAAAACAATTCGCAAAAGCGTTCGAGGCTTCCCTGCCGCTTCCCTTCGGGACCGAGCCCCATCTCGAGGGGGCTCTACGCCACCTTCTTGAGCATCCGGGGAGCCTTGTCCGCCCGCGCATCGTCTTCGAGGTGGCTCGGGCGTTCGACGTAAAGGACCATGCCTCGTTGGAGCTGGCCTTGGCGCTTGAGTACTTCCACACTGCTTCGCTCGTCTTCGATGACCTGCCGTGCATGGATGACGCGCAGCAGCGACGCGGAGCAGCCTGCGTCCACGTGAAGTACGGCGAGGCCGGCGGGATACTCGCCGCACTCGCTTTGATCAATCGTGCCTACGCACTGGTTTGGCGTGCCGTTTCAGCGTGTTCGCCGAACCGTCAATCGCAGGCACTGGCTTACCTGGAACAACGCCTCGGCCCTGAGGGCCTGCTCGGCGGCCAAAGCCTGGACCTGCATTACTCCGCACTGCCGCATGACGGAGCAACGACCGGGTGCGTCGCTCTTGGCAAAACCGTGTCGCTCATCCGGTTGACCCTGGTACTGCCGGCCATGCTGGGCGGCGCTGGGGTAGGCGAACTGCGCTGCCTGGAACGAATCGCTCTATTCTGGGGCCTCGGCTACCAGATCGTGGATGACTTCAAAGACGTGCTCGAGGGCACGTCGACGACTGGCAAGAGTGCGGCCCGCGACCAGGCACTGGACAGGCCAAATATCGTGCTCGCCATCGGTGTGGCAAAGGCTATCGGAAGACTCTCGCGACTGCTCCAGCTCGGCGAAAAGGCGCTGACCCGTCTCCAGGCATTACGACCCTCTCTCTCGTTCCTGCAGAAACTGCACGCCGATCTGCAGTCAGAGGCCGCGCTCATTACCGAATCTGCTCACGCGGTAGGGGGGCAGGCCCGGTCATGATTTTTCTCAAGCTCATCCTCACCAACCTGCTGCGTCACCGTATCCGGTCGCTGATCAGCATTGCCGGCATCGCATTCAGTGTCGCTGCCATGATGACCGTTGTGACGATCCTGCAAGGCGCGGTCGGCATGTTTTCCGGCATCCTCTCGAGCGATAGCCAGATCATCGTCTTCGAACGCAACGTCTCCGATCTCTTTTTCAGCGATGTTCCCGCGGCAGCCGTGCGCGCGATCGCCGGCTGGTCGATGGTGGAGCACGCCGATCCCGTGCTGTTCGGCATCGTCTCAAGCGCGGACCAGCCCATCATCACCTGCTTCGGCGTCACCCCAGCCGACTCGCGCATCCGCGATGCAACCTGGCTTACGGGCGACCGCGCGCACTTCGGGCAGCATGCCGACGATGTAGTGCTCGGCGAGCGCGCGGCGGCGTTTCTCAAAACAGGATTCGGCAGCCACGTACAGATCGGTCACGGAATCTTCCATGTCATCGGCATCTTGAAAACGACCAACGGCTTTGAGGATGGCGGCGTTTTCCTGCCCTTGAGCTCCGCACAAACCTTCTTCCACAAGGAGGGTTCGTCGTCCGTCATTACGGTCAAGCTCCGCAACAAAGACGATGCACAGGCGTTCAAGAACAGGGTCAAGGCCAGCTTTCCCACACTGATCGGGCTTGAGGATGCGGAGTTCAATCGCAGCTACTCGCAGTTTAAAATCCTCAAGGCGACGGCCTGGGCGGTCGGGGGATGCGGCTTGCTGCTCGGCGGTTTGGGCGTGGCTAACACCATGATCATGTCCGTGTTCACGCGCATTCGTGAGCTTGCCATCCTGCGGGTTAACGGCTTTTCGAACGCGCAGATCGCCGGCGTCATCTTTGGCGAGTCAACGGTCGTCTCCTTAGCGGGCGCCGTCATAGGGCTCGCGATGGGGGTCTGCGTGCTGTTTGCCTTGAAGCTGATTCCGGCGCTGCACGGCTACATCAGCGTCGCCATCCAGCCGGCGGTGGTCGGCATCGTGGTCGTGCTTGCGCTGCTGACCGGACTGGCCGGCGCGCTCTACCCAGCCTTCTATGCCATGCGCATCCGCGCGGTGGAGGCGCTTCGCTTCGAATGAGTCACCTCCCATCAGCAACGCTGCCCCAAGCGCCCGTCGTTATCCGCGCCGCTGACATCTGGAAGAGCTACGATGCGGGAGCGATCCGCGTCCTGAACGGTGTCGACTTCACCGCGGTGCAGGGCCAGACCGTGGCACTCTGCGGACCGTCCGGCTGCGGCAAGAGCACGCTGCTGCACCTGCTGGGCGGCCTGGACGAGCCGGACCGGGGACAAATCTCCATCAACAAGGTGGCGCTCAACCGCCACAGCAATCTGTTGCGGCTGCTGCGGCACGAGGTGGGCTTTGTCTTTCAGCTGCACAATCTCATCCCCGATCTCACGCTTGAGGAAAACTGTCTGATCCCGACCGTGGCCGCGGGCGGGGACCGCCGGGCCGCGCTCGCGCGGCTTCACCAATTGACCGAGCGCACAGGGCTCAGCCATCGCCTGAAGAACCGCATACAAAAGCTCTCCGGAGGCGAACGCCAGCGTACCGCACTTTGCCGTGCGCTGATGAACAGGCCGAAAATTTTACTCGCCGACGAGCCCACCGGCTCGCTCGATGAACACACCAGCGCCAGCGTCTTCGAGCTGCTGCTCGAGCTCGTTTCGACCGAAAGCATCACGCTCGTGATGGCAACCCACGACCGTGCGCTCGCCGGGCGTTGCGACCGGCTCCTGGAGATGCGCGACGGGAGGATTGTGTGACGCCCACCCTTTCCCCCGTGGGGGAACGCGAACAGGAGTTGTCTACTCCCAGCCACCCGGCTCGCCTGCAAGCAACCCTGCGCGTGAGGGTGGAAAGGCCACCAAGCGCCATCGCCTCCACTGCTTGGCACAGCCTTTTCTGGCTTGTGTTTGCGAACGCGGTCGGCGTTTTGATCGCGACTCTGCTGCTCATCCCCGGCCTGAACAGCGTTCTCGGCGAGTGGACATACGGCCGCTGGATTCCGGTACACATCAATCTGCAACTCTACGGTTGGTGCAGCATGCCTCTGGTCGCATTTCTTTTCAAGGCTTACGGAGCCGAGAGCGGGCGAGCAGAGCGGTGGTGTCGGCCGGTGCTGTGGGTGTGGTCGAGCGCGCTCGCAATCGGGGCCTGCTCCTGGATCACCGGCCACTCGAGCGGCAAACTCTTCCTTGACTGGACCGGCTACCCGCGGGTTCTCTTCCCGCTTGCCCTCCTAACGCTCTGGGCGCTGCTGGCGTACGCGTTCGCCAGCGAGTGGCGAAGTGGTCAGCATGTGCCGATTTTTGTGCGAAGTGCCAAGATAGTCGGGCTTGCCCTGCTGCTTGCCGTCCCGGTACTGCTTTACCTCGCGCCGAGCCCTGATCTTTATCCGCCGATCAATCCGGACACAGGCGGCCCGACCGGGGCCAGCCAGCTCGAATCGGTGCTGGTCATCGTTGCCATCCTCCTGCTGCTTCCGTACGGACTTGCTCAGCGCAACGCCCAAAGCCGTGGCTTTCTCCGCGCCGCATGGATCGTCTTCGCAGCTGAGTTCCTGCTTTGCTTTTCGCTCGGACGGGCTGACGTCAGCCATCATCGCCCAGTCCAGTTCATCAGCCTCGGCAGCCTGCTGGTCTGGCTGCCGCTGCTGCCGGCCTACTATCGCGGGTTCGCGTGGCGCCCGGAAACAGGTCGCTGGCGCACTGCGATGCTTTGCTGGTGGTCCGTGCTCGTTCCCACGGGGTGGTGCCTCTTTCTGCCGGGCGTGCTCGACCACTTCAAGTTCACCGATGGCCTGGTGGGCCACTCCCTGCTGGCAATGGCCGGGTTCGTCACAAGCCTACTCATCTTCGTCATGGTCCAGCTGCTCGGTGATGATGGCTGGATCTTCAATGGCACATGGTCGTTCTATCTCTGGCACGGCAGCGTCGCGGCCTATGTGCTGCTCATGTTTCTGGCCGGGTGGCGCGAGGGGAGCGACCCTGCCTTCTCGATCCTGCCTAGCCTTGCACGCAACAGCATCTATACGCTTCGCCTGCTGCTCGGGATGATGATGCTTGCGTCTTCCTCCTACTGGCTTTTCGATGCTTCAAAGCTCGTTCGCCGGCCCACTCTCGCCGTTCACGGGCAAGCCGGCATGCGGAGACCAGAGTGACAAACCCCCGCGGCCTGCTTCTCGGCTATCAGCTGCTTACCGGCCTCTCCGATGCTGTCACCGGTGTTCTGCTGCTGTTCGCGCCCACGCTTACTATGCGCCTGATGGGACTACATGCAGCGCCCGATACGCTTCCATTTCTCTCCTACATCGGCGCGTTCGTTTTGTCGGTCGGTCTGGCCTGCCTGTACGGCGCTCAGCTGACGCGGCGCAAGGGTTCCGGGCAGAAGCTTGAAGCCGTGTGGCTCCTCACCGCGATCACACGTGGTCTTGTGGCATTGTTCATCGTCTGGAAGATTTCAAGCGATGCTCTTGAGTTAGGCTGGGCCACCGTCGCCTTCTCCGATGGAGCCCTTGCGCTTCTGCAAACGATCGGTCTGGACCGGGGATGGCTGAACCGTGCCGCGGACTGACGGGCCGGGGACTGACGGGCCGCGGAATAACGGGCCGCTTTCTGACGCACGCCGAAGCGGGTGGCGAGGAATCGGCCTCATCGCCATCACCTATGTCTATTTCCTGATCTTCGCGCAGTTCGCTTTTCTCAAGCGTCTCGCCGAGCTCGGGCTTGCGGACGCTCACCTGAAGATTGTGATGGCCGCGATGGCCGGCGGCGGCGTTCTCCTCAGTCTGCTTGCTCCCCGCTTCGCGTTTATGCCTTCTCCGCAGATCCGCTTACGTGCGGGCCTCTGCGCCTGCGCCGTCGCGGCGTTGCTCACGCTTCTTCCGCTTGGACTCATCGGCAGCATTGCGGTCTCCGGCCTGATCGGCAGCGGACTGGGGCTGCTTACCGTCACTCTGGTTACGTACCTGCGCCTATGGCTTGGTGCCAGGCGCCCCCTGCTTGAAGTTGGTCTCGGGACCGGCATCGGCTACTTCATTTGCAACTTCCCCCCTCTCTTTACCGCCTCGCCCCAGGTGCAGGCGGTCACCGCGGCAATGCTGTGTCTCTGCGGTGTCCTGCTCACGCTCGGCAGCCAGGCGAGGCCTTCCGAGAGCGAAGCTGCCCCTCCATCGCTCACCGTTTCGGCAACGCTTTCCCTGCCCCAGGCGCTGGCCTGCTTTACGGCGCTCGTCTGGCTCGATTCAGCCGCTTTCTTTATCATCCAGAGTACCCCGGCTCTCAAGGCCGGAACTTGGGGAGGCACGCTGCACCTGTGGGTCAACGGCGCACTGCACCTGCTTGCCGCCCTGGCCAGCGCGTACCTGCTCCGCACCCGCGGCCTCCGTCCGGTCATCGCCCTCGCCTTTGGAGCCCTAGCCGCGGCTTGCCTGCTGCTGCTTGCACCCAATCGGGCGATACTTGCCTCGGCGTTCTACCCTGTCGGGGTCTCGCTATACTCCGTGGCCCTGGTTGCTTACCCCTCCCTGCTCGCCAGGGTATCGTCGACGGCCGAGCGAGGCCGGCAAGCAGGCTGGATTTACGCTATAGCCGGCTGGTTCGGCTCCGCCATGGGCATCGGCATGGGCAAGAATCTCGGCCATGTGCCCCCAGCCTTTGTGGCCTTCGCCGGCGCCTTGATTCTGGCTCCGCAGCTTCTCCGGTTGCTGCGCAGTCGAAGGCGTGAAGCTGCCGCAACCCTGGTCACCCTGACAGCCGCATTGCTCCTTGAGCGCGGCATCGAGCGCGGCGTGGTCACAAGCCATCCAATCCCGCTCACGGCGGCCGAGCGCGGGCGCCAGGTCTATATCGCCGAAGGCTGCATTAGCTGTCACTCGCAGTATGTCCGCCCGCATACCCCTGACGTGCTCCTGTGGGGACCTGCCGAATCCATCGAGCAGCTTCGCCGTGAGCGCCCGCCGCTCATTGGAAATCGTCGCCAGGGCCCGGATCTCTCCGCCGTGGGCGGTCGCCGGTCTCCGCTCTGGCTTAAGGCGCATTTCTACGCTCCGTCCGAGGTGAGCTATCGCTCTTTCATGCCCTCCTACGCCTACCTCTTTCAAACCGATCGGGGCAACGACCTGATCGCCTACCTCGAGACGCTTCGCGGGGACGGATCACCCCTGAATCCCGCTCAGGAAAGTGCTTGGCATCTCTCTCCCGCATCGCTTCAAGCCGCCTCCCCCAAGGATGGCGCGCACCTCTACGGTCTCTACTGCGCGACCTGCCATAGCGCGAACGGGGCGACCCGCCGCGCATGGCAAACGAGCTTTCGCATTCTGCCTCCCGAGCTCGGCTCAGGCAGCCTGCTCCCTTCCGCGCAAAACGCCCGGGACCCGCGATTTCTCGATTCCCTCGCGCACCTCATCAAGTTCGGCCTGCCCCCTACCGACATGCCAGGACATGAGTACCTTCCCGATGCGCAGGTTGCTTCTCTCAGCCGTTGGCTCGCACTCGTTGTACCGCCAACTCTCCTAACTCCGGAACTTCACTTCCGAACCCTTGCCACGACGGAGACCACCCATGCCCCTGCCATCAACTCCCATTTGTCGACTGTTCAAGCCGCAATTCCGTTTCCGGCTTTCCTTGCTCGTGTGCACTCTGGTGCTGATCGTGTCGAGTGCAGAGGCGCAAGAGAAGCGCTTCGCCGTTGACCCGTCCGCGAGCGACGTCGCCTTCACGCTGGGCGCCACGCTTCACACCGTCCATGGCGTTTTCCATGTGCAGAGCGCAATGGTGAAGTTCGATCCGTCCGCGCCGGCTATCTCGGGATTGATTGTCGTTTCCGCCGGCAGCGGCGACACCGGAGACAAGGGACGCGATCGCAAGATGCAGACAGACGTCCTGGACGCACCCCGCTTCGCGGACATCTCCTTCGCTCCCCATAGCTACACAGGCTCGATCGCCCCGACCGGAGATTCCACCATTCAGGTCGCCGGCACTTTTACTCTCCACGGATCCCAACACGAGCTCACCGTGCCCATGCAGATCCACATCGATGGAACGAACTGCACCGCGAAGACCCAGTTTGCCGTCCCTTACGTTAGCTGGGGCTTGAAGGATCCCAGCACCTTCGTCTTGAAAGTTGCAAAGGAGGTCCATGTTGATCTCACCCTTGTGGGCCGTCTACTACCGGCAAGCTAAGCGAATCCGCACGGGGCAGCCCGCCCCCGAGCAAGCGACCCGCCCTAAGACGGTGTTCGCTCCGCCTGACAGTTACCGGCCGCCTCAGTCCACTGCAAGAGGAATACGAAAGCGCCTTCACACACTCCTCGTTGGAGTAATCGGGGGAAGGTGAGAGCAATCGCTATGTAAACAAGCTCCAGCGCTTTAGTGGCTATCCCCATCGTGGTCAACGTCACCACCGGTCGCTTTTTGTGCAGCAGGGCTGAGCGATACGGTGTTCTGCGGCAAAGAAACCGAAGACGGGTGCGCTGTTAATGGTTTGCTGACCGATGTCTGTAGGTCTGGCTGAATGCTGGCGACGGAACTGACCGCGGATACGCTCATGGAATTCCTCCAAAGCAGTTATCGGCTTCTTCGGCAAATCGTTCTATAGCCTGGGAGATGAACTTATCGTCATGATCGCTCCCCGTCAAAAAAAGATCTGTCGGAATTGGATGAACAAAACTTCATCGGTGAATCTACCAACCGATACTGCTTAGCCCTTGGTTGCAGGCGTCTCACGGAGGGCGTCTGCTTTATGCGCGCAACTTAAACTGTAAATTCAAGGTGATCAGATGAGGAAGTTAACAAGGTCGGTTTATGGCTTGGCACTGGCGGCGGCCATCACCCTTCCGATGGCACAGGCTCAAGACAAGGGAAAAATAGATGAGCGACTGAACGCTGCCGCAAGCATTATCGAAGAGGTCATGGCTGCACCGGATCATGCGATTCCAGAGACGATCCTCGGGGGTACGCACTGCGTCATCGTCATTCCGTCAGAGAAGAAGGCTGCTTTCGGAGTCGGCGCCCAGTATGGTCAAGGCGTAGCTACGTGCCGTACAGGCCATGGATGGAGCGCTCCGGTTTTCGTCAGGCTCGGGGGTGTGAGCTTTGGCTTTCAGATTGGCGGGCAGGCAACGGATCTGGTGCTGCTGGGGATGAACGCGAAAAGTGCGCAGGATATGCTGCACAGCAAGGTGAAACTTGGCGCGAACGCCTCAGCAGCAGCAGGTCCCGTAGGACGGGACGCACAAGCGGCTACCGATGTGTTCCTGAATGCGGAGTTTCTCACCTATTCGCGCGCCAAAGGGCTGTTTGCCGGCCTCGATCTAAGCGGTGATGTACTTGACGCAAATAACGACGATGTACATGCGGAGTACGGACCCAGTGTCCAGGTGGACGCCGTTCTTCACGGTGCCGCGCGGACCCGCCCGAACGCTGAGCACTTTGTGCACACGGTAAGTAAGTACTTTGTTATTTCCAAGAATTGGAAAACGATGACTCCGCCCAAGAATCCATCGTAGGTACCTGTTTATTTTTTATGCCAATAATTGCCGGCGAGTTCTCCACAGGGAATGCCGCTTTACCAGCTTGCTTTACTGGGGCGGTGGCATCCCTTGTTATTCGAACTTAGATTCGCTCGTCCATGCGGTCTTCACGTTGCATCCGGGAACCATTTTGCAAGTCAAACTTAGAAGAGGAACGCATGGACGACCAGATCAATACCGCAGGAAAGCCCTCTCGTAGGTCCTTCATCGCCGGAGCCACCGTCGCGGCAACGACTCTACTCGCCCGGAGCGAATCGCCCGCCAATGCCACGCAGGCCGCCGGCGCCCCGGACCGAACCGGAAGCTCCTGCATAGCCTGACCAGGTCGGCGCCGCAGGGGAGTTGCACGAGATCGCAGGAGGCAAACACCCGAATCTCACCACCAATCAGGGACTTATTATTACCGATGACGAAAACCAGTTGAAGATAGGTCCCAGAGGCCTCGTTCTCCTCGAAGATTTCATCTGTCGGGAGAAGACAACCTCAAGCCTTCACCCGCGCTCAGCATCATCGCGAAAGCGCAGCCGACGCTCGCAGGTCGTATGGTTGGCTGCCTCGTTGACGATGGCACAGACGGCATCTGGGCACGCGAGCCGCAAGTCAGACCCGTCGCTTAGCCGGGAGTTACGGATCACCCGAAGGGCGGTCCGCTTGCGCGCCTGCTGCTGTTTTGAGCCTCATTCACGAAATACGCACCAATCACAAGGGTTGCTGCCGTGAATCATGAATCGCACGACAGCAATCATCGTTCAAAGTTTTGAATGCTTCCGAGCCACGCACAACAGAGCCGCGCTTTCTTTGCCGAGGCTCCTCTCTCGCGCGCCATCCGCACATCCAAGCTGATGAACGCGAGTCGCGATCCGGCCCGCGAAGGAGATCGAATGGCAACCAAGCAGTTCCGCTGTGCAAGCGTCGGCTACACCGAGTGCGACTGGCACCTGGAAGGTAACTCGGAGGCTGAAATGCTGCCGCAGATCGAGGACCACGCCTTCAAGGTGCATCACCTTGAGTTTAAGGAAGAAGCTGTGGAACACGTGAAAAACGCGATCAAGGATATTCAGTAGCGGCGGCCTGCGTAGCTTCCTGCGGAGCCGCCGACCACGCCTGAAACGTGGGTGCCCCACATCTCGATTTGGAGATGTGGGTCCGCTAAACTCGTACCCTGCGGAGCACTCCTGAAGTGTCCCGGTATACAAACACGCGGACGGGGTCTCGGCCGAATCAGAGCAAGCCTCCCCACATCGCTTGATACACTAGGTCCATGCTGGATGAAGAACAGTTTCGCCGCCACGCTGACCACGCCGTCGAAGCTCTCAAGCAAGCCCTGATCGCGCAGGAAGTCGAGGGCGGTTTCGAAGTGGAAGAAAATAACGGCGTCCTCAACGTAGTTTTCGAAGACGATCCTTCCGGCAAGTTCGTCCTCACGCCCAACACCCCGGTCCGGCAGATCTGGATTTCCGCGCTCTCCACCTCGTTCAAGCTCGAATGGAGCGAGGCGACCGCACAATTCATACTGCCCAAAACCGGGGAAGCCCTGCAACCGCTCACCGTACGCCTAATCCAGCAATACTTCGAGTCCTGATCCGGCGTGAGCACCCCCGCACGGCAGACCTTGTCAATCGCCATCGTCGCGAAAAACGAAGAAGCAAACCTCCGGCGCATCCTGCCGACCATCGCACCTTGGGCCGACGAGATCGTGCTGGTCGACTCCGGCTCATCTGACGAAACCGTCGCTGTCGCCGAGAGTTTCGGGGCTCGCGTTCTGCATCAGGAGTGGTTGGGCTTCGGACCGCAGAAGAATTTCGCAATCGACCAGTGCACGAGTGAATGGGTCTTATCGCTCGATGCAGACGAGGAACCATCCAGCGAGCTTGTCGCACTCCTTCCGGAAGTTATAACGAAAAGTAGCCCCGACCTCGCGGGTTTTACTCTTGCCCGACGAAATTACTTCCTAGGCCGTCCCATGCGACATGGCGGCATGTACCCTGACCGCAAACTGCGTCTGTTTCGCCGGGGGCAGGCGCACTTCCAACACCGCTCAGTACACGAGTCGATGTTGGCCAACGGTCCAGTGGCAAAGTTGGCAGGCGATCTGCACCACCATTCCTATCCCACACTCACGCTGTATATCGAGCACATGAATAGGTATAGTTCGGCCAGCATTCCATTGTTGCTCGGCCGGGGCAAGCGAAGCCTTTCATTCCCGGCTTTCGTCTGGAACATCGTCGCAAACCCGCTCGCAACCTTCGCCTACAATTACATCCTGCGCGGAGGTTTTCTCGACGGCCGCGAGGGTCTACTTTTGCATTTATATCATTCGGTATACGTGAGCTGGAAGTACGTTAAGGCTTGGGAGCAAGCCCACGACGGGGCAATCTAGCCAGCAAACGTTTATACATTCCCCTCGACACATTCCTATATCGAAATTTTAATTTGACAAGTGATCGGGGGGGAGGCTTAAGTTGTCCCCATACCGTCAACCGATGACGATATGTCCGATTCGGATCGACGTGTTTCATGCGCCGGTTAATTGCTTGTTCTCCTTAACATCCTCCAAAGGAGCCGACCGCAATGCCTTTTAAAATTTTACACACAGCAATTCTTCTCGCATCTGTAGCTGCGAGTGCCATGTTCAATCCCGCACGAACATATGCTCAAACTGTTCCTCAACTCAGTTCAGGAATTCAGTTTGGAAATGTTATCGATTCAGCTTCGGCCCCAGCGCTCACGGTTTTCAATAATAGGGTGTACGTCACCTATGTCGATGACAATACAAAAACGTTGGTAGTCTCAAGCGCGGCGAATAGCAACGCAAGCGACCTAAACTCAGGCATCAATACGGGACTTAGGGCACGAAATTACACCGCCGCTATCACTTACAAGGGCAGACTTCTTGTTGTTTATGATGATCAAGCGACTGGTTCTCTTTACCAAATCAACTCGGCGGATGGGGTAAACTTCACCAGCCCAACTCGCGTTAACATCTACGGCTTCTACGCCATTCAACCACAGATGGGAATCGGACTCGGAATCGTGAGCGGGAATAACGAGCTGTATATCAGCTTCCTGGCTCAAGGGAATAGTTCTGCTCCGAGACAGGCGTTTTCGGCGGGAGGCTTCGATGGAATCAACTTCTCCGATTTTGGACCGTCCATAACGAATCAGGGCTTCACTGCAAACTATGGGGCAAGCCTCACGACCGATGCAAATGGAACGCTAGCCATCACCTCGACCGACACTGATGGAAACCTCTACCAGAACGGTATTTATGCCGGCAATGGCATACGTTTCAAGTTCACGCCATATGCGGTTAACTTCAACGGTCTGCTCTACACGTTCGGACGGAACTGGGCTGAAAACCACGTTCTTGAATTGGGTGTAAGACAGTCTGGTAGCTACCCGCCTTACTACGATTACACGCAACGGATAAGCTCTGCACCAGGCACAACAGTGTTTAATGGAACTCTGTTGGTTGCAGGACGATCTGACAGCAGTAGTAATCTTGTGATTTTCTCCGCTACTCAATAAACACCCGTCAAACTTGGCGAGTGAAAGGGGAGGAACTCAATTCTGCTCCTCCCTAACTCCGCCCGGGCGAAAGGAGAGAGTATGCGTCAAGAGTCAAAACTGATTGGGAGCGAATTCGCTGAGAGTCTGCGGCAATGCACCAATCCCCTACGACGAAGACCGCGCGGAAAGCCTGTACGATCCGACAATAACGACGAGGTCGAATAGTTCTTTCGCAATGCTAGGGTTACTGTAACGCGCAATGGGGTAAAGGGGCCGGAGATGAAGCCGGTTTCCCTACTCCTTTCGCCCGATGTCGTAAACTATTCCCAATCCAGCGGACGGACTGGCAGGCACGCATGGACGAGGTATCACGCAAGAGCATGGCGTAATGAACATCACGCTTTCAAGCTCGCTAGCAATCGTCCGGCTCTGCTCAGTACGAGTGACAAACCGCTAGCGTTCGGAACTCTTCGTATTCCCCGGCCCCAGCGCCTGGCCGACCGCCTCCAGCACGGCAACCCCGATCGCTAGTGCCCGATGCACATCCTTGGACGTAGCAAGCCGCCAGCCAATCACGAGCAGCGACGGCGGTTCCGCCGGCTGCGGTTCGGTCAACACCGGAGTCACTGTGCTTGCAACCCGGTGCAGGGTATCCGGGCTTACCGTCCCAAGCAGATCGGTGAGCACCAGCAGGTTGCGGATTGCGCGCGTGGACTGCGGGGAAGTCGCCACGCTCACCACCTCCGACAGAACCTTGTCACCCGCGCCCAGCAGCCCGCGCACAAACGACAGTGTGTCCGTATCGTGCAGGGTTTGCAGCGTCCGGTAAGCGTCAAGCACCGCTTCGGCATGCTCCTTGGGAGCCGCGTCGAGCTTGCGCTGAATTTGTTCGCCGGCCGGGGTGGGTCTTGGCCGAATCTCGATTGCTTTGGCCATCTGCTTAGGGCTCCTTTACCGTTTTCCGTTGGCGGTCACGGTCTTGTGCCCGTTCTTCACCGTGATCTGAATCAACTCCGGCGGCGTACCCGGCATTTTGTAATCGTCACGGTTCCATTTGCGTTCCACCTCGACGCCATTCTGCGGCGTGGGATGGCCGTTGCGGAAGTTCAGCGGCCGCAGCGGGTTTTCCCCGCGCCATGGCAGCACCTTCATTTTCACCGCCAGCTCTTTGTACGCGGGCGTGTGGGTCACGTGATCCACATCGCTTGAGGTCAGCAGGTTTACCGGCTTGTCCGGTGAGTTGAGCGGAACAAACGCGTTGTTGCCGCGCACGCGGTCCGTAATCAGCACCGGCAGCCGCAGCGTATCGCGGCGCGAGGTGATGTCCACCCATTGCCCATTGCTGAGGTGGTGCTGCTTCGCGAGCTCGGGCGATATCTCGATCCAGCGCTCGGGCGTTTCTTCGTGGATCCCCGGCACACGATAGGTCATGTTGCCTTCATGGAAGTGCTCCAGCAGTCGGCCATTGTTCAGGTGGATGTTGTACTCCTCATCCACGACTTCAATCGGCGCCATATGCGCCAGCGGGTAAAACGTCGCCTTGTTGTCCTCGAGCGGAAAGCCGGTCGTGTACAGCAGCGGCTCATCCGTTCCATCGATCGCTACCGGCCACTGCAGCGTTTCATACCCGGCCAGACGGTCATACGTCACACCGGCAAACATCGGCGCCAGCGAAGCCGCCTCATGCATCACGTCCGATGGATGATTGTAGTTCCACGTCGCACCCAGCCGTTTTGCGATCTCCTGAATGATCCACCAGTCAGGCTTCGATTCGCCCAGTGGCTCGAACACTTCATACAGCCGCTGAATACGCCGCTCCGTGTTAACGAACGTGCCTTCTTTTTCAAGCGAAGGACTCGCGGGCAGCACCACGTCGGCGAACCGGCAGGTTTCCGAAAAGAAAATGTCCTGGACGACAAAAAAGTCGAGTTTTTCAAAGCCGCCGCCCACACGGTTCGCATTCGAGTCCGCCGAGTACATGTCCTCGCCGAACAGATACACGCCGCGCAGCTTGCCGTCGTAAATTGCGTCGATCATCTGGTGGTTATCAAGGCCTTTTTCCTTCTGGAGCTTCGCATTCCAGCCCTGCTCGTAGCGTGCGTGCGCGGCTTCGTCGTCGGTGTGCTCGTAGCCTGGAAACATGTTCGGCATGCAGCCGAAATCGCTCGCGCCCTGCACATTGTTGTGGCCGCGCAAGGGGTAAGCGCCGGTGCCGGGCCGCATGTAATTGCCGGTCGCGAGCAGCAGGTTTGAGATGGCGGTTGAGGTATCCGACCCCATCACGTGCTGTGTCACGCCCATCGCCCACAGGATGCAGACCCGCTCCTCCGTGGCGATGATCTCGGCAATCCGGCGCAGCTCATCCGCCGGGATGCCGCAGGCCTTTTCGGCAAACTCCATCGTCGCCCAGTCCAGGCTTTCGCGGTACTTCTCCAGCCCGTTCACCCAGCGCTCGATAAAGTCCATCTTCGCCAGGCCGCTCTCAAGAATGTAGCGGGTCATTGCCGAAAGCCACACCAGGTCGGTCCCCGGCGTCGGGCTGAAAAAGATATCCGCGCGGCGCGCCATCTCATGCCCGCGAATATCGGCCACGATCAGCTTTTGCCCACGCAGCTTGTGAGCCTGCTTAACGCGTGTCGCCAGCACCGGATGGCTTTCGGTCGTGTTGGTGCCGATGCAGACCACCAGCGATGCTTTACCGATGTCATGGATCGAGCCGGAGTCGCCGCCGTAGCCCACGGTGCGGAACAGCCCCTGCGTCGCAGGGGATTGGCAGTAGCGCGAGCAGTTGTCTACGTTATTTGTGCCGACCACAGCGCGCGCCAGCTTTTGCATCAGGTAGTTTTCTTCGTTGGTGCACTTCGACGACGAGATGAAGCCAAGCGCATCCGGTCCGTGCTCCGCTTTGATCGCGCCGAATTTTTTGCCGATCAGGTCCAGCGCCTCGTCCCAGCTCGCCTCGCGGAAGCTCGCGCCGTCGCGAATCAGCGGCTTTGTCAGCCGGTCCGGCGAGTTCACATAATCCCAGCCGAACTTGCCTTTAACGCAAGTCGAAATGTCATTGGCCGCACCCTGGCCCGGCTCCACTTTCAGGATGTGCCGATCCTTGGTCCAGATATCGAACGAGCAACCCACGCCGCAGTAAGTGCATACGGTCTTGGTCTTCTTGGTGCGCACTTCGCGCATCGCTGCTTCAGTCTCCGAAACTTTCAGGATCGGCCCGTAACCCATCTCCGGCTCGATCGCCTTGACCAGATCGATCAGCTGCTCGAGCGGCTTCGCGGGCCAGTCCGTCATGTAGCCGGCCTCGCCGATCATCGACTTTTCCATCAACGCATTGCATGGGCACACCGTAATGCAGTGGCCGCAGCTTACGCAGCTTGAGCCGGCGATCTCGTGCCCGCCGTCCCACTGCACCCTCGGGTGCAGGCTCTCCCAGTTGATCGAGAGCGTCTCGTTGACCTGGTAATTCTGGCAGGCCTCCACGCAGCGCCCGCACAGGATGCATTGGTCCGGGTCGTAGCGGTAGAACGGGTTGGACTCGTCCTTCTCGTACGGCTTGGGCAGGTAGGGGTGCGTCTGGTGCTCCACCTCAAGCAGCGCGGTCGTGTTGTGCACCGTGCAGTTGCCGTTGTTGTTGTCGCACACCGTGCAGTACAGCAGGTGGTTGCCCAGGATGCGGTCGAACGCTTCCTTCTGTGCATCCCGTGCCCGCGCGGACTCGGTAACTACGCTCGCGTTTGCCTGCACCCTGGTCCCACAGGCGCGCACCAGCTCGCCGTTCACTTCGACCAGGCAGGTATCGCAGGTCTGGATCGGCCCAAGCTGCTTGAGGTAGCAGACATGCGGCACCTCGCTCCGGGTGCCGCCGAGGGTACGCTCGAGCGCGTCAATCAGCAGCTCACCGGCAAGGGCAAGCTGCTGTTGCCCGTTCACGCTGATGGAGCACTCCAGCAGGCCTTTGTCGTTTTCAGGATGGGTCGAGGGAAGGAGGTGCGAAGCGGCGGCGCTCAAGGTCGGTTCCATAGCTGTCTGGCTAGGATGCGCGGCCAGAGACACACGCTTCCGGCTCAGCGCAGTTCCGTTCGGCTTTCTTTAACGAACTGGTCGATTTTGCCTATGCCACGATCTGCGCTACTCGTGCTCCAGGATTTCCATTTCGAGCGGCGGCTCCAGCAGACAATCCATCTGTTCCACCTCCGCGAGTGCGCGGCGCAAGGCCGAGCCGGAGCAGGGCTCGACCGTCACCACGAACGGCAGGCTCGCCTTGCTGTGCCCCGGCTTTTGCAGCAGCGCATCAATATTGATGCTTTCCCGCGCCAGCGCCGATGCGATACCGGCAACGATACCCGGGCGATCCTTGACTAGGAAGCGGACCGAGTGCCGCAGGTGAAGGTCGCTGCTGACCGAGGCTTTGTGGCTGGGCAGTTCGACCGCGCCGGAGCCGTGCGCGATGGCGAGCAGGTCAGAAACGACCGCGACCGCGGTGGGATGGCCGCCGGCGCCGTGGCCTGAAAAGACCACATCGCCGCCATACGCGCCGCCGATCAGCACCATATTTTCCGTGCCGCGCGACCAGGCCAGCGGCGAGCGCTGCGGCACCAGCATGGGACCGACCATCGCGACCACACTGCCGGCGCCCGCGAGTTCGGCGCGTGACACCTGCCGCACCGTGCAGCCCAGCAGCCGCGCATAGTCGAAGTCGACGGCGGTGAGCCTGGTAATCGCCTGGCAGCGTACCGCATCAATGGGCACATCGGCATGCAGCGCAATGCGGGACAGGATGACCAGCTTGGCGCGTGCGTCAAAGCCGCCCACGTCCTCGGTCGGATCAGCCTCGGCGTAGCCCCGCGCCTGTGCTTCGGCCAGCATGGGCGCGTACTCGCGGCCGGCTTCCATGCCGCTCAGGATGTAGTTGCAGGTGCCGTTCAGGATCCCCTCGATGCGCTCGACACGCTCGCCGGCCAGCCCCTGCTGCAGGCCGGGGATGACCGGGATGCCGCCCGCGACTGCCGCCCCGTAGAACAGGTGCGCGCCATGCGCGCGGGCAAGCCTATGCAGCTCGATCCCGTGCGCGGCGATCAACTTCTTGTTAGCCGTGACGACACTTTTGCCGGCCTCAAGCGCGCGCCGCACCCAGCCGCCCGCCGGATCGAGACCGCCGGCCAGCTCGACAACCACGTCGGCATCGGACGCAAAGACCTCATCTACGTTCTCGGTCCACCGAACTGTATCGCATACCCAGGCTGCGCGTTTTCGCGCCACATTGCGATTGAACACATGCGTCAGCTCAAGCTCGCCGGCTGCCGGGCCTTCCAGCAGGATGCGCGCCACCGAAGAGCCCACGGTGCCGAAGCCCAGAATCGCTACCCTGATCGCCATCCTCTTCGCCGTCCCTAAGCTCGCTGCCGTCACACGCTCTCCATCGCTCATTTGCACCCATGCTAACCGGAGAGGAGCCGGTTCCATGAAGGAGAATGAAAGATATGCTTCCCTCGCGCGATGCCGAACTGGTGCAGATCGTGGACCGCGCGCTTGCGCGTGCAACCGAGCGCGGAGGCGCGTGGCTGGCATGCAGGCCGGGATGCACGCCCTGCTGCCACGGCGTGTTCCGTATCTCGCAGCTCGATGCGCTGCGCCTGCGCGCCGGGCTCGACGTTTGCGTAAAGAATCGCCGGCGCGGGCGGTGCTTGCCCGTGCCCACGCTGCTGTAGCCCTGCTGGCTCCACAGTTCCCCGGCGATGCCGAGACCGGGGCACTCGCGGAGGAAGGCGAAAGCTGGGAGGCTTTTGCCGACCTACCCGAGGCGGACGGCGCCTGCCCTGTGCTTGATCCTGCGACTGGCCGCTGCGAGCTGTACAGCGCGCGACCGCTCACCTGTCGGGTGTTTGGGCCGCCGGTGCGGAATGAAGGCGGTATCGGAGTATGTGAGCTGTGCTACGCCGGCGCGAGCGAGGCCGAGATCCTGGCCGGCGAAATGCTGCTCGAGCACCAGGAGCTGGAGGCTAAGCTTAACGGCGAGCTTGCAGCCGCTGGAATGGCGGGTGAGACCGTGATTGCCTGGGCACTGCTCGGGCACTGACGGGAAGCCTCGCCGGGGAGCTAAGCGCAGGAAAAAGCATGGGTTTCGGCTACGGCAGGAAAGCATGCTGTGCATCCCATACTGATGCGGCCGCGAAGTGTTCCACGTGGAACACTGGAAAGGCCTCAAGTCCAGCCTTTTCTGGTTCCTCTGACAACAAATTAAATTGTTTAGTTTTGCAACAAAAGGCTGAATTTTAAGGTAAAGATTGAGTTCTGGCGTACGGATTGCATAAATATGCATGCAAGCGGGAAGCGCGATAGCATTCGCGCTGCACGTGACGCGAAACCTCCAGTGAGAGTTGCCGTTTAGGGGGCGTGTTCACTCATTTCATGTAGCTGAGAGTGATTCGCGGCGGAGAATGACGGGCGAGGTATAACGGGACGGATGAGACCATGACGCGCATCCTCCGTCGATGCTTTCTGATTGCGGTGTACTGGGCGACCCTGCCTGCAGGCTGGATAGCTGCTCGTGCTCAGCTTCCTTCCGCACCTGCCGTGCCATGGCAACCCCCGGCGACGCTCCGCTTGAAAGCCCCCGGCGAGGCACCCGCTATTTCGGTTTCCCCGGCGAGTCCGCTTTCGCTCGCTGCGCTGATCGACCTGGCGGAGGCGCGCAACCCGCAAACGCGGGCGGCATGGGAGCAGGCCAAGCAGGCCGCCGCCGCGAAAGGTGTGGCGAAATCCGAGTTGTTTCCGCTGTTAACCGGGCTGGTCCTGAGCCAGACGTTACGGAACGGGGTGTTGTTCAATTCGGCGTTCGTCCGGCAGACGGAGGGCATATTTGAACCGGCGCTCGAACTGGACTACACAGTATTTGACTGGAACGGGCGACTGGATGCGGAGCATGCGGCGCGATACCGATTATTTGGGGCCGACTTCGCTTTCAACAACGTGCACCTTCAGATCATCGAGTCGGTGGCTTCAAGCTATTACGGGCTGCTGAACAGCCAGGGACAGGTGGCTGCGGCACAGATCAATCTCCAGAATGCAACGACCGTGGCGAGCAATGTGGACGCGCGGCTGGCGCTGGGACTGGCCACGTTGCCCGATGACCTGGAAGCCCGCGCGGCGGCAGCCCAGGCAGCCTATGATCTGGTGAGCCTGCAGGGTGCGCAGCGGAATGCGCAGGCGAACCTGGCGACGACGCTGCGGTTGCCTGCCGGCACCGTGCTGCCGGTGGTGCCGCTGGACCGGCTGGCGCCCCCGCCCGTGCTGGAGGAGACCGCCGTGGCGGCGATTGCGCATGCTTTAGAGGACAGGCCGGACCTGCTGCAACAGGAGACGCAGGTGGCGGCGGCGGCGCAGGCGATTCGCCAGGCACGCACCGCTTACTTCCCGCAGATTCGGTTTACCGCGGTGTGGGGGCGGGTGCGAGCTTACGGAGAGCAGGATTTGCTGCCGGAGACTTACGGCTCCTCTGGAGTGTGGAATGCGCAGTTGAACCTGAACTGGACCCTGTTCGACGGCGGTCGGCGCAGGAGCGATCTCGAAAACGCGAAAGCAGGCAAGGCGCTGGCCGAGGCGCTGCTCGATGCAGACCGGGACCGAATCGAGGACCAGGTGTGGACTGCCTACACGAACGCGCAAACCGCTTTTGCGCAACAGGGAGCGGCTGAGTTGCTGCTCCAGGCCTCGGGAGTCTCGTATGCGGCGGCGACCGAGGCTTATGGAAACGGGGTGCGCACGCTGGTGGACGTGGTGACGGCGCAGCGGACGCTGGCGCAGGCGCGGCAGGAAGAGGTTTCGGCGCGCACCAACCTATTCCAGCAGGTGACGACGCTGGCTTTCAGGACCGGGGAGTTGCTCCGCTCGCATGCGGGCCCGACGGTGCTGCCATCGCCGGTCGCAGCGCCGAGCGGTGTTCCCCCCATCCCACCGGGACTGCTTGCCCCTTCTTCGCCGAACGGACCGCCAGGCGGACTTTCAAGCCCAGGGCTGCCACCCACTGCGCCGCTCGATACAGTTCCGCCCGGTGCAGTTTTGCCCGGTACAGTTTCGCCCGGTACAGTGCCGCTTGAGCCGGCACCACCCCGTGAGGAGTAAGAGAAGATGCGAGGCAGCTTGGAATCCAACAGTGGAAAAACCCGGCTTGGCGCGTATTTGATTCCGTGCCTGGTACTAGGAGGATGCATGTTCTCCTCCGGATGTCGGCGCGCGCAGTCGTACAACATTCTGGGTTCGTACTTCCCGGCGTGGCTCTTCTGCACTGCTGCGGGAACCGTGCTCGCTTTCCTGCTGTACCTGCTGCTACAGCGGCTCGAGCTCACGCAGCAGTTGTCTCCTCCGCTGCTGGTGTACCCGGCGCTGGCAACATTTTTTACACTGAGCTTGTGGCTCGTGTTCTTCAGTTAGATGGGGAGGCAGGCGATGGCAGAGGACAACGCGCCACACGGCAATTTGCAAATGCCGGACCAGGAAGCAAACGACGCGCGCGACAAAGACGAGAACCCCCGTAATAGCGAAAACGAAAAATCAGAGGGCAAAGAGGATGGCGCCGGCACTCCACCGCCCGAGCCGGAACCCCTGAAACAGAACTGGACCGGCCGCGTCGCGAGCGCGGCCATCGTGCTGCTGGCGATCATGGTGATCGCCATCGTGATCGCGATTACCAACCGCTATCCGCGCACCGACGATGCCGAGGTGTTTGCCAACTACATCGGACTGGCTCCGGTGGTGAACGGCCCGATTAGCGACGTGTATGTGCGGGATAACCAGCAGGTGCATGAGGGTGACGTGTTGTTCCGGGTCGACGAGCGCCCGTACCGGTACGCGCTGGAGCGGGCGTTCTCCGACCGGGTCGCGCTGGAAGGCCAGATTGTAGATGAGTCGCGCAGGATTCGCGCGCTCGAAAGCGCGGCCCAGGGAGCGCAGGCCGCCACGCGGACAGCGGTGGCGAACGTGGGCCGGTCAACCAGCGCGGTGGACCAGGCGACCGCCGACGTAGGCAATGCGCAGGCCAGCCTCGCGCGGGCAAAGACGGTTTACGCGTATTCGCTGAACAACCTGCATCGAGTGGAACCGCTGCTGGCCAAACAGTTTGTCACGGTGGACCAGGTGGACCAGCTACGCACCGGTACTGCGGCCAACGAACTGGCGGTGCGCCAGGCCGAAGCGCAGGTCAAGGTCGCGCAGGCTGCGCTCGCGAGCAGCTATGCTGCGCTGACGGCATCGAACTCGAGCGTCTTCCAGTCGCAGGCGCAGCAGCGGCAATCGCAAAACTCGATTACCACGCTCGAGCCGTTCACGGGGCAGCGTGGTGCGCGCGAATCTGCGATCGAGACCGCGCAGTACAACCTGAACCACTGCGACGTGAAAGCGCCGTTCGACGCGCGGGTGACTAACCTGACGTTGTCCCAGGGGGCGTATGCACGCGCCGGCACCCAAGTGTTCACGCTGATCGATACGCGTGTCTGGTGGGTGATTGCGAACTTCCGCGAGACGCAGCTGCGGCACATCCTGCCGGGCATGCATGTGGACGTGTACCTGCTGGGCGACCCGGACAGGCTGTATCGCGGTGTGGTGGATAGCGCGAGCTTTGGCGTGACCCCGGATGCGAGCACGCTGGGCACCCTGGCGCCTGGATTGCCGGATGCGCAGCGGACCCTGTCGTGGGTGCACCTTGCTTCGCGGTACCCGGTACGCATCCGGATCCTCGATCCACAACCGAACGCGTTCCGCATTGCGCAGTCGGCGACCGTGGTGGTGCGGGGCTGGAAGGGCTGGTGAGCGCGGGCGCGGTACGTTCGGTGGCACGTTCGGTGGCACGTTCGGTGGCACGTCCGGTGGCACGTCCGGTGGCAAGTCCGGCAGCACGTCCGGCAGCACGTCCGGCAGCAAATTCGGCAGAGCGGGCGGCAGGTCGTCCCGCAGGTCGTCCCGGAGGACGTCCCGGAGACCCGGGCGATCAAGAACCGGCGGGGGCCTGGTATTCGGAGTTTCTGCGGCGCGAGCTGGCGCCCTATCCGGGACGGGTTTCGCTGGTAATTCGAATGGTGCTCGCGACCACCCTCGCCATGCTGATCATCATGACCTCGCACGTGCCGGCTGGGGCGCTGGGCGGGTATTTCGCACTAATTATCTCGCGCGAAAGCCTGCGCAATACCGCGCAGCAAACCTGGCTTACGATTGTGTTTTTCTGCCTGGCTACGGTCTATGTCGTGCTGGGCGTGGCCTTATTTGTGGATTCGCCGGTGACGCATTTTTTCTGGGTGGTCGGGTCGTTTTACCTGATTTTTTTTGTGATGGGTACGGCGAAGAACTATGGGCTCGCCGCGGGCTTCTCATTCCTGATCGCGACGGCGATCCCGGTATGGGACCGCGCGGGCAACACCAATCTGAAACTCGCGTTGACGCTGTACACGCTTTGGTCGGTGATTATCGGCACGCTCAGCACCTTGTTCGTGGAACTCGTGTACCGGTCGTTTCACCCGGAGGACCCGGTGATCGCGGGCATCGCGGACCGTTTGCACGTTGCGGGGCAGATGCTGGGAGCGGCAGCGGAGGGAAAAGCTCCGGAGAAGTCGGAGGAAGCGCGGCTGCTGCAGTATGCGATGGTGGGGCCGAGCAGCCTGCGACGGCAGCTGATTCGTGCCGGGCAGTCGCCTGAGATACGGGCGCGCGTGTCTGCCGTGGTGGCGTTGAGCGGACGGCTGGTGGAGTTGTGCGCGGCCGCGCTCGGGGATGTGAATCGCGGTGCGGAGGGCCCCGCGCGTGAGGACAGCGAGCGGTTGCGCGCACTGGCCCGTGTCGTGGAAAGGCAGGCAGCCGCGGTGGGGGCGCTCCCGGAGGTGGCCCGCATCGGCGCAAGCGCCGTGCCGAGGTGGAATGGGAGTCAGGCGCGCTCGGAGTATTTGCCCATCTTGCCGGAGATGGAGCGGAGTGTTTCTCTGTTGAGCGAGATATTCAACTCGTTCGGCAACCCCCGAGAACAAAAACAGCTTTCGCAAAGCGGGGCGGAGGAGGCGAGGAAAAGCGCCCGGACTATGGCGACCATGCTGGGCGCGAAACCCTCGGCGGCCTTTGTGCCGGATGCTTTTACAAACAGGGATCACCTGGTGTTTGCGCTGCGGGGCTGCCTGGCCGCATCGCTGTGCTACCTGTTCTACAACGGGGTGGACTGGCCGGGTATTAATACATCGGTAGCGACCTGCATCATTACTGCGCTGGGCACGATCGGCTCGTCGCGGCAAAAACAATTGTTACGCATTGCGGGCGCGGTGGTGGGTGGCTTTGTGATCGCGCTGCCGGCGCAGGTGTACCTGTTGCCGCTCATGAGTTCAATTTCGTCGTTCACGATTTTCTTTGCGGCGGTGACGGCGATCGCGGCATGGTTTTCCACCGCGAGCCCGCGGCTCTCGTACTTTGGGCTACAGATTGCACTCGCCTTCTATCTGGTGAATCTGCAGGAGCCGTTCGAGCAGATTTCGCTGAGTGTGGCGCGGGACCGTGTGGTGGGCGTCCTGGTGGGGCTAATCGCGATGTGGATTGTGTTCGACCGGATTGCTGCGCCGCTGGCCACAGACCGCATGAACTCGTTGTTGCGGACAAATCTCCATTTGCTGGGAGATCTGGGGTGCGCCGTGGCTGATGTTTCAAGAAGCGCGACGGAGGAGACCCTGGGGCACTTCCGGCAGCTGCGCGACAAAATCAATGACACCTTCAGCCAGATGAATGCGCAGGCGGACGCGGTGCAGTTTGAATTCGGTCCGCAACGCCGGCAGAAATTGCGTGAGCGGGAGCGCATGCAGGCGATGCAGCCGGCGATGCGGTCTCTGTTTCTGCTGGAAGTATCGCTGGCGGAATCGGACCAGTTACCGAGCGGTGCTCAGGGCGAGGGAGACGCGAGCAGGGCACCGGCGTTGCGCGATTTTCTGGAACGGAACCGCGGAGCGCTGCGTTCGATCGCCGCGCTGCCACTGCCAGGGCCCCCGGCCGAGCGAATGGAAACGCCGCACGACGCCCAAGCTGCGGTAGCCGCGGTGCGGGAAGCGTTCGAGCGAGTGAAGCAGGGGCTTGCAGACGAACCCGAAAACCGGCACAGACCGGTTCTGACGTTATGCGCGAGCATTGTGTCGTCACTCGGCGCACTGGAGCGCGCCGCGACGGAGCGGCCCGGGTCCGTCTATAGTCGGGCTATTGCGACCGACGAGGATGCGGAGGATGAAAAACGTCGTGAGGGCGAGCGCACTGTCTGTCAATAGACTGGCGCTGGCCGCGCCCTGCCATCCCCAGCGCGGAATCAGCCAAAGGTTGAGCAGCAGGTTCAGCAAGGCCACGCCGGCCTGCGCCCCGGTGCGGAGCCACTGGTTTGCGCATGCGGTAATGGCTGTTCCCCAGGCGTAGTGCAGCCCCCGAAGCAGCGGCAAAAGGCACAGAAAACGCAGGGCGCCGGTCGAGGCGGCGAAGGAATGCCCGAACAGTCGCGGTAAGACAGGAGCGCAGAGAGCGAGCGTGGGCGCGGCCACGAGGCCGAACGGGACAGCCCAGCGAAGCAGCGCGTGCGCCCCGCGCTGGGCGCCGGACGGCCCCTCGCGCGCGCCCTGGCGGAACAACTGCGGCGAGGCAGCGGCGAACAGGCTGACGATGGGCGTGGACACGACATCGACCACGCGGTACGCGGCGGCATAAATGCCTGCGGCATGCAGCATACCGTAGGAAACGAGCATGGTTTTATCGATGTCGTTATAGACGGAAATAGCGGAACTTGAAAAAGAGAACGAAAGGCCCTCCATCAAGTGCTCGCGTTGGACAGGCGCCCAGCGCGGGCGGCCAAGCATTCGCGTGACCAGTACGAAACTCGCGGCGGCGACCAGCAACGAAGCAATACAGTAGAGGCGTACCCAGGTGAACACAGCTACGTGTACGTGAGCGTATACGGAATACAGGAACAGCAGGGCTGCCGAGGCGGCGCGCGCGGCGTTGGTCAGGACGAGAAGCTTGGCGCTCCAGCGCGCGAGCCCGGCGCCCTGTAGCGCGCGACTGCAGAGCTGCGTGAGCTTGCCGAAGAGCGCATCGGAGAGGGCAAGGTACGGCAGCATCTGTCGCAGAGGCGGTGGCAGAAACAGGTAACCGTAGGCATTTACCGCTAGCAGAAGAAGAACGAAGCCTCCGGCCGAAATGACCAGGGCGCGTGACCAGGTGGCGGCAAATGCACTCCGGTCGCGCGCAATTGTCCGCAGCAGGACCATTTCCATGCCCAGCGAAGAAAACTGCGCCAGTACATTCACAAGCGCGACAACGCCGACAAAAGCGCCGTACTCCCGCGAGCCGAGCATTCGGCCCATGAGCAGGAAATAGAGTGCCTGGAAGAGAACCGCAGCCCCATTGCCGGAGAGAAGCCAAGCCGCCTGGTACCGCAGCCGGCTGCCGCCTTCCCCGCTTACTGGCGTACTTTGGGCTGCAGATAGTGTCGCCGGCTCCTCATCGCTCTCCCGACGCTCGACGAGATTGGCAATAGTTTCAACATGTGAAATCAGAGGCAATGGCGCTTGCTTGAAAAGAACTTGTTCCTTAGTGGTAGTTAAAGAAGAAACATACGGACGGGTAAGGCCGCTTTCGTGCTGCGCGGCAACTACCTCGTCATATAAATCCTCAAGCGCTTCAGTCTGCCGCAAGACATCGAAGGTTTGTTCCACGCGGGCCCGACCTGCGCAGCGGAGATTCTGAACCAGAGCATCGTCAGTCAGAAGCGCGAGTAGATTCCCTGCGAGTGCTTCGGCGTCATTCTCCCCGGAAAGCAGTCCGTGCTCGCCGTGCCGGACAAGCTCGGGGATGCCGGAGTGCATCGTGCTTGCGACCGGCAGACCTAGCGCGAGTGCCTCACAGAGCACCATGGGCATCCCTTCGGCGTCTCCATTGTTCGCGGTGACCGAAGGCGCGGCGAGACACCGGGCGGAGCGCATAAGGACATGTACCTGTGCGGGGGTTCGTACGCCCAGAAACCGCGTGCCCGTGGTGAGCTCCGCCGCTTTTTCTTCCAGGAACCGCCGCTCGGGCCCATCGCCCACGATCATCAACCGTGCCCTCGGCAGCATTCTCTGCACACGTGCCACGGCTTCGAGCAGGACATGGCAGCCCTTCTTCCGGACCAATCGGCCGACAAACAAAATGACCGGTTCGCGAGGGAGCGCGGACTGGGGAGCCAGCGCGCGGATGTCTATGCCGACCGGCAGCACACGAAGTTTATGGGCCGGAAATCCTCGCTCGAGTGCGCGCTCACGAATGGCGTTGGACACGCAGATGAACAGCGCCGCCTGGGCCCAGAGCTCATCCCGGCGGGCGAGATACAGGCGTCCCCGGCGACTGGAGCGGTGCGCGTCGTCCGAGCACATCACGTCGTAGCCATGAAGCGTAACAACAAGCGGCAGCCCGAGTGCGCGCCTGAGCGGCAGAGCTTCAGCCGCGTCGAGCGCGAAATGCGCATGCAGCAGCGATGCATGCTGCTCCGTTGCCGATTGAAGCAGCCCCGCAGCAAAGCCTGTTGTTCGAAACAGGAGCCGCTCGCCCAAAGTCGCGCGCGGGAGAATGACATGGTCGGAGGGCAAGGGCAAAGAAGGCCGGCAACGTCGCAATCCGGCGAAAACCGGCTGGTAGCGACCGAGCGCGGCGGCTTGTGCGGCGATGAACGTCTCCGATGCTGGCAGCAGGTCGCTGCGGTAGATAAGAACGCGGGGCTTCATTGCGCCTCACGGGATCGCACAAATGTCCATCGCTGCTTCAGGCGCAGGAAAGGAAGCTCCCAGGCATGGTAACTGGCAAAAGCAAACCCGGCGGTAAGCGCGAGCGCAAACAGTTTTTCAAGCGTAAGTGCCCGAAGCGTGGGAGCAACCGCGTAATGGCGGGACAAAGCGTTTGCGAGGAAAAAACCTGCTTCATGAAATACGTACAGCCCGAACGAGAGCTGACCCAGGCGCACGAGCGGCCGTGGGCAGCGAGCGGCGGAGATACCGAGCAGCGCGAAAAAAAGACTGGCTGTGCCGATGCCGGCCAACAGGTATCCGGCGTTGAGCGATGCGGCGGAGTGCGCGACACCCGGCTGCTTGATACGGCATGCACCCGAGGCCAGAAGCAATGCCGCGACGGCTGTCGCGAACAGCAGCACGCGGGTATGCGGACGGAGATGCGGGATGCGACCTCTCAGCAGCAGCGCCGCAGCGGCGCCCAGAGCGAAATACTGGAACTGGACTCCACTATTGACCCAGGCGGTCACATGAAGCGTTGTCGGGTCGGCTGCCTGCGCTAGAAATGCCAGTATCAGGTGCGCGAACGCAACGGTCGCAAAGCAGAAAAGCAGAAGCACTCGCGAGGAAAAGGCACGGCCCAGTACCGGCCAGAGCAGATACCACTGCTCTTCTACGGAAATGCTCCAAAGAGAGCGCATGGGCGTGGTGATCGCAGGGTGGAGAGCGATGTACCAATTGCCCGCCAGCAGCGTGGAGGCGAGCAAGCGGCCAGGCTCGATGCGAAAGCCGTGGAAGCGCAGGCCGAGCAAGCCATATGCGGCGAGCACGCCAAAGTACAACGGCCAGATGCGCAGGATGCGGCGCATGTAGAAGGAGCGTAGGTGAATGTTGCCGGTCGCGTCATATTCGCGGCGGAGCAGTTCGGTGATCAGGAACGCGGAAAGAAAAAAGAAGATGGGTACGCCGCAACTCCCGGCGCCTTCCAGGGCAACGAGCGCCTCGCGGGAAATTACGGCGGAAAAGGAAAGCAGCGCATGCGCGAACCAGACCATGGTAAAGGCGAGCAAGCGCAGTAGATCAAGCTCCGGCCGGTAAAAGCGCGCAACCCGGAGCGGTCCGCCCGGAGCCCGAGATACTGGGACCGCTTCGATCCGTTCGCGGCTGATCGCGGCTGATTCTATAGCCATGGGCTACGGCTCGCGGTGTGCGCAGTTGTTTGGCGGAGCGGGACAAAGTTTCCATATGGGGCATAGCCCCTGCGAGGGGATGCAGCTTCCAGTTCCCAACCCGGCAGCGTTATCGGCGCGATGATCGCACCTTGCCGTAACGTACTGCGGACAGCCCTGCGGTCGGCAGCGAGGAGTTCAATATGCGTGAGAGCAGCAGAGTACAGCACCCAGAACAGGCCGTTGAAGGACAGCAGCGTATTCTCGTCGATGTCATAAGCGGCGACAAGCAGCAGTGTGGAAAGCGGCCACGCGGCTTCTCTGAAGTGACCGGCGCGTAGTTCGGGCCAGAGCAGAAATGCTGCGCGAGCAAAGCCGAGCGCGAATAGCAGGAGCCCGACGGCTCCAAGTTCCAGCCATATTTCGAGAAAGCCGTTGTGCGCATGGAACAGCACAAACCGGAGTGCCACGACGACATCCCAGGATGCCCCCTGCGCGCCACGCCAGAAGGCGGAAAACCCATAACCAAGGGCCGGACGGTGCAGGATCGACAGCCAAACCTCATGCCATATCGCAGTACGTCCGGTTAGGGTCGCGTCGCGCCCAAGCAGGGGCGCCAGGCTTGCAAAATCAAGCGCAACGAAGACGAGGAAGCAGCTTCCGACGAGAGCGGCGCCCGCGAAAAACGCGGTTCGAGTACCCCGATCGAAACGGCAGCTTGCCTTGAACAGAAGCAGGGCTGCAGCAAGAACCGCGCCAAGAACCCATGCGCCTCGTGAGCCGCTGAGGACGAGTTCAGCCGTGAAGAGCAGGAACAGGAGCGAGCGGCCGAGTGAAAATTGGCCGCTCGCAAGAACACTGGCGAGCGCGAAAACCATGGCGCGACCGCAGGCGTTTTTTTGCGTGAAAGCGCCTTGCCAGTCGCCTCCGTGACCCGTCGAAGCATCAAGCCCAATGACCGGAAACCCAAGCGCAAGCACTGCGGACCAGCAGGCGAGCAGGGCAAAAGCAATTTGCACTAAAAACAACAATCGCCGCTGCCCGAGCTGCACTGCAAGCAAGACACCAAAGCCGGTCGCAAGCGTGAACGGAATGGCATGACGTGCCGTCAGAAGCGCATCTTGCGACCACAGTGTGGATGCGACTGCCCAAATGGCTAGAAGAAAGGGCCAGTGCAGAGCAGCGCGGCTGTGCGCGAATAGGCGGCTGTGGCGGAGGAGCAGAGACGCAATCAGGCTATTGATAACCACTTGCGAGCCGATGCCTACCACGGTTTGCAGTCCAGTTGCGGGGGCGCCGGTCATCTCGCTCGCCTGGTTTGGCGCGATGCCAGGGATCGCGCCCGTAACCCCTAAGAACATCAGGATGAGCACGATACAAAAATCTTCAATACGGACATGACGGAGAGCTCTCATGATCAGTACGCTGCGTAAATCAGTGCCGAGGACGCGGATGCGGCGATGGAGGATGCGCCCAGGGTCAAGTTTTTGCCGAGGGAGAATGGAATGTAAATGACATCGTCATTTTCGAGAGCGAGATCAGGCAGCTTGCCGTGCTCGATTGCTTTAAGTTGGAGCGGCACCTCGGTCGTGACTCCGTTGACCTTGCGAATGAGCCGCGCATTGCCTTCAGCGGCGGTTTTGGTGGTCCCGGCAGCGAGCGCGAGTGCCTGCAAGAGAGACAGGGCTGCATCATCCTGCATAAGGTAGCCGCCGGGCCGGCCGACATCGCCCAGGACATAGACGATCCCCGCGCGGGGAACGAGCACCGTATCTCCGGGACATACCAGTAGACTTGCCGAGGCAAGTTCAGCGGAAGCATCATTCGGAACCAGCACAGTGACCGGCGCCGCAGCGGGTCGGCGGATCGTGACGTGGCGATCGGCGGTTTTGAGCAGCCCCCCGCCTGGGCGAGAACATCCAGAAGATTGCGCGGGCTGGTGAGCGGCACGGTCCCGGGATGCGCGACTTCGCCGAGCACGGCGACCTGCTGCGTCGCGGACTCCTCAATCAGCACCGAGACTTGTGGATGATTGAGAAAACCGCCTGCGCTGTAGCGGTCTGCAATCGCCGAGGCGGCATCGGCTGCCGGAAGACCCGCGACGCGAACTGGACCGATAAGTGGAAGCGCGATGGTTCCCGCATCCTTGACGCGGAGTTTGCTGTTGAGGTCGTCCTCGCGGAAGACATGCACGAAAAGCAGGTCTCCGGGCCCAATCACGAGACTTTCCGCTCCTTGCTGCGCAATGGCTGGGAGTGCCCAGACCAGCAGCAGAAGGAAACTATGCGCCCTGATTCGCATAAATCGCTCCTTCATAGCCGAAATAGTCACGGAACTCGCCGGAGCGCCGCGCGACATCGTTGAGAACGACGCCGAGGGGGGCGTGCGTCAAGGATTGTTGAATCGCCTCCACGCTGCGGCGTAATGCCTGTTGTGGAGTTCGCCTGTGGCGCGCGACGAGCAAAATGGCATCGCAGTGTCGCGCCAGCAGAAGGGCGTCGGTGACCGGGAGTACAGGCGGCGAATCGAGCACAATGAAGTCGTACATTGCTTTCCACTCCTCCATCAGTTCCCCCATTCAGCGGGAACCGAGGAGCTCGGATGGAAATGGCGGAACCTCGCTGCCGGATAGCATGTCGAGATTGGTCATCGAGGCGACCGGCTGCTGCGGCGGCACGCTTCCAGGCCCGGAAAGCGCCATGGCGAGACCTGCGGGCGAAGTGCTCTGGCCGTAATGATGGAGGATCGGGCGGCGGAGATCTGCGTCGACGAGCAGCACTCGCGCACCTCCCTGTGCAAACAGAGCTGCCAGATTGACGGCGAGCGTCGTTTTACCTTCACATGGAAGGCAGCTTGTAACGAGAATGACTTTAGGCGGCGCGGCGGCATGCGAGAGCTGAAGCGTCGTGCGAATCGAGCGCAGTCCTTCGCTGAACACGGAGCTGTGCCTGTCTAAAACGGGCAGCGGCAGCGGCAGGGGCTTGCGTGGTGCGGGAAGTGAGAGATTATTCTCTCCTCGGCCACTTTTCAAAGACCTACGCTCCGGCCTCTGCCCGGCTTTAGGCGCGAGGCGTTCGATCGCAGGCAGGACGGCAAGCAAAGGTACGCCGAGCATTGCTTCGACCTGCCCGAGCGAGTGAATGGATTCATCGGTTAGTTCGACCAAGACGGCGATTAAAAGGCCGAGCAGCGATCCAGCAACGAGGCCGACAGCCAGAAGGAGCGGAATGTTTGGCGAAGCAGGATGACTCCGTGAAGGCTCTTCCGCGATGCTGACCACGGAAATGTTGCTGGCACGGACGCCCTCAAGCAGGCTCGTCTGCTTGAGCTTGGCTAGCAGGCCTTCATACAAATCCCGGCTGCTGTTGGCCTCCTGGCGGGCAAGTTGGTACGCAATTACAGCGTCGTTCTGCTTTGTAGCGAGCTGCTTCTGCGTTTCGAAAGCGGCGCGGGCCGAATCTTCTTCGCGGACAGCGATCTGCCAGTCAGTATGAGCCCGCTGACCCAGCCGGACAGTTTCAGCCGCGATGGAACCGGTGATACCGGCGAGCTGTGCCTGCCATTCAGCAATCTTGGGATAGGCAGGCCCGTAGCGAACGCTGCCTTCGGCAAGCTCCGACCGCACCTGCGCCTCTTGTTGCCGCAGATTCTGAATGAGCGAGAGCGAGGTATTGATGGAGGCTGTCGAACCATTGCTTGAATTGCCGCTCAGGCTTGAGATGAATTCTGGGCTGGCGCTTGAAGCGACTTTATCAATGCTTTCCTTGAGAATGCGATTGCTTTCAGCCGCCGTGAGCACTTGATTGAGGCTGTCGAGGCGTTCGAGCACGACGTTGCGGGAGGCATCATTACCGCAAATGCCGGTTCCACGCTCGAGCGCGGCGGCCCTCGCCTGGGCTTGTTCCGTGTGAGCGCGGAGATCGTCAAGCTGGCCGGAAAGCCAGGACGAGCCTTGCAGGGTCGCGGTGAAGCGCTGCTGAAAAACCATATCCGCGAGAACGCCTGCGGCAGTATTGGCGACCAGCGCGGCTCGGGCGGGGTCCGGATCCGTGTAGGAAATTTCGATCAGGCGCGTTCCTGCCATCGGCAGTACTTTGAAACGACTCCGGAATATCTTCTCCGCAATGTAACGTCGGTTGGGAGCTTGGGCCAGGGGCACAGTGAGTGCCTCCAAAGGCTTGCGCCACGGAAGCCATGCGGTCCATGCATTCCCGAACAAAGTGTGACCCGCCCGCGGAAAGTAGTCGGCGGTGGATTCGAGATGCGCGGTTTGGATGACGGCCAAAGCGAGTGCCGGCGAGCGAAGAATACCGGCTTCGGTTTGCAGTGTCATGGTGTAGTCGAGCGAGTCACTGGAACCGGTCGCGCTGCCCTGCCCCATGACCGTGCTTTCAAGCCCAAATGCTCCGCCATCTTCCTTTTGCACCTGGATTTCAGAGCTTGCGCGGTACCGGCGCGTTGCGAAAACGCAAGTAAGAGCGGCTGCCGTTAACAAAACGACAAGCGGCAAAAGAATAAGCGCGCGCCGCCTTCGCAGCATTGCGAAAACGGCGGCAAGCGTGAGCGCATCGGCTGCCGCAGGGTACAGCGTACTGGAAGCGTTTATCGGCACTGATCCGGGAGAAGCTTTCAAAGGTATTGTTGAGGCCGACACTATCACCCACTTCGGAGAGCTGGGAGATTACGCAAGTCACTACAAGCGAGAAAATTTGACCATGGCAGGGTAAAAAGAGGTACACAGAGGTAAGACTTCAGACATATCGCCGCTGCGGCGTGGTGAAGTGGTGCTTTCATCGAGACGGCAGCATTGCGGAAAGGAGAATTTCTATTACTCGAGATTTTAGGACGCAAGATTTGGGGACGCAGAGTTCGGACGCGCAAGGTCCCATAGTTGAGCCGAGGAGCGGTTCCGAGTTGTTGACCATTGGCTTGCCGGTCCACAACGCAATGCCCTATTTGCCGGAGTCGATGGAAAGCATCCTGGGGCAATCTGTCTCCACTTTTCAAGTACTTGCGATCGTCGACGGCTCGACGGACGGGAGTCTCGAATATCTGCGCTCCATCCGCGACGCGCGATTGCGAGTGGTGGAGCAGCAGCATTGCGGCATCACGTTTACGCTGAACCGCATGCTGCGGGAATGTCAGACGCCCTGGCTGGTGCGTCAGGACGCGGATGACGTTTCAACGCAGGACCGGCTTCTCAAGATTTTGCACGCGATCCAGCAGTACCCGGATGCGGGTATGTTTTACTCGAATGCCGCATATTACCCGCAGAAGAAGAGTGTCGGCCTGTATCGATGCACACGCGGCACTCCGGACCAGATCCGGTCCGTGGCGCGGGCCGGGTATTTGCCGGCCATCTGCCATCCGAGCGCGGCCCTGAACGTTGAGAAGACGTTGGCTATCGGCGGTTACAGGCCGGGCATCCAGTGCGAAGACGCGGATTTATGGTGGCGTATGGCGCTGGCTTACGACGTTCATTTCATCCCTGAAGTCCTGCTGCTATTTCGGCAAAATGCAGGAAGCCTGACCTCAAAGAACCTGCACCAGCAGGCGCTTCACGGCGTGTATGTGCAATACCTGCTGCTTTCGCAGCTACAGAGTCGGGTACCGGAGCGACTGAGCGATGTGGAGAGCGAACTACTCCACTTGCTCAATGGAACGTCTCTGGTCGCCAAGGAAAGGCTGCGACGCTTCAACATGCACTTGGGCCAGGGTGAGCGCCTGGCGGCAGCGCGCGCTCTCGTTAGTTCGTTCCTGGCGTCTCCGGGGTATGTTCTGCGGCGTGTACGCGATGAACTCATGCCATCCGGGGCTATTAGCAATGGCATAGAACCGCGGCTTTTTCAGCAAAGAAAAGATTTGCTGTGGCCGCAACACTCTTCCGCATAGACCGAATACTTGCTGGATTTAGGCATGTCGGCAGGCAGACCGGCAGAGAAAAGGCGAACTCGTATGGAAATTCCCTCAGCTGGCCGCATCTTTTTTGGAGCCGCGCCGGTTGATGCCGTAGCGCTTGAACCCTCCGCCCAGTGGCTCCTGGGTGAACTCCTCGAGCGGCATGCCCGTCCTCGGCAGGAACCGTTGCAGGTGATGGGACCGAACGCTTACCTGGTGACGCTTGCCGCTAAGAACCGCAATTTTGCCCAGGCGCTGAAAGGGGCGGCACTCTGTTTGCCGGATGGCATGTCGGTGGTGTGGGGAGCGCGGCTGCTCCATGCGCGCATTCCCGAACGCGTGCCGGGCGGCGAGTTCATGGAGCGGGTGTGCGGGCTGTGCGCGGAGCACGGTCTGTCGGTGTACTTCATGGGTGGGCTGCCCGGAGCAGGAGAGGGTGCGGCCAAGGCTTTGAAGGGGCGGTATCCGGGGCTCCAGGTTGCGGGCGTGGATTGCCCGCCGGTCGGGTTCGAGCAGGACGAGCTGCTCAATGACGCGGTTCGTGCACGGATTGTCGCAGCCCGGCCAGACCTGCTGTGCGTCGCGCTCGGCGCGCCCAAGCAGGAGATCTGGATGCTGGACGAATGCCTGACGCTGCCGATTGGCGCTGCACTTTCTGTCGGCGCGGCGCTCGACACCCAGGCAGGCCTGCGCAAGCGGGCGCCGGCGTGGACCCACAACATAGGTGCGGAGTGGCTGTACCGGCTGGCCATGGAGCCGCAGCGACTGTGGAAGCGTTATCTCCTCGGCAACATCGAGTTTGCCGCGATTACGGCGAAAGAGTGGGGCCGCTTGCGCAAACACCGGGCGGTGGAAAGGCTGCTCGGCATTGACGATGCAAACGAGAAGGTAAAGGCGGGCGAGGCGGTCAACCGAGAGCTGTTGGTTATGCCGCTTCCCCCGCCGGGTAACATGCGTGAAAAGAATGCGCGCGCGGACGAGGCTCGGCTGTGAACTGCTGCAGCGATTGTCCGTTACAGGCCGTCCTACACTGACTGGACTTCTGCTCCAGAGCTCCCCAGTGTGGCCGCTTGTTCGAGAGGGCGGAACTACGCCATCTCTGGAGGTGTCTTTCCAGGAACCTCCAGAAATTGTTCCCTGCGCTTTGCTTGCTGCTGAGCGACAAATGGAAGATGACACCGATTCGCCATCCCTTCTCGATTGAAGCTTGCATTTCTCTTGTTCTGGCGCTTGCAGCCCACCCCGCCGCGATTGCCCGAGAGGTTCACAAATCGACTGGAGGTGAACACTCCGCAGAACTACAAGGCAAGCTGAACGCCCTTGCACAACGTGCATTGCCTGGAACATTTGGAATTTCCATTGTTGACTTGCAAAATGGCGCCACCTGGAGCGTGAACGCCCATCAGGATTTACCCCAGGGCTATCCCCTGATGAGTGTCTTCAAGGCTCCTGTTGCTGCCGCTGTTCTCTCGCGGATCGACTTCCGTTTGCTCTCCATGGACCAGAAAGTCACGTTGACTCGCTCGGATGTCGATCCAGGGTCTGCGGTCCCGTCCATTGGCGACAATTTCAAAGGCGACCGGATGACGTTCACGGTGGGCCAACTCCTGACAGCGGCCGTCAGTCAAAGTGACAACACTGCCGTCGATGCCTTAATTAAACTTGTGGGCGGCCCGCGAGCGGTCACAGCGTTTCTTCGCGCACACGGCATTACGGAGATGCATGTGGACGAAGATGAGGCCGGAGTGGCACGTGTTTTCGACCATTTGGCCGGCGCGGATGCACCTCCTGCAGGCGAAACGCGAGAGGGAGAGGACCGGCGTTTACGAGCGGGCTACAAAGCATTTCTGGCGGACGATCGCAATCGCAGCACGCCAGAGGCTGCCGCGGTTTTCCTGGACAAGCTTTGGCGCAATCAGCTTCTCTCGCGTGCGTCGACGCAGTATCTGCTCAATCTGATGTATGCACAAACGGTACCTCGTCGGCTGAGAGATGGACTGCCGACGGACGTCCGCTTGGCAGATAAAACCGGTTCGTCTTCCACTGTGGATGGCATGACCGCGGCCTACAATGACATCGGCCTGCTTACATGGCCTGATGGGTACACGGTGGTTGTGGCGGCTTTCCTGACGGCGTCCCAGGCTTCCAAGGAAGAACGGGACGCGCTTTTCGCCGATCTCGCGCGTGAGACGGTCAAGGCGCTGCACCATGGAGGTTCGTAGGGCGCTAATGGAGAGGTGTAGCCTGGGATCGAAGGCGCCAGCGGTCCCGGATTGCGCGCCTTGTATTTTGTGGAACCAGCAGAAATACAGCCAGGCGGGCAAGTTCAACAAGAGAGGGCGGACCAGTGCGGACGAAGGCACGGAGCAGGGCGACTCGTTCGCTCCAGGACTCGCCCTGTGCCTGGGCGGCGCACTCGGTGGCTAAAAAGCCGGAAAAGGCGCGCGGGGTAAAGAACTGCTCCCGTTCGCGGGCCCACTCGAATGAAAACCGCCAGTTGCGGGCGCGACCTACGCTTGGGCGGTCACCTTCCACATGGAAAACAGCCAGGGGCGCCGGGCCGACGGAATAAATGGAGACATGGGAATCGGCTGCGACCCTCAGCAGCCAGTCCCAGTCCTGATGTTTTCGCAAGCCGGGCGTGAACGGAATGCGCAACAGCAGATTGCGCGGTGCGAGCAGGGTCGAGGTCTGGAGCAGGGCGGAACCGTAGCGCCAACCTCGGCGGCAAAACAGGTACTCGGCCATTGGCTCGCCTGGACGGTAGGGCTCGCGCGGCCAGACTTCCTCCCACTGGGGGCTGCGTGCCAGAACCGGGCAGCTCAGTACCGGAGTGCTGCCGGGCGCAAGTGTGCCTGCGAAAGCGAGCTGCGCGGCCAGCTTGGGGGGTAGCCAAAGATCGTCATCGTCCAGGAAAGCTATCCAATCGCCTGTCGCCATTTGGACGCCGAGGTTGCGCGCCGCACCGCCCCCCCTCGATGCCGGGAGGGCGAGTACGCGCAGGCGCGGGTCATCGATTACCGCGAGCGTTTCAGCGGTCCCCTGCTCTCCAGGCACCGCTTCCGGACTGTTTTCCGGGCCGTCGATGACGACGATCACCTCATGCGGCGGATGGGTTTGCTCAAGAGCGCTCCGGACAGCGGCGAACACCATGCGGGGGCGATTACGCGTGGGGATGACGACACTGACGGAGGCTGAGGGGCTGTTCAGCGAAGACCTCATTGCGGGGCTGTGTGTTTGCAGAATAGGCTGCTCTTGCATGGCCGGCACACAACGTTTGCTTTCTGTTCGCACCAAAGTAAGCAAATGGGAATGCCCCGGCCAAGGAGAGCAATGAAACACGAGGCGCATGCACCGACCCGAGTGGGCGTGGTTGGCTCAGGACCGAATGGTTTGGCCGCCGCGATCGCGATGGCGCATGCCGGGTTTACAACGGAAGTTCGTGAAGCGCAGGAGGTTCTTGGCGGTGCGTGCCGGAGTTTGCCGCTGACGCTGCCCGGCTTTGTGCATGACTTCGGCTCGGCGGTGCACCCGCTTGCAGCCGGCTCACCTTTTTTTCGCGAGCTGCCGCTGGAGGAGCACGGACTCAAGTGGGTCCACCATCCGGCACCGCTCGCGCATCCGCTCGACGACGGCACGGCGGTGACGCTGGAGCGCGATTTGAACGACGCTGTGGCCGCTCTCGGACCGGACGGGGAGACATGGCGCAGCATGGTAGGGCCGCTGGTGGAGCACTGGGACGCGATGGCGCCGGAGCTGTTGCGGCCCATGCTGCACGTGCCTCGGCATCCCTGGTGGATGGCGCGGTTCGGCTTGCTTGCGGCGCAGCCCGCGCGGCTGCTGGCGGCGACGTTATTCAGGACAGAGCGGGCGCGGGCGCTGTTCGGCGGCTTGGCCGGGCACTCGTTTCTATCACTCGACGCGCCGTTCTCAGCGACGATCGCGTTGGTGCTGGGCTCGGCGGCGCATGCGGTGGGCTGGCCGATTCCGCAGGGCGGCTCTGGCAATCTCACGCGGGCGCTCGCCGGGGTGCTGGCAGCGGAAGGCGGCATGCTGCGCGTGGGGGCGCCGGTGCAATCAGTGAACGATTTCAGTGAAGAGTACGACGACGATACGATCGTGCTGTGCGATGTCCGTCCGGCGCAGATGGTGCGGCTTGCGGGCAAGCGGCTACCGGAGGGGTACGCGCGTAAGCTGCGGCGGTTTCGTCCCGGGCCCGCGGCGTTCAAAATCGACTACGCGTTGAGCGAGCCGATTCCCTGGCGGGCTGCCGATTGCAAGCGCGCCAGCACCGTGCATCTTGGCGGCACGCTGGGGGAGATTACACGGAGCGAGCGCACCATGCTGCGCGGGCGGGTACCGGAGCGGCCGTTTGTGCTGGTGGCACAGCCGACGCTGGCTGACCCGACGCGGGCGCCCGAGGGCAAGCACATCGCCTGGGTGTATTGCCATGTGCCATTCGGTTCGACGGAGGACGCGACCGCGCAGATCGAGGCGCAGATGGAGCGGTTTGCTCCGGGATTTCGTGAGTGTGTGCTGGCTCGCAGCGTATCGTCTCCGCAAAAACTTGCGTCGATGGATGCGAACCTGCTCGGAGGCGATATCAGCGGCGGCGCAATGGACGTAGTGCAGCTCCTGCTGCGGCCGACATGGCGGAACTACGCGACGCCCGACCCGCATCTATTTCTGTGCTCTTCGTCGACGCCGCCGGGCGCGGGAGTGCACGGAATGTGCGGGTACCATGCGGCGCAGGCTGCGCTTTCTCGCTGGTGAGTGATGTGGGAAGCCCACATCTCACAAGCGAGATGTGTGGCACCCTCCTCGTTCACTTCTCGCGCGATCATCTGTATGCACAGGTATTTGGCCTAAAACCGACGCGTTGACGCTGATTAAGAGAGCTCCGCTCCGCTCCGCGATTTCTTTTCCGCCGCAGCGCTCTGCTCCAGCACTGCACTGAGGACCTCGGGGCGCAGGGGCTGCGGTTTCATCCGTGCCCAAGGGTCGTTTTTCGGCTCGATACGGCTGCGCCAATCGCCCAAATTTGCGATGGCAAAAGTTGGCGGCCCGCTCGCGAGCTCGTCCCAGCCGAGCGGCACGGCGACACGCATGCCGGCGCGGGCGCGCGGCGACCAAGGGGCAACGGCGGTTGCTCCTCGTTCGTTGCGCATCCAGTCGAGAAAGATGCGGCCCTTGCGCGCGGCCTTGGTCATCTTGATCAGGTACAGTTTTGGGTCGCTGCTCTCGATGGCGGCGGCGACCCCGCGCGCGAACAGGCGGATGTCGGGCCACTCGGCCGAAGGCTCGATAGCGGCGACGATATGCAGGCCCTTGCCTCCGGTGGTCTTCACATAGGTTTCGAGGTACAGCTCCTTGAGAAAGGCGCGGATGGCATGCGCGCTGTCGACGACGGTGCTCCAGGGCAGGCTTTCGTCGGGGTCAAGGTCGAAAATGAGGCGGTCCGGCTGCTCGAGTGCACTGGCCTCGGAGCCCCAGGGGTGCAGCTCGAGTACGCCTAGCTGGGCCAGCGCGAGCAGTGCTTCAGGGGAGTCGACCGCGACGTACGGCTCGATGTGCGCCGGGTTGTCACGGTCGGGAACCGGGATGGAGCCAACGCTGGCGGGCAGGCCGGCTTTGGCGTGCTTCTGAAAAAAGCACTTACTGGCCGTGCCCTCGGGGCAACGCACGATGGAGACCGGGCGTCCGGCAAGGTGCGGCAGCATCGCCGGGGCCACTGCTTCAAAGTAGTCGGCGAGCTGCTGTTTGGTAGTACCGCTAGCGGCGTCGAGTACTTTGTCGGGGTGGGTGAGGCGGCTTCCCGTCTTTTTCGCTGCTGTTTTTGTGGCCGACTTCCCGGCAAGTCTGGCTTTAAGCCCCAGCTCGGATGGCGATGGCTTTTTTGCTGCTCGCTCCGGTTCATTCCCTTCGATCTGGGAAACGGCTCCCGCGCGTTTTGCGGTGACAGCTTCCACCTCGGGCTGTTCTTGCGCCCCCTCGCTGCCTCCATCCGGTTTTGGCAGCTCCGGTTCTTCCTTGACCACCTCGGCGGCGGGCTTGTCCGCGCGAAGACCCTGAAACGATGCGTGGCGTATCGCGCCGTCGGTCGTCCAGGTAGCAAACTCTACCTCGCATACCAGTTCGGGCCGCACCCACAGGGCATCGCGCTTCGCGAATCGGTCGATGGACTCGCCGTAGGGCATTTTCGGCTCACGCATCTCTTCAAGCTGTTTGCGTAAGTCGCGCGCGGAGTTTTGCGTAAAACCGGTGCCGCAGCAGCCGCAGTGGATAAGTTTTCCATCGCGGTAATAGCCTAGCAGAAGCGAGCCTAGCCCGGCACCGCCATCCGCCGGAGGAGTGAAGCCGGCGATCACAAACTCCTGTCGGTGGGTGCATTTAAGTTTGAGCCAGGAGTCGGTACGTCCGCTTTGGTACGGCGCGTCTGCTTGTTTTGAGAGGATGCCCTCGGCACCGAGCGCGCAGGCGTGAGCGTATACCTGGTCGGCGTCGAGCTGGAGATGAGGGCTGAAACCGAACAAAGGTTTTGTGAGCGAGGTGGCAACCTCGGAGACAAGGGGTTCGAGCAGTCCCTTGCGTGCGCGGAGCGGCAGGGTGCGCAGATTGCGACCGTCCAGATGGAGCAGGTCGAACGCGAAGTAGGTTGTTGTTTGCGCTTCGCCGTTTTCAAAAGCAGCCTGCAACTTGCAAAAACTGGTGGTGCCGTCCTCTTGAAGAACAACGATTTCCCCATCGATGACCGCCTGGCTGACCGGAATTTTTTCGACAGCCCGTGCAATCGCGCGCATGCGATGGGTCCAGTCGAGGCCGGTTCGGGTAAAAAGTCTGGCCTGCCGTTTCCCTTTCTTGTCAGCCACAACATGCGCCTGCATACGGTACCCATCGAGTTTGAGTTCGTGCAGCCAGCCTGAGCTCTCGGGGATCTTTGCGGCCGCTGTCGCGAGCTGAGGCGGGATGAAGGCCGGCATTGCTTCCTGGGGGGCACTCTCCAGCCATGCGGTAGCCGTGCTCTGCTCTGTTGCCGGCACCCCGGCCTGCGCGGTGCGCTTTGCCGTCTGCTTTGTCACGGGCCTGGCTGAGCTTGCCGATGCAGGCGCAGGTGGACTGGCGGGGACAGTCCACCTGCAGGTGCGCGTTTTTAAGTTTTTGCTGCAGGCGCGAGTGGTTTGCCGGGCCAGTGCCGCCCGTTGCAGCATGTTCCGCAGGGCGCGAATTCCAGACGTGGTCCTCGGCTGCGGCAATCTGCTCCAGGCTACGGCCGGTCACGACGCTGTCCGGAGCCTCGTCGGTGATGGCAGGGGCGCCGTCCGGGCGCTCATTGCCGTCGTGCTCCTTGATTAACAGCCAGTTCGGCTTGGACTCGTTCGCGGCACGGCCGCCCATTCGGACCAGCGTCCAGCGGCCCTCCAACTTGTGGCCATGAAGCGTAAATTTGAGCGAGCCCTTTCTCAGGCCCTCGTCGACGTCGGTCCCGGCGAGCGGCTCCCAGGTGCCCTGGTCCCACACCATGACTGTTCCGCCGCCGTACTGGCCTTTCGGAATGGTTCCCTCAAAGCCGCCGTACTCCATCGGGTGGTCTTCGACCTCGACGGCCAGGCGTTTGTCGTGCGTGTTGTAGCTGGGGCCCTTGGCGCAGGCCCAGCTTTTAAGCACGCCATGCCAGCCTAGGCGAAAGTCGTAATGCAGGCGTGTTGCGGCGTGTTTCTGGATTACGAACGGCAGGCCGGTTTTGGGGACAGCCGGTTTAGCGCTGCCTCCGGACGGTTCAGCGGTGGTTGAGAAATCGCGCATCTCGCGATAGCGCGCGAGCTGGCTGTCGACCTCGTCTTTAGCCGTTTTCGCGGCCGTAGTCGGTTGGGTAAGCGCGCTTTTCTTTGTGGCCACACTGCACCGCCAGGGCTAGAAGTGATGGATACGCTCTTCGTTCACCGGTACCGGCGCGGGGCGGACGGGAATTTCCCGCTCGAGCGACCGGGTAACCAGGTCGCGCGAGCCCAGGCCGACCGCGAGCGAAAGCGCGAAGACGATCCCTCCAAACAGGATGCCAAAGGCAAGATCGACGATACGGCCACCGATGGCCAGGTGGTCAAGCACCATGGCGGCGGTAAGCACCAGCACCAGCCATTTGACGCCGGCGCCGAGCAGCCGCGCGTACTGGAAGTTCATATTGACACCGGAGATCAGGACAGACCGGCCCAGCACACGGGCGATCAGCGTGCCGACAAACAACAGAACCAGGGCGCCAACCACCCGGGGGACGTAGGAGAAGACATAGGCGGAGACGCCAACATCCGAGGAGCCGGCCTCAAATGCGGAGATGCCGACCAGCACGCCAATCAGCAGAATGCCCCAGAAGACGATGCGGGCGATCAGGCGCGAGGGCGAGTGCGTCCATTCCGCCAGATTCTCGTTTTGCTCAAAGCGGGCGTCAAACTTCAGTGCGGCGAGGATGCGTTGGGTAAGGGCGGCGAGGCCGGCCGCGACCCCTAGAAATACGAGAAGCACCAGCACAAAGGCGACGATACCGGGCAGCAACATCACCACCCTGGTAACGACGCGGCCTATCGAATCCTGTAGAGATTGTGCGATCTGTTGACCCATATCCGTTCTCCCCTTCCCTTGCGCGCGTCCTCACGACGCGTGAGTTTCCCCCCGCTCCCTCGCTCTGACTAGGGATTAAAGCGGTCGGGCCAGCGCCAGCGGCGCACCAGGTACGGCTTGCCGTCCTCGAAAGCGCGCGCTACTTTCTCCGCGCGCGCCCCCGCGTCGAAAGCCGGATCGCCGGCTGCTTCGTTGATAAAGGAAGCGACCCAGCCGAGATACAGCGGCGTGAGCGCGCCGAGCAGGTGGGTGCGATTGATGGTGCGCAGGCGATACCCCAGCGCGAAGTCGTACACGATACGGACCCAGAGCTCGTCAGGCATGCGGAACTTGTCCGGAGCAAGCAGGGTGAGCCGCTTGAGATCGAGCAGCGTGACAGGCGGCAGCACCAGCCCCCATACATCCTGCAAACTGCGCGAGCCCAGCAGGAACGACTTGATCATGGGCGCCGTGTCGATCGGCGTCGCCGTATGCAGCGATGCATGAACTACGGAACGGAAACCAGTGCCGTGCTGCGCGGGACGAATCCGCTGCCAGAGCGGCGCATGCGTTTCCATTTCCCCAAAAGCAGAGCCGACAATCTGCGCGATCACCGCGCTCAGTTCCATGTCTCCGGCTGGGCTGGGGTGCGCGATGCCGAGCGGCGCTTCGGTCACGTTTGCATCGATGCCGGCCGCAACCGTGGTGGGCCACAGCACCGGCGTTCCCCCACCGCGTAGGCGACTATGCGCGCTGAGGGCAAGGCGGGCAGCCATGCGCGGCGAAAGCGCCAGGTCGGGCGCAAGTGGAAAGCGGACGCGCTTGCCGTATAAGGCGCGGGTGAGCGGCGCCAGAATACTCGCATTCAACAGCCCGTCGAAAGGGCCCAGCGTATAGCTGCCCATCACCAGGTCGGCCTCGCGCGCAAGCAGCACGGGTGAGGCCAGCTGCCTGAGGGCCGTCGGCGCGAGCGCCCCGAGATCCGAGTGAAGCAGGACCACTGTCCCGGCCTGAGCATCGGCGGCCAGGGTCAGCAAGGCAACCTGCGCGGCGGCGGTTTGCGCCCAGGGAGAGTTCGCGCCTTCGGCCGTGGGCAGAGGGTAGGAAAGCAGGTCGAGCGCTTCGTTGACCAAGGTGCGAGAGGTATCAGAACCCGGGTAGGCGAGTGTGAGGTGGGCGCCGCCCAGAACTCCGGAAGCCGCGAGCACCTCGGCGTGCGTGCGTAGCTGGTCGGGGTCGACGACGCCGGCGATGCCGGCAAACAACGTGGCCGTATGCGGCGCGGTGGCTTGGAGGACAGAAGCTGGGGCAAGCTCCGGCATGCTTGCCGCTACCCCTGCTTCGGTCGACTCTGTTTCCATGTTGGACATGCTGGACCTACTCCAGCCCCCATGCTACGGGGCCGCGCGAAAGTTGGGAAATGCCGGACAGCGGAATGCGCACCCAGGCCGGGCGATTGTTGAGTTCGTAGACCAGTTCATACAGCGCCTTGTCGAGCAGGTACACGTCCAGCAGCTGCCGGAAGCTCCCCTCGTCCGCCGGAACGATGTTGCTCCCGGCCGTGACTTTGCGATACGAGTCGAGGAACTCCGCGCAGACCGCGGCTTCCCACAACCGCGCCCAGGGCTCCAGCGTATCGTAGTCCTGTGGACGGCGCTGGGTAGTGCGGATAAGCCCCGCGTAAGCCGCATAGGAGAACGACCGCAGCATGCCGGCAACGTCCTTCATGGGCGACTGTTTGGCTCGGCGCTCGGAGAGCGGGCGCGCGGGTTCGCCTTCAAAGTCGAGCAGCACGAAGTCGCCTTTGGAACGAAGCGTCTGGCCCAGATGGTAGTCGCCGTGGACACGGATCCGCGGCACACCCTCGCCTACCGTGGTCAGTGCGGCGAACTTGCCCAGGATGGCCCGGCGGCGGCTGAGCACCAGGCCGGCCAGTTCGACCGTGTTTTCCGACTCTTCTCCCAGCTTTGACAGGCTGCCGCGCAGAACCGCAAACGCACGCGAGCCGTGGGCCGCAAGGTCTTTTTCAAGCGCGCGCAGGTCGTCGGAACTCATGGTTTCGACCGCGAATGCAGGGTTGTCGGTGGGTTGCGCCAGCGCCAGGTGCATTTCGGCGGTGCGTCGGCCGAGGGTGCAGGCCGCTTCCAGGTAATAGCCGGCAGCATCGCGGACCTGCGCCATGGCGGGACTGTTCGGATCGATGGGTTGACCGGCTTTGGGGAGTTGCGCCGCCGGAAACTGCGAGGCGAGCGCGCCTTCGTAGTAGCGCCCCAGTTCTTCCAGCGTCCACTGCCAGCCGTCGCCCTCGTTCTGCACCAGACCTTGCAGCATGGCGATGGTCGCGGGTTCCTGCCCATTGGCCGAGTATTCAATAGCCCCGCCGAACGGGGCGATATTCCGGTAGGCCGATTCCTCGGTCAGATAGCGGCCAATCTCTACGTCCGGGTTGGGGCCAAACTGCCGGCGGCGGAACAGCTTCATGATGAGGCGGTCGCCAAAGAAGATGGACGTATTGCTTTGCTCGGCGGAGGACCGGCGCGGCGGCAACGCGGCGGCAAGGCCGCGCAAGTCGGCGAAGATCGACGATGGCTCTCCACGGAGAATGCCGTTACGCATCGACAGCTCGCCTGCTCGCGCAATCAGGTCGAGCAGCGCGGACGAAGCTTCGTCCGAGTACATGGCGTCGGCCAGAACACCTTCGACGCCCGGCGCGAGCACGGCTCCGATGACTGCGTTTGGCGTCGCTTCGCGCAGGGCTGCCGCCCGGTCCCCGAAGACGAGCGTGAGCGGCAGCAGGTAGGTTTCCGACTCCCCTTCGGAATACTGCACCTCAACGAAAGCAAGCGCGATCGAGTTTTCGGGAGTCGAGGCCAGCGGTGCCCAATCGGTCACTGCGATCGCGGAAATAGTACGGCTTTTTGCGCCGAACCAGCGTTGACGTGGCAGGTAGTCGGGCAGCAATCGCTGTTCGAATAAGCCGCTGGCTGAGGCGAAAACCCCTTCCCAGTCATGCCCCTGGCGCAGCGAAATTTGCGCGACCGTCTCCGGGCTGCCGGCTTCGTTCAGCCCGTCGCGGTCGGGCGCGGCTTGCAGCTCAAGCCAGAAAAAACCGTACGAGGCAAGCGTGACATGGTACGGGGCCTTGGAGATCGTTGGGAACTCGACATAGCCGAGCATCTCGACCGGCGTCATGCCTTCGAACTCCGATAAGTCGAGGGTGGCCGGCTGCGCGAAGCGCGAAAGATTCGCGACACACAGGATGGTGGATTGCGCGTCTTCGCGCACGTAGGCCAGCACCTTGCGGTTCTCCGGCAACAGAAAACGCAGCGTGCCGCGACCGAAAACCTGAAACAGCTTGCGCAGCGAAATCATGTTGCGCATCCAGCTCAGCAGGCTGGACGGATCGCTCTGCTGGGCCTCGACGTTGATCGCCTCGTAGCCCCAGACCGGGTCCATGATGACGGGCGAGAACAGCTTGGCGGGCACCGCACGGGAGAAGCCGGCGTTGCGGTCGCCCGACCACTGCATGGGGGTACGCACGCCATTGCGGTCGCCTAGGTAAATGTTGTCGCCCATGCCGATCTCGTCGCCGTAATAGAGGATCGGCGTACCGGGGAAGGAGAACAACAGGGAGTTGAGCAGCTCGATGCGGCGGCGATTGTTGTCGACCAGCGGAGCCAACCGGCGGCGGATACCGATGTTGATGCGCATGCGCGGGTCGGCCGAGTAAGCCAGGTACATGTAGTCGCGCTCTTCGTCGGAGACCATTTCGAGCGTGAGTTCGTCATGGTTGCGCAGAAAAATGCCCCACTGGCAACTCTCCGGGATATCCGGTGTCTGGGCCATGATGTCGGTGATGGGCAGGCGGTCTTCCTGCCTGAGGGCCATGTAGATACGCGGCATCAGCGGAAAGTGGAACGCCATGTGGCACTCATCGCCGTCGCCGAAATAGGGGCGCACATCTTCCGGCCACTGGTTGGCTTCGGCCAGAATCAGGCGGCCTTCGTAGCCTTCGTCGATGGCGGCACGGATCTGCTTGATCGCGGCATGGGTTTCGGGCAGGTTTTCGCAGTTGGTGCCGTCGCGCTCGATCAGGTACGGGATCGCGTCCATGCGCAGACCGTCGACACCCATGTCAAGCCAGAAACGCATGACGTCGATGACTTCCTGAATGACACGAGGATTGTCGAAGTTCAGGTCGGGCTGGTGCGAGAAGAAGCGGTGCCAGTAGTAGGCGTTCGCGACCGGATCCCAGGTCCAGTTTGATTTTTCGGTATCGGTGAAAATGATGCGAGCGTCTTTATAGAGCTCATCCGTCTCACTCCAGACGTAAAAATCGCGCTCCGGCGAGCCCGGTGGCGCGTTGCGCGCGGCCTGGAACCACGGGTGCTGGTCGGAGGTGTGATTGATGACCAGTTCGACCATGACCTGCATGCCGCGGTCATGCGAGGCGTGAAGAAAGCGCTTGAAGTCATCAACCGTGCCGTAGCTCGGGTTGACCGAGAGGTAGTCGGAAATGTCGTAGCCATCATCGCGCAGGGGCGAAGGGAAAAAGGGTAGCAGCCAGATGCAGGTGACGCCGAGGTCCTGGAGGTAGTCGAGCTTGGTGAGCAGCCCGGGGAAATCGCCGATGCCGTCGTTATTGCTGTCGGCGAACGCGCGCACGTGCAGTTCGTAAATGATCGCGTCTTTGTACCAGAGTGGGTCCGACGCACTTCCCTGCTGCTTCAAGCCTGCCTCCTGCTCGGGTTTACGGCAAATATGTGAGCCGGCTGAACCGCCGGGTCGAGCGCGACGAAATTGCTGGGCCCGCGCCAGGTGTAGCCTGCGCCGGAAAGCAGGTCCTCGACCGTGTACGTGGACTCGTCGGTGAGACCGAGCTGCTGGGTGTCAAGGTAGAGCCAGCCTGCCTGGCGGTTTACCGGGTCGAGGTTCACCACCGTGAGGACGACATCCCCATTGTCGCGCGAGCACTTGCTGTAGGCGATGAGCTGCGGATTGTCGGTCGAGTGGAAGCGCAGCGACTGGTCGAGCGTATGCAAGGCCGGGTGCTCGCGCCGGGCCTTATTCACGGTTGCTATCAATTGCGCAATGGGATTTTCGAGCGAGAGCAGCCAGTGTTTGATCTCGTATTTTTCCGAGTCGAGATATTCTTCCCCTCCGACGCGAAACGGCGCGTCCACCAGGCCTTCATATGCACCGCCGTAGATGCCGTAAGAGGGGTTCATGGTCGCGGCGAGCACGAAGCGTAGCGCGAACGCGGCTTGTCCACCGGTTTGCAGGTTGAGCGGCAGGATGTCAGGCGTGTTGGGCCAGAAGTTGGGACGAAAATACTGCCACTGCTCGGTTTGTGTCAGCTCGGTGAGGTACAGTTCCAGCTCGGCTTTCGTCGTGCGCCAGGAGAAATATGTGTAACTCTGCGAGAAACCCAGCTTGGCCAGCCGTTCCATCACGCGCGGGCGGGTAAAGGCCTCCGCGAGAAAAAGCGCGTCGGGATACTCGAGCTTCACCGACGCGATGCACCACTCCCAGAACGGAAACGCCTTGGTGTGCGGGTTATCCACGCGGAAGATGCGCACGCCGCGCTCGGCCCAGAACAGGAAAATGCCGGCAAGCGCATCCCAGAGCGCTTTCCAGTCCTTGCTCTCGAAGTCGATCGGGTAAATGTCTTGATATTTCTTGGGTGGATTCTCCGCGTACTGGATCGAGCCGTCGGCGCGATGCTTAAACCAGCTCGGGTGTTCCGTGACCCAGGGGTGATCGGGCGCGCACTGAAAAGCAATGTCAAGCGCCAGTTCCATGCCGTGCTGCTCGGCGGCCAGGCGCAGGTGCTCGAAATCAGCAAAGGTACCCAGCTCCGGCAGGATTGCCGCGTGACCACCCTCGGCCGCGCCGATAGCCCACGGGCTGCCGACGTCGCCGGGCTCGGCCGTAACGGTGTTGTTCTTGCCCTTCCGGTAAGACCGTCCGATAGGGTGGATGGGCGGCAGGTACAGGACGTCGAAGCCGAGCTGCCGCAAGTAAGGGAGCTTGGTTTCCACGTCGCGCAGGGTGCCGTGCGTCTGGGCGTCAGCGCTGGCCGAGCGAGGGAAAAGCTCGTACCACGCGGAAAAGCGGGCGCGCGCCCGGTCGACATCGACGGAAAGGGTGCGCTCGTAGCGTGTTTCGAATTCCGTGTCGGGATATCTGGAGACTAGCGCCAGCAACTCGGGCGCAAGCGCGGGCGCTGCCAACCGGGCGCGCTCCCCTTCCGCCTGATCGCTTTTTTCCAGCCCGGCCAGCATGTCACCATTTTTGAGGAGCAGCTTCGCGGCCGTCTCGAGCGACGTTGTGTCCCTGCCTTTCGCGCGGGCTGCTGCCGAGGAAACGAGCAGGCTGCCGGTTTGCAGTTCGAGCCCGACATCCTGGCCTGCTTTCAACTTCTTCGCGAGCCCATCCTGCCAGGTATCGAAATGATCGACGCTCGCGGCCAGCGTGTACTGGTAACGGCCTGGCTTTAGGACGGAAAAAGCACCCTGCCACCGGTCGTTGCCGGCAGGCGCCATGATCGTGTCGGTCCACTCCTTATCGTCAGGACCCCGGGAGAGCAGCCGCGCTTCCACATGGTCGTGTCCATCGCCGAAGATGTCGGCCTCGACCAGGACGGTATCGCCGACGACTCGTTTGGCCGGAAAACGACCCGCGTCGATTTCCGGCACAACGTGTTCGATCGCGACGCGTTTTTGCCCGTCCCGCGGTTTCGGAAGCGCTTGTTTTCCGACTGCCATCTATGCCTCTGCCCTGTATTTTCGCTCAAAAATCGGTCACTCGACAGCACTACAAATGGAAATGGTCGCGACTGAACCTAAGTTGTCAGTCTAACCCGCGCTACTCGCCTTCCCATTTGAAGAAGATGGTGTTTAGCGATTCGGCCCAGGTCGGGTGCGCCCAGACGGCGTCGCGCAACACGGTATACGGCAGCTTTCCTGCCATCGCGGTCTGCACGATCGCCGCCAGTTCGCCGCCCTGCCCGGCCAGGATAGCCGCGCCCAGAATCTGCTCGGAATCCCGATCCACCAGAATCTTGACCAGTCCGCGTTCCTCGCCGGTTTCAAACGCGCGCGCAATGGAGCTGGCCGGCATCTTGGCGGTACGCACGGTGTGACCGGCTTTCCGGGCCTCTTCGTTTGTCATGCCGATGCGCCCAAGCTCCGGGTCGGTGAACACGGTGTAGGGGACGGGCCGGTCTTTTGTCGTTCTGTGTCCGCCTTCGAGCAGGTTGGCGGCGATGATCCGGTAATCGTCGTAGGAGATGTGCGTGAAGGCCGGTCCACCTTTTACATCGCCGAGCGCGTAAACGCCGGGAACCGTGGTCTCCAGCCGTTCATTCACGGGGATGAAGCCGTGCTCGTCAGCTTTTAGTCCGGCAGCCTCGAGCTGGAGCGTCTCCGTGTTGGGAGTGCGACCCGCGGCGAGCAGCAGGTGCGACCCGGTGAGAGTCTTTTCGCTTTCGCCCTCGGTCCGGACCGTCAACGAAACGCCGTTGCCGGTGTTCGCCGCAGCCAGTGCTTTGGCGTTGAGCAGAACTTCAATGCCGTCCTGGTTGAAAATTTCGAGCAGAGACTGTGCAATGTCGGGGTCTTCGCGCGGAAGCAGTTGCGGTGAGTTGCTCACGATCGTGACCTCGGCGCCAAAACGTCGGAACATCTGCGCGAACTCGACCGCGATGTAGCTGCCGCCCAGGATCAGCAGATGTTGCGGTATCTGGTCGAGCTCCATCACAGTCTCGTTGGTCAGGTACGGCACGGCCTCAAGCCCCATGCCGGGCGGCGTGAGCGAGCGCAGGCCGGTGTTGATGAAAGTGTTGGTCGCGGTGAACTCGCGTGTACCGCCGTTTCCGTTTAGCGCCACGGCCACGCTGTTCGGCCCCGTAAAGCGGCCCACTCCCCGCACCAGCTCAATGTGCTTGTCCGACTCGAAGCGCTTTTCACTGCCGGAACGCCAGATATCGACGACTTTCCGCTTCCGGTCGCGCACCTCGGCCATGTTTACGCTTACATTGCCAGTGTGTACGCCGTACTTGGCAGCACGTCGCGCCTGGTCTGCGACTTTGGCGCTTGCGATCATGGTTTTGGTCGGTGTGCAGCCCTCGTTAACGCAAGTGCCGCCTACGTGCTTGCTTTCAACCATGATGACGCGCTGCGCTTTGGCAGCCAGCGCGGAGGCGAGCGGATTGCCGGCCTGCCCTGAGCCCAGGATCAGGGCGTCTACTTGTTCCGCCATGTTGGCTACCCTTTCAGGCTAGAAGCGGGACGCGATAAAGCATGCGCCGCCGATTGCGATTGCGTCTTCGACCAGGGCTACCGGCAGGTCCGGGAGCCCTGCGTTTTTGGTCAAAGAGCGGCGCAGCAGAAAGCCGGCATATGCGCCGACCACCGCGCCAAGGCCGCCAAGCGCCCCGCCCAGCACAGGCGAAACTCCGGCGAGGGTCGCGAGCGCCGCGCCACAACCTGCGCCGAACACAGTGCGGCCGGCGAGCGGAAATGCCGCGATGCGGGCGGGCGTTTTCGGGAGCTTGTCGCCGATGAGCTCACCCACGGCCAGCGCCGAAAATACGCCGAGCGAGATGGGGTTGGCGAGAAATGCGAAGGGGGTTTGCCCGAAGGAAAACCAGTGAAAGTGCGCCCCCCAGCAAAGTGAGGCGACGGGCACTAGAGTGCGTAGACCATTGATGAAGCCGAATGGTAGGACGAGCGAGGCGAAGGCGGTGAGTGACATATCGCAGGGTAGGATGCGTTCCGCGACTTCGCGGTCATCGAACGTTTCAGGAGCGGGTACAGACGTCGGGTACAGACGTAATGTACACAGTTCAGGACCACCCACATTGACTGTGCAGTCTTCCTGACACTGTGAGCATGCTCACTGCCCGGACGGTTCACAGCCGTCTGGCCTATCTACTTGGAAGATTTTCCAGCACTGTCGGACAGCATTGGAGACTAGGAAAGCTCCACCAAAATCAGTTCTCGCGCAAAAGCCCAGGCTCCTGGGGAGCGCGCAGGCGCACTAGCCGGTCAATGGCATAAGGTGAGCGCTGGCCGGCGTGGTGGTAATGCCGCACCTGGAGCTCGCCGAGCAGCCCGATCGCGAGCATCTGGATACCGGCGAGGATGAGAATGCCGGCAACCACGAACAGCGGGCCGTGCTCGTCCATCACGTGCTCACGCGTGAAGAGCTTGAACGCGAGCAACAGTAGCGTGATCGCACCGCCGCCAAATATCGACAACGCGCCAAAGGTGCCGAAGAAGTGCAGCGGGCGCGTCATGTACTTCAGCAGAAACCGAATGGTCAGCAGATCGAAAAACACGCGAAATGTACGGCCGATTCCGTAGTGGCTCTTGCCGCGCTCGCGGTTGACGTTGCGGATTGGGATTTCGCAGATGCTGGCCCCGTACCAGGACGCGAGCGCCGGGATGAACCGGTGCATTTCGCCGTAGAGCGGCACGGACTGGATGACCTCGCGGCGGTAGGCCTTGAAGGTGGTGCCAAAGTCGTGGATATCAACGCCGGACAGTTTGGCCATGAGCCAGTTGGCACAGCGCGAGGGGATGCGTCGCATGACGAAGTTGTCAATCCGCTCCTTGCGCCAGCCGGAGACGACATCGTAGCCCTCTTCGAGCTTTTCAAGGAAATTCGGGATCTCGTCGGGATCGTGCTGCAGGTCGCCGTCCATGGCAAGGATGAACTCGCCCTGGGCGTGGTCGAAGCCGGCGGCAAGCGCGGAGGTCTGCCCAAAGTTGCGCCGCAGCTTGATAACCAGCACCCGGCTGTCCACCGCCGCGATCTCCTCAAGCTGCTTATAGGTCGAGTCGCTCGAGCCGTCGTCGACCAGGACCAGTTCGAAAGACTCATCCACCTGCTCCATTACCGCCTTGAGGCGGTCGTACAGGGCAGTAACGTTCTCTTCCTCGTTATGGAACGGTACGACGATGGAGTACTTCGGTATGGACACAAGTTTACACTCCGGGTGAAGGGGAACCGGCTGTGGACTAGAGCTTCGGGAAGTCTTCCGACTCCGAGTAGTCGCCTACCATTTCAACAAAGACGCGCTCGGTGGTCGCGGCATCGTCGAGGGCTTGGTTGACCAGATCGGGGGCGCCGCCTTCCTTGCTGAGCCATTGCTGCGCGTCTTCGCGGTTGGGTGACTCATGCACGGCCATGTCCCGGTGGTAGTTGGAGCCGGCTTGCTCGAGTATGGTGTAGCCTTCACCGTTTTTTCGGATCTCAAATGTACGAAGCGCCATAGCTCTTGTCCTCGCTTGCTTACCGAAACTAGGATGCCGCGCAGCAAGCCCGCGCCACCCCGCCCCAAGTATCGCGAGGTCCAGGGAGTTGATTCGCCAAAACAACCCCGCACGCCACGAAGTGGCCGCCAGCCGCTCGCCGTTTCACCGGAGGCGCTGCAGGCGGTTTAGTTCTCTATTAGTACGTCCGCGGCAACCCTCGCAGCATGGACGCACGCATTGCGGTCAACGTCGTGATGGGTGACGAATCGGACGGCATGCGGACCGACGGCCCCAGCCAGGACTCCCCGGTGCTTGAGCGCGCCGACAACGGCGTTGGCATCGCGGCCGCCGCGCAGGCCAACGATGACGATATTGCTCTGCACCGAGTGGAGATCGAGCTCCACTTCAGGGAGCGCGGCCAGACGCTCGGCCAGGACGCGGGCGTTGGCATGATCTTCATGTAGACGCGCCGGCATCTCTTCAAGCGCGATCAGGCCGGCAGCGGCGAGGATGCCGGCCTGGCGCATGCCGCCGCCAAGCGCCTTGCGTACCGGGCGGGCTTTCTCGATGAACTCCGCCGAACCGACCAGCATGGACCCGACGGGTGCGCAGAGCCCCTTTGACAGGCAGAACATAACCGAATCGAAGCCGCGCGTCAGTTCGCGGACGCTGATCCCCAGGTGGGTGGCGGCATGGAAAATACGCGCGCCGTCCAGGTGCACCGGCAAGCCGGCTTCTCGCGCGCCTGCCCAGATTTCTTCAAACACGGCGAGCGGCGTCACAATGCCGCCGGCCATATTATGCGTATTCTCAAGTGAAATGAGACCGGGTTGTTGGCGGTAGTAGATCTTGGGCGCAATCAGGCTTTTGACATGCTCCCAACGAAACACGCCGTCCTCGGCGTAGGCCGTACGGAGCTGGCAACCGGAGAAAGCGGCGACCATGGCCATCTCCCAATCAACGAGATGCGCGCGAGCCTCGCACAGTACCTCCTGCCCGTGGGTGGTGTGCAAGCGAATGGCGATCTGGTTGCCCATGGTGCCGGTCGGCACAAACAGCCCGGCTTCGCGGCCGAAGATTTCGGCGGCACGGGCTTCGAGCGCGTTCACCGTCGGGTCTTCCCCGTACACATCGTCGCCGACCTCGGCCTCGACCATGGCGGCGCGCATGCGCGGGGTGGGGCGGGTTACGGTGTCACTGCGCAGGTCAATGGTGGTCACAGGGACGTCTTGGGAGGCGGGAGCCGAGGGTGGGAGCAGGGTTTCCGTATCGAGTGCCATCGCTCTCCATTATCCACGATTCACGGAAATATTCGGGAAAAGCGAGGCAAAGCGAGCCGGTTCATACAAGCGCGTGCGTGTGCCTGGGAGACTCGGCTGCCAGCAGGGCGGCAAATACCTCGTTTGAAAGAAGCCTTCCCCGGGCAGTAAGCGCAACCGTATCAATATCTGTGTCAGCAATGCGGCAGGTGAGCAGACCGGAGCCGGCAAGCTGCTCGACGATCGGCAGATACGGCGCAACCGCGGGCACTCCAAACTGCCGGCGAAGGCGCGAAAGCGAAACCCCGGCATTGCGGCGCAGGCCGAGAAACAAGGACTCCTCCAGTTCCTCGGCAGGAGTCAGCATCTGGGGCTCGCCCCAGGTTTCGCCTTGCATAAACGCATTGAGCGCGTCACCCACGGCAAACCGCGCCCCGGACCCGTTCGCGTCGAGCAGCATGGAGTGGGCGTCAACGCCGAGGCCCAGGTAAGGCGAGCGGAGCCAGTAGCGCTCGTTGTGGCGTGAGCGGCCGTCCTGATGCGGGCCGACACGGGCAAAGTTGGAAATCTCATACTGCGCCAGTCCGGCATCGGCGAGCGTTACGCAAGCCCCCTCGTACCAGTCGGCGACCGCATCGTCCTTGGGAAGCATCCCCGCGCCGAAGCGCATGCCGCCGCGCAGGGCTTCCGTGCCCAGCCGCGAGTCTTCATCGAGCTCGAACATATAAATACTGGCGTGGTCGAGCGGCGCCCCGGCAAGCATCGCCACAGAGTGGGCCCAACTCCCGCCGGTCTGGCCGGGCAGGCCGGCGATCAGGTCGGCAGAAACGTGCGCGATGCCAGCGGCGCGCATGCGGTCTATTTCAGCTAGTGCCTCGGTGCCTGAGTGGGTGCGGGCCGTCGCGCGCGCCTCGCCGTCCACAAACGACTGAACGCCGAAGGACATGCGGTTGACGCCTGCCCGGAGAGCTGCTTCGAGCGTAGCCGGCTCAAGCTGGAGCGGAGCGGCTTCAAGGGTGATCTCGGCATCTCCTTGTAGATCGAATTCGCCGCGAATCGTCGCGAAAAGCTCGCGCAGCAGATCGGGGGGCAACAGGGACGGTGTTCCGCCGCCGAGGTACACTGTCTCCACTATCCCCGGGAGGGTGAGTCCATGCTCGGCGGCCCAGTGGCGCGCTCCGGTGAGCTGCCGACCCACGGCAGCGATGTACGCGGGCATGGCGGAGGCAGGGTATACCCCGGATGCGAAGTTGCAGAAGGTGCACTTGGCGCGGCAGAAGGGGACGGAGATGTACAGGCCGAAAGGGTGCACATGCTTATTCTGCTCCCCCCAGCCGTGGAACGGGCATTCAAAGCTGCCATACCTTCAGTTGCCACGCCTCTTAAGGCGCTCCCAATGAATCAGAACGGAGAAATATTTCAATGAAATCACTTCTGCTATCCGCGGCGGCGGTCGGAGCTCTCTCTACATCCTTGGCCATGGCGGCAGTCGCGCAGACGCCCGCCGAAAAGCAACCCATATCGGTTGACCTCCGTTAACCCGCTTGCCGATCCCGTTCAGGCCGGTGACGAACTGTTTGCGCGCGAGCTGTTCAGCTCACCAGAGGTGCGGGAAGGGGAGCTTACCGTTGCCGAGCAGCTACTTACGACCATCCGACCCTTGCGGCTGCAGAGCTATGCCAGCCTTTTCGACGCGCTGCAACAACTCACTCTCGCGAATACGACCATCGCCACCGATAGCGATCCTGACCGACCCCATTTCGTCCACCTTGAAGCTCAACCGCACGAGGTGAAAGGAACCGGGATTTCCGGGACCCTGGAGCTTCTCAATAACCCCGACGTCGTGTATCGGCAAACGTCGGTGGAGGGGCAATCCAGGTATGTGGTTACCGGGAAGCGGTATCGGGTTCCATCGATTGACAGCAGCTTCTCCGTTTTGAGTGGGAGCAATCTCGCTACTGTGGCCAACTTGTCGGGGAGCGATCTTAATGTGGGGACGGACGGCACATTTCAAATCACGGTCGACAGCACACCCGGAGACGGTCGAGGGAACCATTTGCAGATACCGCTCGGAACCAGCCGTCTGCTGGTTCGAGACACGCTCGGTGACGAAGCAACCGAACGGCCGAACGATTTACAGATCCAGAGGGTCAGCGGCCCTGAAGCCATGCCTTTACCGAGCCTGAGCGAGTACAAGGCGAAAGCGGCGAAAGCGGTTTTTGAAGGGTATGGCTTCTTGCTGAATCTGAATAAACTGATCCAGGCCGCGGGCGTCAATACGTTTGCGCAACCATTGACACGCATTGGCTCCGGAGAACTGTTAACGCAGCTGAACAGCATCGGTCATCTTGTGCTCGCGAACGACGAGGCGTTTGTCCTGACACTTCGAATGGGAGGCGCCAGGTATATGTCGGTGCCCGCGACCAGTATCTGGCAGGTCGAGTCGGACTTTGTGGAGCATACGACCAGCCTCAATACCACGCAGGCCATTCCGAACGCCGATGGCACCTATACGTTCGTCATCTCGGCCACAGACCCCGGCGTATACAACTGGATCGACACTGTCGGTCAGCAAGAGGTGGTTGTCCAGACGCGTTGGCAAGGGTTACCGGCAGCTGCTCCACAGGACGGAGGTCCGGCGGTGGTCAGCCAGCATCTGGTCAAACTATCGGAGCTCCAGACAATCCTGCCTGCCGGCATGCCGCGTATCACCCAAGCAGAGCGGGCCGTGCAGATCCGGCAACGCATTCAGTCTTTCTCCTGGAGAAGGCCCACCGGCTGAAAGTGAGCTATCGATTCGGCCGCGCATCGACTGTGAAATTGGGAATGGGTACTTTGTTGTCGGGCGAAAGGGGAGCCCACGCCGGTAGAATGGACGTACCCCATGGCAGAGGCAGCGCAGCAGCACGATGACGATGTAGTTGGAAGGGCGTACGACGGGCGCCTGATGCGGCGCCTACTGACCTACCTGCGCCCGTATAAGGCTGTGGCTTTTGTCTCACTAGTCGCGATCCTGCTCAAGGCCGGGCTCGATGTACTGGGGCCGTACCTGTTTAAAGTGGCGCTCGACCTTTACCTCACACCGCACGCACAGGGCACCAGGCACTCCATCCTGTCGCGCTATCTGAGCCCGCAAGCAGCGCGGGGCGTCTCGGAGCTGGCTGGGGTGTACTTCGGCGCGCTTCTGCTGGGATACGTGCTTGAGTTCATGCAGACCTACGTCCTGCAGTGGATGGGTCAGAAAGTGATGTTCGACATGCGCCGGCAGATCTTCGGCCACATGCAGCGCATGCACATCGGTTTTTTCGACAAGAATCCGGTAGGTCGGCTGGTCACGCGACTTACCAGCGACGTTGACGCGCTGAACGAAATGTTTACCTCCGGCATCTTCGCGATCTTCGAGGATGTGTTCGTGCTGATCGGCATCGTGGGCGTGATGCTCTCGATGAACTGGTGGCTGGCGCTGCTGACCTTTGCCGTTCTGCCGCTGATCCTAGGGATCACCCGCATCTTTCGCAAATATGTGCGCGAGTCCTACCGACGCATCCGTGCGGCGATCGCGAGAATCAATGCGTATACGCAGGAACACATCAGCGGCATGTCGCTGGTGCAGTTGTTCAACCGGCAGCAGCGAGCGTTCAGCGACTTCCAGGCGATCAACGACGTGCACAGGGTTGCATTCAAGGACTCGATCCTGGCCTACGCACTGTACTACCCGGGCGTCGAGCTGCTGAGTACGATCGCGATTGCACTGGTGATCTGGATCGGCGGGAGCGGCGTGATGCGCGGGACCGTGACGATCGGTGTGCTGGTCGCGTTTATTCAGTATTCGCAGCGGTTCTTCCGCCCGATCCAGGACCTGAGCGAGAAGTACAACATCCTGCAGGCCGCCATGGCCGCGAGCGAACGAGTGTTCAAGCTGCTCGATACCGAGCCCGAGATTCAGTCGCCGGGGACCGTGGCTGCCGTTCCCCAGAGCGTCCGCGCCGGAACCATCGAGTTCCGGGATGTCTGGTTTACGTATCAGAAGTTAACGCCCGAGCAGCAGGCGCTCGCCGCCGCAAACGGGCCCGGCGCACTCGCCGCCATGAAAGATGTGGAGTGGGTGCTGCGTGGGGTTTCCTTCCGCATCGAACCGGGCGAAACAGCGGCGATCGTGGGGCACACAGGCGCAGGCAAGACCACCATCATCAGCCTGATGATGCGCTTTTATGACGTACAGCACGGTGCGGTGCTGATCGACGGCGTGGACGTGCGCGCGCAGGATTTGAAATTGTTGCGTTCGCGGTTCGGCGTCGTGCTGCAGGATCCGTTCCTGTTCTCGGGCACGATCGAGGCGAATATCCGGATGGGTTCTCCTATCTCGGAGAAGCGGGTACGGGAAGCTGCCGAGGAAGTGAACCTGCTCGACTTTATCGAGGGGCAGCCGGCCGGATTCCAGGAGTTGCTACGGGAGCGCGGCGCGGGGCTCTCGACTGGCCAAAAGCAGCTCATCAATTTCGCGCGCGCGCTCGCCCACGACCCGGCCATTCTGATTCTTGACGAGGCGACCTCCTCGGTCGATACGGATACGGAGCTTCGGGTGCGCTCGGCGCTGGAGCGCATGGTGACGGGCCGGACCTCGGTGCTGATTGCGCACCGGCTCTCGACCGTGCAGCGGGCCGATGTAATCCTGGTGATGCACAAGGGGCAGCTCCGGGAGCGCGGGCCGCACCAGCAGCTTTTGAGCCAGCGCGGGCTGTACTGGAAACTGTACCAATTGCAATATCGCGACCAGGAAACGGGCGTCCCCGCGGAGGCGTTTGCGCCGAAGCTTGAGAAAGAGGCGTTTGCGCCGAAGCCTGAGAAAGAGGCATTTGCGCCTCCGCTTGAAAAAAGCGCGCTCGCCGGCGGGCGGGCCTGACCGGCGGTGAGGCGCGTTTTCATCTCGGCAGGCGAGGCCAGCGGCGAGCAGTATGCCGTGCAGTTGATGGCAGCGCTGCGCCCCCGGCTGGGCGAGGTTGAGTTTTTCGGCCTGGGCGGCATTCGCATGGAAGCTGCCGGTTTCCACCGCGTTGTCCGTGCCGAAGACGTCGCCGTCCTGGGCATCACAGAGATTGTGCGGCATATCCCTCGGATTTATCGCGAGTACCGGAAGCTGCGCCGTGCGCTCTCGCCCAGGGACGCAACGGAGCGACCCGACGTACTGGTGCTGATCGACTTTCCGGATGTCAATCTCGGTCTGGCCCGGCGTGCCAGGGCGCTCGGCATCCCGGTGGTGTTCTTCGTCAGCCCGCAAGTGTGGGCGTGGAAAAAACATCGTCTGTCGCGAATCCGGCGGGATGTGGATCGCATGCTGGTCATTTTTCCGTTTGAAGAGCCCTGGTATCGCGAGCGCGGCGTTCCGGCAACGTTTGTAGGCCATCCACTGGCCGAGTTGCCGCTGCCTTCGATCACGCGCCAGCAGTTCGCCGCGGAACATGCCCTCAACCCGGCGAAGCACTGGATCGGCCTGCTGCCGGGCAGCCGCCCACGTGAGATCGCGCTGAACCTGCCCGCGATGCTTGGAGCCGCCAAGCTGCTTGGCCCCGAGCATGAGTATGTGCTACCGCTCGCGCCGACGCTTTCCCCGGCTCAGGAGAGTGATGTACGCCGCATGCTGGCCGTCGCAGCGCCCATGCGCGTGACCCTGACGCACGATGCGCGTTCGACGCTTCACCATGCCCGCGCAAGCGTCGTCGCCAGCGGCACGGCGACGGTGGAAGCAGCGCTGATCGGCAACCCGTTTGCCGTGGTCTACCGGCTTTCGGGCGCCTCGTATGCCTTGGCGAAACGTGTCGTCAAAGTTCCTCACGTGGCCATGGCCAACCTTGTCGCCGGCGAGCGCATTGTGCCCGAGCTGATCCAGGACGCATTTACGCCGGAAGCAGTGGCCGCCTCCATGCGGACTTTGATCGAGCCGACGCCGGAACGCGCCGCCATGCAGCTGGCGCTCGCGCGGGTTCGTCTGTCTCTCCAGGGAGACGCGAGCGCAATCGATACGGTCGCGGACCACGTCCTTTCCCTACTTCCCGGGTTTTCATCCAGTACACCCATGAACGAAAGACCTTTGAGCCTCGCCCTATGAAGCTTCTTCTCTGTACTCTCCCTGCCCTGCTCCTCCCGTCGTCCCTTTTCGCGGCGGAAGCTAAACCTCCGCTTGAGGTGACCGGATACGTTATCGACGCGCAGGTCAACCCGGCGACGCAGACCCTGACGGCGCAAGCCAAAGTAACGTTCACCGCCAACCAGCCGAACGATGCGGCAGTGTTCGAATTGCACGGAGCGCTGCGGGTCACGCAGGTGCTGGACGCAAGCGGCGCGGCGCTGAACGGTGAGCGCGGCGCGAACGCGACGGTGCGCGTAACCCCCGCGCAGCCGCTGGTCGCGGGCCAGAGCTACACCTGGACCTTCTCCTACGCGGGCGCGCTGAACGGTGCGGAAGGCGGCCCGGTGGAAGGGCTGAAACTTGCGTATATCTCGGGCCCCGCCCCCGGAGCGGCCTCGGGCGCGGCTGCGAACACCTCGGCTCCAGCTCCAGGCGCGGCCGCGAGCACCCCGGCGCCAGGCGCGGCCGCGAATACCCCGGCTTCCAATCCGTCCCCCGGTACCTCGGCTGACACGATCTCGTATCTTCTGTATGCAGGTCGCTGGTTCCCCATGGTGGGTTACACAACGGACCGGTTCACGGCGGAGATGCACGTGTTTGTGCCTGCGGGCTATACCGTGATCGGCTCAGGCGCGACGAACGGCGGCAATGCTCCCGGCACGACCGTGAGCGCGGAGCAGGCGCATCGCGAGGCCACGCCCCCGGCTGGGCAGGCGGGCGCGGGAGAACCGCAATTGCAGCGCCGAGGCAATGCCGCGACTGAGGCGCCGACAACCGCGAGCGAGGCTCGTAAAAAAAGCGGCACAACCGTCGCCAGCGATGACGATGCACCCGACAGGCCGCCAGTGCGTCCGAGCGCCAAACCTCCAGCAAGTACAGCGGCTTTGAAAAACGCCAAGACGGCAACGGCTGCCCCAACGACGCCGCGCGCGCGCCGTGCCGCGCGCATTGCAGCAGAAAAAGCCGCTGCGCCCCCCGGCACACATGCTCCGAGCAGATCCACACTTGCCCTGCCCGGCGGCCAGGAGTTCGATTTCTCCTGGAACAAGCCCGGTTTCCCCGGCACCCTGATTATCGGCAAGTTCTTGCCGCCGGTCACCGAGGCGGGCTCCCCGAACATTCGTGTCTACACCACCGACGCGCACAAGGCTTCGGCCGCGGCCTACGCTGACACGGCAAACCGCGAGTTTGCTTTCTACACCAGCACCTTTGGCATCGCTGAATCGAACAAGCTGAACATCGTCGAGCTGCCGGACGACACCGTGCCTGCCGCCTGGGCACCGGAAATCGCCGGCATCGCGGGCGCGCGCATGGCGAACAAGGCCGACTTCCGGCTGCTCGCCAACACGCTCGCACACCAGTGGTGGGGTTCGCAGGTGAGCCCCGCGACGCTCAACGACACCTGGATCACCAACGGCATGGCTCGCTACGGCGAGCTGTTATTTGTCGAAGACCAGGGCGGCAAGCCGGCGCTGCAAAGCGCGGTGCTCGATGTTTCGGCCGGCGCGCTGGCCTATGACACGATCCCGCTCGCGACCGCGGGCCGGCTCGCCGTGTTCTCGCCGGAGTTTCAGTCGATGACGCTTGAAAAAGGCGCGATGGTGTTCCACATGCTTCGCTGGGAAGTGGGCGACGACAGCTTTCTCAAAATCCTGCGCGGGGCGCTTTCGCAGTACACCGACAAGGGCGTATCGACCACGGACTTTGAAAAGCTGGCCGAAGCACAGTCGCAGCAGCAGCTTACCGCGTTCTTCTCCGAGTGGCTCGACGGCACCGGCGCGCCGCAGTTCGTCGACAAATATGCCGTGTACCGTCTGGGGAACGACAAGGGTTTCCGCACCATCGGCACCGTCACGCAGGATCTCGACCTGTTCAACATGCCCGTTGATTTGCGGGTGGAAACCGAAGGCAAAACCGAGAACAAGCGTGTAGATGTCGAGGGGCCGACCTCGCAGTACGTGGTGGATACCTTCGGCTCGCCGCGCCACATCCAGATCGACCCGGACAACTGGATCCTCAAGAACTCGCCCGACATGCAGGTGCGCATCTCCATCCTGCGCGGGCAGCAGCTGGTGGGCGAGGGCGACCTGACCGCCGCGCTTGCCGAGTACCAGAAGGCGCTGGCGGCAAATCCGGCCAGCTCGCTCGCGAGCTACCGCGTTGCGGAACTCCTGTTTACCCAGCGCAACTACCAATCGGCCGCGAACTCGTACCGTGACGCGCTGCGCGGCGACGGCGAGCCCGCGTGGACGCAGGTCTGGAGCCATATCGCGCTAGGCAAAATCTTCGATATCACCGGCCAGAGAGACCGCGCGGTGAACGAGTATCGCCAAGCCGTGCAGACCAACGACAACACGCAGGGCGCTCTGAATGAGGCGCGCGCTTATCTGAAGGCACCGTATAAACGGCCCGATCAAGCAGAGTAACCTGATTTCCAGGCAGCCGTTCTTCCCAGAATGGCTGCTTGTACACTTGAGAAGTTACGATTCCTTGTATCTCTTTAGCACATTCAGCTCCATAACATGGAGACCTATGTAAGTGGAAGATATCAAGATCGAGTTCTTAGAACAAAGTGCTGGCGGGCTACGTCGCTTCACAAATACTAACTGAGGAGATACCTGCTTTTCATGTCTCGCGATGGCCTCGACACGGCGATAAAGACAGGACAGCTCACGCATGCCGGCGTATATATCCTCGCGGCCGTCAGAGGTGATTCTGAGAACAAATATCCAAGGCTCCAGTGGAAGCTATACATCGGTAAAAGCTATACATCGGTAAAGCGACAATCTGGACGAGCGTCTTTCCCAGCACCTCAGGAGCAAGGAATTCTGGACGACCGCATCCGCCTTCTGCCGAGAAGGAAAGGAATTGCATGCCGGTCTCATCGCTCAACTTGAGGCATACTTGATTGAGAAAGCTCGTACATGCGGGAAACACCTCGTCGACAACGACAGCACTCTAAATCCGCGAGTTCAAGATCGTGCGAGCGTCGAAGCATTTAGCGCTCAGATAGAAATGATGCTTCAGGCGCTGGGATACGACTTATTTGCCCTCCTACCTGTGCCGCAAGTTACGGAGTATGCAACCGCTCCCAACCTCGAAATTTCAGCGCCGCTGCAGTCGCTGTTTCAAGCCCCTGCGTGCCGCTGCGTCAAAGCTGGCGATGTTGAATTCTATTCAACGCATATCCCAAGTTTTCGCGCAAAAGTTATCAAGGGGCAATATTCACGAGTGTTCGCTTTGATTGTTGCGCAGAGGAATACTTTGAGACTCACTCTGATCGGAGAGCAGCGGCAAAGCTATAAGTCAGATACCCTGGTGCAAGTGGATGAAGGCCTGAGGCAAGCAATCCACCAAGCGCATAGTCAGGCTTTATCTCAATTTAGGATTAAGCCCCCCGAAGCGGCTGACAGCCGATCGTTTCCACAATCATAGGTCATCCTCGGTATAGCCTATGGGAGTGCGCGCGAGTCTTCAGTACACTCAACTGCCGCGCCGAGTGCATGGAGAAATGCCTCCATGCGCATGACCGCTTCCCGCTCGCATGCGGGCGAATAACTAACTACTACCCGCAGCGACTCCGCAGGCGAAACTGTTAAGAACCGCAACCCGAAACACTGCCCCGGCCGATATGTGCAGGAGGCCAGGTCGGCGATGCTGAGGGTTTCCGTGGGTGTGGCAAACAGGGCAGCAGGGGGCGCCATCCGGTCGAGCAGGCTCAGGATTTCGAGCTTCGACTCGAGCTCATCCGGTACCGTATCGATCACCAGGTCGGCATCGCGCACCGCATCCTCGATGCTTCCGGCGAACTCCGGCCTGAACGCAGGGTCGTCTGCTTCAATCACCGCGGCAGCCCGACGAAGATTGCCCGGCAGCACATCCTCGAGCACCGTGCTGAAACCTGCCCGGCTACACAACAACGCAAGCCTGGCTCCGGAAATTACCCCTCCTGAGCCAGCCCCGATAATCGCGACACGTCGGATCACTTTGCTGCTGAGGAGCGGAGCCATGCTGCCTATTCGAGCGATTGCTTTCCTTCCGCGAGTTTGGTGACCACGGTCTGTACGCTTGGCTCGGCCTTGAGCAGGTATTCACTCACGCGGGTGCGCTCTTCCTGCGTGAGGCTGGGCGAAAGTGCAACGATGCGGCGCAGCGTGGTGGCCACATCGTCAATGTAATTCATCAAGCGAATCGCTTCGCCGGAAAGTGGCATAGGGCTCCTTGTGCGTCTTTGGGTGCTTTCGAGACGCGGTCATGTCCAGTATATCTGCGTCGATGGGGAGCTGCCGCGTCACTGCATCCAAGTGAAACGGGTAGACTGCGGCGCCAGCGCAGCTGCCACGAGAACAACCAAGGACAACGCCCTCCAGCCATGAATTCACCAGACACGACGAATTGCATACAAAAATCCCTCGAAACCGAAGCACGCACGCCTGCCTCGACCTACCGGCTGCAAATGCACGAAAAGTTCACCTTCGAGGACGCGCAGGCGATCCTGCCCTACCTCAAGCAGCTCGGCATCGGCGATGCCTATCTATCGCCGATCTTTGAGGCGCGTCCGCATTCCATGCACGGCTATGACGTAACGCGGCACGACTGCCTGAACCCGGAGCTTGGGGGTGCGGAGAAATTCGCGCCGTTCGCGGCGGCGCTGCGCGACGCGGGCATGGGCCTTCTCCTCGATACGGTGCCGAACCATATGGGCGTGGGCAACAACTCCGTCTGGTGGCAGGACGTGCTTGAAAACGGCCGCGCGTCGGAGTACTCGGAATACTTCGATATTGACTGGGAGCCGCTCAAGCCCGATATGCAGAACAAGCTGCTGCTGCCCATCCTCGGCCAGCAGTACGGCGAGGCGCTCGAGGCCAAGCAGCTGCAGGTGAAATTCGAGAACGGCCGCGCACTCATCGCGTATTACGACCACCTGCAGCCGATCGCGCCACGCACGCTGCCGATGGTCTTTCCGGTCTCGCGCGATAGGGAGTTTGGCGTACCGGAAACATTTCGCGAGCTGCTCGATGAGCTTTCGGCGCTTCCCCTGCATGAAAGTACAGGGAAAGATGCGGTAGACGAGCGGCGCGCGCGACTCAAGGATTTGAAGCCTCGTTTGCAGCAGGCGCTGGAAGACCTGGCGCTCGGGCCCGTGCTGGAACGGGCGGCGAACGCGATCAACGGGACCGAGGGCGAGCCGCGCTCATTCGACGCGCTCCATGAACTGCTTGAGGTGCAGCCGTACCGGCTCGCGTTCTGGCGCACATCGAGCGAGCAGATCAATTATCGGCGCTTTTTCGACGTCAACGACCTGGTCGGTCTGCGCATGGAGAACCCAGAGGTTTTCGCGAAAACCCATTCGCTCATTCGCAAGCTGCTGGCTGATGGGGACGTGACTGGGCTGCGCATCGACCATTGCGACGGCATGTTCAACCCGCGCGTGTATCTAGAGCGGCTACAGCAACTGTTTATCGCGGCGCAATGCATGGGCGCGAAAGAGGATGAAAGCACAAAAAGCGGGATCGAGCAAAGTGTGATCGATGCGACGCGCGGGCGCGACTGGGAAAACTCGAAATTATCGCTGTACTGTGTAGTCGAGAAAATCCTGGAACCGGGTGAAACCCTGCCCCGCGTGTGGGCTGTCCAGGGCACCTCCGGTTATGACTTTGTGCATTTCGCGAACCAGTTCTTCATCCAGCCGAAGAACAAGGCCCGTTTCGACGCCATCTATGCCGACTTCATCGGCGGCCGCGTGAGCCCTTCACAGATCGTCTACGAGTCAAAGCGCAATGTGATGCTCACGTCGCTGTCGAGCGAAACGCATGTGCTCGCGAACCTGCTCTCACACCTGGCCCGCAACAACCGGCGGGTGCGCGACTTTACCGACAACCTGCTCGAAACGGTCATCCGCGAGACCATTGCCTGTTTTCCGATTTATCGCACCTACATCGACGAGCGTGGCCGGTATTCGGACGCCGACACGAAAACGATTCGTACCGCGATTCGGATGGCGAAGCGCCGCAATGCGAGTGTGGACGCTTCGGCGTTCGACTACCTGCAACGCGTGCTCCTGCTCGAGGGCCGCGGCATAGGCGAGGCCGAGCATGACGAAGCCCAGCTCTACTTTGCGCTGAAGTTTCAGCAGCTTACGGGCCCGGTCATGGCGAAGGGCGTCGAGGACACGAGCTTTTACGTGTACTTCCGCTTTCTTTCGTCGAACGAAGTGGGCTCGGCCATGGACGCCTTCGGCCTGAAGCCGGAGACGCTGCATAAGGCGAACGCCGAGCGCCAGAAACACACCCCACACGCCATGCTCACGACATCAACCCATGACACCAAGCGCAGCGAGGATGTACGCAACCGACTGAATGTGCTTTCGGAGATGCCGGACGCATGGGCCGCACAGGTGATGCGATGGGCCGAGGCGAACGCCGGCCTGAAGACCATGCTCGAAGACAGCACAGTGGCGCCAGACGCAAACGAAGAATACATGATCTATCAGACGATCGTGGGCGCGTGGCCATGGCTGGAGATCGACCAAAAAAACTTCGCCGGCCGCGTCAAGGAATACCTGGCCAAGGCGCTCAGCGAAGGCAAGGTCAACGTAAGCTGGGTCAATCCGCGACCGGAGTACACCGAAGCCGTGCAGGCGTTTGTCGACCGGCTGCTCACGCCGGAAGACGGCGCTGCCGGGCCGACACAGTTTGTTATCGAACTGGAGCAGTTGCTCGCCTCGGTAAAAGTGCATGGCGCTGTCAACTCACTGGCGCAGTTGGTGCTCAAGGCGACCTCGCCCGGCGTTCCTGATTTTTACCAGGGCACCGATATGTGGGACCTGAGCCTGGTTGACCCGGACAATCGCCGCCCGGTGGATTACGAGCACCGGGTGAAAGCGCTCGATGCGCTTGCGGCGATACCGGAAGACCAAGCCATACAGGACGTCCTCGGAACTCTCGACGACGGCCGCGTAAAGCTGCTCACGATGCAGAAAACGCTTGCGGTCCGCAATGCGCATCGCCCCGTCTTCGACGATGGCGAATATACCCCGCTCGAGGTGAGCAATCCGGAGCATGCGTTTGCCTTTTTGCGAGGAGGGGATGTGCTCGTCGTTCTTCCGCGATTCACATACACGCTTACCGGCGGCAAAGCGGAGATGCCGGTTGGAAAAATGTGGGCCGGGCAGCAGGTGAGCTTGCCTGCTGAACCGGGAACATGGGTGCATGCTTTTACAGGCCAGGAGATCGCGTCCGCGGAAGGTTCTCTGGATTTGACGGAGGTTTTCAAAAACCTGCCCGTGGCGATCCTGACGAGGAAGCAGTAGCACGCTTCCCATGGAATCAAGGCGAATTACCCGGTATCCCCTAATGTCCGGATGTGTCATCCTGAGGAGCTTGCGACGAAGGATATGCTTTCGCGTCACTATGCGGTTGTGGAAAGCAGATCCTTCGCTTCGCTCAGGATGACAACATCAGGTTATAGTCGCCAGTAACTCGACCTTTACTCGAAACGAAACTGTCTCGACTTTAACTGGCAGCTGCCTGTTTTGCCTCGTTCTCGTCCTCTTCTTTTGCTTTCGCAATTTCAAGCTCGGCCTCCAGCGTACGGTCGGTGATATCGGCAATCGCGCGTAGTTTTTCAGCAATTTCCCGCGTCAGCGCCGATTGCCCAAACCTCCAGCTCCAGTTGCCAGTCGCGGCTGACGGCACATTCATCCGACCCTCGGAGCCGATACCGATTACATCCTGCACAGGAAAAAGACAAATGTCTGCAACCGAGGTCGAAGCCGCACGGATCAGAGACCACGCGGGCCCGTCCTCTCCCACCCCCACATAGGTCTCAACCGCGACCTTCTCTTCTTCCGTAGCCCCATTGCGCCACCAACCCATGGTCGTATCGTTGTCATGGGTGCCAGTGTAGACGACGGTATTTGTCTCAAAGCGGTGCGGCAGATAATTGTGCGCGCCCCGGTTGCCGAAGCCGAACTGAAGGATGCGCATGCCCGGCAGCTTAAACGCGGTGCGCAGCGCGTCGACCTCTTTCGTGATCACGCCCAGGTCCTCCGCAACGAAGGGTAAGGTGCCAAGTTCCTCCTGTAGTTTCCCGAATAACGCATGTCCCGGCGCCTTGACCCATGTGCCGTTGACTGCGGTCTCGTCTTCGCCGGGGATGGCCCAAAACGCCTCGAAGCCGCGGAAGTGGTCCAGCCGTATCAGGTCAAACAGCTCGCTTGCCCGCCGCATCCGCTCCACCCACCAGGCAAATCCCTGCTCGGCAAGCGTATCCCACCTGTATAACGGATTGCCCCAGCGCTGACCGGTCTCGCTGAAATAGTCCGGGGGGACTCCGGCGACACGCGCGGGCATGCTGTCTTCATTGAGTTCAAAAAGCTCCGGATGCGTCCACACCTCGGCCGAGTCGAACGAAACAAAAATTGCCACATCGCCCATGAGTTGAATGCCGCGCTGCCGGCAGTACGTATGCAGATGCAACCACTGCTCGTCGAAGGCAAACTGAATCGTCTTTTCAACCTGGAGCGCCTGCCTGTTTTCCTCTCGAAACTGCCGCATAGCCTCCGGCTCGCGATGCGCGAAGGCCTGGGGCCACTCGGTCCACAGCGCATTGCCGTTTTCCTGGCGCAGCACGACGAAAGCTACGTAGTCGTCGAGCCACGCTGCCTTGTCCCGGCAGAACTGTTCGAAGCGCGACCATTGCTTTTCAGTGTGGTGCTCGAGAAAATGCGCCCCGGCTTCCCGCAGCAGCGGCAGCTTTTTCTCAATCACCGCGTCGAAGTCAACCGAACCCGCATCTCCGGGCAGGTCGGCTGCACGCAGGCGCTCGCCCGGTATCCAGCCCCAGTCGCGGAGAACTTCCAGGCTCACCAGCAATGGGTTGACGGCCATGGCGGAGAGCGCCGCATACGGCGAGTTACCATAGCCGACAGGGTTGAGCGGCAGCATTTGCCAGATGCGCTGCCCTGCGGCATGCAGAAAGTTGGCAAAGTCGTAAGCAGCCGGTCCAAGGTCGCCGATACCGCCGTGCGAAGGGAGCGAGGAGATGTGAAGCAGTAGTCCGGAAGAGCGATCGAAAGGCATGTGTGTCCCATCGGCTGAAAAGGCAAAAAAAAGCCCGCCGCTTGGGAAGATTCCCTTTGCGACGGGTTCGTTGCTTTCCTGTAAACGTCGTTGCTGCCTACTGAGTAGCTTCTCCAGCATCCTGCTTTTGTAATTTGCGTTCCAGCTTCTATATTCGAGTGTTGGCTTGTGCGAGCTAGAACATCAAGGTGAGGTTTTCTTCGCTGGACTTTATGGCAGCGATGAGCCGGTGCTTCATTTGAGGCAGTTCAGTCTTGACATAATTCAGTTCAGCCCGTGTCTCTCGTAGTTCAGGCGCCAAGAAATCCTGGATTAGTTTCGGGTCTCTCCAGTGGCATTCGCGTTCATCGTCCCACTCTTCCCCTATGGTTGCTGTCTGTTTGTCCAAAGGCGGCCAAGCTGGGCAGTGCAACGAGTCTGAAACGACAGACTTCAATGAAATGACGGCGCATGAAAATACCTAGTTGCCCGATTGCCCCGGCAACTGCGGCATGGCCTGCGCCTGCTTGCTCATCACGATGCGCCCCTGCTTCTGGTACTGCTCGGTCAAGCTGCTTACAAACACGGCAAACGCCTCCTCACGACTCCCGTCGAGCAGCGTTTCCTTCGCCTGCGGCAGGTGCTGTGCGGCGTCCTGGGCGCTAGGCTCCTGCTTGTCATCGAGCCTGGCCACCACCCCGGTGCCTGCACCACGAATAGGCCCGCTAATCTGCCCCGGGTTGAGCGTGAAAAGCTGCGGAGCGGTCGTGGCAATTGCACCGACATCCGGCACCTGCCCATCACGGCCCACCAGGTCGCTTGTTTTCACGATCGCGCCCATCTCCTTCGCGGCCTTGGCTAGGTCATTCTCGGCATGGGCCTTGTCGGCCAGCTGCGTCGTTTTCTGCTCGAGCAGCACCGGGGTCTGCTGGGTGCGGTAGTCGGCCAGGATATGGTCGCGGTAGCTCCCGAACTCCGGCGCATGCGCCGCGCGCACGTCCTCCACCTGGAACACGGCAAATCCGTCACCGGTACTCGCAGTCTGCGGCGCCCCACCCTTGCTTGCTCCAAAAGCCGAGGCCAGCAACTTCGACGCATCCGCCACGCCCGGCACTACGGCATCCTGTGCCACATAGTCGGTCGTTTGCAGCTGCAAATGGTGCGCAGTCGCGGTCGCCTGCAATCCGTTCTTCTTGGCTTCGCTTGCCAGCTGGTCGGCAAACGCGCGCTGGGCCGCTTGCTCTTTCTGCTGGGTCAGCGCAGCGAGAATCTGTGGCTTCACCTCATCGAACGGGCGCGTATGCGCGGTCTGTTTCTCTTCCGTCTGGATAATGTGGTAGCCGAACTGCGTCTTGACCAGGCCCGAGGTCTGGCCCGGCTGCAGGTTGAACGCGGCCTGCTCAAACGCCGGAACAGTCACTCCTTTTTTGATGAACCCAAGCTCGCCGCCATTGGCTTTCGAACCAGGATCGTCGGAGTTCTTTTTCGCAAGCTCCGCGAAGTTGCCACCCTTGTGAAGCTGATCGAGGATGCCCTGCGCCTTCGCCTTTGCCGCGGCATCGTCCGCCGGCGACGCGACCTTGATCAGGATGTGGCGCACCTTGACCTGGTCGTCGACCTTGTAGTCGGCCGCATGCGCACTGTAATACGCCTGCTCTTCGGCCGCGGTGATTTGCGGTACACCGCCCGGCACGTTGTCGGTCGTGAACACGAGATACTGCAGCTTGCGTGTTTCAGGAATAGCATTTGCATACAGCGCGCCATGCGACTTGAAAAAGGTCTGCAGCTCGGCGTCCGACGGGTTGATCGTTTTTCCGACATCCTCCGCGCTCAGCACCGCATAGGTAAACTTGATTTTAGTCGCCCCCTGCAGATAATTGGCACGCACCTGCGCGTCAGAAACCGAAACGCCGCCGGTGATCAGGTCGCGCAGCCGCGCTTCCTCGAGCTCCTTCTTGATCTCCGCCTCGAACCGGTCGCGGGACATGCCGAAGTTGTCCTGGATCAGCTCGGCATAGCGCCCGTCGCCGATGTACTGCCCGTTCGGGAACAGAGCCGCGCCAATGGGGCCGGAGTGCAGGAACTTGCGCACGGCTTCATCACTTACCTGCAGACCCAGCTTGTTGGCCTCGTTCAGCATGACGGCCTGCTGCACCAGACCCTGTCCGGCTCGCTGCATCACAAACGGCAGCGCCGCATCCGGCCAGCCCTGCCGCTTGAGCATCCGCTGCGCGGCCTGCTGTACGTCCTGGGTCGAAACCTGCGTCGAGGCGCCGAAGATGCGGGTCAGCGGATTGCCGCCGCGAATCGTCGCGTACGTTCCCTCGGAGCCCGTAGCCGTCTGGAAAATGCCGGGCACCAGGGTGATCACCATGGTGATACAGGCCACGGCAATAATGATGAAGAAGATTGCCTTAATAAAGCGACTGTCTTTTTGCAGGAAACGAATCATGGAATCGAGCTAAACCTTTGGCGCCTGCTACGACGCACAGGGAGATGAGTGGTTACAGGTCAGTATACCGGCAGGGCCGTGCTCGGCTTGGCAGGCATTGCCTGCGGTATGGCACTCCCTGCTACGTCGGCTCAAGCGTCAGCTCCGTAATCTCCGACGGGCAGCGGAAGCGAAACGGCAGCCCAACCGACCCGATCCCGCGATTGACGTACAACTGGGTCCGGCCCATGGTGAAGTGCCCTTCCACAAAGCGCTTGCCAAGTGGCGGCAGCAAAAGCGGCGGCAGAAACGGGAATCGCACTTGTCCGCCATGGGTGTGCCCGGAAAGCATCAGGTCCACCGCATTCAGACGCGCCACCGCGGGCAAAATGTCCGGTTCATGCGCCATCAGCAGCACCGGCTCTTTATCTTTTTGCGCGTGGGTAGGCAGGCTTTTTTCCACATCCGACTCCCAGCTCAACGCGTCCATGATTCCCGCAATCCAGAAACGTGCACTGTCTCGCTCAAAGGGCACATTCGCGTTGTGGAACAGCGGAATGCCCACAGATTTGAGCGACTCGACGACCAGGTCGCCGTTCACCATCCAGTCGTGGTTGCCGAGCACGCCGTACCGGTGCGGGCACTCGATGCCGCCTAGCATCTGCGCCACAATGGGCGCGTATTTTTCGGCGCTGCTTTTTCCGATCGGCCCCATGCAGATAAAGTCGCCGGTGATCAGGACGATATCGGGCTTGAGCCGGTTGACCTCGCGCACCGTGTGTTCGACGAAAAAGGGCTCGGTGTACTCGGCAAAGTGAACGTCGGAGATCTGGACGATACGCAGTCCGCGAAATGCTTCCGCCAGTCCACGAATCTTGATGGTCCGGCGCTCGATGACCAACTGGTGCCGACCGGTCTCGCCCGCGTACAAGGCAAGTCCCGCGGCAGCACCCCCGGCAAGACCCAGGAACGCGCGTCGCGTCAGCAGCGATTCGGTGGAGGCGGCCACAGGATCGTGAGTAGTTACCGGAGCCATACTTTGACTATAACGGTCAATCAGCGATGGTAAAGATTGACTTTCGTACTCAGGGAGTCAAAGAAACCATTTTGGGAATGGCGTACAAGCCAAGGATCGACGCAGATGCGTCGGTCCCTCGTCAGCAACAACGAATCAATACCGCGGGTAGTAGTAATGGGAATAATACGCATAAGGGTAGGGGCGCACCATATACGGGTAGGGCGCGGGATAGGGTGCGGCGACGTACATCGGCCGCTGCCGCAGAACAGGCTGTTGAGGCACCGACGAGGCCAGCCGCATCGCTTCCTCATAGGGAACCGGCTGCACGGTAAGCGACTGCGCCAGTTGAAACTGGAGCAGCGCCTCAGGGGGCAGGTCCAGACGCGGACCATGCGTCGCTCCGGAAACAACCGCGCCGGTAGCTCCCCCGGCAATCGCGCCCACCCCGGCGCCTACACCGCTGCCCGCGATCGCCCCGATCAGCGCGCCCACCGCTGCCCCGCCCACTGCGTTGGTCGCCGTGTAACCCGACTTGCTGCGGCCTTGGCTCGACCAGACTTCAGAGGCGAGCGGATACAGGGCCGGGCCAAGCTGGATCGTGGTCAGCCGCAGATCGAGTTTCGGGCTGCCGGCAAGTGGGCCGGCATTTTTGGCCTCGACAACTAATCCGGTCAACACCGCGCCGCGCGGAATCGCGACGACCCCGTTGGCGTACACGTCCGCTGCGGCGGTTGCCTGAAAGTATTCGCCGCCTCTGAGATTGCTCGTGGACAGCGGCTCGGTCGTCCGCACACTCAGAAGAGTACCCGGGGGAAGCGTAACTGGGCCACTGCTATTCTGCTGCCGCGGTGTGACGGCGAAAGCACTGGCCGCCTGCGGCGGGTGCGCATTGCCTCGGGGTCCATAGCCATTGTTTTCAGGCGGGTACCCCTGGGCTCCATTTGGATAATTCTGGCTCCCATACGTCTGATTTGAGTTCTGGTTTGGGTAGCCGTTTTGCGCCGTCGGCGCTCCCGCATTGCCGTTTGGGTAGGACGTGTACGGCTGGTTCCCTGCCTGGGCCGGCAACGGATTTGTTTGCTGATCTGCCCCCTGATCTGGCGGCGGCGCAGGCGGCATCCCGCTTGCCGACGCGCCCTGTTGCGCCGGGGATGGTCTTGATTCAGCGGGTGGCGGCAGGGGCGTACTGCCGACCGGTTCCGGTGTTTGTTGGCCCGAAGCCGAGGTCGGTGCAGCGGACGAAGCCGGCGCGGCAGCGGGAGCCGCGGTCGCGCTCCCCGAAGCACCGGCGACGTTGATGTTGTCCTGAATCGACCGCACACCGCTGACGCCCGCTACCACCTGCTCGGCTTCTTCGCGCGCATCTTCTCCGGAAACGTTGCCGCTCAACGTTATTACGCCTGCCACCGCGCTCGCCGACACGCTGGCGCCGTTCAGCTTCGCGTCCTTATGGAGTGCACTCGTTACGTTCTCGCCAAGTTGCGAATCACTGACCGAATATTGCGCTCGCGCAGTCGCAGGCGCCATCGCCATAGCCAACATCCCGGCGCCTGCTGTTAACCCGAGGACATGACTTGCTTTGCGGAGAAGCCGTTCCGTTTTCATTTGGTATCTGCTCCTGCTTTGAGGAATCAATGTGCTCCGCATCCGCGGAAAACCTTGCAGTTTTAGAGACACACCTCCGAATTAAAAGTTGCTGCCGACCGCATCCGCTGCGTTTGGCTTCACCAGCGCTCTCGCTAACTGTCTATGCATGCGAGACGAATGGGGAGCAGGCCTGTGCATGAACCTGCTCCCGCGACCACGCCGCCTACTGTTCTTTCCGGTATCGTGCGATCAATGCCGCGGTCGAGCTGTCATGCTGATTGTGCTTCGAGCCATCAAGGTCGCCGATGATGTCGACCGCGAGCTTCTTGCCTAGCTCCACGCCCCACTGGTCGAACGAGTCAATCTGCCAGATGACTCCTTGCGTGAACACCATGTGCTCATAAAGCGCGATCAGCTTGCCCAGCGAGTTGGGGGTGAGCTTGTCGATCACGATCGTACTGGTTGGCCGGTTGCCCTCGAAGACCCGATGCGGTACGACCTCCGGCTTTGTCCCCTCGGCTTTGACCTGTTCCGCCGTTTTGCCGAACGCGAGCGCCTCGCCTTGCGCGAAGACGTTCGCCATCAGGTACTCGTGGTGTTTGCCCAACGGGTTGAGGGTCTCGATAAAACCGATCAGGTCCGCGGGGATCAGTTTCGTGCCCTGGTGGATGAGCTGATAGAAAGAGTGCTGCCCGTTGGTGCCCGGCTCGCCCCAGAAGATCTGCCCGGTCTGGTAGTTGACCGTTTTGCCCGACAAAGTCACATGCTTGCCGTTCGACTCCATGGTGAGCTGTTGCAGGTACGCCGGGAAGCGCTTCAGGTACTGGTCGTAGGGGAAGATGCCGACCGTCTGCGCCCCGAAGAAGTTGTTGTACCAAACTCCAAGCAGGCCCATCAGTGCGGGTAGATTTTTTTCGAGCGGCGTCGTGCGGAAGTGCTCGTCCATGGCATGGAACCCGGCGAGCATCTCGCGAAACTGGTCCGGGCCGATCGCGATCATCGTCGAAAGTCCGATCGCCGAGTCCATCGAGTAGCGCCCGCCGACCCAATCCCAGAAACCGAACATATTGGCCGTATCGATGCCGAACTTCGAGACCTCTCCGGCATTGGTGCTGACGGCCGCGAAGTGTTTCGCAACCGACTTCTCATCGCCTCCGAGCTGCTTGAGAGACCACTCCCGCGCCGTGTGCGCGTTCGTCATGGTTTCAAGCGTCGTAAACGTCTTCGACGAGATGATGAACAACGTTTCCTCCGCGCTCAGACCATGCGTGGCCTCGGCAAAGTCGGTCCCATCCACGTTCGAGACAAACTTGAAGTCCATATCGCGCTGCGAATAGAACCGAAGCGCTTCAAACGCCATCACCGGCCCCAGATCGGAGCCGCCGATGCCAATGTTGATCACCGTCTTGATGCGCTTGCCGGTGTGCCCCTTCCACGCGCCTGAACGGATCCGGTTCGAGAAGTCGGCCATCCGGTCCAGCACTTCGTGCACCTCCGGCACGACGTTCTTGCCGTCCACCTCAATTACCTCGTCCTTTGGCGCGCGCAGGGCAACGTGCAGCACCGCCCTCCCCTCCGTCGTATTGATCTTCTGCCCGGAGAACATGGCATCCCGGTGCTCGGCCAACCCACTCTGCTCCGCAAGCTCGAGCAGCAATTTCAAAGTCTCATCCGTAATGCGGTGCTTGGAATAATCGAGGTAGAAGTCCTCGAATGAGGCGGTAAGGCGAGTTCCCCGGTCAGGGTCCTGCTTGAAGATCTCGCGCAAGTGCCGCGGCTCGATCTGTTCGTAGTGGGTCTGGAGAGCTTTCCAGGCGGGAAGTTGAGTAAGGGGCGTTTTGGCGGCAACTGGGGCGGCAGTGCTCATCGGTATCTTTCCTTTCAAATGCGCGTTTCGAGCGGCGAATCGAATCCATTCCATTCTACGGGCGTGTTTCGCGGACCAGGCTTCTTGTCCCGCAATCGCCGTCGTAATTCCTGGATCGCCTTTCTGGATCGCCTTTCTGGATCGCCTTTGCTATAGATCGCTGTTTCAGGATTCATTCTTGCCGGGTCGCTGTTCCCGAATGACGCGCTACAAGCGATCTTTCGCGCAGATCTGCGCAGGCAGACGGGCAGGCGTCTAGGTAAGCATGCCCGAAGACGAGGAAGCCGCTTAACGGCAGACGCAATCCCAGGTACGCATCCGTCCTGCGCCCGTATGCAAGCGCCCTGCCGCTGGGCTGTTCGCATTCGCGACCGGCAAATGGGCTGTACAGCGCGTTCCTGCTGCACTGGATACCGCCGGCTGAAAACCGCACCCTGGCGATCCTGCTGATCGGCTTTATCGCCCGCTTAAGCTGCTGCCCTGCATCATGGCGTTTCTCTGCCGCGATACCGGCGCAGCGACCGCCATGGGCATCTTCGGCTTCGCGTGGATCGTGCAAGGCGTCAGCATGCTCGAGAACGGGCCGAATGCTGCCAGCATCGCGACCGGTATCTTCCTACTCACGCTTGCTGTATGCCTCGCGATCGTTACCACGGTGACGATCGGAGACAAGCCGATGCTGGGCATCATGCTCATCGTGGCCGCGCTCCGCTCGGTCTTCGCGGCTCTGGTGCAGTTCGGCCTGTACTCCTGGGCAAACGTAACGACCGCGTGCTCGGACTCACGATTACCGCGATCGCCTTCTACGCGGGTCTCGGCTTGTTGCTCGAAGACGTGAGGGGTATCCTGCTGCCCATGACCTTCCGTCAGAAAGGCGCACCAGCCGCCGTGCAAGGCGACCTGGAGCACCAAGTAGAGCACCTGCACCGCAAAGCCGGCGTCCGGTCGCAATCCTAAGAGCCTGTTCACGATCTAGTTACTAGCGGATGATGTGATTTCGTTTGACACTTTCTGTATGAGGCAGAAGGCGTATGGCAGCGATGTGAGTCGGGAGCAGTTTGAGCGTGTTCGTCCTTTGCTGGA